>ENA-UOOM01000241-UOOM01000241.1-fermentation-metagenome-genome-assembly--contig:-NODE-241-length-68011-cov-14.930970_pt1 | contig 68011 bp, 64 predicted proteins | sample MGYA00245781_ERZ724031 | MGnify/ENA primary metagenome ERZ724031 (study PRJEB28704, sample SAMN03018317) | fermentation metagenome | biome: anthropogenic terrestrial biome; feature: soil; material...
GCCTTGGTCGGTCGCGGTTCTGGCGTGCCACCGGCACGCCATTCATTCCCGCTCCTCTTCGAGCCACTTTCCTTTAAAATAACAAAGGCACAGCCAAAACAGCTGTGCACTTTTTTTGGTGGACGCATCGGGACTCGATTCGCGGCGCGCTACGCGCCTTGTTCGGTCGCGGTTCTGGCGTGCCACCGGCACGCCATTCATTCCCGCTCCCCTTCGAGCCACTTTCCTTTAAAATAGCAAAGGCACAGCCAAAACAGCTGTGCCCTTTTTTTGGTGGACGCATCGGGACTCGAACCCAAGACCTCTCGCGTGTGAGGCGAACGCTCTAACCAGCTGAGCTATGCATCCGAAAAAAATTTGCGCGTGCTCCGCGCAAATATATAATGGTGACCCGGGCGAGAATTGAACTCACGTTACCGCCGTGAAAGGGCGGTGTCTTAACCGCTTGACCACCGGGCCATTGGTAGCGGCAATTGGATTCGAACCAACGACGCTTCGGGTATGAACCGAATGCTCTAGCCAACTGAGCTATGCCGCCACGTGCACTCCAAATCACAAAGACTGGAGCGTTTATTATTATACTATATTTTTTACAGCAATGTCAAGAAGAGAACAGAAATTCTTTGTCATTTATTTTTCACACAGAAATGGAATAGTTAGGTGCCTCTTTTGTTATCTGGATATTGTGCGGGTGGCTTTCCTTTAAACCGGCTCCTGTAATCTTGCAGAGCTTCGCCTTCGAATGCAGATCGCCTATCGTTGCGCATCCGGTATATCCCATACCTGCACGCAGGCCACCCATAAGCTGATATACAGTATCGGACAGCGGCCCCTTATAAGGCACACGGCCTTCAACGCCTTCAGGCACGAGCTTTTTGGCATCCTGTTGAAAATACCTGTCTTTGCTGCCTTGTCCCATTGCGGCAAGGCTCCCCATGCCACGGTAAACTTTAAAGCGGCGACCCTGGTATAGCTCCGTCTCACCCGGTGATTCCTCACATCCGGCAAAAAGCGAGCCAATCATGACTACATCTGCACCAACTGCAAGTGCCTTCACAATGTCACCTGAAAATTTAATGCCGCCGTCTGCAATAATTGGAATGCCAGCTTTCTGGGCTTCGCATGCAGCGTCATAAATTGCCGTGACCTGCGGCACGCCTATGCCTGCAACAATCCGTGTTGTGCATATGGAGCCAGGGCCAATTCCGACTTTAACGCAGTCAGCACCTGCGTCTATAAGCGCCTTTGTGCCTTCCGCCGTAGCCACATTGCCAGCTATCAGTTGAAGGTCAGGGTAAGCTTTTTTCACTTTTTTCACGGTGTCAATCACACCGCTGTTATGGCCATGCGCGGAATCAAGCACAACCACATCCACCTGTGCGTCCACAAGTGCCGCAACGCGTTCAAGCACATCATCTGTCACGCCTATGGCTGCGCCGCAAAGAAGGCGGCCTTCGCTGTCCCGGGCGGAATTCGGGTACTGTACAGCCTTCTCTATATCCTTTATGGTAATAAGGCCTCTGAGCCTGCCTTCTTTGTCGACAAGCGGCAACTTTTCAATGCGGTGCTGCCTTAAAATCTGCTTTGCCTGTGTAAGAGTTGTCCCTACAGGTGCGGTCACAAGTTTATCTTTCGTCATTACTCTGGAAATCGGCTGATTGAAATCTTCGCCTTCCATAAAACGCAAGTCACGGTTTGTTATAATGCCAATTAGCTTTCCGCCTTTGTCGCAAATAGGCACACCTGAAATGCGGTAGCGCTCCATGATTTCTTCCGCATCATTCACGGAATGTTCAGGTGAAAGGTAAAATGGATTGACAATTACGCCATTTTTAGAACGTTTTACACGGTCAACCATATCGGCTTGCCTGTTGATAGGCATGTTCTTGTGTATAATTCCTATGCCGCCTTCACGCGCAATGGCTATTGCCATTTTTGTTTCTGTGACGGTGTCCATGGCAGACGTCATGAGTGGTATGTTCAGGTGGATTTTCTTTGTAAGCTGTGTGCCAAGCTTTGCCTCTTTAGGTAGGACATGCGACTCAGCCGGTATCAACAGGACATCGTCAAACGTGAGTGCCTCTTTTACAAACTTTTCCGCATAGTTCGTATTTAACATTCTTTTCCTCCACTTTAAACCTTATTTTTCCCATACAGACATTTACCTGCTTGCTTTGCTTTAACGGCTATAAATATTTTTATTTTAACATCTGGCAGCTTTTGATACAAGCGCATTGCAGAATAATTCTGCAGGCTGGCTATACAAAATAAAAGCTTAGTATGCAGTGGAATAATTTTAAAGTACTGCGGCCGTAAAGCTTAGCCCCTTCCTGTTTTCACCGCGCATTAAGTATTTTCCGTCCTTAAAGCCCGCATTTACTTTAAGCGTGTCTCCCCTTCTGGTTTCACCGAGATAGTTTATCTGCACGGTACATGCTTTGCCGCGCATTTCATCTGGGATGAAATCTGCCACAACATCGCCATAAACGGAATTATTCATATGGCCGTTCGCGTCAAGGTCGGAATAGAATATGCCGCGCTCACCTGCAAATGGCAGACCTTCAGGAACATTGAAGCGACTCATGCGCTCTTCGGGTTTTATTATGTTTTCGGGATATATGCCGAAAGGCTTAAGCACCTGCGGGCGCTGCACCTTCCTTGTTTTCGCATCAGCAATGACCGTCGTCTGCATGGCGTCGATAATAAGTCTGCCGTTTTCGTCATAAAATTTAAAGTCACGGTAAAACTGTGCGCCGCCGCGCCCGCGCGGATGTGTTTTAATTGTAATCAACTCGTTGTGCGCAGGCAGGCGAATTATTTTCGCGCGCGTTGATATAATGAAAAACACAAATCCCGAAGTTTGCAGCATATCCTCATAGCCAATGTGAAGCGCGCCGAGGTGCTGCTCGCTTGTTTCCTGCACGAGGCGCAGTGCAGAGCCAAATTGTAGTTTGTCAGAAGGCCCTACGTCATAAACAGGCACACGCAGGCTGCGGCTGTATTCTTCTATCATTTTCTTCGTCATGGCTTTATGATATCCGTTCCAACATATTTGCGCAGCACCTCAGGCACTGTGACGCTGCCGTCTGCATTCTGGTACTGCTCAACGATTGCAGGCAGCACACGGCTTGTTGCAAGCCCTGAGGCATTAAGCGTATTTACATAGTGGAGCTTGCCGTCTTTGCCGCGGTACTTGATATTTCCGCGCCTTGCCTGATACTCACGCGCATTGGATGCAGAGCTTACTTCTTTGTATATGCCCATGCTTGGTATCCAGACTTCGATATCATACGTGCGCGCCATTGAGAACGAGCAGTCGCCCGCCGCAAGCTTACTCAAGCGGTAGTGCAGGCCGAGCTCCTGCACCAGTCTTTCGGCTTTGCCTACAAGCTCTTTAAATGCCGCGTCTGAGTTTTCAGGTGTAGTGTACTGAAACATTTCAACTTTGTTAAATTGGTGGCCGCGTATCATGCCGCGCTCTTCAGACCGGTAGCTTCCGGCTTCACGCCTGTAGCACGGCGTATATGAGATATATTTCTTCGGTAGCTCGTCCTCCGAGAGGATTTCATCGCGGTGGAGATTGACAAGCGCAGTTTCGGCAGTCGGCAGAAGAAACTTTTTATCATTGCTTGTAGGGTTCGCTATCCAGTAATCCTCGTCTGTGAATTTTGGAAACTGCCCAGCCGTATAACCGCACTCATACTTCAGCATATGCGGAACAAGGACAAGCTCGTAACCGTCACGGATATGCTCGTCAATAAAGAAATTTATAAGTGCCCATTCGAGCCTTGCACCCATACCGCAGTAAATCCATGAACCTGCGCCGGCGAGTTTCGCCCCACGCTGGTAATCTATCATATGAAGGCTTTCGCAGAGCTCAACGTGGTCTTTCGGCTTAAAGCCTTCGAATTTTGGCTTTTCCTTATAATAATGTAATGGCTCGTTGTTTTCTTTTCCGCCTGCCTGCACATCATCGTCAGGCATATTAGGCAGGCTGAGTAACAGCGTTTTCTGCTGTTCCTTTATCTTATTGAGCTCGGCTGTCTTTTCCTTTACTTTTGAAGAAATTGACTTCATGCGCGCCATCAGTTCAGAAGCATCACCGCCGGACTTCTTAATCTGAGGGATTTTTTTACTCGCCGCATTCTGCTCCGCACGCATCGACTCTACATATGCCGTGATTTCACGCCGCTTTGCGTCTATGGCGAGGATATCGTCTACAGTTTTGTCTGCATCGTAATTCCGCTTTTTAGCGTCTGCTTTTATCTTGTCTGGATCTGTGCGTATCAGCTTAATATCTATCATTTTATTTTCTCTCTCCTCTTTTCCCGCCAATTGAATGCCGGGAAAACTTTAATATATATAAGATTTAAATCTTTATTTTTCATACAGGCAAAATGATGTTTCACATGAAACATTTAAATAAGCGACCCTATGGCACTCAATCTGAAAAATGCTTCATAATGTCTGCGAGGTCGTCCTGCCCGTAAAATTCTATCTGAAGCATCCCACGCTTTTTCGTGCCGCTTATGCTTACTTTCCTTCCGAGGTGTTCCTTAAGTGCAAGCTCAGCTTCCTCATAGTAGCGTATTTTACGCGGCTTGGTTTTCTCTCGTGGCTCATCCGAAGCTTTCTGCGTCATTTTTTCAAGTTCGCGGACAGAAGCACCCTCTTTTGCCGCGTTGAGCCCTTCTTCCATGGATTTTTCATCAGGGAAACTCAACAGCGTTCTTGCATGGCCAGCTGAAATGGTTCCGCTCTCCACAAGTTTCTTCACTTCAGGAGGAAGGCTAAGCAGGCGAAGTGCATTTGTTACAGCAGGGCGTGATTTTCCAACGGTTTTAGCTACGTCATCCTGAGTCATGCCATAAGTTTTCATAAGTGACTGGTAGCCTTCGGCTTCTTCCAGCGGGTTGAGGTCTTCACGCTGCAAATTTTCTATCAGCGCCACTTCCATGACCTCTTCTTCAGACATATCCCTTACGACTGCAGGGACTTCATCAATGCCTGCCATGCGTGCCGCGCGCCACCTGCGCTCACCAGCAACTATCTGGTAGCCGCCGCTTACAAGCGGCCTTACAAGAAGCGGCTGCAATACGCCGTGTTTCGAGATCGAGTCCGCAAGTTCTGCCAGGGCCTGCTCATTAAACGACCGGCGCGGCTGATTGCGGTTTGGCTCAAGCTCAGAGGTTTTCAGCATCATGGCTGTGTGCTCTTCGGTATCATTTTCGGCAAAAATTGCATCAAGGCCTTTGCCAAGCCCTCTTTTTCTTGCCATTCTCAAGCCTGCTTTCTGTTTTTGCGGATAATCTCCTGCGCGAGCTCATTATATGCCTGTGCTCCGTGGGACGAGCGGTCAAAATACTGTATAGGCTTGCCAAAACTCGGCGCCTCCGAAAGTCTGACCGTGCGCGGTATAACAGAGGAAAATACTTTTCGCGGAAAATATTTTTTTACTTCGCCGACTACCTGCTGAGTAAGGTTCAGGCGGCCGTCAAACATCGTTAAAAGCACGCCTTCAATATCAAGTTGCGAATTATACTGCCTTTTTATCCTGCGTACCGAATTCATAAGCTGCGAAAGGCCCTCAAGCGCATAATATTCGCACTGTATAGGCACGAGAAGGGAATCGGCCGCCGTAAGCGCATTAGTAGTTATAATGCCAAGTGACGGCGGGCAGTCAATAAATATATACTTGTATTCTGCGGCTACAGGGGCAAGCGACGACCTCAGGCGGAATTCCCTGTGCTCCATATCAACAAGCTCAATCTCGGCACCTGCAAGGTCCATGCTTGAAGGTATTAAATCGAGATTTTTAAATTCAGTATGAAGCAACACATCTTCCATTTTTGCCCCACCAATCAGGACATCATAAACCGATTTTTCAAGTTTACTGCGGTCTTCGCCCAGTCCGCTCGACGAGTTGCCCTGTGGGTCCGCATCAACGAGCAGCGTCTTTTTGCCCTGCAGGCCCATCGCTGCAGAAAGATTGACCGCAGTAGTTGTTTTTCCAACCCCGCCTTTTTGGTTGGCGATTGCGATAATTTTCCCCAATATTCCATCCCCTCCGCCACAGATAACGGCTAACCGACTAAATTTTATTTTTATTATATCACAACACGCCCGCATTATAAAGGCCGTTTTAAGCCTATGGGAGTGCTTCTTTTTTCTTATGTTTCACATGAAACATAAGAAAATACATATCTTAATATTTATGCAATATAATATTGATTATGCAAAAAAAGCCGCAGAAAAGGCCGGATAAAATTTATCCGGCCCCTTCTGCGGGAAATGATATAGGGAAATAGGAGTATATAAAAACTTGTAATCAATTTCAGGCAGGTTTTCTTCCACCCGCGGTAGCCTGCGATTTTGGAATACGGATTATGCACTCAAGATAATCGTCAGTCTCGCTTTTAAGCGTCTGTGCGCTTATGCCGCATTGCTCCATAGTCTGCACTGCGTGCGAAATCGTATTGAAAAAAATCCTCACATCTTTAATAACGGGCTTTTTGCGCTGCTTTTCAGTCCCATTGCCGGAAATCAGCTTTTCAACATATTCTTCCGCTTTGCATACATTATACTTCCTTGCTATTATTGTCTCGAGCGCGCGGTAGCGCATATGTGGATTCTGGATGCGAAGCAATGCGCGCGCATGGCGTTCTGTCAATCCCGATTCAGTGATACGCTTCCGTTCATCATCAGTAAAACGCAGAAGGCGCATTTTGTTTGCAATAGATGACTGGCTTTTTCCGAGCCTTCTGGCCGCTTCCTCCTGAGTTACGTTCCACACATCTATAAGGCGTTTTATCCCTTCGGCCTCTTCAAAAATTCCAAGGTCACGGCGCTGCATATTTTCAGCCATGGCCATTACGGCGCTTTCCCCTGAAGAGCAACTGTTCACAATGCAGGGCACTGATTTCATGCCGGCCATTATGCATGCGCGAAGGCGGCGTTCGCCAGCAATAAGTTCATATTTTCCGGTTTCGGTTTGCCTTACAATCAGCGGTTGAATAAGCCCATTAGTCTGTATGCTGTGTGCAAGCTCAGCCAAAGGCTTTTCTTCAAAGCTTTTTCTCGGCTGCGCAGGATTTGGCCTTATCTGGTCTATGGGAACAGAAATTACACGTTTTTTCTCTCCGATATGCAACTCAGTCGCCCCCTGCCATCTTTTCTGGTACAAGCATACCATAGCCCCGCGACAGATTTTGTTACATTATAGTACCGCATAAATTTTATTTTCATACGCCTTAAAACTTTTAACAGAAGCTGTTAAATCAGTTGAAAGCCTAAGCTATTTCTAAACGGCTAAACAGCAAAAAGGCCGTGGATACTGGATAAATCCGACTTTTTAGATTTTCGACACTTTCCGCAGTTTTCAACAATGAGGCCAAAAAATGTGGAAAACACGGTTAACTTTTATCATGAAACCCAACGGTAAACTAAGCCTCAAATATAACAAAAAGCCGGCAGATATATAAATCTGCTAGCTAAAACCTTAATATTCAATTTATTTCAATGTGAAATAAGCGGGCTGTGCGCAATTTTTGAGCCATGGCGCGGATATTTGTCAGAAAGTAACTCCGTGCGTCTTATAAGCACTACCGAACGCTTTTCGCCTGACGGCAGAGTATAAAAACAATCTTTTTCTATTTTGCAGCCGAGAAGCGAAACAGCTTTTTCTGCTTCTTTAAGCTCAGGTTCTACATTAGGCCCTTTCATTGCGGCAAAAATGCCGCCTTTTTTAAGAAATGGCAGGCAGTATTCACAAAGCACGGGCATTGAAGCAACTGCGCGCGCCGTCGCAAAGCCAAACTTCATACGGTATCTCTCCTGCCTTCCAGCCTCCTCAGCGCGCGCATGCACAAGTTCTGCAGAAATGCCAACAGCCTTTAAAAGTTCTGAAAGGAATACAAGGCGTTTATTCAGGCTGTCCAAAAGCACAAGGTTAATATCCGGACGCATTATTTTTATCGGTACGCCCGGAAAACCCGCACCTGTGCCAACATCTATAACATTTTCACCGTACGGGATATCGCAATATTTCAAAAGGAGCACACTGTCGAGAAAATGTTTCACTGCTATGCCGTCGGGGGAAGTCACTGCGGTAAGGTTGATTTTCTCATTCCATTCAGTCAGAAACTGCGCATAAATGCGGAACTTGTTTTTCTGCTCATCAGAAATATCAATCCCATATTCGGAAGCGTAAGAAACAAATATTGAAGAAGCGTCATCCATGTTTTTTGCCCTCTTTTCCCAGCCATATTAAGAGCACCGATATGTCGGCAGGGCTTACACCGTAAATACGCGACGCCTGCCCAACGCTTGACGGGCGCACTTCCTGCAGGCGTTCGCGGGCTTCCGTGCGCAGGCCTGTGAGCTTTAAGTAATCTATATCTGATGGAAGCCTGCGGTTTTCGAGCTTGCGCATCTCATCAATCTGAGATTTCTGGCGCTTTATATATCCTTCATACTTAATTGCAATTTCAACATTTTCAAATACTGCGGGCGGAAAATCAGGCCGCCCTTCATCAACTGGCGCGAGTATCCCACAGTTAAGCTGAGGGCGGCGGATAAGCTCCTCAAGGCGCACGCCCGTTGTCACGGCAGATGTTCCATGTGAAACAAGTATATCGTTAAGCTCCCGCGAAGGCGGCAGCACTGTGCGGTGCACCCTTGCAAATTCTTCTTTTTTCTGTTCTTCTTTTTTCTGGAATCTTTTCCACCTGTCGTCAGAAATAAGGCCGACTTTTCTGCCAATTGGCGTAAGTCGCTCGTCGGCATTGTCCTGCCTTAGCACAAGGCGGTATTCGCTTCTCGAAGTCATCATACGGTATGGTTCATCGGCGCCTTTTGTAATAAGGTCATCAACAAGAGTGCCAATATAGCTTCCGGCACGGTCAAGTATCATAGGCTCCCTGCCCTGTATTTTCAAGGCAGCATTTATCCCGGCAACAATGCCCTGTGCCGCTGCCTCTTCATAGCCGGAGCTGCCGTTAAACTGCCCCGCGCCGTAAAGCCCCGGAAAATCTTTAAACTCAAGTGTCGCATTAAGCTGAAGCGGGTCGGCACAGTCATACTCTATGGCGTATGCTGTGCGCATTATCTCCACATGCTCAAGGCCAGGTATAGTGCGGTAAAACTGGAGCTGCACATCTTCAGGCAGCGACGTGCTCATTCCCTGAAGATACATTTCTTCCGTATCGAGGCCGCATGGCTCAATAAAAAGCTGATGGCGTTTTTTGTTTGAAAAGCGTACGATTTTAGTTTCAATGCTCGGGCAGTAGCGTGGGCCTATGCCGGTAATCCCGCCTGTAAACAACTGGGAACGGTGGAGATTATCGAGAATAATTTTTTTTGTACGCTCGTTCGTCCATGAAATATAGCAGTCGGCGCGGTTTTTACCCGGCGTAAACGTATCATACGAAAACGGGATAACAGGGTCGTCACCGTGCTGGACTTCAAGCCCGCTGAAATCTATGCTTGAGCGAAGCACACGCGCAGGAGTACCTGTTTTGAAACGGCGAAGGCGTATGCCAAGCTTTTTTAGTGAATCAGAGAGAAAAGCAGCCGGAAACATTCCGTCAGGCCCGCTCTCATAAGAAACTTCACCGACAAAAATTTTCCCCGAAAGATAAGTGCCTGTTGCGAAAATCACAGCCTTTGCCTCATACATTGCGCCCATACGCGTAGTAAGGTTCCAAAGCCCATGCTCCCCATGCGAAACATCCACAACCTCAGCCTGCTTAAGCAGAAGATCCGGCTGAAGCTCAAGCTTATGCTTCATGATCTTGCTGTACTCGCGGCGGTCTATTTGCGCGCGTAGCGAATGTACGGCAGGCCCTTTGCCGCGGTTGAGCATACGGCTCTGAATAAAACATTCGTCCGTCGTGCGCCCCATCTCGCCGCCAAGCGCATCAATTTCACGCACGAGGTGCCCTTTGGCGGTACCGCCTATAGAAGGGTTGCACGGGCAGTTCCCTACAGCATCAAGGTTAATTGTAAAAATAACTGTCCTGCAGCCAAGGCGCGCAGCCGCGAGCGCTGCTTCAATTCCGGCATGGCCTGCGCCAATTACTGCCACATCTATCTTTCCGGCATCATATGTCATAGCTAAGAAATTCCTCTCTTTTCAGCCTCTCGGCACGGCTTTGAAACGGAATAAAATATCAAAATCAAACCGTCACCATTATTTGCCGACACAAAAATTATGGAATACAGAATCAACTACGGTTTCGGTCGTGCGTTCACCTGTTAGCTCAAGGAGAACTGAAATTGCACCTTCAACCGAAACCGTCACGGCGTCAAACGTCATTCCGGAGTCCAGCGCGTCAAGTGCTTCATTCACACAGTCAAGCGCACGCCGCACCTCGTCGCGCTGGCGTTCAGTGAACAGGATACCCTGCGACGGGTCTAAATCCGATGTTCCAAGTATATCTGTAATCTCAGCCTCAAGGTCATGAATACCCGTCCCATTTGAGGCAGAAATAGATACTATATGTTTAAATTTGCTATTAATATACTGTTTGTCTATTTTTTCAGGCAAATCACACTTGTTTATAACCGCCACACAAGCTGCATTTTTCAGCTTTTCCATAAGCTCAAAATCAGCGGCGCCAAGCTCATGGGAGTTATCAAACACAGCAAGCACAAGCTGAGCCGTTCCGATTCTCCGGAATGCGCGCTTTACACCAATGCTTTCGACGGGGTCGTCAGTGTCACGCACACCTGCAGTGTCAGCAAGGCGCAGAGGCATGCCGCCAAAAATAACTGTATCTTCAACAACATCGCGCGTCGTCCCCGCATACTGCGTAACTATAGACCTGTCGCACCCTGCGAGGAGATTCATTAGCGTAGATTTTCCAACATTTGGTTTTCCAGCAATCACGGTATCCACACCATCACGGAAAACACGGCCTTCGTCGAATTGCCGCAGGAGGCTCTCGAGCTCTTTTTTTGCAGAGGACAAAGAAGCCCTAAGCCCATCGGGAGTAACCTGTGGTATGTCGTCGTCAGGGTAATCTGCCCATGCCGAAAGGTGTGCAGCAGTGTCCGTAAGTCCGCCGCGTATTTTTTTAATGCGTTTTTCGAGGGCGCCGTCATGGCCTGCAAGTGCTGTTTTAGCTGCCTGCTCACCCTGCGCGCTTATTATCTGCATAACCGACTCGGCTTCCGTAAGCCCCATCTTGCCATTTACAAATGCGCGCCGTGTAAACTCGCCCGGCCCTGCCGGAACAGCGCCGGCCTCAAAAACAGCTTTAAGGAGGCGGCGCGTCACATATACTCCGCCATGGCATGAAAGCTCCACCACATCTTCTCCGGTAAAGCTTGCAGGAGCCCTGAAATTAAGTGCAATAGCTTCATCTATATCGCCCTTGCTGTCATGTACTCTTCCGTAAAGGGCGCGGTATCCGCGTATATCCCCGAGCTTTTTGCCGTGGGCGGAAGCAAAGACACGGTCTGCCACATCACGGGCACACGGCCCTGAAATGCGGACTATGCCTATAGCGCCTGGCGCCTGCGCCGTTGAAATCGCCGCGATAGTGTCGCCTGATGGGTGATAAGCAAAATTTATATTTCTGTCCACCAGAAAACTCCCCCGATATAAACAACAATTTGTATTTATGTTAATATAATAAACTAATGGTATATAAATATACGTTTTCCGTACTTTTACAAACAGGGAAAGGCAGTAAGCCTTTCCCTGTCCATTTTCATATTTACAGTATGGCAAAATTTACTTTTTAATATCAACGCGGCCGTAAAGAGGGCCTTCACCTTCAGATTTCGGTTTTTCATCATTTTGCTGCGGCTGTGATGAAGCACTGTTCTTCTCAGCAGGCAAAGGCAGCTTATCCTCTTTTCCGCCATACGTTTTTTTCTGGTTATAAGGCGGCTGCCTGTGGTACCTGTTATTATACTTACCTCCGCGGCGCGGATTTCTCTCGCCCGCAACAGGCCCTATTACCACATGGCGCTCAAGGTCTTCACCTTCAGACCACGATTTTGCCCCTTCGACTGTTTGCACCGAAGTATGGATTATGCGGCGCTCATAAGGGTTCATAGGCTCAAGCGAAACATTTCTCCCGAGGCGCAGGCTCTTTTCTGCCATTTTTTTGCCGAGCGACTCAAGCGTCTGGCGCCGTTTTTCGCGGTAATTGCCAATATCAAGCGCAATGCGGTAGTACTCGTGCCCCGCATGGTTTGCAACAAGGCCTGTCAGGTACTGAAGTGCATCGAGCGTTTCGCCGCGGTGGCCTATCACAAAGCCTATATCGTCACCTGTCAGATTAAGCAGTGCACCACTTTCATTTTTCTGTATATCCACATGCACGTTTCCTACTCCCATGCATGTAAGCACATTCTGCAAATATCCCTCTGCAGTCTCAGCCGGGCCATCTTCAACATAAACACGCACTTTTGCCGGGCTACCACCAAAAAGACCGAATGTTTTTTTCGTCGGCATCTGCAAAATCTCGAATTTTGTATCATAAGAATTCACACCGAGTTTCTTGCAGCCATCTTCCTTTGCAAGTTCAACAGTATCTCCAATTCCGATTGCTTCTTTCATTTTCAGATGCCTCCCAAAAAACACATCAATTTACGTGCACAAAAAAAACTTTACTTTTGGCGTTTCTGCGCATTTGCCATTTTCTTTTCATCAGCCTTAGGCAAATATGCCCTGGCAGGCAATGGCTCTATGTCAGTTTCTTCCTGCTCGAGGCGCGCTATGTGGCGTGCTTCCGCCTGGGCGTTTAAATCATCCATGCTATACCAGACGTTGAGTATTATTATCTTGAAAAAGCCAACTATGCTCGAAACAATCCAGTAAAAACCAACGGCTGCAGGAACAGTGCAGGCAAACCATGCGGAAATGAATGCCATGAAATAAAACATAAACTTCATGCAACCTTGCTGCTGCTGCATTGACGGCTGCATCTTAAACGACAGGTACTGTGTAATGAGATATACAACAAGGCAAAGCACAGGTATAACCCACAGGTTGGAGCGGAAAAGCGTGCCAAATATATTTGACGCATCGCACGGTGTGTCAAGCAGGTTGAGGCCGCAGAACATAAAGCCGTGGCTAAAAGACTGAAGGCGTGCGGTTTCACCTGCGCTGAACATGGTTAAATACGGGCTGAGGCTTGCAAAGTTCTTAACTATCCCAATCTGTGCATACTGGGTATTTGAAGCCCCGCTAACACCTGGTATCCTTCCAAGCATATCGAGCGCTTTGCCTATGGCATCATTTGAGATATGCAATGCATTTGAAAGCGGGTTCTGCACAGTATAAAACAGGCCAATCATTACAAGAAAAGGAAGTATCATGGTAAAGCAGCCGCCTGCAGGATTGACGCCTTCTTTTTCGTACAGCTTCTCCATCTCTATTTGCATACGCTGCTTGTCTTTAGCATATTTCTTCTGGATCTGCTGCTGTTTCAACGCAAGTTTTCCGGTTGCAGCCATTGAGCGCTGCTGCTTGATCGAAAAAGGAAACAGCAAAGCATTAATGATCACAGTAAACAAGATAATGGCTACACCGTAGTTTCTTACAAGAAGATACAGCCACCACAGCGGATAACCCAAAATACTGCCGAAAAAATTGAAGATATTGTTCATGCAGAAAATTCTCCTCTAATTTGCTTCAGTGCCTGAATTTCTTCTCAGGAACAGGGTCATATCCGCCTCTGCTGAAAGGATTGCAGCGCAAAAAGCGGAAAAGTGCAAGAAAAAAACCTTTAAAAGCTCCAAAACGTTCAATGGCCTGAATCGCGTAATTCGAACAGGTCGGGTAATAAATACAACAGGGCCTTTTAAGAGGTGAAATTGCCCTTTGGTAAAAACGTATAGCAGCTATCATAATCTTTTTCATAATCTAAAACCAAAATCAACAAATAAACAAATATAAGTTAAGAGAAAATGCCGGCACTTTTAAGGTGCCGCTCCATCTCGTGACAAACTTCGCCGCATTTTACAAAAGACGTTTTTTTTCTCGCGACAAAAACAATGTCATAGCCTGGGCGCACGCGGCCCTGAAGAATGCGGAAAGATTCCTTTATAACCCTGCGTGCGCGGTTACGATGTACCGCATTGCCTATTTTTTTCCCCGTAGTAATACCAACACGCAGCAACTTTCTCCTGTTTTTAAAAACATAAGAAACAAGCACTGGGCTAACATAGCATTTCCCGCGCGCGTACACTCTCTGAAATTCCCTGTTTTCCCTTATGGGTTCATAACTTATCATTTATCTCCTGCTGTTTTCCTGTTTTCTTTTCAAAAATTTAATAAAAGCACAGGGAAAATTAAAAAATTGCCCTGCGTTACAAACATCCATATAAGCGGCGGGCAACATCTATTCCGCCGCACATGCAGAACTCAATAGGAAATACGTGTTCTTCCTTTTGCCCTGCGGCGTGAAAGCACCTTGCGTCCGTTAGCTGTAGACATACGCTTGCGGAAACCATGTTCTTTTTGGCGGTGCAGTTTTTTAGGCTGATAAGTTCTAAGCATGGTAAGACCTCCTTTCGGGTAAAACTGCGTTCTCCATAAAATTATAATCTCTCTTTTTGCAACCTGTCAACCGGCAGCAGCAAATAGAGTAATCTTAACCATGACGCAGTCCAAATGGGCCTGTCCTCATATTTACTGTTAAGGCAGGCTTAAGGCTTATAAGGTTTACTATATCACAAGATAAACAGATTGAAAAGAAAAAATTGAAAAATTGCGCCATGAAACGGCTAAAAATCAAAAAATCATATTTGCAGCGAAATAAAAGCGCAAAAGCCATATAAAATGTTTAAGGCATTCCGTTTTTCAAAATTATTCCTTTTTATACTTTTCCACAATTCTACCATATTAATCTGTTACAGCCATATGTTATGGTTTTAACAAACACATATGTTCTAAAAGCCGCAGGATGAGCTGCAGTGCCCGCTTTTGCAGGCTGGTTTTAAATTAAAAAAATGTCATTTTAAAAGCATGCGGGCCACAGGGAGGCTCAGAAGCATACAAAAACAGTTATTTGAAATGCATCATGATTTGTGGTATGATAATAAACGGGTCTTTTTGCTTTGTAGAAAAAACAAAGGGCTGAAAATTTTCTCTTGTTTTAAAAATTTTCACAGGCAGACAAGAACCTGCCAAAATAAACTTCTTGCTTAAAAAAACGAGGTATGAATTCGTAATGGAATCTTTTTCAGAAGTATGGAATCTGGTCTGCGCTTACTGCAAAAGCCGGATTACTGAAATTGCTTTTTCTACATGGATAAGCAGAATTGAACCCGTCACTCTTGACTTTGCAAGCGGTGTAGCGGTGCTTAAAGTTCCTAATGAGCTACATCGCCAGACTATTATGCATTATTATATGGATCTTCTTGAAGAGGCTTTCCGTGAAATTTTCAGCCAGGAAATCCAAATACGCATTGTTACGCCTGAAGAAACTGCAACTGAAAAGAAAAAAAAAGAAGAGATACCTTTAAACGAAAATTACGAATTTACATTTGATACATTTATTGTAGGCCCGTCAAACAAGTTTGCGCATGCCGCCTCAATGGCAGTTGCAAACAAGCCGGCGGCCCTTTATAATCCACTTTTTATATATGGTAACTCAGGCCTTGGCAAAACACACCTCCTTTACGCAATTAGAAATGAAATAAGCCATACGCATCCTGAAATGGATATTGTATATATAAAAGGTGACGAGTTCACAAATGAACTGATCGAAGCTATCAGGCACGGAACAACAGGTGATTTTCACCAGCGCTACCGGCATGCCGACGTCCTTCTTGTGGACGATATCCAGTTTATTGCCGGTAAGGAGTCAACACAGGAAGAGTTCTTCCATACTTTCAATACATTATATGAGGCAAAAAAGCAAATAGTCTTGACCTCAGACCGTCCGCCAAAAGATATAGCCACACTGGAAGAGCGTCTGCTTACAAGATTTGAATGGGGCCTTACTGCAGACATACAGCCGCCTGACTTTGAAACACGCATTGCCATCATAAAGCGCAAAGCGGAACTCCTGCAGATTGAGCTTCCTGACAATGTCATTGAATACATAGCCAACAGGCTGAAAAACAATATACGACAGCTTGAAGGCGCCGTGAAAAAGATGAAGGCATTCCATCTCCTTAACGGCGATCCATATAATATCCAGACAGCGCAGGCTGCAATACGCGACATAATAAATAACGACCAGCCAACACCGCTGACGGTAGAAAAAATAATTGACGAAGTAGCGCGCACATTTGGCACAACGGGAGACGACATACGCTCTTCAAAGCGTGCAGCAACAATCTCAAATGCAAGGCAGGTAGCCATGTATATTGTGCGCGAGATAACACAGATGCCAATGCAGGCAATAGGCCGGGAGTTTGGCGGGCGTGACCACTCTACAGTTGTCTACGCAATACAGCAGGTAGAGAAAAATGCTGCCAAAGACCCAAAGATAAAGGCAACAGTCGACGATATCATTAAAAATATACGCGACCGTTAGCAAATTTTTAAAATGCCAAAAAGTTAAAAGATCTTTTAACTTTTCACTTTTCGGTTGAAATATATAAAAATCAGTTTATAAATCCCGGGTAGCTTTTAAACTAAGTTTTCAACTTTCCCCACAAGGTTTTCAACATACAGTTAATTATTCATTTTTCAGTTTTTCTTTCAACATTCGCCAAACATAAAAAAACTGAAAAAATAGTAGTATAAAAACAGATGAGTACTGAATTTTCATCTGTTTTCAACATTTCAGTGTACACTACTCCTAATGCTGAATAATATATTACTTACTTGATAAAAAACGGAGGCGGATAATTCCGACATGAAGTTTGCATGTGACAGACAAAAACTAAACGAAGCCGTGTTGAATGTTCAACGCGCTGTATCATCAAAATCATCTATCCCAGCGCTTGAGGGCATTCTTCTTACAGCGAAAACAAACACAGTACGGCTATGCGGGTTTGACCTTGAGATCGGTATGACAACAGAAATAGAAGCCGATGTTGGAGAAGAAGGCAGCATTGTTGTAAGTGCCAAACTGTTCGGTGACATCGTGCGCCGCCTTCCGGCACAGAAAGTAATATTTTCGGCCGATGACAAACAGATAACGCAGATAATAAGCGGAGAAGCAAAATTTTCAATAACGGGTATTTCTGCTGAAGAATATCCTGAGCTTCCCCATATAAACAGCGAAAAAAGCGCTAAACTACCTTCAAAAGTACTAAAGGGCATGATAAGGCAGACAATATTCGCCGTAGCTGAAAACGACGCAAAGCCTGTATATACCGGCACGCTGTTTGAAATTTCTGACGGAAAAGTAAGGCTCGTCTCTGTTGACGGTTACAGGCTTGCCATAAGGGAAGAAAAAGTCTCGGATGAGGAGAAAGCAAGCTTCGTAGTCCCGGGAAAGACACTCAATGAAGTCATGAAACTGCTGAGCGACAGCGACGACGAAGTTGAGCTCATTATAGGAATGCGCCACATAATGTTCCACATAGGAAATTACACGGTCATCTCACGCCTGCTTGAAGGAGACTTTCTTGACTGGCATGCTGCAATACCAAAAGAATCGTCAACAGAAGTGCGCGTTTCCGTACCGGAATTTATCAGTTCACTTGAGCGTGTATCGCTGCTTATTACAGAGCGGCTACGCAGCCCGGCAAGGTGCACGTTCAGCAGCGACGGTAGCATCAGGCTTTCGTGCGCTACTGCAATAGGCCGCGCAAACGACAAGCTGCCGGCAACAATTTCAGGCAATGAAGTTGAAATAGGTTTTAACAACCACTACATGCTTGACGCCCTACGCAATACCGAATGCGATGAGGTCCGCATAAGCCTTAACGGGCCACTTAGCCCTATTACAATACGGCCGTGCGAAGGCGATTCTTTTCTGTTTCTCGTGCTGCCGGTGCGCCTGAAGAGTGGTGATGAATAATTGGAATCTGTAAAAAAAGCCATCTCCACAGAGTATATAAGGCTGGACAGTTTCCTTAAGCTGTGTGGTACTTTTGAAACAGGTGGGCAGTCAAAAGCTGCTATCCAGGGCGGAGAAGTAAAAGTAAACGGTGAGATATGCTATATGCGCGGAAAGAAAATCAGGCCAGGTGACCGCGCCGAGTACGGCGGGAAAACCTACGAGGCGGTAAGCAAGTGAAAATCGAGCGCTTTTCATGGTGTAATTTTCGCAATCTCCAAAAAGGCGAGCTTGTGCCCGACAATAATGTAAACGTGATATACGGCAGGAACGCGCAGGGAAAAACAAATCTCCTTGAGGGAATGTGGCTTTTTACAGGTGAACGCTCTTTCCGCGGATCAAAGGATTCGGAGCTCCTGCACAACGGCTGCAGTTTAGGCGGGATAATGCTTAATTTTTATGCGGCAGGCAGAAGCCAGGTAGCAAAGATAAAAATTGCCGGCGGCCGGCGCACTGTTGAGCTTAACGGCATAAAAAAGCGTTCGTGCACATCGCTCATCGGCAAATTCTGCGCGGCTGTGTTTTCGCCCGAGTACCTTTCCCTTCTTTACGGAGGCCCGGCGGGTCGCCGGAATTTTATGGATGCCGCCATATGCCAGATAAAGCCTGCCTATGCAGGGCTGTTTTCAAAATACAGCCGCTCACTTGCACAGCGCAATGCCTTGCTTAAAGATATCCCGAATCATGCGGAACTTATGGATACGCTTGATATCTGGGATGAACGCCTTGTCGAAGCCGGTATGAAGATAATGCGTGCAAGGTCGGCTTATGTAGAAAAAATTGCACCGTATGCTGAAAAATTCTACAGTGGGATGTGCGGCGGTCGCGAAAAATTTTCGCTGAAGTACGAGCAAAACGCCCCTGATTTTGCATCAGCGTTACAAAAATCGCGCCGCCAGGATATGCTTGCCGGCCATACATGCGTTGGGCCCCACCGTGATGATATGGCAATTATCATTTCAGGCCTTGATGCTCGCGCTTATGGTTCGCAGGGCCAGAAACGCTCCGCCATAATCGCCCTTAAGCTTGCGGAAGCCGAAATGCTTAAAAAAGCCATAGGTGAAGCGCCTGTGATTTTTCTTGATGATGTCCTGAGCGAGCTCGATTCTGAACGCCAGAATTATCTCTTGAACAGGCTTGATGGCTTTCAGGTTTTTCTCACGTGCTGCGGGCCAGACATATCTCGTTTCCCCGGTTGCGGGGCGGTTTTTAAAGTCGAAGGCGGCAGGCCGGAAGCCACATGTAGCCTGCCATAATTTGGGGGAATCAAATGTTTCTTCATCTTGGCCAGAATATTGTGATAAGCATGAAAGACATAGTAGGTATTTTTGACTTGGAAACTTCGACTATCTCAGGCACAACGCGTGACTATCTCGCAGCAGCACAGAAAGCCGGAAATGTTGTGAGTATTTCTGGAGATATGCCAAAATCGTTTATCCTGTGCAGCAGTAAAGACGGGCGCACAACGGTATATACATCTCCCATTTCGACTTCAACTCTTCTTAAGCGTTCGTGCTTTTTAAGCGAATTACCAGGTTGTAAGGAGAATTGACATGAAACAGATTTGCGAACCGAAATGCCCTTACTGCGGCGATAAACTGAATTACGCTGAAACATGGGTGATGAAACGCCACGGAGAGTATATCTGCCCAAAATGCGGTGGAATATCTGATATTGTGCTCAGTTACGGAATTTATAGATTAGGCTTTGTCACTGTGATTATAGCCGCCGCGTTTTTTGTAGCCGGCCTTATTTTCGGCGACAGCCTCACGTTTATAACGCTGCCGGGAATTTTTATTATTTTTCTTATTTTCTTTCTACTTTCGCCATTTATGGTGCGCCTTAGAAAAACAAACTTCAACAGACCAAGGAGCTCCCAAAAGACGCAGAGCTTCCAAAAGCTGCATGGCTTCCAAAATTCGCAGGATTTCCAAAGGCCGCAGGGCTTCCAGAATACACAGAGTTTTCAAAGGCCGCAGGAATCCGAAAATCCACAGGACTACCAGTACCAGGGGCCGCAGCATTATCCGTCATCGCAGCGCGGCCGGCATGTGCGCTGAAAGTGTTGCACATGAAACTTCCTTTATGCCCTTACTGCGGGGCGCGCTTCCTCTATAATGACGTCAGGCGGAATATGTTACGCAAGTCTGGTAAATGCCCTCACTGCGGGAAAGAGTTTCGGATATCCAGGCGTATGCTTTCCATTTATATTCCAGCAGTTTTCTTTATACTTTTTTTGGCCGATTTTTTTCTGCTTGGTATTCCGGATATGAACCTGATTTTTCTTATATCTGTTACTTCTGCCGGCATAGTTATCGCATATTTTCTTATGCCGTTTGCAATTAAGTTTACAGCGATATCTTCAAAAAAAGGAAAAAATCCGGCCAATGTCCTTTCAAGCTCAGCAAAAGCAAGAAGACAGGATATTAAAAATAACGCAGGCTCCAAATGATGTCTGCTTTTTATATAAAAAATACGTTTTACCTGCGCTTTTCTGATTTTAAAGCCTGCAGGAATCTTTTTGCAGCCAGGCTTAAAGTCTAAAATCCGCACGGCTTAAATGCAGGCTGGATGTATGGAGGGTTAATATTGGACTTCAACAAGAAAGTGGACAAGGCAGACGACTACGATGAAAGCGAAATACAGGTGCTAAAGGGCCTTGAGGGTGTCCGCAAAAGGCCGGGCATGTATATAGGCTCAACAGGTCCGCACGGGCTTCACCATCTTGTATATGAAATCGTAGACAATGCCATTGACGAAGCGCTTGCCGGGTACTGCGACAAGATAGATGTGCGCATACTTCCTGAAAATGTGATAAGCGTAACAGACAACGGGCGCGGCATACCTGTTGGCATCCACCACCAGGTGGGCATCCCTACTGTTACGGTTGTTTTTACAATACTGCATGCCGGAGGCAAATTCGGCGGTGGCGGATATCAGTTTTCGGGCGGGCTGCACGGCGTGGGTGCCTCAGTTGTAAATGCGCTGTCTGAGTGGCTCGAAGTTGAGGTGTATAAAGACGGGAAAGTTTATTTCCAGCGCTTTGAGCGCGGCAAAGCCGTAACAGGCCTCGAGGTGCGCGGCAGCACCGACCGTACAGGTACCTGCGTGCGTTTCAAACCTGACTCGGAGATATTTACTGAAACGACGGAATTTGACTATGAGACGCTTCAGACCCGCCTGCGCGATCAGGCATTTCTAAATGCCGGCGTCCATATCATGCTCGCGGACGAGCGCGACCCGGATAACCGCTGCGAGGACGACTTCATGTACACAGGCGGTATCCAAAGCTTTGTGGAATATATAAACAAGAAAAAAGCCGTCGAAGTAATCCACCCAGATGTAATTTATTTTTCATCGGCTCTGCCGGACGGTTCCGCTACTGCCGAAGTAGCAATGCAGTATAACGACAGCTATAACGGGCTGATACTTTCTTTTGCAAACAATATCCGCACAATAGACGGAGGTACTCACGAAGAGGGCTTTAAGCGTGCGCTGACACGCGTGATGAATGATTACGGCAGAAAATTCAATATTCTGAAAGACAGCGACAAGAACCTGAGCGGCGATGATTTCCGCGAAGGCCTGACAGCTGTTATCAGTGTAAAAGTGAAGGATGCCCAGTTTGAGGGCCAGACAAAAACAAGGCTTGGCAATACTGAAGTCGGCACCCTTGTAAACGACATGGTCGGCGATAAGCTTTCTGCCTACCTTGAGGAGAACCCCTCAACGGCACATTCGATATTTGACAAGGCTATGGCTGCCTCTCATGCACGCGAGGCCGCTCGCAAGGCGCGCGAAATGGTACGCCGCAAATCCGCGCTTGAAGAAGCGTCACTACCTGGCAAGCTTGCAGACTGCCAGAGCCGCAATCCAGATGAGACTGAAATATATATCGTCGAGGGTGACTCGGCCGGCGGTTCGGCAAAAGGCGGGCGTGACCGCAAATACCAGGCAATACTGCCGCTTTGGGGCAAAATGCTCAATGTTGAGAAAGCAAGGCTCGACAAAGTCTATGGCAACGAGAAACTCCAGCCTATAGTTACGGCACTCGGCTGTGGCATAGGTGAAGATTTTGACATTAAAAAGCTGAGGTACGGCAAAATAATCATAATGGCCGATGCCGATGTCGACGGCTCGCATATACGCACATTGCTGCTTACTTTCTTTTTCAGGTTTATGAAGCCGCTTGTGGAAGGGGGCCATGTTTACCTCGCACAGCCGCCGCTTTTCCGCCTGACTAAAAATAAAAAGCACTATTACGCTTACAGCGACAAAGAGCGCGACAGCCTTATGGAAGAGCTTAATGGCGGGTATGAGATACAGCGCTATAAAGGCCTTGGCGAGATGGATCCAAACCAACTATGGGAAACGACAATGGATCCTGCACGCCGCATTATGCGCCGTGTGGAAGTGGAAGACGCTGCCGCAGCCGATGAGACTTTCACAATACTTATGGGCGACAAAGTCGAGCCGCGCCGTGAGTTTATAGAGCAGAACGCAAAGCACGTAAAGAACCTCGATGTCTGAGAAAAGCAGATATTACTATTACTTTGTCTTTTAAACGCTTCCGTAAAATTTTTTCTGCTACAGCCTTTTTCAGAGTGCCGGAGAAGAAGGGAAAATGAGAATGGCAAAATCAGCCAGCCCGTCAATAGTTGTCGAGCAGAAAGTGACGGTCGAAGATTACAGCCGCGCGGCTTCGGCAGTGCGTTATTTTTCAGCGCCGTTTAAGCGGCGTTCTTTCAGGGCACTGATTTTTATAACTGTTGCTGCAGTATCAGCTTCGCTGGTTTTTTCATGCCGCAGCAGCGGCTTTGGAAGGGAAAAAATCCCGGAAGCAATTGCAATAATTTCTGCGGCGGTAGCAGCAGCCATATGGTTTTTGCAGCCGCCGGCAGAATCGCGCAGTGCAAAGCGCCTGTTTTCTTCATGCGCACTCATGTCGCTGCCTGAAAAAGTCACCGTTTACCGCGACCGCGTTGTAATAGAGAACAGCTGCGAGAGCATAACGGAATATTGGACTGACTTTTTTGCATGCGTTGAAACAGATGAGATGATTGCAGCCGCAGGTGGGCGTGAAAGGTTCCTTGTCATAGTCAAAAAGCGCGGCCTTGCAGAAAAGCAGCTGAAGATTCTCTCTTCGCTTTTTGGCTATGCGTTTGAGGGCCGGATACACCGTTTCCCCGTAAGGAGGAAAAGATGATGAAACCTGTAACTGTAAGTTTTGCCATAACGCGCGAAGACTTTATCAAAGAGGCCGAAGCGCGCATGAAAGTGCAGCTTACCGCTTCGGTGCGCGCCTGCATACGTATATGCGGCACTATTATGCTCTGCTTTGCATGTTTGATTTTTGTACGGAAGAAAATTTTCTATGCCGACTTAAACTGGACGGCAGCAGCAATTATGGCGATTGCCGTTTTTCTCATTTTTCTTTTTATGCCTACTTTAGGCCTTGCCGTTAGAAAAAATGCCTCGGAGCGCTTTAACGCAGGCAGCATAAAAGCTACCGCCAAAACGGTGTCATTTGCTGAAGACGTAGTGAAAATAAATGCCGAAAGGTATAAGGCAAAGATCCCTTACTCCATGTTTTATGCGGCTTACGCCGATGAAGCGACTATTCTCTTATACACGGCCGTAAACGAATGCTGCAGCATTCCAAAGCGGACGATGAGCATAAGCGAGCAAGAGCAGGTCGAAGGCCTGCTTGCCAGTAAGCTGAAACAGAAATTTAAGCAGGAAGGTGCCCGTGAATGGATGAGATAGAAGAAAACTCGAAAATAATAAACGTCGACCTTGCGAAAGAGGTAAAGGATTCATTTCTGGACTACTCGATGTCCGTTATTGTGGAACGAGCCCTGCCGGACGTGAGGGACGGCCTTAAACCTGTGCACCGTCGTATTCTTTACACGATGTATGAAAACGGCCTTATGCCGGACAAACCTTACCGCAAATGCGCAGACACGGTCGGTGCGGTCCTTGGCCGCTACCACCCGCACGGTGACGCTTCCGTCTATGATGCCCTTGTGCGCCTTGCACAGAATTTCTCAATGCGCTACCTGCTTGTGGACGGGCACGGAAATTTTGGCTCCGTAGACGGTGACCCTCCGGCAGCCTACCGTTACACAGAGGCGCGCATGAGCAAAGTCGCGGTTGAAATGCTGCAGGATATCGACAAGGACACTGTCGACTTCCAGGCAAACTACGACGACCGGCTTAAAGAACCCATAGTCCTGCCGAGCCATTTTCCGAACCTTCTCGTGAACGGCTCTACAGGCATAGCCGTAGGCATGGCGACAAATATACCGCCGCACAACATGAGCGAGATAATAGACGGCGTATGCACGCTTATAGATAACCCTGACGCCACGCTTGACGAGCTTATGGAGAGCATTAAGGGCCCTGACTTCCCTACCGGCGGCATAATCATGGGCCGCAGCGGCATACGTGCGGCGTATGCTACAGGCAGGGGGAAAATTATCGTCCGCGCGCGCGCCGAGATAGAAGAAGAAAAGAACAACCGTTTCCAGATAATCGTTACGGAGCTGCCGTACCAGGTAAACAAGGCGCGCCTAATAAAGAGCATAGCGGACCTTGTGAAAGAAAAGCGGATAGAGGGCATAACGAATATCGAAGACCATTCCGACCGCGAAGGCATGCGCATTGTAATTTCCGTCCGGCGCGACGCGTCGCCGCAGATAGTGCTGAACCGCCTTTTCAAATATACACAGATGCAGATATCGTACGGCGTTATAATGCTTGCAATAGTGAACAGGGAGCCTAAGCTTCTTACACTTAAGCAGATACTTCAGGAGTATATCAATTTCCAGGACGAAGTAGTCCGCCGCCGCACGTCGTTCGAGCTTAGGAAAGCGCAGGAGCGCGCACATATACTCGAAGGGCTTAAAGTAGCCGTAGACAACATAGACGAAGTAGTCCGCATCATACGCTCATCAAAGTCCGTGCCGGAAGCACGGCAGAGGTTGGGCACACGCTTTGCCCTTGACGACGTGCAGACGCAGGCCATAGTCCAGATGCCACTCGGGCGCCTTACCGGCCTTGAGCGTGAAAAACTTGAAAAAGAGCTCGGCGTCCTCCTTGGAAAAATCGCTGATTACAAAGATATCCTTGCGCACGAGGAACGCGTGCTCAGCATTGTGAAATCTGAAGCCATTGCGGTTAAGCAGAAATTTGGTGACAAGCGCCGCACCGAAATACAGGCTGTCAGCGGAGAGATGGATATAGAGGACCTTATCCCGGACGAAGAATGTATGCTTACGCTTACGGAGTTCGGCTATGTAAAGCGCCAGAACCCGGATACGTACCGCACACAGCACCGCGGAGGGCGCGGCGTAAGCGGCATGACGCGCCGTGAAGAGGATGTTGCTTCATATATGTTCCTCACGCGTACACACGACTATGTGATGTTCTTTACGAGTCTCGGGCGTGCCTACAAGCTTAAGAGTTATGAAATACCTGAAGGCTCACGTACCGGCAAGGGCGTGAATATCGCCAACCTGCTGCCTATAGCACAGGACGAAAAAGTCACGTCGATGATACGCGTGCAGAGTTTCGACGAAGATAAATACCTTGTTATGGTGACGAGAAACGGCGTAATAAAGCGCACGCACCTTTCGGACTTCAGTACAACGCGTAAGGGCGGAGTTATTGCCGTAAACCTTGATGAGAACGATGAGCTCTCATGGGTGCGCTTGACAGAAGGCAGCAGCGATCTGCTTGTTGCCACCCGCTTTGGCATGGCCATAAGGTTTAATGAAAATGACGTCCGTGCAATGGGCCGCACGGCGCGCGGTGTGCGGGCAATTTCGCTGAAAGACGGTGACAGTGTAATTGGCATGTGCGTGCTTCCTAAAGATGGGCTTGTGCTCACTGTCTCTGAAACAGGGTTCGGGCGGCTTTCGCCAGTAAGTGACTACCATCTGCAACACCGCAGCGGCCTTGGCGTGTATAATTACCACACAGCCCAGTATGGCAAAGTTGCTTCCATACAAATCGTAGACCCGCTTAAAGACGATGTCATACTCATTTCTTCAAACGGTATAATTATCCGTATTCACGCTGATTCCATAAATATCCATGCGCGCCCGTCAAAGGGCGTCCTGCTTATGCGCCTTGCGGAAGGTAACCGCGTTGTAACTACAGCGCGCACAGACCGAAGTGACGACGAGGAAACGTCGCAGCCGGAAGACGACGGCAGCGCCGACGAAGGCGCAGAGGCTCCTGAAGAGAAGAAAGAAGAAAAAGAAGGTAAACAAGAGCCAGCCGAGGAAACGGACGGCTCGGAACCTGAGAAATAAAGGGGTGCAGTGATGAAAAAGGCTGTTCCGTTTTTTATGGCGGCGCTTTGTGCGGCAGTTTTATTTTCAGGGTGCTCATTTCAGCATGGTGCTTCTTCTGCGGCGCAGTCACCAGCAAATTCTTCTTCAAGCCATACCGGTTCTGTAACGCTGATTGTGAATTCTGCCCCTTCGGGTGTAACCCAAAGTTCATCTCAGGGTTCGTCTAAAAGTACGGCTTCTTCTGAAGACCTGTCCACTGGAAAAAATACCGCAGGTAATCCCGCAAATTACGTAACACGCGAGAAAACAGCCTCTCAGGGCAATATTGTGAAGCCTGAGAGTACAGACAGCAGTGAATTCAACAAAAAGTTTAAAGATAATCCGGTAGATAAGCACTATGTCTCTGAGATAAACAACGCTGTTTCAAATATCGAGATTGTAAAAGTTTCTGACAAGTATGCTGGCCTGTGGGAAAAAGAAATAGTCAATGCGTATTCGGAGCTTAAAAATAAGACCGGAAGTTCGGCATGGAAACAAATCGAGACTGACCAGAAAAACTGGGAAAATGGCAAAACTGCCGCAATACAGAAAATAAGTGAAGATGCGAAGGCCTCAGGTGGCAGCATGGCGCAGGCCGAAGCGGCTTCAGGCGCAATGGATTATTACCGTGACCGGGCCGCCCAGCTTTACCGCAGGCTGTTTGATTACGACAAAAATTATTCATATGCCTTTTCCACAAAGTGATGAAATCGGCGCCCCACAGAAAACAAAAAGGCTTTCAACGTAATAGCCTGTTATGGTTGAAAGAAAAACTAATATTGGCGTTTTTAAAGCAACATTTTGTCCATCACGGACTTTTAATGTCAGATAATCCATTAAGTATAGATATGCTGCACTGCTTAAACAGTGCAGTGGTAGATTTCCGTTATAAGGAGCCTGTTTTATGAAACTTACAGAAAAAACGTTGGAGCAGGATTATATTTACCGCGGCAAAATTCTCGATTTCCATGTCGACAAAGTTCAGATAGAGGACGGCCGCACCGTTACGCGCGAATGTATCGATCACAAAGGCGGCGTATGCATTGCCGCGCTGACAAAGGATAATGAGCTTTACTTTGTTCGCCAGTACCGCTATCCGTACCACAAAGTAGTGCTCGAGCTTCCTGCCGGAAAATTAGAGGGCGGCGAAGATCCGCTTGAAGCCGGAAAACGTGAGCTGCGCGAAGAAACAGGCGTGGAAGGAAAAGACTATATCGGCCTCGGCGAACTTTACCCATCGACCGGATATACGAATGAAATACTGTACATGTACGCCTGCCATGCGGAATCGCGCGGTGAAAAAGACCTTGACGACGGCGAATTTCTTGAGGCGGAAAAGATACCTCTTGCAAAGGCGGTAGAGATGGTGATGTCTGGTGAAATTGCAGACGCGAAAACACAGGCGCTTGTGCTTAAAACGGCACGGCTTGTAGAGAGCCATAAACTTTAAGCTTTGGAACAGCTTTGTAAAATAAGGGAGTGCGCAGCTATGCAACGCACTCCCTTTGCGGAATTTCTACGGCTTTGTAGACGGTTAATCAGAAAGCTGGTTCATAACGAGGCCTGTTATGAGTTTTGGGTAAAAATAAGTTGATTTCTGCGGCATCTTTTCCCCAGCTGAGGCTACGTCGCGGATTTCAGTCACGCGTGTAGGGTTGAGTATGAACGTGCACTGGCTGTCCCCGTTCTGCACGGATTCAATGGCTTCACGGAACGAGCGCGTGTAAGAGAGGTTCACCTGATCTGCCATGTTCTTTTTATCTATGCCAAGATATTTCTCAAGTATGAGGCTATGCAGTATGGTGACGTCGAGCCCACGATAGGCAGCGCTTTTTTCTGGCAGCACCTTTTCCATAATACCCATATCTTTCAGCACGAGAAGTGCCCAGCTGCTTCCGCCGCCATAAAATGCGAAAGCTTTTTTGCCTTGGTGGTAAAGCCTGCTGAGCACCGGCTCTATTTCGGCTATGTTCTTTTCAGGCGTGACGTTGAACTCATTGCGGCATTCATTTAGAACACGCCCGGCGCTGAAACCTTTCAGCCCGCGCACGAGCCTGTGTGTCGGGAACACCACAAGGCCGTCGTGCTCCATATTGACAAGCATCATCATTATGTAGTCTTCACTACCGTCAGCTGTCCCCTGCTCACGGCGCCAGTTGCGGTAATTGAGGGCTGTTTCATAGCGGTGGTGGCCGTCTGCAATGTAAAGTTTCCTGTTTTTAAAGTCGCCGCATATTGCTTTTATCACTTCCTTGTCGTTTACAAGCCACATGCGGTGTGTGACTTTGCCGTCTGAGAACTCGCAGCGCGGCCTGCCGGAAGAAAGCGCATCAAGCCTGTCACCGGTCACATTCGCCTCATCCATGTAAAGCGAGTATACCTGGCTGAAATTGCAGCCGGTGGCTTTCATGAGGTTGAAGCGGTCCTCCTTTGCTTTTGAGAGCGTCTCCTCATGCGGGAGGATTATGCCTTTTGAAAACTCCTCGAGCTTCACAAGACAGATAAAGCCCTTAATTTTTTTCTTCTGGCCGCCGGCTTCAAATTCTTCTTCATAGATATAAAAGCCGGGGTCTGCGTCGCGGTGCAAGATGCCTCTTTTGAGCCACGACTGCAGGTTTTCTCCCGCTTCCGCATATGGGTTGTCGCCTTTTGGAAGCTCGAGCCGCACAACGTTGTATGGGTTTTCGTTAAGGTATGCGCGCCGTTGCTCCTCGCTTATGATGTCGTATGGAGGGCATGTAAGTTCCGCTATATTCCCCGCTTCGGCGGTGTAGCGCAGGGCACGGAACGGTTTTATTTCGGCCATGTTATTTTCACCGTTTCTCCGCACGTTTTTTAAGCAGCAGGCCCCGTGCGGCAGACCTGCCCGCAGTATGTATATGGCCGCGTTTCAGCGGTTCACTGTGCTGAAACTATTATAACGGCAGCCAGAAAAAGTGTCAAATGCAGGCATTTTTATAATGCTGTGGCATTTTCACTGATAAATATAACTAACAGTTCAAGAAATGTTTACATTTCGACCATTCAAAATTGTTAAAATAGAAAGTAATGCAAGTTATACAGGAGGGATGAATCCATGATTGAGGTGAAAGACCTCTCGAAACACTACGGAGAAAACATGGCGCTGAGCCATGTAAGTTTTTCTGCCGGCGAAAATACAGTAATCGGTTTTCTCGGGCCTAACGGAGCTGGGAAATCAACGACAATGAACATCATAACAGGCTATATTTCAGCAAGTGAGGGCTCTGTGGAAATCGGTGGTCACAATACGCTGGACGAGCCAAATGAAGCTAAAAAGTTGATTGGCTACCTTCCGGAGATACCGCCGCTCTATACGGACATGACTGTAGAAGAATATCTTAATTTTGTCTATGAGCTTAAGAAAGTGACCCTTCCCCGAAAAAAGCACCTGAAGGAGATATGTGAGCTGACGCGCATTACCAATGTTTCTGGCCGCCTTATCGCCAATCTTTCGAAAGGCTACAGGCAGCGTGTAGGCATTGCCCAGGCGCTTGTTGGGAACCCTCCTGTCCTTATCCTCGATGAGCCGACGGTCGGCCTTGACCCTAAGCAGATAATAGATGTTCGCAACCTCATTAAAGGCCTCGGCAAAAACCACACCGTCATACTCAGCTCACACATTCTTCCGGAAGTGCAGGCTGTAGCAGACCGCATAATAATCATAAACAAAGGCAGGCTTGTTGCCAATGGCACGCCTTATGAGCTTGAGCACGGCGAGCACAAAGGCGAGCAGAAGACTGTCGTCCGCATTGAAGGCAACCCCAACGAAGTCGGGAAAACACTGAGGGACATTCAGGGCGTGCTGTCAGTAAGCAATTACGGGCAAAAAGAACCTGGCGTCTATGAATATGAGATAGACAGCTGCACCGGTGTTGACCCGCGCCGCTCGGTGTTTGGCATAGCTTCGAAGCGCGGTTGGCCGATACTCTCCATGGCGAGCAATGAATTTTCACTTGAAGACGTGTTTCTGCGCCTGACAGGCTCTACCTATATCAGCGATAATGCCGACGCAAGCTATGTAAAGGACGGTGCAAGAAAGTGAGCGCTATTGCAAAGAAGGAACTGAGGGAGTATTTCTTCTCACCGATTGGATATGTTATCCTTGGCGTCATGCTCCTGCTTTTCGGATTTTTTTACTCACAGGTGCTTTTTTCGCAAACGACTGACCTTATTCCATATATATACAATATGCTCCTGAGCTGGATAATGGTGATCCTCATACCGCTTATCACCATGCGCACTTTCAGCGAGGAGATACGCACAAAAAGCGACCAGGGGCTCCTTACCGCTCCGGTCGGCGTATTCTCTATTGTGTTCGGCAAATTCCTCGCCGCTTTTCTGATGTTTGCAATTTCACTTACGGCGACGCTTATCCCAGCTGTTATAATCACGTTTTTCTCTTCGCCGGACTGGCCGAAAATTTTATGCACTTATATCGGCGTGCTGCTTTGCGGCATAGCCTTGATTGCAATAGGCGTTTTTATTTCCTCACTCACGCAGAGCCAAATAGTTGCTGCAATAGCGACGTTTGGGATCTCGATGCTGCTTATGCTGATTGGGAACCTCGGGAACAACGTTTCCGCTTCGCTGCAGAATGTGCTCAACTGGATATCGTTCCAGTCGCGCTTCCAGCCTTTTTCTAACGGCATACTGAATATTGGCAGTTTAGTATATTTTGTGAGTGTCGCTGCAGTGTTTCTCTTTCTGACGGCCCGCAAGCTTGAGAGCAGAAGATGGAACTAAGGGGGAAAACAGAATGAATCAGGAAAAAGAACCGCAAAAGGGCAGCCAGGAGAAGCAGAAAGAAACCGATGCTTTGGCTGAAAAACAGGCAGAAAGCAAAAAAATGCCGGAAGCAGCTGGGCCGGAAAAGAAAGCTGAAAACGGTGCTGATGAAAAGGCAGCAAAGAAGGGGAACAAAAAAGAGAAGCCTTCTTTTTTCCAGAGCCAGAAATTCAGACACGGCGGCGCAGCTGCGGCTTTTACGGCCGGATTTCTTGCTATTATTATACTCGTCAATGTGATTGTCGGCATTCTGAGCGATAAATACCCGTCAATCAATCTCGATGTGACAAAGGCCGGCACAAACACCCTTTCGGCAGAAACGGCAAAAACAGTTGACAGCGATAAACTTGAGACGACAATTACTATATGCGCCACAAAGCAGGCTTGCCAGAGCAATTCGGTGACGAGCGACGGTGCCGACTATTCTCAGGTCAACCGCCTTATTTCGAAAGCCGCGGAGCGCAACCACAACATGACTGTTAAGTATGTAGACCTTGACAAAGACCCGGTGTTCGCCAAGAACTATCAGAGCGACAATATCACTACCGGCGATGTTATAGTGGAAACTAAGAAGCGCCACCGCGTACTTGCCGAAAGCGACCTCTTCACATCACAGTCAAGCAGCAACTACGGCAGCCAGACTTATTACTCTAATGTTGATTCCGCGCTTGCTTCGGCAATTAATGCTGTAACAGCTGATACAATGCCTATAGCGGCGTTTGACACAGGCCACAGTGAAAAAATGGAATCCACAGGCTACGAAAGGCTTCTGCAGAACAACAGCTTCGAAACTAAGGACATCAACCTCCTGACTGATAAAATACCGGATGGCACCCAGCTTCTTGTCATTGGCTGCCCGACGACGGATTACACCGACGGTGAAATTTCAAAAATAGATGCTTTCCTGCACAACAAGACTGTTTCAGGCGATCGCTCGGTTATTATCGCATGCAGCCCCGGCCAGCCTACATTGGCGAAGCTTTCGGCGTACATGGAAGAGTGGGGCCTTGGCGTGCAAACAGACAATGTTGTTGAAGAGACGAACTACCAGAAATTTTTCAACAATAACCCGCTTTATATCCTTGCCGACGTGCAGAATTCCATCAACTTCGGCAACTCACATTCGGGCTACAACAACTTTACGGCCCCGTACTCATGCCCTGTTAACATCAAAGCGCAAAACGTTGGTTCTAAAACAACGTATTCGCTTATAAAGTCGAGCGATTCTTCTTCTATTTACCGCAGCAACAAAAAAGAAAGCGATTCCCAGACTGCGGCACAGAACATTGCGGCACTGTCACAGGAAAGCGTGCAGGTCAACAACAAACCATGCCACGCAAACCTGATTGTCACCGGCTCATCACTCATGTTCGGAAGCAATTTTGTCAACACATCAGCATTTTCCAATGCAGCATATGATGTAGACCTTTCAAAATACGCTACGGGAACAAACAACAACTCAGCACAGGTTACAACAGCAAACCATCAATTATATGCAGCTGATATTACCATAAATACAAATGTAGCCAAAGTCTTGGGCTATGGAGTATTCACTGTCCTGATACCGCTTGCTGTTGCTGTCGCCGGAATCATTGTATACCGCAAGAGGAGGGCACTGTAATATGAAAAGCAGCACCAGGAATATTGTGATAGTCGCAGTCGCTGCCGCGGTGCTGGGCGGCGTGGCAATTGCACTGACACATACTCCGGGAGGGAAAGGCACGACTTCTTCGGCCGCAGGCTCCTCTTCGGTGGCAAGTATCAAGCTTATCTCAAAATCGAGCGCCGACGTGGCATCCATGAAAGTTACAAATAAAAAAGGAAGCTATACGCTTATCCCTGTTCCGTCTGGCAAAATAGGTGCTTCTTCCACAGCACCTTCTGCCCTGCCTTCGTCTTCAGGCTCGTCAGTAACATATACGGTGGAAGAGCTGAGTGGATGCCCTGTAGATACCGGTGAAACAGGCTCGGCTGTAAAAAACGGGTTCAGCCTTTCTGCAACAAAAAACATAGGCGCTGTAAGCAGCCTCGAAGACTATGGCCTGCAGGACCCTCTGGCAACCGTCCAGGTGACGTTCCATGACGGCTCAACCTTCAGCTATAAAATAGGCAATGCGACTGCAACAGATTCTTCGGCGCACTATATGTGCGGCATATCGTCAAACAGCGTCTATATTGTGAGTATTGACCAAGGGCTTTTGGAAGGCGCGGACTATTTCATATCGAAAGAAATAGTCTCATCTTCTAACGCTTCCTCCAGTGATTTTACGAAAATCGCGCTTAGCGGCTCGAACTTTCCTACACCGTTGACGTTGCAGAAAGACAAGAGCGGCACGCTTGCAATTACGGCCCCTGATGCATATAAGGCCGACGCAACGTCGCTAAATTCGCTTATGACGACCCTTTCAAGCATTACGGCTGAATCGGTAGTTAAAGTTAAGCCTGACGCGGCGGCGCTTAAACAGTATGGCTTAAGCAGCCCGACCACCGTAGCTGAATACACAATAGGCAATAAGAGTTATAAGCTGATTGTAGGCGTTAAATCCGGCTCGAACTATTACGCCATGATAGACGGGGTTGATGTTGTTTACTCTGTTACTGCCGAGAACCTTTCAGGGCTCGTTTCCCAGAGCATGTTTTCTCTGCGCAGCAAGCTCGTTTTTCAACCAGACATCGAAACAGTCAAGGACCTGTCAATCGTTTCAGGTAATACTTCTTACACTGTAAATCTGGCGCGTAAGGAAAATTCCTCGTCATCAACACAGGGCGGAAAATCATACACATATAAAGTCACAGGCAATGGCGGAAAAGCTCTGGATTACAGCAGCAACTACACAAACCTTTACCAGAAGCTGACCGGGCTTATGATATATGATGCTTCAAGCACGAAACCTTCCGGCTCCCCGGCAGTAACCGTGAAGTATGGCTACTTTGACAAGGCCGGAACAGACACAGTTGAGTTTTACCTTACCAGCGGACATTATACAGCAGTGCTGAACGGAAAAGTTTTAGGCCTGTGCTCTAAGAGCGACCTCGACGCTATCATGCAGTCGGCCTCTGACTTTGAAACCGGCAAAACAGTATCGGCTTAGCATACCTGCTTAATAACTGGGCTGCTGGAAACGCGCAGTATAAAAAAGGCAGCTTTGCAGCATTGCTGCAGGGCTGCCTTTTGTTGTTTACTTTGACAATTTGTTGACATGGCGTTAAAAATGCGCTATACTTAAAGAAAGAATACACAATAAATTACAAACTTTTCCTTATATAATTTATCATATTTTGCAGCAAATGTCAAGCCCTTTGCTGAAAGAAGGATGCCTTTTGGAAGAAACGCTTTCAAAATTTCTCAGCAGTAGCTATCCAATAGAAAAAGAACGTGATGACCTGCTTAAAGTAAATGAAGAGACTGCACAGTACGGTTTGGCGCTGAGCCCACAGGAAGCGCTTGAACTCGCGCAGACACACCGCGCAGTGTTGGAAAACTGCTGCCGTGTTGAGATTGGTTTTGACACGGTGCAGAAAATCATACGCGCTTTCAGCCCTTCAGGATACCTGCATAAGAAAAATTATGCCGATGTTATAAATAAGGCGGTCGAAGCTTTTTATGAGTTGAAAGATGAATCGGATGACAGGATTCCCGATGACGACCTTATTTCCCGCCTTGCGGATGCGTTCGAAAGGTATGGAGGGGATATGAAAGGCGTAATGCAGAGCCGTAAGCTTATGCGCCTGCTTAAAGCGAAACGCTTTGGCCGTGACTACGACGTGGAAAGCATAAAACCAAAGAAAAAAGATACGGCAGACGACAGCGGCAAAAACGACGAAGATGACGATGGCGGTGAGGAGGAGCAGGATGGATGAAAAACTTGCATTTTCCGCCCTTACTGAAAAAGAGCGGGAAGGGTTGCGCTCAGACCTGCTGTGGGAGCTCAGGCGGCTTATCATAAAGTATAACAACGGCTCCGGAAGCTCCATACGCACTGAACGCGCGGAAAATATTTTTAAGTCCATGATATACTGCATTTCCGCATATCTGCGGAGCATACCGGTGCCCGAAGAAAAAGTGAGGAACACCCAGGGTGGGGAACTTTTCCGCACGTCGCTTGCATTCGTAAAAAAGAAGGTACATAATGCGGAAAAGCTTTACGGCAAGGTCCTCGATACGAGGGTTGACACCGACCTGCGCGTTTACAATGAGACGCTTGACGAGGGGCTGCCGGCTTTTTTCCAGCTGTATAATCCTGAGTTCGACGCGCAGGCCACACCGGCTATCATCGACTACCCCATTCATCACCAGCGGACTGACCTCAGCGGAATAGAATATATACTTGAATATCTGGAAGAGCTGAAAGAAGAAAATGCTTTTTGCACACGTTACCGCAAAAACCAGATACGGGCAGTTCTGTTCCTCTATGGCAGGAGATACCATATGTGCTATCAGGAGCTTATAGTAAATATACCTGAAATAATGGTGCAGTTTGGCCGTAAGTGCACCAGCGCAAAACCAAAAATCGAAGTAAAGGCAAAATAAATAATATTAATTATTATTATAATGGCTTTCCCGCTCCTGGTGCCACAATAAAGCCGCAGCTGCAATGCGCCGCATTGCCGGGTTAAGAAAACGTAATAAAATCCCCTGCCGCAATATCTGCCGCAGGGGATTTTTATGTTTTGCCTTATACACACTTACGCGAAAATTCAGCCTTCGAGGAATTTTCTGATTGGCTTATAAATCAGCAAAGCAACGATAATGCAGATGATGAAGTCCGGCAAAAGGAAAGAACCGTTGTAAGCAACAGAGTACAGGAACAAATGCCCTTTCCACTCTTTTGGCAGCCAGCTTGCGTATGACGTAACGCCGGCCGCCACATGAAATGCGAAGCGCAGCAGCACAGCGGTAAACATGCCGCCTATGTATTGCTTCAGTCCTTTGCCGTAAATACCTGCAAGGCCGAGCGCGGTAAAAGCAAGCAGGTAGTCAAAAATGAAAGAAAGTATCAGTGCTGCAGGAGTAAGCCCCCATGAGAGTATCTCACCAAGGCTGATTAAGAGCTTTACCGTCCCGTAAGCAAGGCCGGTGAGCATTCCCCATTTCGGGCCGTACTTGTAGCCAATGAGAAGGATTGGCAACATGCTGCAGAGCGTAACAGAGCCACCCAACGGAAGCTTGTAGATTTTTATCATGTTAAGGACGAGGGCAAGGCCTATCATGATTGCACTCTCGACAAGCCGCAGCACATTTGGGCTTATGCCTGTATTCATTTTCCTCTCCGCGCGCTTGGCGGAACCGTTTGTGTCTGACTGCGGGTTCATTTAAAAGACCTCCTGTAAAAGTTTCCAGAAATCGTGCAGGCGTAAAAAAGCGCCCTGCCAATTACGCAGGGCGCTGAAACTTTTATACGTTTTCCTACGCTGGCATTATCCAGATCAGGTTAAAAGGGTCAAAAAGCATCTTTCTGCTTTTCTCTCAGCCGGGACTACCCAGCACCCCTTTATTTAATTGTAACCTTATAATATCACTGAACCATATTGCTGTCAAACATGGCTCCCTCATGGAAAAGTTTAGGAAGCGGCCAGCGCGTCGGCTATTTCCGCGGGGCTTGTAACAAACACGCGGCCGCCCTCGCGGCGCATTTCATCTTCTTTGCCAAAGCCGTACAGTACGCCGAGAAATGATGTTCCGGCTTTGCGCGCACCGGCGGCGTCGAATTTTGTATCCCCAATCATCATGGCATCCGAAGGTTTACAACCGGTTGTTTCCAAAATCGGCCGGATGAGCGTTTCTTTGCCGCCGCCTTTGTCGCTTTCGTCGGCAGTGGAAAAATAGCTGAAATATTTTAAAAGGCCGAAATGCTTAAGAACTAATTTTGCCATTGACCTCGGCTTCGATGTTACTATGGCGAGCTTTGAGCCTGCACGGCGCAGATCCTCAAGCATTTCTGGAATGCCCGGGTAGACGGAATTGTTGTAAACGCCGTTGGAATTGTATATCCTGTGGAAATAATCTATAGCCTTTTCTGTTTCTCGTTCAGACATGCCGCAGAATTTTGTGAAGCTGTCGAAAAGCGGTGGGCCTATAAACTGGCGCAGGACATCACAAGGCGGGATCGGCTTTTTCATTTGCTCGAGCGCGTAGCGGACGGATGCGATGATTCCGGGGCCGGAATCGGTCAGAGTGCCATCGAGGTCGAAAAGCACAAGAAGGTACTTTGGCTTCATTTGAGTATCTTCCTCGCCTTTGCCTTCTGCACAAAATGCTCTGCCTTTACGCTTACACGCTCGTGCTCGCCGGAAGCCACAGGGCCGGCCTCATCGCTTGCAGAAAGGCTGAAATGGAAAACGCGGTCTTTCTGCCCAGTGAGCTTTACTTTTACTGTCAGCTTTGCGCCGCAGGGGGTTGGCGCTGTGTGATGCACCGTAATTTCCGTCCCGACCGTGGTTATCCCCTCAGGAAGGCTGGCCTGAGCAATATCAGCTGCTGCACTTTCAAAAAAAGCTGAAACTACAGGAGTGGCCAGCACAGGAAGGGCACCGCTTACCACATGGTTTGCGAGCATGTCTTCTGTAACTGTGTACTCTTTTTTAAGTTCAGTTTGTGTCATTTTATGTTCCTCCATTTTTCATATGCGGGTGTATGTGTAATTTTTCTTTCCGCACTGTTTATATTATTTATACCATTATAGCATAGTGCCATGGTCTTATCACTGCTTATTTTCGACGGCTTTAAATACGGGCAGTGAACCATATTACTGTATATTAATTTGGCGGAAAAATGTGAAAATCCGTTGACTTTTGCAAAATACGGAATTATGATAGAAACAGTTGCATATAGAAATGGAGGAAGCATTTATGGCATATAAAGCCGTTATCTATGCAAACAGAACTACGGAAGGCTTGAGTGTGATCGACATCAATATTTTAGACGATGCCACCGGAAGGTTTCTTGCAAGGCCTACAAAAAGTTTTATTGATGACATCAATGCGGTTCCTTTTCTCGACTATGAGCGAGTGAAACAGATAGTTTCAAAGCAGTATAAAATTCCACCCACAAATATTTCTTTCTCAAAGTGACGCCTGATTAAACAGGCGTTTTTTTCTGCCATGCGGTGGGAATGGCGGCCGGTTCCATGCTATAATAACTTTATAGGTTTTTCGGCGGCGGAAGCTGCCGGAGCTGCCGGAGGTGTGTGATTTGCCGGAAAACGAAGCGGCACCGAAGAAAACAGGCCGTATATATCTGCTGGACGAGCTGCGCGGGTTTGCGGTTTTCTGCATGATTTTTTACCATGCTTTTTATACTATAGGATTCCTGTTTGGAAATGAAACCGGCGTTTACTACTTTTGGTTTTTTATGCCTGCTGAACCTTATTTTGCTGGGCTTTTTATGTTTATTTCTGGTATTGCGTGCAACCTTTCGCACTCTAACCTTTCGCGCGGGCTGAAGCTTCTCGCCGTAGCCATGGGCGTAACGCTTGTAACGGGCGTATTTTTACCGCGCGATATCATCACATTCGGCATCCTGCATTTTCTTGCTGTCTGCATGATCCTTGCGGGCCTTCTCAAACCTGTTTTTGAAAGGCACAGCTTTTCCATATGGCCTGTGCTCACCTGTGCCGTGCTGTTCCTATTTACGATGAATGTGCAGAATGGATACCTCGGCTCAGGCTATCCGTTGGTGCTGGAGCTGCCTAAGCAGCTTTATGCAAACAACTGGCTCGCGCCGCTTGGCATACACAATCCCTTTTTTCTGAGCGCTGACTACTTTCCAATCCTTCCATGGATTTTTGTGTATGCCGCCGGTATTTTTACAGGCAAGCTTGCAAAGGCCGGAAAGTTCCCTGAAATCATGTACCGCTCCCAGGTGCCGCAGCTTTCGTGGTTTGGCCGCCATGCGCTGCTACTGTACCTGATACACCAGCCGGTGATATACGGCAGCTGCATGCTGCTTTCGTATATGCACATTTTGGGTTGATTTTCTATTTTGGAGGGTTTTAATACGATGGATTTTGCCGAAAAACTGGCAAAGCAGTTTCATCTGCAGAAATGGCAGACCGAAAAGGTTATAGAGCTTATAGATGAGGGAAATACAATCCCCTTTATTGCCCGCTACAGAAAAGAGGCGCACGGCTCGCTTGACGACCAGACGCTGCGGAAGCTTGCGGATCGCCTTGATTACCTGCGTTCCCTTGAAAAGCGGCGTGCCGAAGTCTCATCTGTCATAGAGGAGTCGGGTGCCATGACGGGGAAAATTTCGGAAGCGCTGAATGATGCCTCAACTCTGGCAGAGATAGAAGATATTTACCGCCCGTTCCGCCCAAAACGGCGGACGCGGGCTTCCATGGCAAAAGAAAAGGGGCTGCAGCCGCTCGCTGACGCCATTTTGCGCCAGGAAGAAAATTCACCCCAGCCTGATGGAATGGCAGAAAAATTCGTAAATCCGGAAAAGGGCGTGGAAACTCCCGACGATGCGCTTGCGGGCGCACTCGATATCATTGCGGAACATGTATCGGACAGCGCATCGATACGCAGGCGCCTGCGCGTGGTAGCAGGCGCGCAGGGAATCCTTGCCTCTAAAGCTGCAAAGCCGGATGAGGACTCCGTCTATGCACAGTACTATGATTTCCGCGAACAGGTATCAAAGATTGCGGGGCACCGTGTCCTCGCCATAAACCGCGGGGAAAAAGAAGGCTTCCTTAAAGTTTCGGTTGAGCTCGACCATACAAAGGGAATGAATATAGTCCTTTCCGAAACGCTTAAAGGCAATGGCTCGCCATGTGAGGGTGCTGTCAGGCAGGCATGTGAAGACGCTTACAGCCGGCTTGTTTTTCCGGCTATCGAAAGGGATATACGCGGCTCCCTTACGGAAGAAGCTGAGAAATCGGCCATAAACGTTTTTTCCGTCAACCTGCGGAACCTGCTTATGCAGCCGCCGGTCAAAGGTTGCGTGACTATGGGCCTTGACCCTGGGTACCGCACAGGCTGCAAAGTAGCCGTAGTAGACCCTACAGGCCGTGTGCTTGACACGGGCGTTATTTACCCCACACATTCCAAAGCCAAAGTGCAGGAAGCTAAGGAAACGGTAAAGCGCATGATAAAGGAACACCATGTTACCGTAATCGCAATCGGCAACGGGACGGCTTCACGTGAAACAGAGCAGTTTGCGGCAGAAGTAATAAAAGAAATTGGCGGAGGCGTGTCGTATGTGATCGTAAACGAAGCGGGCGCGTCCGTATATTCTGCAAGTAAGCTTGCGGCACAGGAATTTCCAGAGTACGACGTTACCCTGCGCAGCGCCGTGTCCATTGCGCGCAGGCTTCAAGACCCGCTCGCAGAGCTCGTGAAGATAGACCCACAGGCTATCGGCGTAGGGCAGTACCAGCACGACATGCCAAAAAAGCAGCTTGGCGAAGCGCTCAGCGGCGTTGTGGAAGACTGTGTGAACACGGTCGGCGTCGACCTCAACACGGCCTCCCCTTCCCTGCTTGGAAAAGTTGCGGGGATGACACCATCTGTTTCAAAAAATGTTGTAAAATACCGTGAAGAAAACGGCGCGTTTCACAGCAGGCAGGAGCTTATGAGAGTCCCAAAACTCGGGCCGAAGGCATTCCAGCAGTGCGCGGGTTTCCTGCGTGTGCCGGAAAGCAGCAATATACTTGACCATACGGCGGTCCATCCGGAGTCTTACGGTGCCGCGCACTCCCTGCTTGAGCTTTGCGGGTACGGTGCTGATGACATTGCAGGCGAAAGATTCTCTTCGCTTAAAAGCAGGCTGAAAAATATCGGCGGCATTAAAGCGGCTGCCGAGAAAACCGGTGCCGGTGTGCCGACGCTTTCCGATATCGTTTCTGAGCTGATGCAGCCGGGGCGCGACCCCCGCGATGAACTGCCAAAACCGATTCTGCGCACGGATGTTATGAAGATAGATGACCTTAAGCCCGGCATGGAGCTTACCGGCACGGTGCGCAATGTTGTCGATTTCGGCGCGTTTGTGGATATCGGCGTCCATCAGGACGGCCTTGTCCATGTTTCCCAGATTTCCGACAGCTTCGTCAAAAATCCTGCCGACGTTCTTAAAGTCGGCGATATTGTAAAAGTGCGCGTCCTTTCGCTGGACGTTAAAAAGCAGCGCATATCGCTTACTATGAAAAAACAATTTGCAGGCCACTAATTTTTTATTTTTGCGCGCCTATTTATTTAATGAAAGTTTTTTAAACAGATAAAGTTATGAAATTATAAAATTTGCTGGCATGACATTTTAGATAGGTAAACGGGGTGTTGTTTTTGCGCTTATACATAAAAAAACAAATATTGGAATTGCTTGATACTTTGGCGGACGGTATAGTCTATATTAGAGAAAAACCTGAACCGATGCTGAAAAACTATATTGATGCTGTAACTTCCATCAAAGCCCTTTTGCAGAGTGAGCATGATGTGGAAGCAGTTAGTAAAGCTGACCGTTTACTTAAAAACTTAAAAAATATGAAGGCCAGCGAAATAAAAAGCAGCGATTTTCAGGATATCTGCAATAAAATTAAACCGGAAATAAAAACGCTTAAGATTTTTATAAAGGAAAATGTTAAAACACAGTATGAAATTGCATTTTTCCCTTATAAAGTGTCTATGTGGGACAGCATGGAAAGTATTTGGCGCGCTGCAAATAATGATCCGGACTGCATTTGCTATGTTGTGCCAATCCCATACTATTCGAAAAAAGATGGCAACAAAGCAGAATATTTTTATGAGGGAAATCTTTATCCGGATGACGTGCCGGTTGTACATTATTCACTTTATGATGTGCAGAAACACCATCCGGATATTGTTTACATACATAATCCATATGATGGCAACAATTATGTAACCCAGGTTGATGAAAAATATTTTGCGGAGAATTTAAGAAAATCCACGGATATGCTGGCCTATGTGTCGTATTTTGTTTATGGTTCATACAGAAACATTGATGAGATAAAAGCGATGGCGATTGAGCCTGGCACAGTTTATGCCGACCGCGTTATCGCTCAGTCGGAATATCAGAAAGACCTTTTTGCAAAATTAGGCTTGAATGAAGACAAATTGTTAGTAGCAGGCTCACCAAAATTTGATGCGGTTTTACGAGCTGAGGAACAGCCACACGAAATCCCGAAAGAATGGGAAGAAAAGCTTAAAGGTAAAAAAATATTTTTGTGGAACACAACTATAAAGGCCATGCTGGAAAATCCGGGCTGGCTTGAAAAATCAGGCCAGCTTATGGATATATTAACGCAGTGCCCTGAATGTGCACTTATATGGAGGCCGCACCCTTTGCTGAAAGAAACAATAAAATCAATGCGGCCGGCATATCTCGAGCCTTACCTGAACCTGGCAAAAGAAGTTATGGCGAAAAGCAATGCGGTTATTGACCTTACAGGCAACGCTTATATTTCCATGGCAGCTTCGGACGCGATTGTAAGCGACTACAGTTCCATCATGCTGCAATATGCAGCTACTGGGAAACCAATTTTATGTCTTGACAGAAAAAGTTCAATGTTGAAGAACAGCATTTGTATTTTTGACTACTCCAAGGATTATTTTCTTGAAAATGGAATGACCATAAAACGATTCCGCAATATGGTGCTTAAAGGCGAAGACCCGAAAAAACGCGAACGCCTGAAAGCAACGGAAAAATCCGTTGCAAATATTGATGGTACCTGCGGACAAAAAGTACATACTCTTATTAAACAGGAAGCATACAATAACTTGTAACAGTGAATATGCGGTTTTATTACAGCTTAACTTTTAGATAAAAGGTAAAATAAAATGAAATTAATAGATTTTGACCAAATAAAAAACCTAAATATTCCTCCACTTAGTTTTTATAATTGGGTAGACGAAATTATAAGGAATAAGGATAAAATGATCCTTCCGGTTAAAACAAGTATAAAGTTTAATAAAAATAGTATGTTTTATAATTTTATGCCAGCAGTAATTCCAAGCATTAATCGTGCCGGGATTAAAATTGTAACAAGGTATCCAAACCGTAGCCCAAGTATAGAAAGCTTAATCCTTATTTTTGATTTTGAAAATGGAAATCCACTTGCGCTTATGGACGGTACTTATATTACTGCAATGCGGACCGGAGCAGTCGCCGCGCATTCTGTTAAGCTCTTCGCAAGGCAAGACTGGCAAGTGTTGTCTATCATTGGGCTTGGTAACACAGCGCGCGCAGCATTGGAAGTTATATCTTGCCTATATCCTGAAAAGTCAATTGACGTGCATATCCTGAGGTACAAAAATCAACATGATTTGTTTATCAAATGTTTTGAAGGCAACAGGAACCTGCATTTTACAGTATGTGATACAGTAGAGGAAACAATATCGAAAAGTGATGTGATTATTTCTGCGGTGACATTTTATCCCAATGATATCTGCAATGATTCATGCTTCCCAGAAGGATGCCTTTTATTACCGATTCATACGCGCGGATTTACAAACTGCGATTTATTTTTTGACAAAGTTTTTGCAGATGATAAGGACCATATAAAAAACTTTAAAAATTTCGACAAGTTTAAATCTTTTGCAGAGGTGCATGATGTAATTAGCGGCAAAAAGCCTGGAAGAGAAAATACAAAGGAGCGTATATTAGTTTATAATATTGGCATTGGGCTTCATGATTTATACTGTGCCAATAAGATTCTAAATCAAATTCAAACTTCAACTGAATTTGATTTAGAAGAGCCTGCTGAAAAGTTTTGGGTTAAGTGAAAAGCAGCTAATATTTAATAACTATAATTGCAGTAAAAGTTCAACCGCGGCAGGAGGAATATCGATGCAGGCTATCATATTAGCAGCAGGAATGGGCAAAAGGCTAAAAGCCCTAACGCATGATAACACCAAATGTATGATTAAAGTAAATGGCATAACTTTAATTGAGCGTATGCTGATGCAGCTTGACAGCCTGCATCTCAGCAGAATTGTCATTGTTGTAGGTTATAAAGGTAGAAAGCTGATAGATTATATCCATACTTTGAATGTTGAGACACCAGTAATATTTGTAGAAAATCCTGTTTATTACAAGACAAATAATATATATTCATTATTTTTAGCGTCAAATTACCTTGCGGAAGATGATACACTTCTCCTCGAATCGGATATAATTTGTGAAGACAGCGTCCTAAAAGATCTGGCCTGCGATAAAAGGAAAACGCTCGCTTTAGTAGACAGGTATGAAAGCTGGATGGACGGTACAGTTGTAACAATTGACAAAAAAGGTAAAATAGAAAGGTTTATTTCCAAAAAAGACTTTAATTATGGTAATATAAAAAATTACTATAAAACAGTTAATATTTATAAATTTGGTAAAAAATTTGCCAACGAGTATTATATTCCATTCCTTAAGGCATATCTTAAATCTATGGGATCAAATGAATATTATGAACAGGTCCTCCAGGTGCTGACTTTACTTAATGGCCCAAAAATAGAGGCAAAAAAATTAAACGGCCAGTCGTGGTATGAAATTGATGATATACAGGACCTTGATATAGCGGAATCTATTTTTACCCCGGAAGATGAACGGCTGTTTAAAATTCAAAAGCGGTATGGCGGCTACTGGCGCTATCCGAAATTAAAAGACTTCTGCTACCTTGTTAATCCTTATTTCCCAAGCCAGAAACTTATGGATGAAATAAAAGCGAGCTTTGAACGTCTTGTATGCAATTACCCATCGGGGATGGAGGTCAACTGTTTACTGGCAGCTAAATATTACAGCCTGAATCCAGAAAATATGGTAGTCGGCAATGGTGCATCTGAAATTATAAAATCAATTATGTCGCTTTTACCAGGGAGAATTGGCATCATACTGCCAACATTTGAAGAATACAGGAACAGGCGAAAAAAAGAGGATGTAACTGCATATATACCAAAAGAATTAGGTTACCGCTACACAGCAGAAGATTTAATTGAATTTTTCGATGGAAAGCCGATTTCAGGCCTGATAATCATTAATCCCGATAATCCATCCGGAAATTATATGTGCAGGGATGATATTGATAAGCTGATATTATGGGTGGAAAAAAAGGATATCTTCCTTATAGATGACGAGTCATTTGCTGATTTTGCAGATGTGCCATTGCGGGCGACATTGCTGCAGCAAGATGAGCTTGAAAAACATCCCAATGTTATTGTAGTGAAAAGCCTGTCTAAATCATTTGGCATACCTGGCCTTCGCCTTGGCATTGCTGCTTCAGGCAACCAAAAACTTATCAAAAGCATTAAAAACGATGTTTCAATATGGAACATAAATTCTTTTGCCGAGTTTTACATGCAGATTGTAGAAAAATACAAATCCGAGTATAATGCAGGGCTCAAATCTTTTTGCAAAGTTCGGGCAAGATTTGTAGGGCAGCTGAAAGATCTGCCGAATATTCGCGTTTTCCCTTCTCAGGCAAACTTTATCATGTGCGAGATTTTGAACGGCAGGTCTTCTACCGAAACAGCTAAAATCCTTCTTGAAAACTTTAATATTTTAATTAAAGACCTGTCGGCAAAATGTCCTTTTAATGGTGCACCGTATATTCGTGTTGCAATTAAGACGCCTGCTGAGAATGATATGCTGGTCTCTGCTTTGAAAAAAACATTGTAGTAATTTTGCTTGCCTTGTTGCAGGCATGAAGTGCTGAAGCCGGCAACACTTTTAACCGTTTCGACTCAAACCGTTGAAAACTTTTTGGAGCGGTGCACCGCAGGCCTGTGCAGTTGCGGAGAAAACTGAAATTGTATATAATATTTTTATAGTATCAGAAACTTAAATTAAGGATAAAGAAGGATACATCAATATGAAACTGGGAATTGTGGGGCTTCCTAATGTTGGGAAAAGCACGCTTTTCAATGCAATCACTAATGCGGGGGCGCAGGCGGCAAACTATCCATTTTGCACCATAGAGCCTAACGTCGGCACTGTTACGGTGCCTGACAAGCGCCTTGACTGGCTTGCGGACCTGTACCATCCGGTTAAGTACACGCCTGCTACAATAGAGTTTGTTGACATTGCAGGCCTTGTGCGGGGCGCTTCGAAAGGTGAGGGCCTTGGCAACAAATTCCTTGCGAATATCCGTGAATGTGATGCGATAGTCCATGTAGTGCGCTGCTTTGTGAATGACGACATCGTTCATGTTGAAGGCAGCATAGACCCAAAGCGCGACATCGAAACAATAAACCTTGAGCTTATCCTCTCAGACCTGGAAGTGCTTGACCGCCGCATTGAGAAAACGAAAAAGCTCATAAAGGCAGACAAGAAGTATCAGGATGATTTTGACTTTTTCAACCGTGTAAAAGGCGCGCTCAATGCAGGGAAAGCTGCGCGTACGGTAGAGTGCACCGAAGACGAGGCAAAGCTGCTCGCCTCGGCTTCGCTGCTGAGCAACAAGCCGGTTATTTATGCAGCTAACATGAGCGACAGCGACTTTAAGGGCGGCATTGAAAACAATAAGTACTATAAAACTGTTGAAGGAATCGCAAAAGCGGAAGGTGCAGCGGTCCTTCCGATATGCGCTGAAACAGAAGCCGAAATAGCAGATATGGCGCCAGACGAGAAAAAAATGTTCCTCGAAGATATGGGCCTTGAGGAATCCGGCCTTGACCGCCTGATACGCGCATGCTACAGCCTGCTTGGCCTTATCAGCTTCCTTACGGCTGGCAAAGAGGAAGTGCGCGCATGGACTATCAGGAACGGCACAAAGGCGCCGCAGGCTGCAGGCAAGATCCATACGGACTTCGAACGCGGGTTTATACGTGCGGAAGTCGTGCCATTCGATGAGCTCGTTAAGTGTGGAAATATAAACAATGCGCAGGAAAAAGGCCTTGTCCGCTCCGAGGGCAAGGACTATGTGATGAATGACGGCGACGTTGTTTTATTCCGCTTTAATGTGTAGCGTTATTTTTTAAGGACGGCTGAGTTTGGAGAGCGTGCTTTTAAAAGGCACGCTGGGCAGGAATATATGATTTGTCATGCTGTTTTCAGTTTATTCATAAAAAATGTACAGAATTTTCAAGAACCTTTCATGAGAAAGTAATAAATCACATATATAATGTAATTGTTCCAGAAAAAAATGAAAGAAAAACGGAACGTATTGAATACTGCGGGAGGATGCGGTGAGGCCGGAATACCGGACCACAGGCTCCGCAGACAAACAGCAAGTTTCCTCACAAGAGGACATTTCATATATAACCTTTCTCTTTCCTTCCTTTTTGCCGCCCCGCTGGGCGGCATTTTTTGTGCGTTGCTAAGTTTACCTGTAAATCAATTTGATTTTTTTCATTTCATATTGTATAAGGGCAGGAGAGTATTTTAAAATATTGATTCGTAAGAAAATCTGACCATCAGAAAAGGAGAAAGTAATATGTGGGACAGAACGGTGCTGAAATTAAATGCAAAGTTGGCCCTCAGTGGGCACTATCTAACAGCTTATATAGTGTGTCTTGTGTCTTCATTGATTGGCAGTATTTTTGCCTCGTTGGCGTCTTCAAGCATAGATTCCGCTTATTTATTCAGCCCTTTTTACAGCATTAAGCACAGCAAAGTGCCGTTGCTGGCTGTTGTGCAGATCCTTGTGACTATTTTTGTTATCCTGCCGCTTTCGGTAGGCGTTACGCGCTTTTTTGTGCGCAACCACTTTGGCACTACCAATGTAAAAATGGTTTTGAGCGGCTTCAGCATGGACTACTCCGGAACTTTGAGCAACATGGCGGCGGTGTTTTTCATTGTCCTTTTAGGCACGCTGCTCCTTGTCATACCTGGCATTATTATGGCGATGAAATACTGCATGGTGCCGTACATACTTTCCGACAACCCGTCAATATCCGGCAAGCGCGCAAGGCAGATAAGCAATTTAATGACGTATGGCGAAAAAGAATCTGTTTTTATACTGTACCTCTCGTTTTTCGGTTGGTACCTGCTCGCATGGGCTGTCGCAGGCATAATGTCAAAAATCGTGCATCCACTGGGATGGCTGTTTACAGCCATGGCATATGCGGGCGTAGCGGTTTATGTCCATGCGACGGTTGCAGAGCTTTACATCTTTATGCGTGACCGTGCCATCCGAAGTGGAATAGTCAGCCCCGCCGAGTTAAGTCTTTCACCAACCGAAATGTAATAATTTTTTAAAAATCTATTAAAGAATTCCCGCTTTGTGACGATATTAAAAAAGGGATAACTTAATTTTCGAGTTTAAGGCGGGATTTTAAGTGGAAATTGATAAAATTGCTTCTGCTGCCGCGCCAGGGCAATGCGTACCAGGCGTAGCGCAGTCGTCAGGCTCACAGAATTCACTGATAATGGAACTGCGTAGGCTTGCGGATTCCATACGCAAAATGGAAAATGACTGCCGTGTTACAGCACGTGTGCAGGGAGTTTCAGGCTCGATGGTTCAGATGAAGCTCCGCGAATATGACAGTCTGCTTTCAAAAGTAAATGACCAAATCCGTCAGCTCGAACAGCAAAACAAGCGTGAAGAGGCAAATCCGAATGAGCTTGCAAAGACGAAACGGATAGGCGTTTCCATGCTTCAGTATAACACGGATGTTTCGCGTGTTGTAATGCACGATGCAGCCAAAGCGTCAGTAGATCCTAAAGCAGGCGTTGCGGTATCCCAGCAGAAAGCTGCAAAGCCGGATGCCAGGCAGCAGGAAAAGCTCTCGGAAAAGCATGGCGAAGAAAAACAGCCCAACCCTTCGCTGGATGTTCTCGCATAATATTGCCATTTTGTCATGAAGCAGCATTGGTACATTAATGAAAACCTGTAAATGAAAATAAAAAGGAGAGCCGCAGTTATGCGGCTCTCCGACGTCTATATAAAAATCAGCTACGGCAATTCCATCATTAGCGGAATGCCTCAGCAGGCACATAAAGGCCTTTTGCTTTCACCCTGCAGAAGAAAAAGCGGAAAGCTTTCGGTACCTGCCTTGCAGCTGTTTCCTTTTTTATGCCATGGAAAAGGTTTTCATGGCAAAGGGCCTGTGTAGCTAATCACCAAACATGTTTTTTATCTTTTCAAAAAAAGATTTGCGTTTCTGGTAGTTCTTTTCTTCGCCGACGGATTCGAATTCCTTTAAGAGGTCTTTCTGCTTTTGGGAAAGGTTGCGCGGCACTTCCACCGTAACGCGGACGTACTGGTCACCGCGGCCTCTGCCGCCAAGTTTCTGTATTCCTTTGCCGCGCAGCTTAAATATATCCCCAGGCTGTGTGCCAGGATGGACCTCGTACTCCACGCGGCCGTCAATAGTAGGGACAATCACTTCCGCGCCGAGGGCTGCCTGTGTAAACGTAATCGGCAGCTCACACCATATATCGTTGCCGCGGCGCTCGAAAATCGGATGCGGGTTAACATGGACGTAAACATGGAGATTACCACTTTGCCCGCCGTTTGTGCCGGCGTTTCCCATTCCGCTAACGTTAAGGACCTGCCCGTCACCGATACCGGCAGGTATATTTATCTCAATAGACTTGCGCTGGCGGACATGGCCAGTGCCTCCGCATGCCGGGCATGGAGAGTCAATCACCTTGCCTGTGCCTCCGCAGCGGTCGCATGTGCGGCTCGTCTGCACAACACCGAACGGTGTCCGCTGGCTTATGCGCACCTGGCCTGTGCCTCCGCACTGTGGGCATGTGCGAGTTGCACCATTTTTCGCGCCGGTTCCGCGGCATTCATGGCACGCGGCGACGTTCTCATAAGATATCGTTTTTACGCAGCCTTTGGCCGCTTCTTCGAAACTGATGGTTATAGAAGATTCGCTGTCGCTTCCGCGGCGCGGCGTGTTTGTTGCCGCGCGGCGCGTCCTTCCGCCGAATCCCCCGAACCCGTCGAACCCATCAAATACGCTGTTAAAGATATCGTCAATATTTATATTGCCAGTGAAAGGGTTCCCACCGGCTCCGCCGCCGAAATTCGGGTCGACACCTGCCTGACCGAACTGGTCATAACGCGCACGCTTGTTTTTGTCTGAAAGGACTTCATAGGCTTCGTTTACTTCCTTGAATTTTGCTTCTGCGCTTTTGTCGCCCGGATGAAGGTCAGGATGGTATTTTTTTGCAAGTTCGCGGTACGCTTTCTTGATTTCGGCTTCGGAGGCATTTCTCGGCACGCCCATAACTTCATAGTAATCTTTATTTTCAGCCAAGCCTTATCACTCCCGAATAAATAGCTGCAGGGACTTTTTACGTTCTGTTTAGCGTAAGAGGGGCAGCCGTATGGCTGCCCTTCCCGCCTTCTGGAAAGCGGCGAAAATTTACCGGATTCTGAAAAGAAATCCTGCAGTTCCGTGAAATCACAAGTCCTTCCAGGCCTCGACATTTTCCTCGCTTTGTGAAAATCTGATATTGAAACCATCTGCTGCAGAGCAGTCAATTTGGTTTACTTTTTATCTTTGCCGTCTACATCATGATAGTCAGCATTGTAGACTGTGTTGCCATTCGCATCAGTAGTAGGTCCTGCGTTAGAATTAGAATTAGCCGGTCCCTGCTGCGGGTTTGCTGCCTGGCCCTGTTGCGGGGCAGAATTCTTGTAGAGCTTTTCGCTGACGGCATACATGGCCTTCTGCAGGTCGTCTGTTTTTGACTTAATATCGTCGGTATTGTCGGATGACATCGCTGCGCGCAAAGCTGATACTTTCGAGTTGAGGTCTGTCTTGTCGGCATCTGGGATCTTGTCGCCGCTGTCTTTGATAAGCTTCTCAACTGTATAGCACAGATTTTCAGCCTCGTTCTTCTTATCGATAGCTTCACGGCGCTTCTTATCATCGGCCTCATACTTCTGGGCTTCTTTAACGGCCTTGTCAACATCGTCCTTGCTCATGTTGGTGCTGGAAGAAATCGTGATCTTCTGCTGCTTGCCTGTGCCGAGGTCTTTGGCGGAAACATTTACAATGCCGTTACTGTCGATATCGAAAGAGACCTCAATCTGAGGGATTCCGCGAGGTGCCGGCGGGATACCGTCGAGTTTGAAGATACCGAGCTGCTTGTTGTCTTTCGCAAACTCACGCTCGCCCTGCAGGACGTTGATCTCAACTGAAGTCTGGCCGTCTGCTGCTGTTGAGAAAGTCTGGCTTTTCTTAGTCGGTATTGTCGTGTTGCGGTCGATTATCTTTGTCATTACGCCGCCCATTGTCTCAACGCCGAGTGAAAGAGGTGTAACGTCGAGCAGCAGCAGGCCTTTCACTTCGCCGCCGAGAACACCGGCCTGAAGTGAAGCGCCAATTGCAACGCACTCGTCCGGGTTAATACCCTTAAACGGTTCTTTTCCGGAAAGCTTCTGAACGGCTTCCTGCACTGCCGGCATACGGGAAGAACCGCCGACCATGAGGACTTTGCTGATGTCGTTAAATGTAAGGCCTGCGTCAGAAAGGGCCTGCTTAACCGGGCCGACCGTCCTTTCCACAAGGTCTGCCGTCAGCTCTTCAAACTTTGCGCGGGTGAGCGTCATGTCAAGGTGTTTCGGGCCCGTTGCGTCTGCCGTAATGAATGGCAGGTTAATCTGAGAAGAAGTCATGCTGGAAAGTTCAATCTTTGCTTTTTCAGCCGCTTCTTTCAGGCGCTGCATGGCCATCTTGTCGCCGGAAAGGTCAATGCCGTTTGCTTTTTTGAAGTCGTCAACCATCCAGTTCATCACGCGCTGGTCGAAGTCATCACCGCCGAGGTGTGTGTCACCGGCTGTAGCAAGGACTTCCTGCACGCCGTCGCCCATCTCAATAATGGAAACATCGAATGTGCCGCCGCCCAAATCGTAAACAATAATTTTCTGTTCGCCGCCCTTGTCAATCCCATAGGAAAGCGCTGCGGCCGTCGGCTCGTTGATAATGCGCTTCACGTCAAGGCCGGCAATTTTGCCTGCGTCTTTTGTTGCCTGTCGCTGGCTGTCGCTGAAGTAGGCCGGAACAGTAATAACGGCAGAGTTTACCGTCTCGCCGAGGTAAGATTCTGCATCGGTTTTCAGCTTCTGGAGTATCATGGCTGAAATTTCCTGCGGGGTGAAGGTTTTGTCGTCTATCCTTACTTTATAATCAGAGCCCATTTTTCTCTTGATGGAAGAGATGGTGCGATCCGGGTTTGTTATTGCCTGGCGCTTTGCCACCTGGCCGACCATGCGCTCGCCGGTCTTTGAGAATGCAACAACGGACGGCGTTGTACGTGCGCCTTCAGAGTTGGGGATGACAACAGGCTTGCCGCCTTCAATAACAGCTACACATGAGTTTGTTGTACCGAGATCGATACCAATTGTCTTGGACATATTTATTACCTCCAGTTACTCTGTTTCATTTGATTTATATCTTATAAAGGTGCCCAAAAGGACTGCCGGTATATTCTCTGCAGCCTGCTTAAATACCAAAATATTTTATCAGTTCGCCACCTGCACCATGGCGTGGCGGACTACCTTATTTCCAATTTTATAGCCTTTTTGCAGCACTTTGGCAATGACATTTTCACCGAGCGATTTGTCTTCAACATGGGAGACCGCGCTGTAAAGTGCTGGGTCGAAAGGATCGCCCTCTTTGCCCATTTCGGTGACACCGAGCTTATTAAGGGCGGACTGCATCTGCCTTTGCGTCATTTCGACGCCCTTGCGCAGGTCTTCTGCAGAACATTCTTTCTGTGCAAGCGCACGCTCCAGGTTATCTTCAACACTAAGCATTTCCTTTACGGTATCGGCCGTGGCGTCTGCATAGATAGTTTCTTTTTCACGTGCTGTCCGCTTGCGGAAATTATCATATTCGGCGGCTGTGCGCATGAGGACGTCTTTCTGCTTTGCGGCTGCGTCCTGGCTTCTTTTCAGCTGCCTGCGTGTTTCTTCAAGCTCCTGTTTGAGTTTATCTTCGGCCGGCGGCTGCTCCTTTTCCGATTTCTCAGGCTCTGCCTTTTTTGCATCCGGCTTCGCTTCTGCTTTTTGTTCCTGCTTTTTTGCCTCTTCTTTTGCTTGTGGGGCATCTTTTTTAGCAGCCTGTTGTTTTTCAGTTTTTTCTTTTGTTCCTTCTTGGTTCAAGGGAAAACCCCCTTTTTAATCTAGATCCATCAACTCCGTCAGCATCCGGCCAACTGAGCTGGAAAGATATTCCATATTGGAAATTATTTTGCTGTAATTCATACGAGTGGGGCCAAGGACGGCTATTGCACCAGCATCCTTGCTGCCTATGCAGTAACGGGAAACGATCACGCTGGAATCTTCCAATTCAGGCTCTTTCATCTCCCTGCCTATAAATACCTGGATAGGGGCTGAATCATGCCGCTCAAGAAGCCGGTGCAGCTCAGTAGGGCGTGAGAGGAAGTCAACTATGTGCCTTAGTTCCTCCTGGCTGAACTCAGGGTAGAACAGAAGGTTCACCTCACCGTTCAGGCAGATGCCTGAACGCATGGATTCGCGCGCAGCATCTGCAACAGCCGCAAGCGCAGAGCTCATCATCATTGCTATGTTGCCAAAAGAAGCTGCGAGCGTCTGCATATAAGCCGGTGTGACGGATGCAACAGGCACACCGGCGAGCTTATCGTTCAGCATGCGGAAAAACACGCGCAGGATTTCCGGCGTAAGGTCAAAGTCGCAGTGGAACACCCGGCTCTTCATAGTGCCGGCCGAAGTCATAAGGATGACCATCGCAGTCCGGCGACTCGTCTGCACGAGCTGCACCGCGCGTATCACGCCGTTTTCCCCGCTTGGCGTAGTGGAGACTGCCGCATACCTCGTCATGGAGGCGAGGACTTTTGCGGCGCCGTCGAGCAGCTTCTCCGGATCATAGGCCGAAGGCAGAATCATGCTGTCAAGATACTGCTTTTCCTGCCTTGAGATGGGCCGCCGCTTCATGAGCGTGTCAATATACACGCGGTAGCCTTTCTGTGAAGGGATACGCCCTGCCGATGTGTGCGGCTGCTCAAGTAGGCCCATGCGGTTAAGCTCGCTCATCTCATTGCGCACTGTTGCGGAAGACACGCGAAAATCAAGGGCATTGCAAAGCGATTTTGAACCTACAGGCTCACCCGTGGCGATGTACTGCTCTACAACTGCTGCAAGTATTTTCCTTTGCCGTTCGCTGAGTTCCAACTCTTTTCCCTTCTCGCTCTTTGGATTAGCACTCTATATGTAAGAGTGCTAACTCTGTTTATAAGAGTACCATTACTTTGCCCGATTGTCAATATCTTATTTGTAAACTAATTATTAAGTATTGTACGGCGCAGATGATGGCGTTTAAGGTGACGCAAAAAGTACCTCGCCCGTAAGTGTGTTTGAAAGCAGAAAGCCGTGCGGGGTAAACCGGAACCCACCGCTCCAGCATGAGGTTAGGCCGCAGGATTCATAAACTTTTGCCGCGCGGCGTATGCGCTCGGGTATCGGCACGCCGAACCTTTTCCGGCAGGCGCTGTCTGTAAGGCCTTCTGCAAGGCGCAGGCGCAGCATGGCAAATTCGTCAAAGCTGCCGCCTTCGCCGTCCTGCACAGGGGCGCTTCCATGCAGGAACTTTTGCAGGTTGCTTTCGAAATGGAACCTTTTGCCGCTTATATATGAATGTGCTGATGGCCCGAGGCCCAGGTACTCTTCGCAGTGCCAGTACTTTAAATTATGGCTGCTTTCGAAGCCTGGCTTGGCAAAATTAGAAATCTCGTACTGATGGTATCCCCGCTTTTCAAGCTCATTGCACGCAGTGAGGTAAAGCTCTGCAGATGCTTCCTCATCAGGCAGCCTGAGGCTTTCGCGGTTTTTCCAATATACGGTGCGCGGCTCAAGAGTAAGGAGATAGGCAGAGATGTGCGGAACGCCAAGCCCTGCGCAGAAATCCATTGAGTTTATAAGGCTGGCTTTATTCTGCCCCTGCACGGCGAGCATTAAGTCAAGCGATATATTTTCGATTCCGGCTTTTCGGGCTGACTGTACGGCGTATTTTGCGTCGCCGGGCGTGTGGCTCCGCCCGAGAAGGCGTAGCTCTTCCGTATTTGAGGACTGAAGCCCGAGTGAGATTCGGTTCACCCCCGCTGCGTGCACTTCTTCCATAAATCCAGAAAGCTCGCTGCCGGGGTTTGCTTCAACAGTGATTTCAGCGCCATTAAGGCCAAACGCACGCCGGGCCGCTTCTGTTATGCGCGCAATCCTTCTGCCGCCGAGGAGGCTCGGTGTCCCGCCGCCGAAATAGAGTGTGTCGGCAGGCCGGCGGATCTTTCCGGAGAAGAAGTTTATCTGATCTATTATACAGCCAGTATAATCGTCCATCAGGTTTTCGGCGCCGCAAAGGGAGAAAAAGTCGCAGTAAGGGCACTTGCTGCTGCAGAACGGGACATGGATATAGAGCCCTATAGGCCCGCTGCTGCTTTTGCCCATCTTATCCTCCTCCCTATTCGTCAAGTTTAAGCACGCTCAGGAATGCGTCCTTCGGAATTTCAACGGAGCCTATCTGGCGCATGCGCTTTTTGCCCTCCTTCTGTTTTTCGAGGAGCTTCTTTTTACGTGAGATATCGCCGCCGTAGCATTTGGCGAGAACGTCCTTACGCAGCGCCTTAACGGTTTCGCGCGCGATTATGCGGCCACCCACGCACGCCTGGACAGGAATCTCAAAAAGCTGGCGCGGTATCTTTTCCTTTAGCTTCTGCACCATCCTGCGGGCGCGCGGGTACGCTTTGTCTGAATGTATAATGAACGAAAGCGCGTCAACAGGTTCACCATTTATAAGTATGTCGAGCTTTACAAGGCTGCTCTTTTTATAGCCGGAAAGTTCATAGTCAAAAGAAGCATAACCGCGGGTGCGGCTTTTGAGCGCGTCGAAAAAGTCGTAAATTATCTCATTAAGCGGCAGCTCATAGTGTATGTCGACACGGTCGGTGTCCAGATAATCCATATCTATAAAAGTGCCGCGGCGCTCCTGGCAGAGGTCCATAATAGCCCCTATGTAGTCTTTGGGCGTGTATATATGCGCGTTGGCAATCGGCTCTTCAGCCTCGGCAATTTTTGAGGGGTCAGGGTAATTTGTCGGGTTGTCTATTTCAACTGATGTGCCGTCTGTGAGCTTGAGGCGGTAGATAACGCTCGGGGCGGTCGTTATGAGGTCGAGGTTATATTCACGCTCAAGCCGCTCTTGCACGACTTCCATATGCAGAAGGCCAAGAAAGCCGCACCTGAAGCCGAAGCCCAGCGCCGCCGAAGTTTCAGGCTCAAAGCTGAGGGCGGCGTCGTTAAGCTGCAGCTTTTCGAGCGCATCTTTAAGCTCCGGATATTTGGCCCCGTCTGCCGGGTAGATACCGCAGAAGACCATCGGCTGCGCAGGTCGATAGCCCGGCAGCGCCTCTTTTGCGGGATTTGCCGCAAGAGTTATAGTGTCGCCTACACGCGCTTCACGCACGTCTTTGATGGAAGCTGAGATGACGCCTACATCTCCCGCGCTTAAACATTCGGCGGGCTCAAATTTTGTGGCGCGCATATAGCCGCAGTCAACGACGGTGAATTCCCCGCCGGCAGACATCATGCGGATAACGTCGCCCGGCTTCACAGTGCCGTCAAATACCCGTATATGTGCTACAGCGCCTTTGTAGGAATCGTAATAGGAATCGAATATAAGTGCTTTCAGCGGGGCATTTACGTCGTCTTTAGGCGGTGGCACGTCTTTGACTATCTGCTCCATTACTTCGCCAACATTTGTGCCGAGCTTGGCAGAGATGCAGGGCGCCTTGTCGGCCGGAATACCGATGACGTCTTCTATTTCCTTCCTGACTTTTTCAGGTTGGGCGCTGGGCAGGTCGATTTTGTTTATGACAGGCAGTATCTCAAGCCCCGCGTCCACGGCGAGGTAAGTATTTGCGAGCGTCTGTGCCTCAATGCCTTGAGTTGCGTCAACAACAAGCACAGCCCCTTCGCATGCCGCAAGCGAGCGTGAGACCTCATAGTTGAAATCCACATGGCCCGGCGTGTCTATAAGGTTAAAAATATAATCCTGCCCGTTTTTTGCATGGTAAAGAAGCGTAACGGCGTGCGATTTTATTGTTATTCCGCGTTCACGCTCAAGATCCATATTGTCGAGTATCTGGTTTTCCATCTCACGCAGAGGCACGGAATCGGTGAGCTCAAGGATACGGTCAGCAAGCGTGCTTTTGCCGTGGTCTATATGGGCTATGATGCAGAAGTTGCGTATATTTTTCCGTGGTATATTCAAAAGGTAAACACCTGCTTTCCCTGGCTTTTTCTAAAAATAGTCAGAAGCGGATTTTAAAATTGGCTTATTGTAAAAGGAACGGCGGCAGGCAATATGCCTGCCGCCGTCACTCCGCGGGCGGCAGGCCGCTCAGTAGCGGTTGAGGCCGCGGTAATATTTCTCATTGAGAAGGCGCTTCTTTTTGCTGCGCTTTGGCCGGTGGTAGCGTTTATGCCCGGGGCCACCGCCGCTGTTATGGTTGTTGCTGAAGATAACTATTAAAATTACAAGTATACCGAGCCCTATGCATACCCAAGCGAGAATACCTATGTGGTTCATTTGGGCGGCAGACGAATTGTTTACGGCGGAGGCGAGGGGATCAACTTCGCTTACATCTTCCGCATTTGGCATGGAAACCGTGCTGGACGGTGATTTTGAAGAGCTGCTTCCTTCAGAGGCGGCCGCTGAAGAACTGGACGGCGAAGAAGAGTATGTGGCCGTGTAATGTATTCTGGAACTTGTTGGCTCACGGTAATAATTTTGGCTTGAATAGGCAGACGGTGCTTTGCTGGAAGTATTGGACGAAGCTTTATAAATTGGCTTGGGTTTGGAAGGTGCCTGGGAGCTGGAGAGAGTATGTGACTTGGAAGATAACGCACTGGGAGACGACGAAGAGCTGGAACTTTGCTTAGACTTATCAGACGGTGTAGCCGGCGTCTGTCCATTGCCACCATCTGTGTTTCCATGCTCTGTCGCGCAGGCGGGAATGATATATCCCGGTATGATGGAAACATTTATAAAAACACAGCAAAACAGAAAAAGAATTGTAAAAAGAATGCCGAGTGCTTTTTTCCGTCTGTTCATGAAAATCCCCCGTTATTCGTCCGCTGATTCTTTACAAATCAATCCGGCAGAATGCAGCCTGCTGCCGAAAAAAGAAATAGTTATGCCATTTAAAATAATTATATATCATATCCATGCCCCAATGCAAGCAAAGTACGGATTTTTCCCGGTAATGCGAAAGATAAGTGTTTTCCCGTCGCCGAATTCGATGCGTCGGCACTGAAAATCGACGTCCGCTATGCCGTAAAACAGGGCGATAATAAGGAGGACAACAAAAAAAGAAGTCCAGAAAGCCCGCCTGCTGCGATGCCTGCGGTCCATGTTAATTTTCACTTCCTGTTTTTTATGAAAGGCTTTTGAGCACTTCTGCAAGTGATTTTCCAAAAAGCTCACCTGTGTACTCGGCTTCATCGAGCGTGTTGCCGTCTGTGCCGATTTCAACAAGCAGCGAGCCTTTAGTCATGTTTTCGTTGTACTTGCGCGCGCAAAAATCAAGAGGGCGTGCAAGGCCGGAATATTGGCCGCTGAGCATTTGCTGCAGGCGCAGGGCGAGGCGCAAGTTGCACTCCCAGTTTGGAAAGCCGAGCGAGCCGTCGTCGTCACATCCGGCAAGAACCATGAGCTGCGCTGCCTTTTTTCCGCCAATAATGACGGTTGGCTTAAGGGCCGTGCCGTCGCTGCGGTGCATTGCGTCGCGGTGGATATCGAGCGTTACCTGGATACCCGGGTATTTTTTTAAGTCTTTTTCCATTGTTGCTTTAGAGCGGTCGTAGGAGCCATCATAAGCGGGATAGTCATGGTATGTGGTGTCATGAAATGTGTTGATGCCTGCGCTGCGGAGCTGCCCGGCTATTTTTTCGCCTACGGCGCATACGCTTTTAGTTTTGTCTGTAGTCCTTGACGTCGGGTCGTAAGATTCGGTTGTGTGCGTGTGGTAGATGAGCACTTGAGGAGAGGTGCTGTTCATTTTTATTTTAACTGCGGGGGTTTTGTTAAGCTCTTCTGAAAAATTAACCGACGTATGGCGCTCTGTGGAATTTTTTATCCACATGCTGCCGACCTGAACCCCTCCGTTTCCGATAGTGAGCTCAAGGACTTTTCCAGATACTGAGGAACTTACGCTTTGGCCGCCGGAGGAAATTGCCTTTGTGCCAGATGAGGTGCCGGAAGAGGCAGCATGGGAAGACGGAGCGCTTTTTGGCGAGCATGAGCTGTTATCGCTTTCTTCGTGCTCTTCACTGAAAAAGCCGTCGGTATTTCCGGCAGGGATTATGAATCCTGCGGCGGCCGTTGCAACCTTTTCGGCTGCCCCCTGCGGTATGCGGACTGCAACACAGAAAACCCCAGCCGCCGTAAGGACGGCAGATGCGAAACACGCGGCTGCCTGCGACCATTTTTTCACGTTCTTCCCTGCTTTCCTCGTTCTTCAATAGGCCATGCCTTCCTTTATTTTTATGTCGCTGGCCTTTTATAAATTACATGAACGGGGAAAGCCGAAGGCATAAGCACTTTTTATTTAATTTATAAATAAGTGGTTAGATGAACCTATATTTTATCACGTAAAAATTGGCAATGAAGATCTGCGTTGGTAAAATTCCATATTGCCCTGTTTCTTTTTTCTTTTTAAAGGGAAAGAGAGTTAGGTGAGCTGCTCGAAGTCCTCAACAGAAAAAGAAGGGTTGAGTGCGCGGTTTATGCCCATGGCGAGAAGGTGTGAGCCGCGCTCGATAATAAGGTCAATTTCGCGCGGCGTCACCATCATGGGCGCGCCGCGCGGGGCTGTTTTTTCTGAAGGCGCGCTGCCGCCGGAAAGGTCGAGGGCAAACGTGGCGGCGTCTACCACGGTAGGGATGCCTATGCTGATAACAGGTACACCGAGCGTGCTCATGTCGATGCGCGGCCGGCTGTTGCCGACGCCTGCACCGGGCGAGATGCCGCTGGAGCTAAGCTGCACAGTGCACCCGAGACGGGCCGGATCACGCGCTGCAAGCGCATCAACAGCTATTACGGCGGCGGGCTTTACGGCGCCGACAAGGGCACGCAGGACTTCGAAAGCCTCGAGGCCTGTGCAGCCGAGTACGCCGGGACTTACGGCGGAAATGGGCCGCAGGCTGCCCAGGCCTGTAACGCGCGCCAGCTCACCGCGGATATGGCGCGTGGCGAGGATGTGGTCGGCCGTAAGCGGGCCAAGGGCATCGGGAGTGACAGCACGGTTGCCGAGGCCCGCCGCCAGCACTTCGCCCTCTTTGGGAAGCAGGGATGCCAGCTCTTCGGTGTAAATCTTAAGGAGAGAGTTGTCGGCATCAATATGGTCGGAGATAGACTTTACTTCAAGGGTAATATAGATGCTGCCGTCTTGCTCAATGCGTGTCACAGTGCAGCCATCTTCTACACGCCGTGTCTGGCGGGCAGGTTCGGTGCATTCAAGTGCAAGATCCGTGCGGAAATTCATAAAACCATCCTTTCGTTGGAGACATGGCGCCTTGCCTACCGACAGATTCTTTCTTGCTTTTTCATGCAGTAAATGCTATCATAATAATAAATAGCTGCGAACTGCCGAAGGAGGTGGAACAATGCCTAACATCAAATCGGCGAAAAAACGTGTTAAAGTCATAGCTGTAAAAACCGAGAACAACAAAGCCGCAAGCACGGAATTAAAAACAGAGATAAAGAAAGCCACCACTGCCGTGAAAGCGGGAGACGCCGGGAAGGCCGAGGCCGTAAAAGCTGCAGTCAAGAAAATCGATAAGGCTGCTGCAAAGGGTATTATTAAGAAAAACAATGCAGCACATAAAAAGTCTGCGCTGGTACGCAAGCTGAATGCAGCAGGCTGAGCTCTGTGCAGTTCCCCGCATTGTATGCGGGGCTCTTTTTTTACCGGCATTGACAACCTTGCAGAAAACGCTTATTATTTAAATTGATTGGAAGCTAATTATGGCGGCTTCCTGAAAAATGGAGGTGTCCAACTTGAAACGTTCCGGAAAATTTTCAATGTGGGTGGCAATTTTTTCTGCCATTGCCGCAGTAGTTTCTATTGCTGTAGCTGTCGTGATGCTTTTTGAGAAGAAGAAAAAAGACGAAGAAGATCTGGAGCATTACCTGGACTGCTCCATCCAATAAGGAAAACCGTGGTATTTAAAAGAAAAGCGGGCAGGTGAGGCAGCGCACCTGCCCGCTCCTTTTATTTTGTTGGAGGGAAAGGATGTGCATTTTTAATAAAACGGCGCCGCAGGAACGGCTTTGTTTCCCGCCAGACGAGCTTTGCAAGCTGCCAGAGAACAGCAAAGAACAGGTTGCCGTTTATAAGCCGGAAGAGCGCCCAGGCGAGTGAGGCGTAGCGGTATCCTTTTTTGGCGGAGAGGAAAAAAGGCTTAGCTTTTGTCGCCAGATTTTGAAAATACAGCTGCAAGGTAACCGAAAAATACGGCGGCTGAAATGCCTGCGGCGCCAGCCGCGAGCCCACCTGAAAGCGCACCGAGCAGGCCTTTTTCACGTACGGCTTTCAATGTGCCTTTTGCCATCAGGTAACCGAAGCCGGTCAGCGGGACGGTGGCGCCGGCACCGGCGAACTTTACAAGAGGGCCGTATACGCCGAAGGCGCCTAAAATTACGCCGAGTGTTACGAAAAAGACAAGAATGCGTGCAGGGGTAAGCTTTGTAAAATCGAGCAAAACCTGCCCCACTGCGCAGATGGCACCGCCAATGAGAAATGCACGCAGAAATTCCATGTATATCACCTCGGATTTATTTTCGCCGCCGCAGCCAGATTATATGCATATGGATAAATAAAAACAAAAAGTATCCAGATGGGGTTGGTATAAAGTAATTTCTGCGTTATCCCTTTCAAGGGAGCAAGGAGCTGCCGGTTGGGCATTGCCCTTGTTTCAACTTGTAAAAATTTGATAGTAAAAAACAAGAATTGCTGATTTGAGATGCCGGCTGTGTGCCAGCAAAAAGCGGATACTGAAACAGCATTCCCTTTAAAGGAAGCTACCCCAGTATCCGCCTGTTTATTTATCCAATTCAGTTTTGGCCTGCATTCAGTCGGTCACGGCAGGCATATCTCCGGGCGCATGGGAAACGCCGTTAAAATAAATATCATACCATACAAGGAATGAAAAAACCGTCCATATTTTGCGGCTGTTATCGCATTTGCCGTGATAGTGCGCGTCAAGCAGCTTTATGAGGAAATTGGTATCGAAAAAAGCTTTCGCTGTTTTTGATGTGAATGACTGCTTTACAATGCCGTAGTATTTTTCCTGGCGCAGCCAGACACGGATAGGAACAGGAAAGCCGAGCTTTTTTTTCTGCGCTGTTGCTTCAGGCAGATGGCGCATGGCGGCTTTGCGCATTGCATACTTTGTGTTTTGGCTGTTTAACCTCATGCGCAGAGGGAGGCGCGATGCTACATCGAACACTTTTCTATCGAGAAAAGGTACGCGCAGCTCCAGGGAATTTGCCATGCTCATGCGGTCGGCTTTAAGGAGAATATCCCCGGCAAGCCAGACGTTTATGTCGAGGTACTGCATTTTTGTCACATCGTCCATGTCATGCACGCGGTCATAAAACGGCTTTGTGATAATCTGCGGCACCGTGGCGGGAACACTTTTGTTAAGGAGGCTGCGTTTTTCCTGCATGCTGAACATACTGCAGTTTCCGATGAAGCGCTCTTCCACTGATTTGGAGCCGCGTATGAGGAAGCTCCTTCCGCGGACCTGCGGAAGCTTTTCCGCAATGGCAGCAAGCCATCTGCGCAGGCCGAGCGGCAGGCGCTGGTATGAGGCGAGGTCGTCAGGCTCATGATAGATATTATAGCCGCCAAAAAGTTCGTCCGAACCTTCGCCGGAAAGGACGACCTTCACGTATTTGCTCGCGAGCTTCGAGACAAAATAAAGCGCAATACATGAAGCGTCGGCGAGTGGCTGGTCCATCTGGTACTGAACATGCCTGATATTGCCCCAGTACTCTTCAGGTGTTATGACATGGGAATGGTGCTCGACGCCGATTTTTTTGGAGAGGTCTTTTGCATAGCCTATCTCATTGTACCTTTCGTCGGAGCCAAACCCTACTGTAAATGTTTTCTGCCCGCTGAAATAGCTTGCAACATAGCTTGAGTCCACGCCGCTGGAGAGGAAACATCCGACTTCCACATCGCTGATGCGGTGGGCCGCAACGGAGTCTTCGAACACGTCTTCGATGGATGCAACCGCTTCTTCTTCCGTCATGGAGTCGTCAGGCTGGAACTTTGGTTCCCAGTAGCGGTGCGTCTCGACTTTGCCGTCACGGTACCAGAGGTAGTGCGCCGGCGGAAGGCAGTAAACGCCCTCGAAAAATGTTTCTGGCGGCACAGGGTATTCGAACGAGATATAGTTGTTCAACGCATTCTTGTTCAGCTTTTTTTCAAAGCCCGGAAAATCAAGTATGCTCTTTATTTCGGAGGCGTACACGAAATGGCCGTTGACCTCGGCATAGTGCAGTGGCTTTATGCCGAAAAAGTCGCGCGCGAGAAAAAGACTTTTCTCTTTTGTATTCCAGATGGCGAATGCAAACATTCCGCGCAGCTTGCTAAGTAGGCCTGTGCCCCATTCTTCAAACCCATGGACGAGCACTTCACTGTCGGTGTTGGTGCGAAACTTATGCCCGTCCGCAATGAGGATTTCCCTAAGCTGCTTATAGTTATATATCTCTCCGTTAAACATCAGTACGAGCGATTTGTCTTCGTTATAAATCGGCTGGTCGCCCTGGTTCAGGTCTATTATGCTCAGGCGGCGGAAGCCCATTGCTATGCTGCCGTCAGTATAGACGCCTGACGAATCAGGTCCGCGGTGAATGATCCGGTCGGTCATTTTTTTAATGACCGCGTCACGGTCGGTTACTTCCCCTGTAAATCCAACTAATCCGCACATTGTGAATCCTTTCCGTTTAAGTGGTTTTACCTGCAGACTCTGTACTTCCCCGGAATTCCGTAAGAAGCTTGCGGGCTGTTACGCAATCGACCGGGACGAAGCTGTTGCCTTCATCGGATGGGTACGCATTCACAATCTCGAGCGACTTGCGGTATGCATCCATGCTGGTTTTGCGGATGACCGGCGTTTCCTGCCCTTCTGGGAAAAATACAAAGCCTATACGGTTTTCTTCATCACTTGCGAAACTGAAATATCCCTTTGCAGTTTTTACACCGCGCTTTTCTTTTAAAACATCGGCGAGCGCATATTTTACAAGCTCGACGGCTGAGTCGTCAAGCCCGGCTTCAAAAATCAGGATTTTCTCCTTCAGTTCTACGGGCGAAGCGACGACGCGCTTCTTTACTTCAGCAAGCTGGGGGAACTTTTTGTTTACATCAACAGGCTGAAATTCTCCGCCCCCGCCCGGTGCCATATAAACCATAAATTTGTGTTCACGGTCATGGTAGAGGCATGGGTACACAAACTGTGCCGAATACCCGCACACAGGGCATTTCCAGTCAAAGAGAGTTTCATCAAGCAGGCGGGCACGAAGCTCCGGATTTTCCTGTGCACAGATGCCCGGCCACATCTGTGTCCGCACGGCTGCTCCACATTTTGGGCAGCCAACGTCTTTCCTCATCTGAGTCGACATTTCCGGTCCTTCTCCTTAGCTTTAAGCGCTGCTGCACGGCAGGCTTTTCTTATAAATTCATGCTGTTCGAGCACATTACTTTAGTTTCTGCATTATTTGCTAATTATAGCACACTGACATAAAAAAAGGAATAGAAGAAATACTACTGTTATTTGTAATGGGAAAGAGTTATAATAGGATAAAACAAAAAAGGACCGCGTCTGCGGCAGGAGGAAACCGTTATGGATTTTTGGAAGAACGCAACAGACTCTGTGACGAAAGCAGTCGACTTCATAGTGGACAAAAACCGCAAAGCGGCCATGATGAACCGGCTGAAAATTGTTATCAGGAATGAAAAGGAAGCACAGGCACACGCCTATATCCAGCTTGGGAAATACTATTACCACCATCTCCGCGACAAAGAGGATGGAGATACGGAAACGTACTGCAAGGCTGTGGATGTTGCCGGCCAGCGGCTGAGGCGCGCATATACAAAGCTGGACGAGATTACTTCTGCAGAAAAAGCAGAGGAAAAAGAAAATGCGGATTCCCCGTCTTCAAGTGACGCGGAAAACGACGGTATGGCAGACGAAACCAGCTCTGACGAACCTGCCGAAGAGCCTGAAACCGAAAGGGTACAGCCTGTCCCATTCAGCAACGATGCAAAAAGCTCCGGTGCACCGGGCCCAAACAGCTACGAAGAGCCGGCAGAACAGCCGGAAGGGCATCAAAATAACAATCCGCCTTCCCCATACCAGGAAGCCGCTGATGACGAAGAAGATTACCTGCACCCATTCAGCTTTATGGCAAATCATGGTACCGGAACAGAGGAGAAACCTGACGGCAGCGAGCCTGACGAAAACGCCACTGACGACTCAAAGCCAAGAAACACATAATCAAATAAATCAAAAATTAAGCTCAGGGATTATTGTAACCGTCCCTGAGCTTTTATATTTATATTCTTGTTAAATCCGCAAAAATAGTTTTCACATTACCTTAACGGCAATCAGTGATTTTTACTTATGAAATTCCAGTTGTCGCGGCACATATCGTCAAGCGTGTATTTTGCTTTCCAGCCGAGCTCTTTTCCCGCGCGTGTGCAGTCGGCGTAACATGTGGCAATGTCGCCCGCACGGCGCGGCTCAATTTTATAAGGGATTTTCACTCCGCTTGCGCGCTCAAAGGCATGGATGACTTCGAGAACGGAACTTCCTTTTCCAGTGCCGAGATTGAACGCCCGCGCGCCGTGGAAGGAGTCTATCTTTTCGAGGGCTTTCACATGGCCGGCAGCAAGGTCGCAGACGTGGATATAATCGCGCACGCCGGTGCCATCTGGTGTCGGGTAGTCGTTGCCGAAAACGTGCAGCTCAGGCAGTTCGCCGACAGCAATTTTCATTATATATGGCATAAGGTTGTTCGGTATGCCGTTTGGGTTTTCGCCTATAAGGCCGCTCGGGTGCGCACCAATAGGATTGAAATAACGCAGGAGCGCGGCATTCCAGCTTTTGTCCGCATGGCAGATGTCTGTCAATATACGCTCTATAAACTCTTTTGTAGCGCCGTATGGGTTCGTCGTGGAGAGCGGCATGTCCTCGGTAAAAGGGGCTGTGTTGTGTGTACCGTAAACGGTTGCGGAAGAGCTCTGCACAAAACGGTGGACGCCGTATTTTTTCATGAGCCGCAGAAGATTAATTGTCCCCGTAAGGTTGTTATGGTAATATTCGAGCGGCTTTTCTACAGACTCACCTACTGCCTTGAGGCCCGCAAAATGGATGACGGCGTCTATTTTATTTTCCCTGAAAATCTTTTCAAAGCCGTCAAAGTCGAGCATATCGCATTCATATGCAGGGAATTTTTTGCCTGTGATTGTTTCGATCTTGCCGATAACGCTCGGTGAAGAATTGCTGTAATTGTCCATCACAACCACATCGTAGCCGCAATTAAGCAGCTCAACGCATGTGTGTGAGCCAATATAGCCGGCCCCACCAGTAATCAGTACGTTCATAGATTATTTCTCCTTTCGCTCAAGAAAGCGCTTGTAGGCGGCGCGCAGCTCCACAGCTTTTTCTTCTGGGCAGGTCGGGTTGCATGCAGCCCATGCGCCTGTTTCGCTGGAAGCATTGTATTTCTGCTTTTCTGCGCTGCGCATCGGCGGGTAAAACTCGATGTGGAAGTGAAAATCTTTTGAAAAATCACCGCAGTTGACTGGTGCGTTGTGCATGCACATCATGTATGGGAATTTATAGCCAAAAAGGCTGTCAAGCATGCCGGCTGTGTCGCGCACAGCAGCGCCGAGGCCTTTTTTTTCTGCTGCCGTCAAATCAGTAATATATTGTATATGCCTGTTTGACTGGATACAGACACCGTAAGGATAGGCACTGAAAAACGGCAGGAATACCGTGAAGGAATCGTTCCGGAAAATGATGCGCTTTTTTTCTTTTTCTTCGTTTTTAAGGTAGTCACAGAAAAGGCAGTGCCCTGTCTGTCCATAATACTCCTTTGCGGAATGTGTTTCAAGCTCAAGCTTTTTCGGGAGGAACGGATAGCCGTAAATCTGGCCGTGCGGGTGTGGCATTGTTACGCCTACCGCCTCGCCGCGGTTTTCAAAGATGAAGATATACTTTATTTTAGCGTCGGCGCGCATGGCGCTGAAGCGCTCGCACCACAGGTCGACAAGCTTGCCCATGTGCTCGCCCGAAAGCTCCGGAAGAGTGACGGTGTGCTCCGGTGAGTACAGTATGACTTCACACTTGCCGTAGCACGGGCGCACTTTGAAAAAGTCTGTGGCAACATCGTCAGGCTTTGGCGGGTCCTGCCGTAGCGCGGGAAAATCATTGTCGTATTCCATCACCTCATAGTCGGGCACATTGCCTGACGACGGGCAGAACGGGCACCAGTCTTTCGGCATCTGCGGCCGGTTCTGCCTGTTGGAAGCCACCATTGTCCAGTCACGTGTAAAAGGATCCCATCTGAGTTCAGCCATCGTTTAAATGTTCTCCTTCCTTTGTTTGGCAGCCTTTTTCAAAAGGCTGCGCGAAAACTTTTAAGGCTCAATAGCTTTGGTTTTGTGTTCTGTTTATTGAATCCTGCCCCAAATTTGCAGTTTGCTTGTTTGCTTTAAGCAGTTTGAAAAAGGCTGCGCGAAAACTTTTAAGGCTCAACAGCTTTAGCATTATGTTTTGTTATTGAATTCTGCCACAAATTTGCAGTTTGCTCGTTTGCTTTAAGCAGTTTGAAAAAGGCTGCACGAAAACTTTTAAGGCTCAGCAGCTTTAGCATTATGTTCTGTTATTGAATCCTGCCGCAAATTTGCAGTTTGCTTGTTTGCTTTAAGCAGTTTGAAAAAGG
>ENA-UOOM01000242-UOOM01000242.1-fermentation-metagenome-genome-assembly--contig:-NODE-242-length-67758-cov-9.635688_pt1 | contig 67758 bp, 75 predicted proteins | sample MGYA00245781_ERZ724031 | MGnify/ENA primary metagenome ERZ724031 (study PRJEB28704, sample SAMN03018317) | fermentation metagenome | biome: anthropogenic terrestrial biome; feature: soil; material...
ATCTATCAGGAACGGATGTGCATATAACATGAAGGTAAGGGTTGGCATCAACGGGTATGGCACGATAGGAAAGAGGGTCGCCAGCGCGGTGGCGGAGCAGGACGACATGGAGCTGGTGGGGGTCACCAAGACCAGGCCATCGTACGAGGCTCACCTGGCCTGCGCCGAAGGCATCCCGCTCTATGTCGCCAAGGCCGAGCAGGCCGGAGATTTCGAGAAGGACGGCCTCAAGGTCGAGGGCACCCTGGAGGACCTGCTGGGCAAGGTCGACATCGTGGTCGATGCCACCCCGGGAGGGGTTGGAGAGGCGTACCGCCCGATGTACGAGAAAGCAGGGGTCAAGGCCATCTACCAGGGAGGGGAGGACCACGGCCTGGCCGGGGTGTCGTTCAACGCATATGCCAACTACAGTGAGGCCTGGGGCGCCAGATTCGCTCGGGTCGTCTCGTGCAACACCACCGGACTTGTGAGGACGCTGTTCCCCCTGGACCGGGACATCGGCGTGGAAAGGGTCAACGCCACCCTCATCCGCCGCGGCGCCGACCCATCGGACAACAAGGGTTCTGGGTTGAACACGCTGGAGCCCTCCCTCAAGCTGCCCACCCACCACGGCCCGGACGTGCAGACCATCATGCCCTGGGTCAACATCACCACCATGGCCGTCAAGGCGCCCACCACCCTGATGCATGTCCACTGCATCATCGCCGACCTCAAGAAGGAGGTCAAGGAGAGCGACGTGTTGGCGGCGTGGGACGACGTTCCCCGGGTCCGGCTGGTGAGCGGAAAGCGGGGCATCAAGGGAACGGCCAACATCATGGAGTTCGCCAAGGACCTCGATCACCATCGCGGCGATTTCATGGAGATTGCGGTATGGCAGGACGGCATCAAGGTGGCCGGCAAGACACTGTACTACTACCAGGCGGTTCACCAGGAGAGCGACGTGGTGCCTGAGAACGTGGACTGCATACGGTCCATGATGAAGATGGAGCCCGACGCTGCCCTGTCGATCAAGAAGACCGACGACAGCCTGGGCATCGGCAAGTGATGCCCCCGGCCGCCCGAGCAGGGCGGCCGCCCTTTATGATTTAATGAATAAGGCGGAGGGAGACCTTTTCGCGCGAGCTCAATGCTCCCCCTCGTCCTCCTTCAGCTTCTCCACTCCCGGGCAGTTGGCGCCCTCGCACACCTCTCCCTTCTCCTCCAGCGACCTCAGGGCGGAGCAGGTGTTGACGTCCTTTCCCACCGGGCAGACCTTCCTCTGGATGACCGGACAGGTCCTGGTCCCCCGAGTCTTGAGCAGAGAGGCCCCGATGGCCACTGCCAGGATGGCCACGATCACGACGAGGGACCACTCCACCGGGACGTGCATGTCCATGCCCGTGATTGGTTCCGTAAGAGGGAGCAGCATCTTGATGCCCACGAACGACAGGACGCCGGCCAGGCCGTACTTGAGGTAGCAGAAGGCGCCCAGTATGTGTGAAAGGGCGAAGTACATCGACCTCAGGCCCAGGACGGCGAAGACATTGGAACTGTACACGATGAACGCGTTGGTGGTGATGCCCAGGATGGCAGGGATGGAATCGACGGCGAACACGATGTCGGTCGTCTCGACCACCAGCAGGGCAATGAACATAGGGGTGGCCCACAGGATCAGCTTCCCGGCCTTGGCGCCCGTGCCCGGCTTCCGGACGAAGAACGCATCGCCCTCGTAGTCGCTGGTCACCGGCATGAACTTGCGGAAGAGGCGTACCAGGATGTTCTTGTCCGGCGATCTCTCCTTTTCCTCCTTGTTCCTCACCATGTTTATGGCGGTGATTATCAGGAAGGCCCCGAAGATGTAGAGGATCCACTCGAACCTCTCCACCAGGGTGACGCCGGCGAATATGAATGCCATCCTGAACACCAGCGCGCCTATGATGCCGTAGAACAGCACCTTATGCTGATCCCTACGAGGTACGCAGAAGGCGCCGAAGATGAGGATGAACACGAACAGGTTGTCCACGCTGAGCATGAGCTCTAGGAGATACCCGGCGGTGAACTCTATGCCAGTGATGGGGCCCATCCAGATATAGATGCCGATGTTGAAGGCAATGGCCACGCCGACGAACAGGGCGACCTGCATCATGGCCTCCCGGGGCTTGATTATGTGCGGTTTTCGGTTTATGACTCCTATATCAAGAAACAGCAGCGCAGCGACGATTGCCCCGAATATGATCCATGCCAGGTCCATGTCTGTCAATTGGTTGACCCCCGAACGGAGATACGGACCGGGGACGGCTTCCCGTCAGCGCCGGTCGCGCCACCAGTCGTGTTTTCCACCCTAAGAACTCTGAATATAAAGGTTATTTCTCACTGGGGCATCGGTTCCTGATCTCAGAGGGCTTCCGTCAGTACTGCTCATGAACCCTAATCACGGGGGTCGAAGAACCACTCGCTGACGTAATTCTCATCCAGCGCCCGGAGGAATCGTTCATCGTCCCTCCGCACCGCCACCCGCTCGGACGCCTGCGCGGCCGTGTGCTCCAAATGACAGGAAGGACAGAGCGTCATAAGATTCCCCGGGTGGTCGCTGCCGCCCTTCGAGCGAGGAATGATGTGATGCACCTCCAGGCTCTCCCACCGATTGCCGCCCCTGCCACGGCGGAGGGTGGGATCGAACACCTGGCGGCGCCTCTTGCCAAAGACGGCCCCGCATTGCTGACACCGGTATCGGTCCCTCCTCAGCACGGCGCTCTTCATGCGTTTCCATATCAAGCGGCGCACTACGTCGGACGTATGGTCCGGATATGGCAGCTCCCTTGTCCCCTCCGGATAGAAGCGCTCTCCTTCCCGACGGGTCTCACGCATCATCTTCAGCGCCGCCTTGGATGATGACCACGCCTCACACAGCTGCTGCGACGTCGAACCGTCTCGATGACGACGGCCGCAATGTGGGCAGGGAACCATCGCAGCCTTCGGCGCCTCGTCCCAGGAGCGCCATGGGCACACCGATGCCATGGTCGTTCCGCACCGCAGCGGACGCCTTCCGCCATGAGATCGAAAGATCAGTACCAGAGTGCCGTCCCCGTCGAGGCGTGAACTCTCCAGCCAGCAATGGCTCTCCTCCCGCGGCAGCAGGCGGTGGCGACAAGGGGGCACCCCGGTGCCAGAGCTCATGGTCCGCCTCTCGGCATCTCGGTCATGCCTAGTACGCTTCCAGGGAGAGATCCGACGGCACATTGGAGCTGTCGCCATCGTGCTTTTCTATGATGTATGCCCCCACCGAGGCGAAGCAGGTGCTCAGCAGGATGACCACTGCGGTGATGGCCCCGATCATGTTGCCTACCTCTCCGCCCACCACTCCCAAGGAAAGGGGCAGGGAGGCCAGGACCGCCGCGGCAAGGCCGCGGGGGAGCATGAACAGCAGCGTGGTGCGGTCCTTGCGGTCCTTGCACAGCAGCCTGCCCAGCGAGCCGGTGACCGCTAGTCTGCCAAGCACGATGACGTTGAAGATGACCACTCCGGCCAGTATGTCGATCGGAGAGAGAGCAATGGTGGAGAGCACCAGCCCCAGGTATATGAAGAAGAATGTGCGCACGAAGAAGGATATCTCATCATGGAAGTCGATGATCTTGGGGTCGCAGCAGTAGTCAAGCCTCTTGCGTATCGGACCGGGCAGCGACCCGCTGTTGCCCATGGTGAGACCGAACACCAGGGCGGCCATCGCCCCGCCCCCCATGCCCACCAGTAAGGTGGAGATAGAGAACAGCAGGAGCATGAAGGCCAGGGTGATCATGTAGGAAAACGACTGGCCAGCACGTTTGAGAACGCTCAGCCAGATCACACCTCCCACCAGGCCGAGAGCGCCGGAGATGAGGAACGCCTTGAGAACGTCCATGCCGGCCGCCTTCAGGTCCGTGGCGCCGGAGGCGATGATGGCCATGACCATCATGGCCCCGGCGATGTTCAGCACATCGGTCACCGCCGCCTCCAGGGTGACCATGGTCTTGACCTTGAGGGAGACGTTGAGCTCTTTTACCAACGGGATGACGATGGCTCCGCTGGTGCCGGCCAGGATGGTCCCCAGCAGCAGCGACTCGCCCAGGGTCCACCCCATGGCCAGCAACGACACCGAGGCGATGGCGAAGGTGGAGGCAATGAACGCGGCGAGAGTGAAAATTATCGCCCGGTTGAAGGATGTCAGCACGTACTTGAGCTTGAGGCCCATGCCCGCCTGGAGCATGATGATGGACAGTGCCACCGCCGCCACGTAGGTGGTGGCCTGGGAGATCTGGGACGCCAGGCCTTCGTCGACCACGCCGGTGACCCCGGGGCCCAGCAGCACCCCGAACAGGATGAGGACCAGGACGTCCGGCGCTCGGTACCTGACGAACAGCTGGTTGGCCACGAATCCGACGAAAAGCGCGACCGAGATGATGAGAAGAAGAGTGCTGGAGTCCATCCCTATCGAGGCCAGAATGACTTGATGCATTAAATCTGTTTACGTCGCCATAGAAACATCGAACCGCTCCATGGAGAGCGGAACAATCGAGCCCACCTGGACCGGCGGCTTGTGGAAGAGCGCAACAAATCAGGACAGAGCGGCCATTGAGGGGCATGCCCGGTCACACACCCCACGGACGGACGACGCCCGCAGGGCCCGCCTGCCTCGGGCAGGGCAAGTCCGCATGAGCGAACTCACGAACCTGTCCGATGGGCGAGGAGGCCATCTCCAGTACCCTCAGTATGATGGAATGAGCGGAAAGATTATCCATCACATGCAGTATCGTGGTCGCATACCTGTCAGTTGGAGCCGGGGACCAAATGAAACAGTTCAACACGCTAGATGATTTTGATTTCGAGAACAGGACCGTTCTTCTTCGCGTGGACATCAACTGCCCTCTCAATAAAAAGACCCTCGAGCTCGAGGACGACAACCGCATCAGGCAGACCGTGCCCACCGTGAGGGAGCTGGTGGACAAGGGAGGCAAGGTCGTCATACTGGCCCATCAGGGCCGCCCCGGCGACTGGGACTTCGCCAGCCTGGAGCAGCATGCCGCCGTCCTGACCAGATACCTCGGCCAGCCGGTCAGATACGTGGATGATCTGGTGGGCGAGGAGGCCGTCGCAGCGGTCAAAGAGCTCGCTACCGGGAGGGCCATCATGCTGAAGAACGTTAGAGAGCTGCCGTACGAGCTGGAAAAGAAGAGCATGCAGGAGCATGCCTGTTGCGAGCTCGTGACCAAGCTCGCCCCTCTCGCCGACTACTACGTCAACGACGCTTTCGCCACCGCCCACCGCTCACAGTGCTCCTTGGTCGGATTCCCGAAGGTGCTGCCCTCAGCGGTAGGGCGGCTCATGGAGAAGGAGCTGACCGCGCTGGCATCGGTGTTCGAGGACCCCAAGCATCCCACCGTGTTCGTGCTAGGGGGAGCGAAGTTCGGAGACTCCCTGCGCCTGATCGAGCGGGCGCTGGACCACGGGACCGCCGACTGGGTCATTTGTGTAGGCCTATGTGCCAACGCGTTCCTGCATGTTCGCGGCTACGATCTTGGCGAGGAGAGCATTAAACTGCTGGAGAGCGAGCTGACGCCCGAAGCGATGGAGCAGGCGAGGCGGCTTTTGAGAGAGAAGGGAGAGAGGATCCTGCTGCCCTTCGACGTTGGCGTTGACGATGGCGGGCGAAGCGACGTGTTAGTTGGGGACCTGCCCCGGGGGCCGGTGCTGGACATCGGCAAGGGGTCCATAGACAAGTTCTCCAAGGTCCTGTGCAACGCCCGCACAATATTCATGTCCGGACCGGCCGGACTGATCGAGCGGGAGGAGTTCGCCCTCGGAACGAGAGAGCTCCTACGCGCGATGGTGCGTTCTAACGCTTTCACCTTGGTGGGTGGAGGGCACACCGTGGGAGAGGTGGAGAGAATGGGGATCTCCAGCAAGTTCTCGTACGTCAGCACCGCCGGGGGAGCGCTGGAGACCTTCGTGCTGGGAAAGCCTCTCCCGGCGGTGGAAGCGCTCAAGGCCTGCAGAAAGGCCTAGAGCACCTTCCTCATCCGTTCCAGCGCCTCTTCGATACGACTTTCCGGCTGGGTGAGGGCCATCCTGACGAAGCCTTCCCCGTTCTGCCCGAACCCGGTGCCCGGCGTCACGACGACGCCGACATCGAGCATCTTGTTGGCGAACTCCAGGGAGTTCGCTCCAACGTTGAAGAACAGGTAGAACGTCCCCTTGGGCATCTTGACGTCAAAGCCCAGGTCGCGCAGCCCCTTCACCATGATGTCACGGCGCCTCTGGTACACGTCCACGCTGTCCTGCACCATCTTGGGCCTGGTCGGCCCGGTGTATGCGCCAAGCGCCACCGACACGGCCTTCTGGATGAACTTCGGCGTCCCGGAGTCGATCTGGGACTTGACCTTCTTGAGGCCGGCCACCAGGGAGGCGTCGCCCACCGCGTATCCGATGCGGTAGCCGGTCATGTTGAACGTCTTGGACAGGGAGCCGAACTCTATCGCGTGCCGGCCGAATTCCAGAACCGACGGCGCGATGTAGTCGTCGAACGTCATCTCCGAGTAGGCGTTGTCGTAGCATAGGATGGTCCCGGTATCGTTGCACCATCGCAGCGCCCTTTGCAGGCTCGCCCTCGACGCCACCGCTCCGGTAGGATTGTTCGGGTAGTTCAGGTACATCATCCTGGCATCCTGGGGCAGATCGCCGTCGAGGTCCGGGAGGAAGGAATCGCCCTCGTACAGAGGGAACTTCACCGGCACGGCGTCGCACAGCGTGGCCGCTCCCTGAGAGTACACAGGATAAGCGGGATCGGGGCACAGGACCTTCTCGCCGGGATTGACGAACGCTCTTGCTACGTTGGCCAAGCCTTCCTTGGAACCAAGCAGGATGGCGATCTCGCGGTCGGGGTTGAGCTCCACGCCGAAGCGCTTCCCATACCACTCGGCGATCGCCCGCCGGGTGTCCGCCTCGCCCTGCGATGACGGATACCTGTGATTGGCAGGGTCGTCCAGCTGCCGCTTCACCTCCTCCACCAGGGGGCGGGGGGTCGGAAGGTCGGGATCGCCAATGCCAAAGTCGATTATGTTCACACCCTGTGCGATCTTCTTGGCGACCTTCTCCTCTATCTCCGCGAAGAGGTAGGGGGGCAGGTTCTTCAGCCTGTCAGCGAAATCATATGTCATGGTCATTCCTCCAGTTCGCCGCGGAACACCCGCACCGCCGGTCCGGTCATCCTTACCGAGGAGAGATCCTCCGCGACGTTTATGCTGAGCTCCCCTCCGGGGAGCCTTATCCTTACGTCCCGTCCCAGGGGAGCAATACCCCTTAGCCCGGCCGCCACCGCCGTGGCGCATGCCCCGGTGCCGCAGGCCTGGGTCCATCCGGCGCCTCTTTCGAACACCGCCACGCTCAGCGCGTCGCCCTCGATGCATACGAACTCGACGTTGGTGCGGCGAGGGAACATAGAGTGGCTTTCCAGCTTCGGACCCAGCGTCCGGACCTCGTCATCTGTGAGGGGGTCGAAGATGATGAGGTGAGGGTTGCCCATGGAGACCGCCGTGCCGGTGACGGTGCGGCCGTCCACCTCCAGCGTCCCGTCGACGAAGCGTCCCTGCCCCGTCATCGGGATGTAGGGGCGCTCGAGCCGCGGGGCCCCCATCTCCACCGTGGCCGCGACGGCCACGCCGCCTCTGGCCTGGATGGTGATGTCCTTGATCCCCCCCAGGGTGTTGATGCGCATCCGCTCCGACGGAACGATGGAGAAGTCGTACAGATGCTTCGCGACGCACCTTATGCCATTGCCGCACATCTCGGCCTCGCTCCCGTCGGAGTTGAGGACCCTCATGAACGCATCGGCGTCCCTGTCGGGACCGATGTACAATATCCCGTCGGCGCCCACGCCGGTGCGGCGGTCGCACACCCTCCGGACGAAGTCCGGATCATGGGGGACCGTCAGGTTCGGGTCCTCCACCACCACGAAGTCGTTGCCCAGCCCGTGGTACTTCCAGAAGATCATATCATCAGCCGAGCGGGGATCCGGTCGTGGGACAATAGGTCGTCTATGCTCTCCTTCTCCCGGATGAGGTTCGTTCTTCCCTGCCTGACCAGCACCTCGCGGCACTTAGGGCGCATGTTGTACTGCGAGCTCATGCTGAAGCCGTAGGCGCCGGCATCGTACACCGCGAGGAGGTCGCCCTCCTCCAGCCGGGGAAGGAGCCGCTCCCTGGCGATATGGTCCCCTGACTCGCATATCGGCCCCGCCACGTCGTACACCATCTCGCCTGGCCGGCCGAACTTGTTCGCTACCGCGACGTGGTGGTACGAGCCGTAGAACGCTGGGCGGACCAGGGTGTTGAACCCGGCGTCCACGCCCGCGAACATCTTGTCCGGGGTCTCCTTCAGGTCGACCACGGTGGTGAGAAGCACGGTGGTATCGGCTATGATGTAGCGGCCCGGCTCAACGATCACCTGCTGGACGGAGGTGCCGTTCTTTATCCTGCTGGTCACCGCCTCCGCGAGGACATCGAGGTCCATGGGGGACTCCTCCGGACGGTACGGGATGCCGATGCCGCCGCCGATGTCTATGAACTCCAGCTGCAGGCCCAACTTCGACTCGAGCTCCTGGGCGACGGATACCAGAACGTCGGTCACGTTGGCGAACGGCTCCGCCACCTGCACTCCGGCCCCGATGTGGGCATGCAGCCCGACCGGGCGGAAGCCCAGCTCGATCGCCCTAGAATAGGCGTCGATGATGCGGCCCTTCGGAACGCCGAACTTGGTGGAGCGCGCCCCCGTGACGACCTTCTCATGATGGCCGGCCCCGACCTCGGGGTTCATGCGGAAGGAGACCGACGCCCCGGAGGTGATGTCGGCCAGACGCTCCAGCTCGGAAAGGGAATCGATGTTGATCGTGATGTTGCGGTTCACCAGGGCGCTCAGCTCATGGTTGGATACGTTCACCCCGGTGTAGAGGATGCGCTCCGACGAGAACCCTGCTCTCATGCATGCCTCCACCTCGCCGATGGATACCGCATCGATGCAGCTTCCCTCCTGCTCCAGCACCCTCAGGATGGCCAGGTTGGAGTTGGCCTTGCACGCATAGTTGATGCGGGTCGGCATGCGCCGGGAGAACGCTCCGTACACCGCGCGGTAGTTCGTCCTGACCGCGTCCTCGTCCGTCACGTACACTGGAGTGCCGTACTCCTCCGCCAGGTCGACCGCTCTTGCCCCTCCGATGAGCATCTGATCGTCCACGCTCTCGAACTTCCTCATTCAACCACCTATGAACGTTCTGTGAATACATCTGATGACGTCCGCAGCGATCTCGCTGGGGACCATGAAGTTGAGCGCCACGTCCGACGCCCCCTCCGATATCATCTCCACGTTGGCGCCTGATGCTGACACCGTGGAGAACACCTTCGCGGCAACGCCGAAGGTGTTTATCATGTTGTCCCCGACGCAGCAGATCAGGGACACGTTGTCCTTGACGGTCATCTTCTCTATCTGGCCCTCATGGAGCGCCTTCAGCTTGTCCAGCACGCAGGGGATGGCCGGCGTCGGCAGGGCGACCGCCAGGGTGCTGAGCGAGGTGGATATGGCATAGGTGTTCACCGCCGCCTCGCTCACCGAGCCGATAAGCCTCGATATGAGGCCGGGATTGTAAACGATCTCGGACGAATATATCTTGATGATCGACAGCTCGCCCTTGGCCGCCACGCTGCGGAGGATCTCGGGCGAGTTGCATCTCTGGTTCCTTACCAGCGTGCCGCGGCCGTCGGGGTTGAAGGTATTCTTCACCATCAGCGGAATGGACTTCCGGCGCACCGGTTCGACCGTCCGGGGATGCAGCACCTTGGCGCCGAAATACGCCAGCTCGGCCGCTTCGCTGTAGTCCATCTCGTCGATGGTCCTTGCCTCGGGCACCACCCGGGGGTCGGCGGTCATGAAGCCGTTGACGTCGGTCCACACCTCGTAGCAGCTGGCGTCGATTCCGTTGGCGATGACCGAACCGGAATAGTCGGAGCCGCCCCGGCCGAACGTGACGGGCCGACCAGAGCTGTCGGCGCCGTAGTAGCCGGTGATGACGGGCGTGATGCCCTTGTCCAGCAGCGGAACGATGGTCCGGGACAGGTTGGCATGCGTGGCCGCCAGGTCGGCTGAGCCGTTGGTCGGGCTTCCCTCGGCCACGATGCCCGCCTCCTCCGAGGAGAGGGCGACCGCCGGAACGCCTTTCTCCCGGAGTATGCTGGCCAGCGTGATGGTGCTGAGCCTCTCTCCCCAGCAGAAGATGGCATCCTCCAGGACGGGATCCGGGCCGCTGCTACGGCGGGTCTCCAGACGTTCTCCCAGCGATGATAGGCTGGCGTCCAGCTCGGCGAGGTATTCGGTGAACCGCTCCTCGGACATCATCTTGGCCGCGGCGGAGGAGTACTTGTCCCTGAGATGCTCCAGCACTGGCGGCACCTCGGGATGTTCGCGCATGCGCTCGATCAGGTAGTTCGTCACCCCGGACATGGCCGAAACGACCACGACCGTCTTCGCCTTCTCCCTGCCGATTATGGAAGAGGTCCTCTCCAGAGCGTCGACGCTGCCCATGGAGGTCCCTCCGAACTTCATGACCTTGATCATATCCCCAGCACCTCCCTCATGGTATGGACCTCACCGTCGTTGCGGCCGGCGACCCACCGGATGGCCAGAACGCAGCCTTCCGCGAACGCTTCCCTGGAATGGGCGCGGTGGGTCAGTTCGATCCTCTCCTTCCGTCCGGCGAAGATCACGGTGTGCTCTCCCACCACGTCGCCGGCGCGGACCGAATGGATCCCGATCTCCTTTCCTCTGGCGCCCACGTTGCCTTCCCTTCCGCATACCATCTGCTCGATGCCGGCCGCGCGGGCGATAAGCGCGGCGGCCTCCCTCGCCGTTCCCGAGGGGGCGTCCTTCTTCTTGTTGTGATGGACCTCCACGATCTCCACGTCGTACCCGGGGAGGGCCTTGGCCAGCTCCTCGCAGGTCTTGAAGAACACGTTGACTCCCACCGAAAAGTTCGGTGCCAGCACTGCGGAGCCGCCATTGCTTCTCACCGATGAACAGAACGATCCCATGGGGCCATCGGCTATGCCAGTGGTGCCTATCACGTAGCCCAGCCCTTTTCGCGCCGCCCGGGCGAGGTTCGCTTCCGCCGCGGTCGGGGAGGTCAGGTCCACATATACGTCTGCGGCCTCCACCGCCTCCACCAGGCGGGAGGCGCCAACCGCCCGTACGCCTGGAGCGATCTCCACACCTATGCTGGCGCTGCCGTCCGATACCACCGCGCCTACCAGCACCATGTCCTGCTGACCCTTCACCAGGGCGCAGACGAGCTTACCCAGCCTGCCGGTGGCTCCGCCTACCACGACCTTGATCATGAGCGCCTCCGTTCAGATGAGATCGTACTCTGCCAGGACCTTCTTCAAGGATTCCAGGTGCTCCGGGCTCATTTCGCACAGAGGCATTCGCAAGGGGCCGGCGGGGAGTCCCATCAGCCCGACCGCCGTCTTGACCGGCTGGGGATTGGTCTCCAGGAACAGGGCGGAGAACAAGGGCAGGAGCCTCCGGTTGGTCGCCCTGGCGTCCTCGAGCCTGCCATCGAGCATCCCGCCGACCAGCTGGAGCATGAGCTCCGGAACGATGTTGGACGCCACCGAGATAACGCCCCTCGCCCCCAGGGCCATGGTCGGAAGGGTCATGGCGTCGTCGCCGGACAGCACCACGAAGTCCTTGGGGGCCCCGGCGATGATGCGAGATATCTGATTGATATCACCGGACGCCTCCTTCACCCCTGCCACGTTGGGCAGCTGGGCAAGCTCCAACATGGTCGCCGAGCTGATGTTGGAGCCGGTGCGGGACGGGATGTTGTACACGATGATCGGAATGTCAACCGCATCGGAGATGGCCTTGAAATGCCCCTTGATGCCGGCCGGAGTAGGGCGGTTGTAATATGGGGTGACGGACAGGAGCGCGTCGGCCCCCAGGTCCTGGGCGTTCTTGCTCAGGTGGATCGCCTCGGAAGTGGAGTTGGAGCCAGTGCCGGCGATGACCTTCGCCTTCCGGGCCTCGTCCACCACGATGCTGATGGCCTGCAGGTGCTCCTCATGATCGAGCGTCGCGGATTCGCCGGTGGAGCCGCACGGCACCAGGGCACGCACGCCCTTGTCTTCCTGGAACCTTACCAGCTGGCGCAGCCCAGCTTCATCTATGGAACCATCGGCCCTCATCGGCGTGATCAGGGCGGTGGCAAGACCGGAGAACATCTTACGTTCCCCCGAAATGCTCCTTGAGTATAAGCCGGGTCCTTGTCGACACGACGTTGTCGAAGCGGCGTATGCGCTCGATGATCTCGTTGAGCTGCGGAGATGACGTAACGTCGATTATGGCTACCACGTCCTCCTCCCCCGTCACTTCGAACACCTCGGACACGCCTTCGAACTTCGCGATCTTGACGGCCACGTCGGAAGTGTTGATGTTGACGTTGATCTTCACTTCGATGATGGCCTTGACGTTCTTGCTGGACGTCTTGATGGTGAACGACTGTATGATGCTCTCATCGACCAGCTTGCGCACCCTGCTGCGAATGGTGCCTTCCGAGACCTTCAGCTGGTTCGCTATATCGACAAAGGGCCTTCGGGAATCCCTCTTTAGTATTTCGATGATCTTCTCGTCCAAATAATCAATCACGGACCTCATCTCCGATATCGTTCCGTTACGATTTCCTGTATGATTTTTGAAGATAACATAGCTTACTTATTTAATCCTTATGAAAAGCAATTTGCGATTATCAGAAAATCGGAACGGTGGCCTGCAGTTTCCACCGAACCATCTAAGTACTCCCGCCGCATTTGGACGATAATCCGCGGCCTTCCGCAGCCCTCACCATGGTCCACAGCGACCTGTTGATGTCCATGGGCACCCCCGCCGACTCACCTTTTCGCACCAGCTCGCCATTGATCTCGTCGATCTCGGTCCTCCGGCCGGCCTCGAGGTCCTGCAGCATGCTGCAGCGGTTGTCGCGAGTGGAGCCAATGACCCATTTCACGCGGGCGAAGGCGTCGCGATACGGAAGAACGATCCCGCATGCCTCGGACGCGCCGACGGCCTCGGAGCATGCCCCCTCGGCGATGGAGAGAAGCGCCTTTCGCTCCAGGAGGCGGCCGTTGGGCACGCCGGCCAGCGCGGCGAGGGGATTGATGCATGCGTTGACGACCGCCTTCATCCACACCTCCGACGCGATATCCTCCGAGACCTCGCTCTTCAGTCCTGCGGAGTTGAGCAGCGCCGCCATCGCCGCCGCGCGCTCTCCGCCCCCGGCCGGCGAACCGACCACCGTCGTTCCGATGGCAGCTAGCCTCACGGTCTCCGGCCCGGCCCTGGCCGCTCCCATGGTAGTGGGCGCCAGGACCGCGCGGTCGCCGAACCTCTCGCTCAGCAGGTCCAGGTGGCGCATGCCGTTCTGCAGCGACACTATGGCGGTGCCCTCGTCGGCGTAGGGCGCCACCGCGTCGGCCGCGGCCGCGACATCGTACGCCTTGGTGGTGATAAAGATCACATCATAGCGGCCGCGAGGGACGGTCCCCGGGCGGACGGTCCGCTCCATCGCGCCTACGATGGTGATGCCGTCCTTTGCGATCCTGGAAGCGCGGTCCCCTCTCACCGCCACGTCCACCTCGCTGCCGGAGGACAGCATCGCCGCCAGGACGCTTCCCACCGCACCCGCCCCGAACACCAGCACCCTCATGCGTAGGCCTCCCGGCGAACCTCGTTGGCGAGCTCATGGGCGCGGCGAAGCGGGGCTGGGATGCCGCGCTGCAGCGCCTCGGAGCACAGGGCCACGGCCCGACGGAGCGACGTCCGGTGGCCGGGGGACACGAACGCGGCCTTCCGGCCGTGGCGGAGCATGCACCCCGCCACTTCCCCGCCCAGGCGTATCGGCGACCGTTCCGCCTCGACATCGTCCACCTCGCCGACCAGCAGGCTCTTGGCCGCCCCCACCGTCGGCACGTCCAGCGCCACCCCGATATGGCTGGCGATGCCCGCCCGGCGGGGGTGAAGAACGCCATGGCCGTCCACGAGGTATACCGTTCCTGGGGCGTCCCTCACCAAGGAGCGAAGCGGCGGCAGCTCGCGATATGTCAGGTAGGTCGGGATGTAGGGGAACCGGACCTTGCAGCGCGATGTCCTCTCCTCGACGATCTCGCCGGTGCGCCGGTCCATTATGGAGACCGCCGCGAAGGCGTCGTCGCCCTGGTACGAGACATCCAGCCCGGCGATGCGGCACGGCTCCTGGGGATCGTCCCTCAACACCGCCCGTTCCGCGATGTCGTCCTGCTCCTTCCTCAAGCGGACCAGCACCGGCTCGATATCAAAATCCGCGAACCTCGCGGCGGCGAGCCCCTGGACCCTGCCGTTTCGGAGCTGAATGCCTTCCTCATCCAGCCGCTTCGCCCGGAGCTCGGCGGCCGGGCCGCGGCCGATCTCCCCGGTGGAGTAGACCACCCTGTGCGTCGGCACCTCGGGAGGCCGCTCCCCGCGGGACAGGACGTCGCCGACCGCTCTTGACGCCTTCTTATCCCCCAGCGCTGCGGCGATGTCACCGTACGTCGATACCATGCCGGAAGGGATCATCGACGCCGCCTCGTATATGAGGCCGATGAGATCGATATCCTTCTCAGAGAAGCACGCGGACATCGTTGACCTCTCCCACCTCGATCTCGAACCGGGTGATCCCCTTGTTCAGAGGCAATGAGACATTCCATACCGGCACCGCCACGCCCCCGCGGGGGTCGTCCAGGGTCCGCTGCTTCTTGGACACGACCGTGTGGCGGCTTCCGCCATGGGCATGCGCGTGTATGCTAAGGTCCGGCCGCTTTTCCAGCAGGACCGATTCCATGGCGCGCGAGCCCATCTCCGGGAACGCTCTCTCCTTCTCCCCCCGCAGCGTGTGGTAGGTGGTGGCGTAATGGCTTAGCAGGATGAGGAGGTCGCAGCCCTCTCGGTCCAGAAGCGAGGATACCGTCTCCACCCTCTTCCGGTACATTTCATGGATCCCGGGCACGTTGTTCCTCTGCCACCAGGTGGGCCGGTCCAGCGCGCCGGTGGTTCCCACGATGCGGACGATGCGGCCATCGATGTTCAGGTCCACCCGCTCGTCGTCCAGGAAGGTGATGTCGTACATCCGCCGCAGCTCCTCGCGGTCCTGCTCGTACTCGTCGTTGCCGAACACCGCCACGATGGGGACGTCGGAACGCTTGCGTATGGCCGCCAGCACCGTGCCGTAGGCGTCGATGTCGCTCGAGTCGGTAATGTCCCCGGCCAGGAGGAGCAGGTCCAGGTCCTTCAGCTCTCTGCCGAGCCCCTCCTGCCGAAGGAATCTCCCGCCATGGGCGTCTCCCATTGCCCCGAGCAACATGGCCTCATGAACGATGGCATGGTTTATACAATGTTCTGGCTGCGATCAGCCTTGCTGAACGAGCGATGTCTGCCGCGTTAGTGCGACGAACCGGGCCGGTCGCGAATGCCTATCTCCGCTGCCCGTACTTGTTCCAGTGGAACAGCTCCTGAGATGCTTTTCGGCTCCTCTGAGAGGGCTCCTCGTCCGGGTACCCGAGCGTTAGGCATACCGCCACCGAGCGGTCGGCCGGGACGCCGAGCAGTTCGTTGATCCCGTCCCTATCGAACGCCCCTATCCAGCACGTCCCCAGCCCCTTCTCTTGCGCGGCCAGGGTGATATGGTCCATCATGATGGAGAGATCGGTCACGGTCCACTTCTGGCCGGGGACCTCCACCGCCGCGAGGAACACGGAGCAATCGCCGATGAATTGCTGGTTCTTGCATATCGGGACCAGCTTCTCCCTGATGCTTCGGTCCGTGACGATCACCAGCTCCCAGGCCTGCCGGTTCGCCGCCGAGGGTGCCAGACGGGCGGCCTCCAGGACCTCTTCCAGCACCTCGACGGGCATTTCCTTATGTTTGTAACTGCGTATGCTTCGCCTGCCGCTGATCGCCGTTATGACGTCCATTGCCATTCCTCATCCCGCCTTACCTACCGCGGCCTATTATATCTTGCTGGGAGGAAGGTATGAGGAGGCCCTCACGCCTCCTTGGGCGCAGTATCGCTGAGATCGATCACCTTCTGCCGTTCCTCCTTTGACGGAGGTCCGTTCAGGGTGATGACCCTCTGCGGGAAGGGGATCTCGACCCCTTCCTCCCTGAGCCTCCTCTCTACCGCCATCCTCATCTCGGAGGCGACGCGCCACATGTTCTTAAGGTCCACCCAGTACCACACCTTGACCTCCACCGAGCATTCGCCCAGATTGGCAGTGCGAACGTATGGCATCTGGCCTGGCTCCTTGATCACGTCGGGATTCTCGTCGGCCACCTTCAGCAGGAGTTTGTGGACCTTTTCTAGATCGGTGCCGTAGGCCACGGTGACCTCGGTCCCCTGCGAATGGCGATTGTCAGGACGGGACCAGTTCTCGACCTTTCGGTTTGCCAGCATGTCGTTGGGCAGGACGATGAGGTCGTGATCGGTGGTGTTGTACAGCTGAGTGGTGCGCAGTCCGATCTTCACCACCCTGCATATCTCTCCAGTGTCCAGCTTGACCACGTCGCCGATCTTGAAGGGGCGGTCCAGCATCAGCAGGATGCCGGAGAACAGATTCCCCAGGCTGTGCTGGGCGGCGAGACCGATCACCAGACCCATCACGCCCAGGCTGGCCACTGCCAACGTCAGGTCGACGCCCACCACCGACAGCGCGGCGCCGGCGGCGAAGACCGGGATGATGAGCATGCCTGCCTTTTGGAGCAGGGGGATCAGGACGTCATCGACACCGCTCTCGGTCTTCTTGGACCACTTCTCCGCGAAACCGATCACGATGTCATTGAAGATCCGATAGATCGTCCACGCCACCACCATTATGGTGATGATGCGATAGAGCTGCCAGATGGCCACGTGCACATCGGCTGGAATGTTGAGGATGTCGAGCGAGTCGACCAGGCCGAAGCTGATGATCACGATGAGGGTGGGCATCCTGAGCAGCCTCAGCAGGCGGTTGTCGAGGTTGTTCTTTGTCCTCTTGCAGAGGAGTTGGACAATGGGGAAGACCAAGAAGCGTACCAGCATGGCGATGCCGATCCATACCAGAAGCACGATGGCAAAGGTCCCCCAGGTGCTGTTCAGCGGGGCGGGGAGGTTGTTCTCCCATGCGAAGATCATCGCCCCTCCCTTCTCGAACAATGCGGTGATGTCAACAGCAGCGGTCCTCTCCACCGCCGTGATCTGGGAAGGGTCGTCCATCTTCACGATCTCGAACATGACCGTCAGGTCGGCCCGTTGGGTAGGTACTTCCTGAGTGGAGGCGACCGTCACCGAGGAGGTCCAGTGGTCACCGGGTTCTAGTGTCGCGAAGCTTTCCGCCGCGGTGGCGGTGACCTCACCCCCGTCGCTTGCAATGGTCGGCACCACCCTGATCAGGTACGATGAGTTGTCGTTGTTGTACAACACCCATTTGAACGTGGCAGACTCGGAAGCGCCAATGCTCGCCTCGTATGATCCGACCTCAAGTATGTTGACCGGTTCCGCCGAGACAGACGGCGCGAGCAGCACCGTAAGTGCCATCAGGACGGGAAGGAGGAGCGCGATGGACCTTCGCATCATCTTGCTCGGCATCGGGTCATCGATTAAAAAGGTTCATCAGGCAACTCGCCCAGGATGAGGCTGCGTAGCCTCATAGGCCGTAACGATGATGCAGCGGCCCGCCCTCAATATGGAAAGCTCAAGAAGCAAGTTATTTTACGTCCCAATCCATCCGCCCGGCTGTATGGAATGGACGCCTTTGATCAAGGTCGCGCTGTCATTCGCCGTGCTGGCGCTTGCATCGCGGGCCGACTGGAAGACCAGGGAGGCATCCGACATGTACTGGATCGCCCTGGGCGCGGCGGGAATGGTGTTCCTCGCGGCGCAGATCTCCCTCGACGACGCGGATTCGATGTACTATCTCATCCTGTTCCCTATCGCGGTGTTCTTCCTGGACATCTTCTGGGACCGCAAGGGCGTGTTCGAGGACGGAGTTCAGGTCCTTCCCCTCATCCTATACGTGGCGGCGTTCGCCACGCTCGGATGGCTGGTGCTCGAGAACTACAGCGACCTGTACCTGTGGGAGCTGATGCTCGTCCCCATCATGATATTCGCGTTCATCCTGCTCTACCAGTTCGACATCATCAAGGGAGGGGCGGACGCCAAGGCGCTCATAGCGTTGGCGATCGTGTTCCCGCTGTACCCCGTCATGGACGGCCTACCGCTCATTGCCCTTCCGACCGAGCTCAGCCATTTCATCATGCCGTTCCCCATTCTGATACTCTTCAATGCCGCCCTGATGACGCTGGCAGTGCCGATCGCTCTGCTGCTCCTCAACCTGGCAAGGGGGGACCTCAGGTTCCCGACGATGCTGTTCGGCTACCGCATGCCGCTCGACGAGGCGGAGAGGAAGTTCGTCTGGACGATGGAGCATATCGAGGACGGAGAACGGAGGATGAACTATTTCCCCAGAAGCTCGGATGACAACGAGACGCAGCTTGAGGGCCTGAGAGCGGCCGGCGCCGACTGGATATGGGTAACGCCGAAGGTGCCTTTCCTCGTTCCGATCACCATCTCGATCCTCTTCTCGACGATCGTCGGCAATCTGCTCTTCCTGCTGTTCCGGTGAACCGGCATGAATTGCGGAGACAGCAGCCGCCGCACATCGGACGAGCGCGGCATACGGTGCGGGCATGGTGGACCATGAGCGCATACAGCTGAGAAAACACGACGGCGTCCGGCGGAAGCTCCGACTCGACGTACCTCTGCACCTCCCAATAGTCGTCGGACGACAACATGCCCATTCGGTCCAGCAGCCTCCTGACATAGGCAGCTGCGATGAACTTCGGACGTCCGCCGGCGAACAGCAGGATGGCGTCGGCGGTCTCCTCCCCGATGCCAGGCAGCGAAAGCAGCTCCGTCCGGCTCTCCTCGATGTCCTTCTCCAGCAGACCCCTTGGATCGGACGAATATTCCCTGGCCAGATATCGGGCGAGATTCTGGATGCGCGAGGCCTTCTGGCGATAGAAGCCGGCCGGACGGATGATCGTTTCAAGCTCGTCCAGAGGCATAGTGGCGATTTTATCGACGTCCATCGCCCCACGGCGCTTAAGTTCGCCAAGCACTCGCTCCACGTTCTCCCATGCGGTCTGCTGCACCAGGATGGCGCCGACCATCACCTCCCACCCCGATTCGGCGGGCCACCATCCGCTGACGTCGTGGCATTCGCTCAGCTTGAGGTATAGTTCGGCGACGTTCAATCCATCACCCTGACGGCGGCCGCTCCGGACGGGCCTCCACGGTGCCGGACTGCACCATGTGGAGGTCCTCGCCGCAGCGCGGGCACCTGCCATTCCGCGCCTTCATCGAGGCGACGGTGAACCCGTCCCGCTCCAAGAGCAAGTCGCCGCAGTTGGGGCAGTAGGTGTCCTCGCCGTGAGGGATGCGCACATTGCCCATGTAGATGAACTTCAGTCCCTCCTCCTCCCCGATGCGCTTGGCCATCTCCATCGTGCTGATCGGAGTGGGCGGCACATCGGTCATCTTGTAGTCGGGATGGAACCGGGAGAAATGCACCGGCACGCGGGGATCGAGGTCGGAGCACCACGCGGCGAATTCGCGGATCTCCTTCTCGCTGTCGTTCTTGCCAGGGATGATCAGGTAGGTGAGCTCGATATGGATGCCGAGGGAGTGAGCCAGCCGAGTCGCGTCCAGCACCGGCTGCAGCGGGGCACGGCAGACGCCCTTGTAGAACTCCTGGGTGAACCCCTTGATGTCGATGTTCATGGCATCGAGATGGGTCGAGATCTCTCTCAGCGGCGCCTCCTGGATGTAGCCGTTGCTTACGTAAACAGTATACAGCCCCTGCTCCTTGGCCAGTTTGCAGGTGTCGTACGCGAACTCATGCCAGATGGTCGGCTCGTTATACGTGAAGGCGATCCCCTGGCAATGGTTGCCCATGGCGATGCTGCATACCTCGTCAGGCGTCATGTCCCTGGTTCCGAACTCGCTGAGCGAGGCCATTGATATGTTGTAGTTCTGGCAATGACTGCAGCGAAACGTGCATCCGATGCTGCCGATCGAGAAGACCTCGGAACCGGGATGGAAATGGAACAGGGGCTTCTTCTCCACCGGATCGATGTTGGCCGAGGACACCTTGCCATAGTTCATGCTGTACAACTTGCCATCGCGGTTCTCCCTGACGCCGCAGATGCCCCGGCGCAGCGGCGAGATGCCGCAGGAATGGGGACACAGCTGGCAGCGGACCCGTTCGCCCTCCGACCTCCAGAACCTGGCCTCCTTCATGACCTCAACCCCTGAAGTGCTCGTAGCCGCGAGACTCCAGGTGTGATACTTTGCCGTCCCTGATTAAAACATTTTTCTTACCTTCAGCCCGACCTATGACGCTGAACCCATCGCCCAGGGCTCCCCTCGCCCGGTCGAGCATGTCGGGACGGAGCGTGAACAGCAGCTCGTAATCGCCGCCGTAGTGGAGCACCATGTCCTCCTCCCTCTCGCCCGCGGCCTCGGCGATCGCACGCACCTCTGGCCTGACAGGAATGGCGTCCCAGTCGATGGCGAAGCCGACCCCGCTTTGGCGCGACAGCTCATGGACCGAGTATGCGAGGCCGTCGGTGACGTCCATGGCCGAGGTGGCCGCCCCGGAGGCCGACAACGCCATTCCCTCGCGTATGCGCGGCTTCGGCCGAACGAACGCGTCGACCGCCGCTGGAACGTCGAGGCCATTCATGACGGCGGCGAAACCGGCCGCGGCCAGCCCCATGGTGCCCGTCACGGCCAGAAGGTCGCCCTCCTTGGCGCCTCGCCTCAGCAGGATGCGTTCCTTCTCGACCTCACCCAGGGCGGTGCCGGAGATGACCAGTTCCCGGCTCTCCTTGGTGTCGCCGCCCAATATCTCCGTGCCGACCGACGCCACACAGTCCCGGGCCCCGGCCATGATCTCCTCGAGGTCCTGCAGCAGGTAGTCCCTGGGCAGGCAGAAAGAGAGCAGCACTCCCAGCGGACGCGCCCCCATGGCCGCCACGTCGGAGAGGTTGACTGCGGCCACGAACCATCCGATGTCCCTTGGCGTCATCGCTCCAGGCAGATGGGCGAGACGGGATACGATGTCGGTCGATGCCACCACGTACTTTCCCCCAACTTCGATGGCGGCCGCGTCGTCCCCCGGGCCGACCGCCGCCGAGCTCGGAAGGCGGCTCAGGATGGCGGCCACCGCGGCCTTCTCGCCCACATCGGCAAGGGTGTGCATGCCCCTGCTATCACGCCGTCCGTATTTACACTTCCTTTCCGCCGTGCCGCAACATCGTCGCGATGAGCAAGGCCGAACCGTTCATGCCGTCACAGATCGGACGCCAGAACGGCGATGCCCAGTAGCAGGGAGGCCGTCCACACCACGAAGGTGGTGCGCATGATAAGACGCCCCCATCGACCGGTTCCGAGGCATCCCTTGTTCTTCGCGCCCCTGAGGGCCCATCTGGATGCGACGAGCGCTGTGAGTGCGAGCGCCGTAAGGCCCAAGTAGTGGTGTGCCAGCATGAGGGAGGCTGGCGAGGTGCCGGGAACAGGGTCCAGGCTGTAGAACGTTGGAGCCATGACCGCCGCCACGGCGATTATGTTCAGAGCGACCAGGGTGGCCATGATCAGGCCGTGGGAGCGCATCCGCCTCCTCGCTTTGACCATGTATACCCCGTACAGCATGACCGCCAGGATCACTGCCATTAAGCCGAGGATGGCGTAGCTGGCCGAAGAGACGAACACCATCTAGGGTTGAATTGGATAGGTGAACGTTTAAATCGTTTGATGCTCAACGACAGCACTCCGGCCCGCAGGTCACTTCCTTGGAGCCGGTGAGGGCGGCCTTGATCATGGCGCTGGCGCATCCCACCCCGGCGTCGACGGAGATCGCCCCGGCGGGGCAGTTGCGCTGGCAGGCGCCACATTCCATGCATCTCTCGGGAGCGACCATACGGGCCTTCCTTTCTCCGGGGACGAACACCCCATGGGGGCATACGCTCCAGCACATGCCGCACCGAATGCACTTTCCCGGAAGGAATCTCAGGGTGTTGATCGCGCTCTCTTTCACATTCTCCATCGTCATCATCGGTAGGTCCATGGTCATCAGAACCACCCCAGAATCGAGCCGAGTATCGTTACTATGATGGATGCCAGTCCGATCACGGCCATCGCCACCAGTGCCGGGATGTAGCGGAAGATCTCTTCTCTCACTCCAGTTCTGGAGGCATAGGTCGAACAGCCGGTGAAATTGAGGGCCAGATACCCGACCACCGGAACCATAAGGAGGACCGTTCCGGCGGCGTAAGCGAGACCGGTCCATCCTGGAACGGAGAGCAGATAGTAAAGCGCGAACGGCGCCGCCACGACGGCGCCGAGCACCACGCCCTTGGATGTGAAGTCCTTCGTGGGCAGCCAGGGCAGCATGAGGGGGAACAGCGCCGCGCCGGCCAGCACTGCAGTGAGAACGATGAGCGCTGGAACTATGCCGCCCAGGAAGAGCATTAATGCGAACGCCGCCACGGCCCCGAGCGAGATGTTCCTCAGTTCGACTGGGACCAGCACCGCACGATCACGGAAGGGGAAGGTCACCCTCCGCATCTCCTCCGTTGCGCCGGCGTCGAGGTATGCGGGAATATCGTCAGCCCGGACCGGGCCGTACTCCACTGAGAAGCCAGTTCTGGCTTTGACCTCGTGGGCCGCCACACCCGGCCCCCCCAGCTGCGGCAGGATGAGGCGACGATGGTCGACATGGTCCTTCAGCGACGTCGCCTCGATGCGTTCGACCAGCTCATCGGTCCCGAAGGTGCCCTTTCCGGCAGCGCACCACACGTTGATGCCCTTGGTGTCGAGGACCAGGATGTGGGCGTCGATGCCGTGAAGGGCGGAGCGTAATGCGTCGAAGCTGAGCGTGTAGTTCGCGCTGACGAACACCGGCGAAGAACGATCCGGACGGCCGAGGCGATACAGTCCGGGCGTGACGCGATGTTCCATTCTGCGATATCCGAGGCGGGCCAGGACGTGGTCCCGCCGGTCCCGAGAGGAAAGCACCGATGTCGTCGTCATTGTCTCGCTCATGCCGTCACCTCTCTTCCACCGCATCGGAGAGCAGCGGACCCAGTCGGTCCCTGACCATGCCCAGCAGCTCATCGGTCCTGAAGAGGTAGATGCAGCACACCTTGCCGTCGCGCTCCTTCGTCACCACGGCCAGCTTCTCACCCGCTCGCAGATCGAGCTTTTCCCTTATATCCTTGGGCAGTACCATCTGGCCTCTATCATCCACGCTTACTATGGCCTCCACCTTGAGCTCTTCGCGGGGGCAACAGTCATTGTTCTCTCTCCTGCTCATGACACATGCTCGATGTGCGAGGAAGTAGTAATACTCTTCTGATTTTTCTGATTGTTCTGCATATCATGCACCAAACGATTTACGCACCTACACCATCTCACCGCCGATGGATGAGACCGATGTGGCGCTGTGCCGCCTGCTGGTGTACAACTCCCGAACACCCTATTCGGAACTGGCCAAGGCCCTTGACACCAGCGTGCAGAACGTGCATCGCCGGGTACAGGCCCTGATAACATCGGGATCGCTGGCCAACTTCAACTCTGCCTTCTCCGTACTGGCGGTGAAGGGGATATGGCTGATGGTGCACGGCCGGTCCGGAGCGCCCTCCGTGAACAAGGTGCTGGAGGATCTGAAGAAGGTGCCGGGCATGGACATGGCCATGACCTCCACGGGCAAGTACATGTACCTGACCGGGGTGGTCCGCGACCCCAATCGCATCGGCGAGTTCGTGGCGTCGGTGACCAGGACGGCGAAGCTATCCTCTCCGGAGATCGGAGTGGTACAGTTCCCCCTCCCCCTGCCGGGGAACGAGCCGGTGGTGTACCCGATGGACATGAAGCTCGTAAGCGCCCTGAGCAAGGACTCGCGCAGGCCGGTGACCGAGCTGGCCGAAGAACTGGGAGTCGCTCCCAGGACGGTCCGCCGGCACATCGACCGGCTGAACCGCGAGATGCTGGTGCATTTCTCCCTGGAGCTCTATCTCAACCGCACCTCCGACCTGTTCACGGCGCTACATCTTACGGTGAAGAAGGGGCAGGAGCTTGAGAAGGCCGCGATGGCTATGATCAAGCAGTTGGCGCTCAGGGAGATCATCACCTACAACTTCGGAGACCGCCCGGAGCAGTTCATCGTGGTGTTCTGGTCCCCCACCATCGGCGACCTCAACGAGACGATCGCCGACCTGGAGAAGAGTGGCATGTTCGAGGAGGTCTGTCCCAACCTGATCCTTGACGCTCGATACTATGATGGGGTGAGAGCCTTGACCCCGCCAGTGAGGGGGAAGGTGCCAAAGTAACTGGTCGTGACCTCGACATCCCGATAATCATGAGATCCTATGAAAATAGTGACGGAACGGGCGCTCGAAGTGCAACTTTTCAACCAACTTCTTGACGGAAAAAGAAGAGCGGAGCGGACATCTTCCTGTTCAAGGTGCAAGAAATGAAGCACAATAGAAACTTGGGAATGATCGTCGTGGCCATGGCGGCCATGGCGCAGTCGGCGCTTCGACTCTACTTTGGCCTCGCGACAACCGGGGCCCTGGGGAGCGATATGAAAGCTCAGTTGACCACTCTGTTGGAGAACCCCGTAACGGACCCTCTGCTGCCCCTAACCATACCCTTCTTCCTGCTGGGCGTGTTCGGCATCGTGACCGCGATCGGCCTGTTGGCAGGGAGGTCATGGGGAGTGTACGGAACGATCGCGCTCAGCGTCGTCACCATCTTCTACGACATCTGGGCCATGGCGGCCATACAGTGCACCGCAGTAATGGGCATGGTCCTGCCGGCGATCTTCATCATCTACCTGATGATCGCCAACTATCGCTCGCCTCGGGCCGGAGGGATGGCGGCATGAACGTGCTGGTCGCCTTCGGCACCAAGTACGGGAGCACGGTGAAGGTGGCGGACGCCATCGCGTCGGAGATGCGGAATGCGGGCCACGAGGTCGACTTGGTCGATCTCCGTGAGCGCGTTCCCTCCGACATCGGCCGCTACGACATGGTGGTGGTCGGAAGCCCGGTGTTCATCGGGAAGTGGACCAAGCCTGCCCAGGAGTTCCTGCACCGGAACGGCAAGGCCCTTACGGAAAAGAGGGTGGCGATGTTCGTGTGCTGCAGCGACGTGCTGTTCGAGGAGAAGGTCGAGGCCGCCCGCAAGATGTACCTCGATGATGTAGCCGCCTCGTGCGGCCTTGAGCCAGTGGCCATGGGCATGTTCGGCGGAGAGGTGGACTTCAACAAGTACAGCATGTTCACCAGGTTCCTCCTTTCAAAGGTGGGGGCCAAGGAAGAGATGGAGAAGAAGGGCGTGGAGACGTCCAAGCCTTACGATTTCCGCGACTGGGAGCAGGTGCGGGGATGGGCCAGGGGACTGGCCTGAAACCCCTTCTCACTCGTGGAGCACTATGTCCGCGCTCTCCACCACGGCGCGGTCGTGTCCGTTGTGGCGACCTTCCGCCTTCTCCCTCTGGCACGCCTCCACCATGGCGGCGATCTCGGTCGAGGAATTATTCACCATGCCCTTGGCGAGGCCGTTGATCCGCACCACCTCGCCCCTCTTGAAGCGCCCCTCGACCGACACGATACCGCAGGGGAGCAGGCTGTTGCCATTGCGGATAGCTTCCTCAGCGCCCTCGTCGATGTTCAGCTTTCCCCGGGGGCAGGCGAACAGTATCCATCTCTCCCTATTGGAGTAACGGACATGGGGGGTGAACAACGTTCCCATCTCCTCCCCGTCCACGACCCTCACGATGACGTTTGGCTCGTGGCCGTTGGCAATGACCATGCTGCACCCCGACTCCATCGCCACCTTAGCGGCGTTGATCTTGGTGCGCATACCTCCAGTGGAGCGTTCGTTCTTCCGGCTCCCGGCGATGCGCTCGATGTCCTTGGTGATCTCGTCCACGGTGGGAATCAGCCTTGCATCCGGGTCCGTTTCCGGATTGCGGTCGTATAGGCCGTCCACGTCGGTGAGCAAGAGGAGCAGGTCAGCATCCATCTTGCTCGCCACCAGGGCAGAGAGCTTGTCGTTGTCGCCGAACACCTCCTCGATCTCGTCGGTGGCGATGACGTCGTTCTCGTTGACCACCGGCACCACGCCCAGCCGGAACATCTCGTCGATGGCCTTCCTCAGGTCGAGGTACCGGCCCCGGCTGGAGAAGGCCCCGTATGTGAGAAGCACCTGGCCCACGTTCATGCCGTAGCGGCGAAAGGCGTCGCGCCATGCCATCATGAGGACCCCTTGCCCCACCGCGGCGCAGGCCTGTTTCATCGCCACGTCCTTGTTCTTCCCGTCGAGGCCGAGTTCGGCGGAGCCGGAGCCTATGGCGCCTGACGTCACCACGATAGCTTCCACGTCCCTCTCGCGAAGCACCTCTATCTGTCTAGCAACGTCCTCCAGGTAGCCCTGGTCCACCGTGCCGTCGTCGCGGCAGATGGTGTTGGTGCCGATCTTCACCACCACGCGTTTGGCGTCCAGCTTCCTCATTCCAACCGCCTGTGGGTGAACTTTCGGGCGTTCGTTCCTGTGTAGTCCGCGACAACGTGACCGGCTCCGGCCAGGCGGTACTTGTATATGACCAGGCCTTCCAGTCCTACCGGTCCACGCGCGTGGGTCTTGTTCGTCGATATCCCGACCTCCGCGCCAAGGCCGTATCGGTAGCCGTCGGCAAAGCGGGTGGAGGCGTTCCACATGACCGAGGAGGAGTCGACGAGGTCGAGGAACCTGTTCGCCGCAGCAGCATCGGCGGTGATAATCGCGTCGGTGTGATGGGATGAATATCGATTGATGTGCTCGATCGCCTCGTTCACCGAACCGACCATCCGTATGCTGAGCACCAGGTCCCCATACTCGGCCGACCAGTCGTCCTCGGTCGCTGGTTCGGCGCTGATGATGCTGCGCACCTCCTCATCGCCCTTCAGCCTCACCCCGGCCTCGGCGTACCGGGCTGCCATCTTCGGGAGGAACGCTTCGGCCACGTCGCGATGCACCAGCAGCGTCTCCATGGCGTTGCACACCGCCGGATACTGCACCTTGGCGTCATAGCATACACTGACCGCCATCTCCAGGTCGGCCGCCTTGTCCACATAGGTGTGGCATATGCCGGCGGCATGTCCGAGCACGGGGATGCGGGTAGAATTCTTGATCGAACGGACCAGCTCATTGGAGCCGCGGGGAATGATCAGGTCGATGAGGTCATCATGCCGCAGGAGCTCCTGGAACTGCTCTCTGGTCGAGAGAAGCTGCACGGCATTGCGGAAGCGCTCGTCGACGGACGCCGCCGCCTCCACAATGGTGCGGGCCAGTATCTCGTTGGTCCCCTTGGCCTCGACACCGCCCTTCAACAGGACGGCGTTGCCGGACCTCAGGCACAGGCAGGAGATCTGTACCAGCGCCTCGGGGCGGGACTCGAACACCACGCCGATGACGCCGATGGGGCAGGAGACCTTGTCCAGGACCAGGCCATCGTCCAGTTCCGTCCTGGACAGCAACTTGCCGACCACGTCCTCCTGCTCCATGAGCGAGCGGATGGAGCGGACCGATTCCTCGATCTTCTCCTCGTCGTACCGGAGCCGCTTGATCATGACCGGCGAAATCTTGGCGGCCTTGGCGGACGCGAGGTCCTTCTGGTTGGCCTCCACGATCTCCTCCATGTTCGCCTTAAGCGCCTCGGCTATCCTGAGGAGAGCGTCGTTCCTCGTCCCCAGGTCCAAGCTTGACAGCTCATAGGAGGCGTCCCGTGCAAGTTGCGCCGCAATTCTGACAGGGTCCATGGCGGCCCGAAAAATCTATCTCAGGGCCATATACCTTTCGCTCGAAAGAGCTTGGCCGCGTCACGGCTCGCGGAGGCCGAATGACGGCCGCCGAGCAGAATGAAAAAGGGAAGGAAGGGGTTTTCCACTACTTCTTCGGCACCTTGGCCCAGTCGTCCTGGAACCGCTTGATGCCGATGTCCGTCAGAGGATGGTTGAACATCTTCTTCAGCACGTCGTAGGGGATGGTGGCGATGTGCGCGCCCATCCTGGCGGCCTGCGTGACATGGATCGGATGGCGGATCGACGCGACGATGACCTCGGTGTCGAAATCGTAGGAGTCAAGGATGTCCATGATCTCGGAGATGAGCCTCATGCCGTCCTCCCCCACGTCGTCGAAGCGGCCCACGAACGGCGAGATGTATTTCGCCCCGGCCTTGCAGGCCAGCAGCGCCTGGGCGGCGGAGAAGACGAGCGTCATGTTGACCGGTATGCCCTCGTCGGACAGCATCTTGGTGGCCTTCAGCCCCTCTTCGGTCATGGGGACCTTGATCACGACGTTCTTGTTGATGGCGGCGAGCTTGCGAGCCTCCACTACCATGTCCGACGCCTTGACGCTCATGACCTCGGCGCTGATCGGCCCGTTCACGATCTTGCATATCTCGCCCACCAGGGCTTCGAAGTCGGTGTTCTCCTTGGCTATCAGGCTGGGATTGGTGGTAACGCCGTCCAGGATGCCCCAGCTGTTCACTTCACGGATCTTTTCCAGGTTAGCGGTGTCGATGAAGATCTTCATTGTCTCTTCCTCCGGATGACTTCCTCCGCGGCAAGGGCGATCCTCTCCGCGGTGAGGCCGTAACGGCGCATCAGTTCCTCGCTCTCACCCGATTCGCCGAAGCAGTCGGGCGTTCCGATCATCTTCATGGGGGTGGGGAGGTTCTCTCCCAGCACCGAGGCCACAGCGCTCCCCAGTCCAGTGGTTATGCTGTGTTCCTCGGCCGTCACGACCGCGCCGGTCTTCTCCGCCGAGCGCAGCAAGGCCTCCTCGTCCAGTGGCTTTATGGTGGACATGTTGACCACCTCGGCCTCGATCCCCCTCTTCTGCAGCTCCTCCGCAGCGTCCATGCAGGCGGCCACCATCTGGCCGCATCCAACGAGCGTGACATCGGAGCCTTCCCTCAGCACGGTGGCCTTGCCGATGATGAAATCCGACTCCATGGAGGTGAGCATCGGCACGTCAGCACGTCCAAGACGGACGTAGCAGGGACCGCACAGGTCCGCTGCGGCCTTCACCGCCTTGTACGCCTCGATGCCGTCGGCCGGCACGATGACGGTCATGTTGGGCAGCGACCGCATCAGGCCGATGTCCTCCAGCGCCTGGTGGGAGGCACCGTCACCGCCCACGGTGATGCCGGCGTGCGTCGCGACGATCTTGACGTCCAGATTGGGATAGGCGATGGACTGCCGGATCTGGTCCCAGCACCGTCCGGTGGCGAAGACCGCGAAGGTGGATGCAAAGACCACCTTGCCGCTGGCGGCGAGGCCGGCGGCGGTCCCCATCATGTTCTGCTCTGCAATGCCGCAATTGAAGAACCTCTCCGGGAACTTCTTGGCGAACTCCACGGTCCTGGTGCTCGACGACAGGTCCGCGTCCAGCACGACCACGTCGGTGCGGGTCTTCCCCAGTTCGGTCAAAGCGTTGGCGTATTCCTTCCTCTGGCTGGTGTAGACCCACTTCATAGCGATTCCCCCAGCTCTTTCAGGGCGATGCGATACTCGTCCGGGTTCGGAGCCTTTCCGTGGAACGCCACCGCCCCCTCCATGAACGAGACGCCCTTTCCCTTCACGGTATGGGCGATGATCATGCTCGGCTTTCCCTTGACCTGGGTGACCTTTTCGCAGGCCTCCAGGATCTGGCGTATGTCATGTCCGTTGATCTCCAGCACGTTCCATCCGAATGCGCGCCACTTGTCGGCTAGCGGCTCCAACGACATGACCTTCTCAGTGGGCCCATCGATCTGCATCATGTTGCGGTCGACGAAGGCGGTGATGTTGTCCAGCTTGTAATGGGATGCCAGCATGGCGGCCTCCCAGTTCTGCCCCTCTTCCATCTCCCCGTCGCCGCACAGGCAGTAGATGCGGTTGGAGCGGCGGTCCAGCTTGGCAGCCAGGGCCATACCGTTGGTCACGCTGAGACCCTGCCCCAGGGAGCCGGTGGACATCTCCACTCCGGGGGTCTTCTGGCGGCATGGATGCCCTTGAAGGTGTGACCCGAGCTTGCGCAGCGTCAGGAGATCCTCCACCGGGATGTAGCCTGCCTCGGCCAGAGCAGCATAGTAGGCAGGCGCGGCGTGGCCCTTGGAAAGCACCAGGCGGTCACGGTCCTCCCATTGGGGGTCCTCGGGCCGGTGGTTCATCACCTTGAAGTAGAGCGAGGAAAGGATATCAGCATAGGACAGCGAACCGCCGGGATGGCCGGATTGGGCCGTGAACGTCATCTTGATGATGTGACGGCGTATGATGTTCGCCTTTGACTCCAGCATTTGAATGGTTGCGTCATCATATAAAGGCAAATTTGGCACCTCAGGAAGAGTGGGGTTCGGTCAATAAACGGGCTGACATTAAAAAGCTTTCCCGTTTCATGTCAGATTGCCAGGTCCGTCAGGAAAAAGGGAAAACGTCCGCGGACGGAAAGGGGTTTGCCGAGAAGGGGTTTGTCTCAGTCGCTCTCGATCCTGGGGGCCAAGAGATACATCACTGAGCCCTTCTTGTCAGCAACCTCGAACTCCAGCTTGACCGGGTAGTCGCTTCCCAAGTTGATGGAGACCACTGAACCGGCCGAGATCGAGCGGACCATGTTGGAGAAGTAGTCCAGGGGGAACAGGCTCCTCACCTTCTCCTCGCACTCCAGTGAGATCAGGAGGTCCTTGGGCAGGCGAAGGGTCACCGAATCGGTGTCTCCTTCGGAGTACATCTCGAAGCCCTCGGGAGTGGCGGTGAGCGCTATGTGATCGCTGACCGACTCAGCAGCGCGGATGCCCTTCTGCAGCTCATCGGAAGTAACGGCCACCACGGTCGGGAGCGCTAGGTTCGGTACGCGGGGGTCGCTCATCCCGGTGATGTCCACCAGGTTCATGCGGCGGGTGATGTTCCCGACGTGGAGGACGAGGCGGTTCTTCTCCTCGTCCTGCTCCATCTCGATGATGTCGCCGGACCGGGCCAGCCTGAGGACCTCCTTGATCTTGTCCAGGTCCACGCCCAGCTCGGTCTCGTCCGCGGAGAACTCCTCGAAAGCGGCGCTCCCCACCGTCATCTCGATCATGGCCACATGCGCGGGGTCGACCGCCTTGAGGTCGAAACCGTCAGCGTTGATGTTGAATTTGGCCTCGTCAACCAGCGTGGAGACCACGTCGACTATTCCCTTAAGGGTCTCCGATTTTATCTTTGCATGAAACATTGATTTCCCCCAAAGCTGATGAGTTCAAGGTAAACGCGTTGTCGGTAATATAAATTGCTTACAGGCGCGCTGGGTCAATAGGCGCGCCACTTGTGGCCACAGGCTACGCAGGTGAGGAAGGTGGTCTCCGGCTCATCGGACTTGCGGGTCTGCCTGAGATACCAGTATGCCTTGCTGTGAGCGCACTTGGGGCAGGTCGCGTCGGTGGTCGGCATGATGCTTTCCGCAGATCCGACCACGGGGCAGTCCTCCACGTCCTTCTTCGTCATCTCCGTTCGGATGGAAGTGGTCGCTCCCTTCGTCAGATTGGACACATCCTCTTTGCAAGCGCATTCGGGTTTGCTGCACACAAGCTCGGTCTTGCCTTTTTCCTTAGGGCGCATTATGCTTCCGCACTTGGGACAGAACATAATAAACGGTTTCTCGGAAATGATGCATCTATAAAAGGGTTCTGAACGACCGTGTGAAGGAGCTAAATGAACTCCCAGTCACGTTCATCCTCAGCGGTCCTGGCTCTGGTGGAACGCTCCTCTTCCGCCGCCCGGCGGACCTTTCGCTCCAGCTCCCTCTGCTGAGCGACCATGCCCTGCGCCCTGTCCCGGAGGAGGCGCCTCTGATCATTGGTGAGGGAATCGAACAGCTCATCGTCGTACATCGCCTTGCGGAACGAAGGCGGAGAAGAGGTGTCCTCGTTGGAGCCGACTATGGCGTCCAGATCGGAGAAGCCCCGCTCCGCCCTCCTGGTCCGCGACGGAGCGGTCTGGAAGGTATTGCCTTCCAGGACCACGGTGGTGCTGCTGCCCCGGCTCATCTTCGCCAGGAGTTCCAGCTCGCGGCGGTTCTGCAGGGACAGCACCCCTCCGATGTATGCGAACGCCACCGTGATGATGTAGCTGTCGAAGCCCAGCTCGGTGGCGGTCTGCAGAGAGGAGAAGAACGACGTCAGGTACATGTTGACGAACTCAAGATAGGGCTGGACCACTGGCATGAAGGTCCCTATGAACAGCATCATGGCCGATGGGGAGAGGTCTATGCCGAACCATACGGTGGGGACGATGCCCATCGCCACCAGCTCATCGATCGCAAAGAAGAACGCCACCGGGATGATGGCGGCTACCATCCCCTTCCACGGGGAGCCGGCCCTTCTACCTCCAACGTAGCCAGCGATCATCTGCCCGAACACGGGCAGCCACCAAAGCAGGAGGGACAGGCCGAACGTGTACTTCACGGCGCTCCAGAAGCTGTACACGATGGGGCCGTCGAACTCCCTGGCCTCCACGTCGTCATACGTGTCGGAGAGATGATAGACCCCGTTGCGGACCAGCGAGCTGGTCGCCTCGTCACGTATTCTAGAGCGTTTCCTCAAGTGCATGCCCCATCCCGGGTCGGACGAATGTCCGACATGGTGGGCTATGCCTTGATGACTATAAATCGTTTATCGCCACGTTATTATATCCAGCACAAGAATGATCATTCCCTCAGCGAGGTATGAAGAAGAGCATCCCATTGGCCTCGAGGGCCCGGCGGGTACTCTCCACCGTCACCGAGGCAGGGACCGTCTGATGGCTCAAGATGTCATCCATCGGATATTCCAGAAATTCAGCGAACGCCTTGAGGCGATCGATGGGGAATGGCTGCTTTCCTACCAGGATCTGCCTTATGCTCCATCCCGGATGCACCCGGGACCGATATCCCAGCTCCCTTCCCAGTTGGTTGATGCTGCCCGCTTTGTCGATGCCCATCTTGATAAGCATGACGCGGAAGCCCGAAGCAAGCCAGACCTTGGCAGGTGGGGCTTTCTCCCAACCATGGTTCGATATAGCTACGTTCTCGGACACTAGAAATCGCGAGAACGACCACGTTTAATAACCCTTCCCTTTTCCCTTGCTATAAATTGGATTTTTCCATCAGCGACGATCTGGCTCTTCCGAGGAGCGATTTTGGCATTTCCATCATTTACTTATACTTGCCCTTTGGTAGCGGTCCTAGATTTGGGTATGGGGAACCATAGAAGGATAATACAGATAAGAACAGAGGCGGAGGGCCGCATCGTCGACCTCACCGCCTCGCTGACGGATGCCCTCCGAGAATCGGGTCTCCGGGAGGGACTCCTGTGCGCGTTCGTTCCCCATTCCACCTGTGCCCTGTTCACCATAGAGAACGAGGACGGCCTGCAGAAGGACATGCGCGACGCCCTCCAGCGGCTGATACCCAAGGAGATGGACTATGACCATCACCGCCGCTGGGGAGATGGCAACGGCCATTCCCACATCCGCTCAGCGTTCCTCGGCCCGTCCCTGGTCATCCCCTTCCATCAGGGCAAGCTCGACCTGGGCACCTGGCAGCAGCCGGTGCTCATGGAGCTGGACGTTCGAGGGAGGGACCGAGAAGTGATAATACAGATCCTAGGAGATCATTAGGAGGCAATAATATGAAGATCAAGTTCCTCGGCGGCGCCGAGGTAGTAGGAAAGATGGGCATGCTCCTTCAGAACAAGGGGGCCGATCTTCTTTTCGAGTATGGCATGGCAGCATCCAAACCCCCACAGTACCCCCTGGCCGCACCGCAGGTGGACATGGCGTTCCTCACCCACAGCCACCTGGACCACTGCGGCATGCTGCCCTGGCTGTGCGGGAAGTATGACACCGAGGTGGTGTCCACCCCCATATCAGCTGACGTGGTCGAGCTCCTGGTCCGCGACTCCCTGAAGATCGCGGGCCTGGAAGGCTACCCCAAGCCGTACAGCGAGGAGGACATTCAGACCATGATGCGGAACTTCACCCCCATGACGTACGGCGAGATCATGGACGTGGGCGGGTTCGAGGTCGAACTCCACCCCGCCGGGCACCTTCCCGGCGCCGCCATGTACGAGCTCAGGGGCGACCAGACCACCGTCTTCACCGGCGACATGCACACCACCAACATGAGGCTGGTGTGGGGCGCCCACCCTGTGAAGTGCGACAATCTGATCATGGAAGGCACCTACGCCGGCCGTAACCATCCAGACCGCAACAAGACCGAGCGCGAGCTCCTTGAGAAGGTCAAGGAGGTCGTGGAGAGGGGGGGCCGCGCCATCCTGCCCTGCTTCGCGGTCGGCCGTACGCAGGAGGTCATGCTCATTCTCAAGGACCTCAAGTACAACATGTGGGTCGACGGCATGGGGAAGACCATCAGCCGTTTCTACCTCGACCGGCCGGAGTACGTGCGCAACGAGAAGGCGCTCCGGGCGGCCAAGCGGAAGTTCCATGAGGTCAGGACCCCGGCGGACCGCCACCGCGCCCGCAAGGAGGCCCAGGTCATCGTGACCACCGGCGGTATGCTCGACGGCGGCCCGGTGCTCAGCTACATCGACGATGCGAAGAACGACCCGAAGAGCGCCATCCTGCTGTCCGGGTTCCAGGTGGAGGGTTCCAACGGATACATGCTCATGAACGAGGGGATCATCAACGTCCAGGCCACCAAGGAGGAGCTGCCCCACCCGGTCAAGATAAAGTGCGAGGTGCGCAAGTACGACCTCTCCGCACATGCAGACCACAACGATCTGCTGGCATTCGTCGAGGCGTGCGACCCGGAGAAGGTGGTGCTGATGCACTCCGATGACCGCGAGCCGCTCGCCAAGGACATCGAGGCCAACGGCAGGAAGGTCATACTCCCGGTGACCAACCAGGAGTTCGAGCTATAGGCTCAGGATTATCTATCTGCAAGCGCGATGATGTCACCATGACCTGGGTCGAGGAATATCTCCGAGAGGATGTGGGGGATGGCGACATCACCACCCTCGCCCTCATCGGGGGCGAGGTCGGCGCCGCGCGCATCAGGGCCAACGAGAACGGCGTGGTCGCCGGGCTGGAGCAGGCTATGGAGGTGTTCCGCCACCTGGGCCTCAAGGTCACCCCCCTGGCGCGGGACGGCGAGGCCGTCTCGGCAGGCGCCAACATCCTATCGGTAGAGGGACCGCTTCGCTCGATACTCACGGGAGAAAGGCTCGCACTGAACTTCCTGATGCGCATGTCGGGCATCGCAACCGCCACCAGCGAGGTGGTCAACGCCTGCCGGGAGCGCAACCCCGAGATAATAGTTGCCGCCACCCGCAAGACCACGCCGGGATTCCGTCATTTCGAGAAGAGGGCAGTGGTCCTGGGGGGAGGGGACCCTCATCGCAATCGCCTCGACGATGCCATCCTCATCAAGGATAATCACCTGGCGGTGGTGGGCAGCATCACCGAGGCCGTGAGGCGCACCAGGAAGGCCTCATTCACCAAGAAGGTGGAGGTGGAGGTGGAGAACCAGGACGAAGCGGAGGAGGCCGCCAAGGCGGGAGCGGACGTGATCCTGCTGGACAATATGGCGCCGCGAGAGGCTGGGCGATGCGCAGAGGCGATACGCCGCATCGACCGGCGCATCGTGGTGGAGGCATCGGGAGGCATCGCTCCGGAGAACGCTCCCGACTTTGCGGAAGCGGTCGACGTGATCTCCCTGGGCTGGCTCACTCATTCGGCAAGGGCCATGCAGTACAGTCTCGACGTGCTCGAGATCAGGGGCTGAGGACGCTCCATCATCGCTTGAGCATCGCGATGCTTGGGGCATCAGATCGTTCAGGCGCATCGTTCGTTGCCGCCGTGACGATGGCCTAGCGCCTGGAGACCTGAACTTTTCTCATCAAACGGAGCTCGACGCCAGGAACGATTAATAGCCGCCGCGTCGCTCATGTTCAACATGGACATCTCCAAGGAGAAGTGCCGGTACTGCGGCGAGCAGGCCAAGAACTTCCAGTTCGCCGCCTTCATCTGCGACAAGGACGAGTGCGCCCGCAAGGCCATGGAGGACCGGGGCGGCCCTGCGGGCCACATAAAGGAGAAGCAGGAGCGGGAGGCCCGCTCCAAGGAATGCCGGTGACCGGACCGATATCCATGATTTCGGGCCGAGTGCCATCGCTGACGGTCCCGCTCTAGGCAGCAAGGGCAAGGTTCAAGAGGAAACACCGCCTGCAAGTGCCACGACATGAGGATCATCGGCTTCATCAAGACCTCCCTCCTGGACTGGGACGGCCATGTGGTCGCGTCCATCTATCTTCCGGGGTGCAACTTCAGGTGCCCGTTCTGCCACAACCGCGACGTAGTCCTCGACCCGGACAGCTATGACGAGGTCCCCTGGGAAGAAGTGGAGGCGTTCATCAGGGAACACAACGACTTCCTCGATGGGGTCGTGGTCACGGGCGGGGAGCCCACCATTCATAACGATCTGCCCGAGCTCATAGGCCGCATCAAGGCCCTGGGGGTCAAGGTCAAGCTGGACACCAATGGGTCCAACCCTCGAATGCTCAAGGACCTCATCGATGCTGGCCTTGTAGACTACGTGGCGATGGACATCAAGGCGCCTCTCAACGATAAGTACGACGACCTGACAGGGATCTCCGCTCCCTTGGATGACATCAAACGTTCCATCGAGATACTGGAAGCCTCGGGCATCGAGCACGAGTACCGCACCACGCTATCGCCCATCCTGCTGAACGCCGCGGACATCGAGGCGATCGCGGCCTACATTGGCGGGGCCCAGAAATACGCCCTGCAGCAGTTCCGCCCCCAGCGGACGCTCGACCCCCATCTGGAGAGCGCCGAGCCGATGTCGAAAGCGCAGGTGAAGGCCATTGCGGAGAACGCGAAGCGGTACGTGCGCAAGGTCGTGGTCAGAGGGGACGTTTGATTATCACCCCTTGAACCCACCCAGCCACCTTTTTTATATCATTCTATCCTTACCCATTTAATAATCTTCAAGGGAATAATTGGTGGCCCAGATGAACCCCAATGGAAGGATCAAGACGTATATCGAAGGATACGACCGCGCCCTGGAGGGAGGCGTCCCGCAGGGACAGGTCGTGCTCGTGGCGGGTACCCCCGGCACCATGAAATCCTCTCTCACCTACTACATACTGTACAACCAGGCCAAGGAGGAGGGCGCGACCTGCGTGTACGTCACCCTGGAACAGTCCCGCGCTTCCCTCTTGAGACAGATGGAGAAGATGGGGATGGCGACCGAGGACGTCAAGCACTCGCTGCACATCCTGGACCTCGGCCTGATAAGGAAGAACCTCAAGCACATGTCCGGCGGCGACTCCTGGATGCAGGTGTTCAAGGGATACATCACCAGCCTCAAGAACGATCTCAACTTCGACATCATCGCCATCGATTCACTGGGCGTCTTGGAGACCATCTCCGAGATGGGGAATCGCCGCACCGACATGTTCTACCTCTTCGAGTGGCTGCGCGACCTGGGCGCGACGGTGTTGCTCATCTCGGAGGTCTCGCCGGACCGGCTGTTCGCCGGCTCCTACGATGAGGGCTACCTCGCCGATTCCATCGTCACGTTGAAAATGCAGATGGTCCGGGAGGTGGAGACGCAGAGGCGCATACGCTGCATAAAGATGCGCGAGACGAATCAGGACGCATCCTCGTTCTCCCTCCTGTTCAACGGAGGCCGCTTCCAAGTGACCAGGGCAATCAGCGAATGAGGGCGGTGCCATGGTCCGCATACTCGAGTGTCCACGGTGCGGGGCGGGGGTAGGGCCCAACGACTCCCAGTGCTGGCGGTGCGGAGAGATGATCCGCGCCCAGCGGAACGTACAGCCCCCGGCCCCCAGCTGGCCTCGGGGAGCCACCGGGATCCGCGAAGCCAGGGACATCACCCCTGCTCCAAAGCCGAAGGTGGCGGACAGCGGTCTGCACAGTCTCACCGAGATGCAGGGGGGCAGGTACAAGCTGCTCCAGGAGCGGGAGAAGGAGCTCCGCCAGGAGATGGAGGCCCTGGAGGAGGAGGCGAGGGAGCTGGACGAGGCGGCCGGGCGCCTGCAGGAGGAGGAGGCCGAGCTGGCTGAAAGGCAGCGGGAGCTTGACGCCCGGGAGAAAGACCTGGACGCCCTGGCCCTGGTGATAGAGCCGGCCCTTCAGGCAGTGGAGGAACTGCATCGCCGCGGTGATGTTCGCACCGACGCCCTGGGCAATGCCCTGGAGGCCGCGCGGGACCTATCGGGAGCATTGGAGAAGGAGCGCCAGCGCTTACGGGCCAAGATCGAGCGGGAGATGAGCGACCAGCTCAGCCGCATATCTCAACTGGAGGACGAACTGAAGGCCGCCCACGCCGCCGCTCACGAGGAGAAGAAGCCGGAGATGGCTGCCGACATCGATGTTCAGGACCTGATAAAACGGGTCGCCGAGCAGGTGGACGATCAGGCGGCCGTGGCGCTCGCTCCGGAAGAGACGCCTTTCAGCACCTACATAGAGAGGCTGGACCAGATCATGGCGGGCGGCATCCCGAGAGGTAGCGTCATCCTGATCAACGGCCCGGGAGGGAGCATGAAGACCACCCTGGCATATCACTTGCTGCACCATGCCGCGGCCGAGGGCGGGATCAGGGGCATGTTCTTTTCCCTGGAGCAATCGCGCGATTCCCTCATACGGCAGATGGAGGGGCTGGGCATGGACCGCCAGGATTCACTGGACGGCCTGATGGTAGCGGACCTGGTGGAGCTGCGCCGCTCCATGGAGGGGCAGAAGGGGGACTGGCGGGACATAGTGATGCGATACGTGTCGAAGACGGTGGCTGAGAACTCGCTCCAGCTGTTCGTCCTCGATTCGTTCGAATCGTTCATGGCCCTGTCCGAACGCTCGTTCTCCAGGACGGAGGTCAAGGACCTTTTCGACTTCTTCCGGGACCTGGGCCTGACGACAGTGATGATCTCCGAGACGCCAATGGAAATGCTGGAGTCGAACGAGCACATGGAGCTGTACGTTGCCGACGGCGCCATCGAGCTGGCCATGGTGGAGGGGAACGACTCCCGCATCCAGAGATGGCTGCGTTGCATCAAGCTGAGGGGCGCCAACATCGATACCCGCTACTACTGCCTGTTCCACCAGGAAGATGGTTTCTCTCTTTCTCCCCCCATGACTCGCTGTCCCGTCCGAAGGACCGTGGGATGAGAGCTGGCCGCAGTTCATTCGATGCAGGCATGCCATTTACGAACTCAAGCCACCCACTGGACTGGGAAGGGGTCGAATTGGACAAAGCTTAATATACGCTCATTCGTTTCAGCATTTCGGGCTCATGGTCTAGCGGTTATGACGTCTCCCTCACACGGAGGAGACCGCCGGTTCGAATCCGGCTGAGCCCACTTTTTCCATGAATCCAGTTCCATTGCGTTCACCGCCCCCTGTTGCCAATAAATTTTTTCTGGCCCGATAATGACAAGATAAATCTATAAATCGCAAAAATCGATTATTGGCTGAAACCCCAAGGAGGTGCATGCATGGCAATTGGATTAGTCGAAATAATGAACGTGATCGGAGGACTGGTACTGTGTGCCGGGATCGTTGGTGCTCTGCCGGGTATCGGCAAGTACCTTGAGAAGGCCGGAAAGTGGCTTGGTAGCTTCCAGGTACTGATCGGTATCATCACGCTGATCGTCGGTCTCCTGAATCTCGGCTCCCTGCAGGGCATCATCGCCACTCTGGTGGGCATCATCCTCCTGACCGGCGTCTTCTACATGATCCCAGTCCTGGGCAAGTACCTGACGAAGTTCGGAAAGTGGCTCGGAGGATTCCAGACCATCATCGGCATCATCGCGCTGATACTGGGCATCCTCGGAATGTTCGACCTCATCTGAGCGGAGAACGTTCAACGAGTGCTCAAACCCTTTCCAAGATCATCTTTTGAACATGCCTCGGCCCGCATCGAACGTTGGGCGTCCGCGGCTGGTATACGTTCATCAAGTAAGCTTATAGAGTTGCATTCTGCATTTGTAACGAGAAGATGACCTCCAAGCTACGAACGCTACGCGATGAGCTCAACATGCAGTTCAAGGAAAGGGAGGACGAGATCGCAGGATCCTTGCTGGCCCTAATCTCCGGGGAGCATGTGTTGTTCATCGGCCCCCCCGGCACGGCCAAGAGCATGCTGGCCAAGGACATGTGCAACAGCATTGATGGAGGCACTTTCTTCTACTACCTCCTGACCCGATTCACCACCCCTGACGAGATCTTCGGCCCCCTGTCGCTCAGCTCGCTGCAGTCGGACATATTCAGCCGGAAGGTGGACGGCTACCTGCCGACGGCCAACGTGTCGTTCCTGGACGAGATCTTCAAATCGAACTCATCCATCCTCAACTCCCTGCTCACCATCCTCAACGAGCGCAAGTACCACAACGGATCCGCCATCCTGGACGTGCCGCTGTTCACCGTGTTCGGCGCATCCAACGAGCTGCCGGAGGAGAACGAGTCGCTGGAAGCGCTGTATGACCGATTCCTGTTCCGCTACTATGTGGAATACGTGCAGGACGAGTCGAACTTCGTGGACCTCATCACCAGTAGCCAGGATGGTTTCGAACCTTCGGTGAAGCTGACCATCGATGACCTGTGTTGCATGAAGGAGCGGTCGGCCGATATGCTCATGGACGGCGATGTGGTGGACGCGCTGGTCGCGCTGAGAAGGGAGTTCCGCAACACCGGCGTCATCGTGTCCGACCGCAGGTGGAAGAAGATAGTGCAGGTGCTCCGCGTAGCCTCCTGCGCGCTGGACCGGAAGAGCGTGGACCGGACCATGCTGATGCTGCTCCAGCACATGATGTGGAAGCGGCCAGAGGAGTTGGCCACTCTTAGAAAGCTCCTCCTCGACGTTGCCGTCTCCGGCGGGATCGACCTGGAAAGAAGCGAGAAGGACCTTGATGATCTGCATGCGTCCGCGGTCCTGATCAAGGATTACGTGCTTCCGCAGCCTGTCACCTGCGTTCTGTGCGAGAAGCAGTTCCACCGATGGAAGGAGCTGAAGGAGCATGCGTCCCACAATCCCGACCACTACTATATCCTTCCGGACGGCCCAGAGCATTACCAGCTCAGCGCGGTCCGCACTTCCCCCCGCCATCTTCCCAACCTGGTGGAGAAGTTCGCCTCCATGGGCAAGCCGGTCACTCTGACCATGCCGCGGGAGCAGAGGGACCTCTATCTCGGTGAAGTGGAGGAGTTCGAGGATACCCTCCACCTGCTAGAGATCGACCTCCAGGCGGAGAGGGCATCCCTAGTGGAGAAGCTCAACGAGAACATCTGGCTGTCTAACAAGGACCGCGAGGACCTGTTGGACCACTATGATGCCAAGACGAGGTCGATGAACGGCATGAAACGTATGCTGGATGACACCAAGAACATCGTCGTGTCCGAAGATCCCCAGACCAACTGAGGCCGCCATGTCCAGAGCCGATGGGGTGCGGTGGAGGAAGATCGCCAATGACGATTCGGTCCGCTTGGTGGTAGGAAGGCCGAGACGCATTCCACGCCGCCGACGAGAGGAGATTGCAGCCATACTGGCCCAGGAGCTGGTGGGCTCCAGAGCGGTCACGGATGTCCATCGCCATGCCGCCCGCCACGGAGCGTTCCATCTGCTGCTAAGAGCGCTTAAGGAGACCCCCGAATGGGACCGGCTAAGGGAGATGTCGATCAAGAGCGACATACTGGCCATTCTATCCCTTAGGTACATCGCGGGGACCGCGTTCGACATACTTGACCGCACCATCGAACTGCCGACCGACACCGTAGCTGAGCAGAGCTATGTCGGCCTGATCGGACTGACGGTCGCTGCCTGGCGCCGGAAGGCCGACGACGACCTGCTGGCCAAGGGAGTAGACGAAGTGACCTCATCCGATGTAAGGGGGGAGGTGCCGGACATGCTGGGAAAAGTGTTCCGTGAGCATCTTTCCGGCGCGGTGGCGGAGCTCGAGATGTATCAGGAGATGATCGCCCGGATGAAGGAGATGCTTCCCAAGGGCGGCGAGGACGCGTCCATCGAGAGGGCGCTGTTCGAGTACCTGAGCAAGGTCGACCAGTTCTCCGAGCTCCTCCGGCGCAGCACTGAGCTGCAGCGCATCATCGACCTGATGGGCAAGCTGGATGTGGAGTACGGCGGTGCGAGCCGAGAGACCCGCAGCTTCGTGACCTCGGAGGCATACGACATCGGGCCGTCCAAGGACGTGCAGCACGTCGTTCCCATAGAGCTGGTGAAGCTCAAGGTGCCCATCCTCCGAACGCTGTTCCTGTCGCAGATGCTGGAGGGGCAGCTGCTGACCTATCGGCTGCGCGGATTGGACTGGACACAGGAACCGGAGCCGGAGAAGCGGGGGCCGGTGGTCGCCCTGATCGATGCCTCCGGCTCCATGAGCGGCGAGCCTGAGCTGATCGCCAAGGCGTTCATCCTGATGCTCGCGCGTCGCATGGAGCGCGAGGGGCGAGAGTTCAAGGTCATCCTGTTCGCCGCCGAGGACTGGAAGCTGGAGCTCAACCTGGCCGACAAGAAGAAGGCGGCCAAGAGCCTGCTGGACACTGTGTGCCGCCACTTTGAGGGCAACACCGACTTCAACTCAGCCCTCCGCACCGGGCTGGAGGTCCTCGGACAGAAGAACTACCGCGGCGCTGACGTGCTGTTCTTCACCGATGGCGAGTCGAAGGTCACCGACGAATCGCTGGTCAAGGAGTGGAAGGACCTCCGCAAGCGCACCGGCTCCAGGATATTCACCCTCATAGTCGGCTCTGACCAGGCCGGAGGGCTTGAGAGAGTGTCCGATCAGACCTGGATACTGCCAACCAGCACCTGGGACGCCGAGGGCAGCCCATCCAACATCATCCGCATAATCGCCGAGGGATGAGCCCCTGCGCACGCATTCCCTTAAGTAGCAGCGGATGGAACGTCCACATGTCCGGAGGTCCACATCCGGTCCCTCCGGCTGAGGAGGGATAAGATGTTGGTAATGCAAGTGAGCAAACACCCCGCAGACCTATGCCCAGTGTACAACGACAAGTACCGCGCCCTGACCATCGGATGGTATGAGAAGATCGAGCCCATCTCGGCCAAACACGGCGTGAAGTTCCTGGGCTCGTATGACGACCATGCGGCCCACACCGTCTTCGCCATGTTTGATACTCCCAGCATGGACAATCTCATGAAGGTGTTCGCCGAGCCGGAAGTGAGCGCACCGCTGTCCTTCTGCAAGAGCAGGATGTTTCCGGTGTCCGATCACCAGGCCACACTTGCCATGATCAAGAAGCGGGCCTGATGTCTATTCGCTCCCCGTCAGAGGGGAGCCCCCCTTTCCCTCGCCGTTCTCCTCACATCCGATGGAATGTCCTCTATCAGGTCGACCGCTGCCGTCAGGCTCTCCTCCCAGGTGGGCTGCGCCTCCCACCGTCGACGGGCCGCCTTCCCCATCTCCTCCCGCCGGGCGTTGTCGGACAGAAACCGAAGATGCCGGACCACCGCCCCTTGGTCGCCCGGCCGGACCAGAAAGCCCTCGCGGCCATGGGTCACCAGCTCTCCCGAGCCCCCTTCCCGGCCGGCGATCACGGGAACCCCGAAGCCCATGGCCTCAAGCAGGGCGATGCCAAAGCCTTCGTAGCGGGAGGGCACCGCCACTACATCGGCTCGGCGGTACCGTTCGCACATCAGCGCCTCCGGCACCGGGCCCAGGAACCGAACCCTGCTACGCAACGGTGCGTCCATCAGGTCGTCCAGGGAACGCCGGAACGGCGCGTCGGTGATGGCCCCCGCCACTTCCAGGCGGAAGGGTGCGGGGAAGAGCTCCGAGAGTGCTGCCAGGAGCACATCCAGACCCTTGGTGGGGTGGATGTTTCCGACGTGGAGCACGCGCAACTCCCCGCTGCCCTGAAGGTGCGGTTGCGGCATCATATGGCCCCTCCCAGGGTGGGCGACCGCTGCCCGCAGGGGGTTTGGACACAGGGATTGGCAGGCACCCAGGGTCGCACGGCTGGTGCACACCACCGCATCCACGCTCTCCAGGAAGGAGCGCTCCATCGAACGAGCGGGATCCGACGGGGGGCCGAGGCTGGTGCTGAGGTTGTGCACCAGCGCCACCACCGGCCTCTCCCGCTGAAGGTTCAGACGGTACAGCGACGGGTGGCACAGCTCGTCCTGGACGATGGCGTCCTGCTTCCGCATCCATGAGCGCACCGCAGGGTCGGAGTTGTCAGCGACTTGCTCAATGTGGGGCCTCTTTCGGAGTGAGAGGACGTTCACCGAGTGCCCTCGCCGACGGAGCTCGCGCACCAGCATGCGGTCGTAAAGATATCCGCCGGTCGCCTGCCCCAGATCGCCGTAGATCACCAGGCCGACCTTCATCGGCCGATCTCCTCCTCGTACGATGCCCATGCATCGCCGCTCTCCCACACCGTGACCGATGCCCATGTCGCGGCCGGCATGCGAGGGACGGTCGTCTCCCATATGATCCGGGCGAGGTTCTCCACCGAAGGACTGAGCCCGGCGAACTCCTCCAGACCATTGAGCACCTGTCCCTCCAGCCGCCTCAGCGCCATGGCGAGCGCCTCGGCCATGGCGTCCAGGTCGACGAGGTAGCCGTTCGCATCAAGGCGATCGCCGGCCACCGCCAGTTCGATCACATAGGGGTGGGAGTGCACCTCGCCTTCCGGCCCCGGGACATCAAAGAAGTGCATGGCCGACAGACCCCGGCGAAGCCCTGCCCGGTACATCAGTCTCCTCCGTACTCGAGCAGCACTTGCACCGCATCGCCGCTCCCCCGATCGATAAGGCCGTACGCGTCCGCGGCATCATCGACGCTGAAGCGGTGGGTGATGAGCCGTGACGGGCGGATCCGCCGCATCATCTCCCAGCTCAGCAGTAGCCGCCTCTCCTTGTTCCACCGGCCGGTCAGCGAGGGAGAGATAGAGCTCACCTGGCTGCCGATGATCCGTTGCCGCCGGCGGTGGAACGCCTCGCCGAAATGGGCATTGACCGCCTTGTTGCCGTACCAGGAGCCGAGCACCATCCTGCCCTCGAAACCGGTAAGCCTCATGGCCATGTCCAGCGCGTCAGGGTTGCCGGAGATCTCGAACGTGAGATCGGCGCCTCTCGAACCGAACGGGCAGGACCGGGCCAGTTCATCGAAGGGTCCGAGGCCGAGGCATGTGGCGCAACCCATCTCCTCCGAGAGCCGCCGCCGCAAGGAGTATCCTTCCACCGACGTGAGCGTGCCCAGGGGCATGCGGGACAGCACGGCCGTGGTCAACAGACCGACCACTCCCTGCCCGATGATCAATACATCCTCCCCCAGCAGGGGGGAGCCGTCCATGGCGAGGGACACTGCGGTCTCCATGCTGGGCAGCATCACCGCCTCCTCGGCGGACAGGTCCTCCGGCACCGGCACCAGCTGTTCGGCGGGCGCGGAGAAGTGGCTCTCATGCGGATGGAACGCGAAGACCAGGCGGCCCTCCAGCTCCCGTGGCACGCCGCTCCCGCGGTCCACCACCCTCCCCACCGTGGCGTAGCCATACTTGAAAGGATACGCGAACGAGCCGCCCAGCGACGGGATGGCGGTGTCGAGCAGCATTCCCTCCTCCAGCTGGTGTCGGTAGAACAGCATCTCCGTCCCTGCACTGATGGCCGAAACGATGGAACGAACGACGACCTCTCCTGGGGCAGGCATCGGAACCCTCTCCTCTATCACCTCTACCTGTCTCGGACCTACGAAGTATAGCGAGCGGCGGTTCATCCAACTTCCATTCGAGGCGGGGGCTCATCAAAGTAACTGCTCGACCTTCGCCGGCGAAGAACGAAACTGATGCCTCTCTCACATCCGGGGCATCGCCCCGGGCGCTGGGCCAGTATAACGAACTGAGGTCCGCTGTTCAACAATTAAATATTGGAGTGCCCCTTCACCGAGCATGGCCTCAGGATGCCGGATCGAGATCTCATACATCGACCCGGAAACGTACACCGCTATCGTGAACCATGACCTGCGCAAGAACATCCTGCGCACGCTCTACGCCATGGCGCTGGACGGGCCAGTGTCCAAGCAGGAGCTGGCCGATCGCCTGGGGGTGGGGTATCATCAGCTGTCCTACCAGCTGGTGCACCAGTTGAGCGATTTCTGGACGGTAGGCGAGGAGCGCAAGGTGAGAGGGACCCGCCTGGAGCTCATCCAGCCCAGTTCGCCCAGTTCGATCTTCATCACCCTGGGCCGCGATGGCAGGATATTCATGGTAGACCCGCTCGCCAACCTGTTCGGTCCGCTCTCCAGCGTGGGCACGCGTTGCGACGGATGCTCCCCGAAGGAGGCGAAGCGCTGCCTGGGTTACGTCGTAGAGGGGTGCTGCTTCACCGGCCACCCTTCCGCGGAGGAGACGGCCGTGCTGAAGAGCAACGGCCGCCAGGAGCCGCTAAGGGCCATGGACGTGGCCATCATCTGCGCGCTGCGCGGCGTCGCCACCGCCAACCGGTGCGAGGTGTCGATACCGTGCGACAGCTGCCCCTTCCTGCGCCGCGCCATCCGCATCGACGATGATGTCCCGGCCAGCGGCAAACAATAAATCGCCAGCGGCCTTACCATGGGAGATGAGCGGAAGCGGCACGGTAACTAGGTTCGCGGTCATCGGCGGATATCTGGGCGCTGGCAAGTCCACGCTGACGGTGGCCCTGGCCAAGCGGCTCAAGGAGAAGGGGAAGAACGTGGCCATAATCACCAACGATCAGGGCCACGCTCTGGTCGACACCGAGTACGCGAGAGGCTCCGGCGTCGACGTAAGGGAGGTGATGGGCTGTTTCTGCTCCACCTTCCCCGAGTTCATCAAGAGCGCCCGCTCCCTGGTCCAGGTGTCAAAGCCAGACGTCATCATGGCCGAGCCCATAGGGACGTCGACCAACATCCTGTCGTCCGTGGTCGATCCACTTCGCTGCCAATATCCTGACGAGTTCAGCGTCGCCCCCTTCATGGTGGTCGTGGACGGCACCCGCGCCTCCGAGCTTTCCAGCGACAAGCTCATCCCGGCGCATCAGGTGAAGGAGGCGGAGGTCGTCCTGCTATCCAAGATCGACCTGCTGGACGAGGATGCCCTGAAACGGGCCGCGGAGTCCGTGGCGGCCCTGACCCCTGATGCCGTTATCGTTCCCTACTCCTCTCGCACCGGCGAGGGCCTCGAGGCCGTGATGGACATCATCCAGTCGACACAGCTAAGCCGGAAGGAGCGGGCCGGGGACGACTATCGGTTGTTCTCGGCAGAGAAGGAATCGATGTCCTGGTTCTCTTCCACTGCCACCATCGTTCCGAGGGACAGGGTCGACGCCTACGGGCTGACCACCACTCTGTTGCGCGGAGTGGCGGACGCGTTCCCATCGGCCGAGGTCGCCCATGTGAAGGTGACGGTGCTGTCAGAGCAGGCGGGGGCCAAGATGTCCCTGGTGGGCGACTCGGCCCAGGTGGACGGCCTCCGCGGAGGGCGCTACTTCAACGATCGGGCGCGCCTGATCCTGAACGCCCGCGTGACCGCCGGGCCGCAGACGCTTGGCAGCACCATGCGCTCCATCATGTCCTCGCTATCCGACTCGTTCCCCATCGAGCTCAAGGACGTGACCGAGTCCTGCTACTCGCCCCGCCCGGCCGCTCCGTCCTTCTTCACTGGACTGTGACGCGGCCGCGATGGTCTGGGCCCCTCCGTTCACCGCCAGCGCAGCGGCCCGCCGCGGACTGCGACTGCATCGCGCCGTCGAGAAAGCTTTAATGCGACCGACCCGCCTATCATCGAACTGGACAGGAGGGTTCGGCACGGTAGAAGTGGACGACATGAACCATCGCATCCTCAAGCTTCTCAAGATGGACGGCAAGATGACGTACCGCGAGATCGCGTCGAAACTGCGGCGCTCGCCGTCCACGGTGAGGGACCGCATAAGGAGGATGGAGGACTACGGGGTCATCCTGGGCTACGCTGCCATCGTCAACAACGAGCAGATGGGGATGCAGGCCGACGCCATCGTCCTGGCTAACCTGGCAGAGGGCGTCACATCGAAGGAGCTGCGCAGGCTGCAGGAGGTGGAGGGCGTCATGGAGGTGCTGATGGTGAGCGGCGGGAAGAGAGTGATCGTACGCATCCATGCTTCGGACAACCGCACCCTCGACGCCATCATCAACAACCACATCACCCCTCTGGGCCTGGAGGATGTGGACGTACGCATCGTTCTTGAGTCGCTGATGCGATTCCCCGGGGTCTGAGCAGGTCCCCGTCGATCCCGGATCCCTTCCGGCATCCACGGAGTCGCTGATCGCCCCCGCCTAGATCGGGATGGGGTCGAAATGCCCGCAGAAGGGGCGGGAGGACAGCGGCGCGATCTTGAGGTACTCTGGCCAATTGCGCGTCACCCTGAGCGAGAAGCACCTCTCGAAATCGGAGATCATGTCCTCCAGACGCTGCCGGTCCGTGTCGTCCAAGGGCTGCAACGCCGCGCCAATGCCCAGTTGGTGCTTCTCCACCGGTCCGCGGACGTAGATGCTGCCGCCGTGCATGCCCGCCCCGATGGAACTGCCCACCGGAGAACGGCGGCAGCCGTTTCCCAGGACCAGGATGCTGCCGCCGGCCATGTACTCCCCGAGGTAGTCGCCCGCCTGGCCGCCTATGATGATCGACGGCGCGCTGCCTCCGTACTCCTTCATGTGGATGCCGACCCGATAGCCGGAGCTGTCCCGTATCAGGATGCGGCCGCCCCGGGCAGCCAGCCCGGTGACGTCCCAGGCGTTGCCGTGAACGATGATGCGGCCGCATGCCATGGTGTTGCCGGTCATGTCCTGGGCGTTGCCGAATACCTCGATGGTGGGGCCGTCGAGGAAGGCTCCCAGTCCATTTCCGGGAGTGCCGTCGATGCGAATGTATAGCTCCCTGTCGGTGCATGCCGAGGCGATATAGCGCTGACCCATCACCCCCGTCACCGAGATCCGGCCAGCCCCTGCAGCTATCACACGGCGTATCTCCTCGTTCAGGGTCTGCTGGTCCACTGGACGGCCATGCGGGTCACGGGAGGAGGCGTCGATCGTGGCCTCCTTCCGCCCGTCCCGCAGTATACGTACGTCAGAAGTGACGCTTGTCATCCTAACCCCACCCCTCGCCGATGTGCTTGATGCCCATGATCTCGGCCAGCTTGGGATTGGGGCCGAGATAGCGCAGCCGGTCCCGATTGCCCACCAGCGATTCCACCGAATCGATGCCCATGGCCCCCAGGACTTCCTTGAGCTCCTCGTTCCAGGCATGGAACAGGTTGACGATCCGTCGCGCCCCCTGCTCCGGATCCAGGCGGGAGGTCAGCTCCGGCCTCTGCGTGGCGATGCCCCATGCGCACACGCCCCGGTGGCAGGATTGGCAGACGCGGCAGCCCATCGCCACCAGCGCGGCGGTGCACACCATGGCCACGTCCGCGCCCAGCGCCAGCGCCTTGATCATATCGGCCGAGCCTCTGATGGTCCCCCCGGCGCACAGCGTGACGCGGTTCCTCAGCCCTTCCTGGCTCAGGCGCCTATCCACGGCGGCGATCGCGACCTCGATCGGTATGCCGGCATGGTCCCTGATGACCCTCGGGGACGAGCCGGTGCCACCGCGGAAGCCGTCGACGGTGATGAAATCGGCCCCTGCCCTCACCACCCCGGAGGCGATGGCACCCACGTTATGGACTGCAGCGATCTTGACGCCTACCGGGACCTGGTACTCGGTCGATTCCTTGAGCACGGCTATCAGCTGCTGGAGGTCCTCGATCGAATAGATGTCGTGATGCGGATAGGGGGACAGGGCGTCGGTGCCCATAGGGATCATGCGGGTGGACGAGATCAGCTCGGTGACCTTCTCCCCGGGAAGATGGCCCCCGTGTCCTGGCTTGGCCCCCTGACCGATCTTAATCTCCACCGCGGCAGTGCGACGCAGGTATTCGGGCGTCACGCCGAAGCGGCCCGACGCCACCTCGCTGTTGACATGGTCAGCGTACCGGTACATGTCGGGATGAAGGCCGCCCTCCCCCGAGCCAGCCAGGACGTTGAGCTTCTCCGCAGCCATGAACAGCGCCTCCTGAGCATTGAGGGACACGGCGCCCAGGGACACATGGCCGAGCATGAGGGGCATGTCCATCGCCACCAGAGGCCCCGAGCCCCCGAGCAGGCGGCCGCCGTCGTCCAGCCTCACCCGGCCGGAGCGGCGGCCCACGAAAGTGATGGTCTCGATCGGTTCCCTAAGCGGGTCGATGGAAGGATTGGTGACCTGCGCCGCGTCAAGGACGATGTCGTCGAATATCACGTCGTAGGGAAGGTCGGTGCCGCAGGAGGACAGCAGCACGCCCCCCGAACCGGCCTGGGCGATTATGCTTTCCCTGACGCGGCCGGTGAACGTAGGATGCGGCGCCATCTGCGGAGGTGCGTGCCTCACCTCGATGGCCGAGGAGGGGCACATCTCCACGCACCTCATGCAGGCTACGCAGCCGCCGTTGGCCACGATGCGTCCCTCCTGCTTAACGAGCGCATCGAAGGAGCATTCCTTGACGCATCTGCCGCACCGAACACAGTCCTCGGAGATGAACGGGCGGAACCTGTCGCGAAAGACGCTGCCCTGCCGCTCGGCAGCGCTCATCGGTCCATCACCCCGAAAGGAGGCTCGATGCCGCGGCGGACGATGCCCTCGCCCACCCTGGCGATCATGGGGGAGCCCGGATCAGCCTCCCAGGTCTCCGCTCTCTCTTGCACGGAACGGATAGCGCATTCCTCGCTGGCCGCATAGACCGTCTTCCCGTCGTCCGATTCCCCGATGAGAAGGGGGCGCAGCTTTTTCCGGTCCGCCATGGCAACCATGGTGATCTCGGGGCGCGAGCGACCGACCAGTATGGAGAAGGGTCCATTCAGGAACGCCTCCTTGTACGTCGCCCGAAGCTGGTATGCCAACTTCTTACCGTTCTCGTCGAGACGCTCGATGTCGCGATAGTACGGCGGCGCCATGATGACGGCCGCCATCGGAATCGGAAGCCCGTGACGGCGGACCAGCAGATCCCAGGTATAGGTGATGACCTCTGTATCGGTGAGGAGCGAGCACCGGTATCCGTTCATCTCCACGAAGCGACGGTTGACGCCATAGGACGTGATCTCCCCGTTGTGGCATACTGACCAGTCGAGCAGAGAGATCGGATGGGCGCCCGCCCACCACCCCGGGCTGTTGGTAGGGAAGCGGGAATGGGACAGCCACATGGCCGCATCGTACCGAGCAATGTCGAAATGCTCCGCTATCTCGTAAGAATGGCCGTTTCCTTTGAACACCGCCATGTCCTTCCCGCTGGAGATGCATATGGCCCCAGGTATGGCGCCGTTGATGCCCATGACCGCCTCCACCATGCACTCGTCCTCGCTCTGCTCCTTGGTGCGGAACTTCTCAGAACGGGGATCGGGCCTGAAGAAGTACCGCCAGACGATGGGGCGCGGAGGGCGCAGGGAATCCACCCTCTGCGTCGGCACGCGCTCATCCCGCACGATCGCACCGCGGTTCTTCAGGTACTCCTCGGTCACGGTCATCGCCTTCTCATCGTCGAAGAGGAACTGCAGACAATAGAGGTCCTTGAGGTCATCGGGGAACAGCCCGTAGGCGGCGTAGCCCGCCCCCAGACCGTTCTCGCGCTCGCTCATGGTGGAGAGCATGCGCGCGATCCTGTCGCCGCACACCTTCTCGCCGGCCATGTTCATGACGCCGGCGATCCCGCAGCCGCCCATGATGTAGGACGAACCTTCCGGTCTGGCCGCCCCGTAGGCGGGGAGGGCGGCATAGGCCTCCTCGTTCCTTTGACGCGCACCTGTGCGCGGACTCTCGATCCTCATCTCCATCCTCCGTCGGCCCTGCGCTGTTCTGACAAGGCCGTTCAGGGCTCCATCGAACGGATTGCCCGGAACGCTGCCTCATCGCTCGGACGTACCCCTAAAGGAGAGAGCTAGGAATAAAAGCTTTCGATGTTCGTATAGTATTTATCAATTTATTATTCGTTTGTCTAGTGTAATGAGGCTATTGCGACCAACATATGGCCATAGATTCGATGCTAACATACTCGTCGAACGCACATGCCAGCCGTAATGCTCGGACGCCGATCCGGGCCAACGGATGGTATCTCCATATTCCGACATGCATCGGAATGGCGGTCGATAAATTCCTAGGAGAATGAGCCGGCTGCCTGCGCTGTCGAGCATCCAGTCCGAACATCGGACCGCGGATGCTGCGAGGTCGCGCGGAGATCAAGTATTTTGAGAATATTTATAGAGGGGACCGCACTAACCGGGATGGTGGAAGTCCTCAGATGACATCGCTCAAGCTGACTCTGATCCCACAGCTGCCCGATCTGGACGAGATCCGGCAGATGCGAAAAAAGCTCGACCTCTCGCAGCGAGAGCTGGCGTCCCTGGCCGGGGTGTCGCAGTCCCTGATCGCCAAGATCGAGAAGGGGAGCATCGACCCATCCTACAAGAACGTCCGAAAGATCTTCAACGCCTTCGAAGGGGTCCTGAGGAAGCGCGCCCTGGAGGGCAAGTCCACCGGCGCCCGGCTCACGGTGGGAGACCTGGCCACCCGGGGGGTCGTCTCGATCGACCCGTACCAGACGCTGGCCGAGGCGGTCGACCTCATGGTCAAGGGCCGCTTCACCCAGCTGCCCGTCATGGTGGGGGAGCGCATCGTAGGAGGGATCACCGATGACCGCATTCGCGATTACACCATCGAAGAGACGAGGAACCAGAGGAAGCTCTACGATGAGGTCATGAAGGTCAAGGTGGAGGACATCATGGAGGCGCCGTTCCCCATCCTCAGCGAGGAGACCCCCATCGAGCTGGCATCGCTGCATCTGCAGAGGGACGAGGCCGTCCTGGTGACCCGGAGAGGGAACATCGAGGGCATCCTGACCTCGGCGGACTTCCTCGACCTGGGACTGCACTGAGGCCCGATGAGAAAGAACGAGCTGGAGCGGATGCTTCAGACCATCCCTCCCCACCGCTCCCCCCGTCCATCGCTGGAGCAGTACTGCACCCCTGCCGCCATAGCCGCCGACGTCCTGTACACCGCGCTGACGTTCGGCGACGTCGAGGGGCGGCGGGTGGTAGACCTGGGGTGCGGCACCGGCGTCTTCGCCATCGGTGCCGCGCTGCTTGGCGCCGCATCGGTCATGGGGGTGGACATCGATCCCGATGCTACGGCCGACGCCATGGAGGCCGCGTCCCGCCTGGGCGCGGACATAGAGCTAACGGTGGGCGACGTGAAGGAGTTTCGGTGCGAGGCGGACACCGTGATCATGAACCCGCCGTTCGGCGCCCAGCGAAAGAAGGCCGACCGGCCGTTCCTGGAGGCCGCGGTCCGCATCGCTCCCGTCGTATACTCGCTGCACAACGCCTCCACGGCCCCGTTCCTGGAAAAGATGGTCGCATCGCTGGACCGGGAGATATCCTTCCAGAAAAGCTATAAGTTCGGGATACCTCATCTGTTCGAGTTCCACGATAGGAAGAAGAAAGAGATCGATGTAATATTATTGCGCATATGCTGATAGGATGTGATTCAAGATGACCAAGAAGACCGTTCTGCCCGGCGAGGAGGTTGCCGTGGCCGAGGAATACATGCCCGACGCTGGCACCTACGAATACGATGGGAAGATCCTTTCCGCCCTGGCCGGAGAGCTGCAGCTTGACAGGGACAAGATGCTGGCCCGTGTATCGGCCACCAACCCCATGAACCTGCTGAGGAACGGGGACAGCGTGTTCTGCCGCGTGACCGACGTCAGGACCGCCATGGCCATATGCGAGATAGTTGCGGTCGAGGGCAGGGACCGGACCATTACCGGAGAGACGTCCGCCACCATCCACATCTCCAAGCTCTCCTCCGAGTATGTCCAGGAGGTCGGCAGGGAGATGCGCCCCGGCGATCTGATACGCGCCAAGGTCATACAGACCGCTCCGTCCGTCCAGTTGTCCACCCAGGAGCCGCACTTCGGCGTGGTGAAGGCCATGTGCCGGAAGTGCCGCGGCACGCTGGAATGCCAGGGGAGATCGCTGCGCTGCGAACCCTGTGAGAGGGTGGAGAGCCGCAAGCTCGCCGACGACTACGGGAACGTCAGCTTCTGACCCTGACGCTGACAGGCCGCCCTCGCCATCCAAAAATCGAATGGGAATAGGATTATAAGCGAAGTGGTGTTTAGAGGCGACAGGTGGAAGATGGCCAAGAGCACTGACGACCTGGTAAGGGAGATCAACGAGCTCAGGACCGAGATGAAACAGATGAGGGAGCTCTTGAACATGCTGTTCACCATCGTCGTCGACCAGGAAGAGGGCGATGAAGAGGAGTATGGCTTCCCGATGTTGAGCCAGGACATCTCACGGCTCAACAACTGAGCCGCGTGGTCCTCGATAATGAATCATCGCTTTTTTGACCTTCCGAGCTGAATGATATCATGAAGGTAGTTTGCTTGCTCTCCGGCGGGATCGATTCCCCAGTGGCCGCATATACCTTGGCCCGCAACGGCGCCGAGGTCGTGCTGCTCCACATGGACAACCGACCCTACTCCGGCGAGGGCCTCGTCAACAAGGTTGTTCGGCTGACCGAAGCGCTCGAGACCGCCCTGGGAGTGCAGCTGGAGCTGTGGACCGCACCTCACGGCATAAGCCAGCTGAGGATCTCTCAGCATTGCCAAAAGAACCTCCAGTGCGTCCTATGCAAACGGACCATGCTCAAGGTCGCGCGAAACGTGGCAATGCGACTGGGGGCCGATGCCATCGCCACCGGAGAGTCCCTGGGTCAGGTGGCGTCGCAGACGCTGTACAACATCAATGCCGAGGAGAAAGGGCTGGGATTCCCGGTCCTACGGCCGCTTATAGGTTTGGACAAGCTGGAGATAGAGCATCTGGCCAAGAAGATGGGGACCTACGACATATCCATCGAGAAGGGAACGCCCTGCTCGATCGTGCCGTTCCGCCCCGCCACCATGGCCAGCTCCAAACTGATCGCAGCGCAGGAAGAGCAGCTGGACCTGGAGAGGCTGTCCAAAGAGGTGGCCGATGAGGCATTCTCGCTCAGAACACCGAGCAGGACTCGTACCTAGCTGAATCGAGCATATCCATGGTCACGCGGTCAATGTACCGTGCCTGGACGCGAGAGATGTACAATATATTTGCACCTACCTTGACCTTTAGGTCGGACTCCTTGGGCCTCTTCATCTCGATAGGTACGATGACCGGGCCCCCGCAGGAGGTGGAGACACGGTAGTCGCGCTTGTTCTCGAGAATGTAATCGATGACTCCCTGGTCCACCTGGATGTCGTTCATGCCGAGGCAATCGTCACGCCGTATTTAGCCGTTGCGAATCATTATCTTGCCTTCTGCGCATGAGCGGCCGTGAAGCATATTCTCGACACCTCGGCCCTGTTCTCCATGCAGGACCTTCCCCCGGAACCGGTGACCGCTCCGGGAGTGATCGCCGAGCTGAAGAAGTACGACGATACGCGCCTGAGGTACTGGGAGGACCGGCTTACCGTCTCCGCGCCGTCGTCGGCATCGCTGGAGAAGGTGAAGAGGGCGGCCGCCGAGACCGGCGACGATGCTCGCCTCTCCCCGGTGGACATGGAGGTCCTCGCATTGGCCATGGATGTGAAGGGCGTCATCCTCACCGACGACTATTCGATACAGAACCTCGCCCGCGTCCTGGCGCTGGAATACCGGGCCGTGGGGCTCAAGGGGATCAAGGAGGTCATTGTCTGGAAGTACCGCTGCCGGGGCTGCGGGAAGATCTTCGACAAGAACATGCCGGACTGCCCCATATGCGGAAGCGCCCTGCGCTCTGTCCGCTCCAGGGAAGCGCCTCAGAAGTGACCCGCGGCATCAGGGGAACACCGGGCGAAGGCGGATCATCTTGCCCATACGCCTTGCCCCAACCACGCCCATGGCCCACTCGGTGCGGCGCGCGGTCCCGAAGAACAGCGTGGCCAGGCGCTTGGTGTTGACCGCAGTGTGGAGCGGCTTGGCCACCTGCGACCGCCACTCCTGCTCGTACTCCTTCAGAGGAGTACCGTCACGGACATGGGATGCGGCCGCCCTTCCGGCGAGGCGGCCGCATATCATGGCGATAGGTATGCCTCCGCCGTTGACGGCCATTACATGACCCGCGGCGTCGCCCACCAGCAGGGCGTTCTCCGACGCGGTCCAGGCGATCGGCCCGTTGGAGGGCACGAATTTGCCTACCGTTCTGGTGGTCACCTTCAGCCCCCTCCTCTGCTGGAATGAAGCAAAGTAATCGTTAAGCTTGCCATCGGCCAGCTTTGGCGAGCACCCTACCCCGACGTTCGCGCCCGAGCCTTTTGGCAGCACCCATGCATAAGCCCCGGGCGCCACGCTCCCGAAGTGCATCTCCATTACCGGAGGGAATTCCCCCTCGGCCTGCCCGGTAACGGCCGGATACATGTCCCGGTTGCGGGGGAACCCCAACGACCGCGCCACCGTGGAAAGAGGTCCGTCGGCGCCCACCACCACCTTGGCCTTGAGCCGGCCGCTCTCGGTGATCACCTCGTTACCTTCAACGCCGGTAACACGGACAGACGTGCGGATCTCCGCGCCCGCCTTCCGCGCCTTCTCCGAGAGAAACTTGTCGAAGCGGTCGCGGTCGGTGGTGTAGCCGGAGAACTTGACGTCCCAATACCGCCCGCTGGGGGCGATCATGCGGAAAAGGTCCATCCGCCTGGAGATCAGCTCCTCAGGGACGTCGAACAGCTCATCCATGTCCGGAACGCGGGGGAAGGTGACCTTCATCTCCGAGTTCTCGGGAAGGAACTCCCCGCAAGCCACAGGCTCCCCGATGACCTTCTTTCTATCGAGGACGAGAACGCTCGCCCCGTTGAGGGCGGCATGCTCGGCCGTGGTGGAGCCAGCTGGTCCGCCGCCGACCACAATGACATCGTAATCGTTCATCTGTCCCTCACCAGGATGGTGTCGGCCAGAGTGCGCAATGCATCCTTGTACTTGCTCTCCGGCAGGGCTTCGAGACCGTTCAGGGCCTTGAGTCTTAGGTCATCGGCGTGCTTCCTCGCCAAGTCCAGGGCGTCGGTGGCCTGCACCAGTCGCAGGGCCTCTTCGACCTCCTCTTCGGTCTTGACGGTCTTGCGGTATATCTCCCTGATGCGAGAGGAGGAAGGGTACTGCTCCTGCATGGCTATCATGAGCGGGAGGTTGGCCTTGCCGTCGAGAACGTCCATGCCCCTCCTCTTCCCCAGGTCCTCCTCCTTGCCGGTGATGTCCAGGATGTCATCGACGATCTGGAACGCCAAACCGATATTGAGGCCGAAATCACCGAGCCCGGCGATCTGGTCGGACGAACCGCCACCGAGGTACGCGCCCACCTGAGCGGATGCCTGAATGGGCTTGGCGGTCTTCCCGGTGATGATCTTGACGTATGCCTCGAAGGACAGGTCGGCATCGTGTTCTATCATCGTCTGCAGCATCTCGCTCTCGGCCATCTGGGAGCAGGCATCGGCCACCAGCTCCACGACCTCATCGGACTGGACCAGCCCGCCGAGGCGGAATCCTTTCACGAACAGGAAATCGCCGGTGATAAGGGCACGCTGGGTGCCGTACTTGCGATAGGCGGCCTCGGTTCCCCTGCGGGTATCCGCTCCGTCGTTGATGTCGTCATGGACCAGGGTAGCGCTGTGTACAAGCTCGAAGGCGGCCGCCAACATGACGGTCCTCTGGAGGTCGGTGCCCTCCACTGCCCGGAACGATAGGATCGTGATACCGGGCCGCATGCGCTTTCCTCCGGAGCTGATCACATGCGTAGCGATCTCGGTGAGCAGAGGCTCCCCGGACCGGGTGTTCCGCATGATCTCCTCTTCCACCATGCGGAGTTCCTCTTTGATAGGCTGGTCCCAGCTCAAGGGCATGTGCCGTCCTAATACAAATGCCGTACTTAACCATTGCTGGCCGATACATTTTCGCCCATCTGGCAAAGTATATCTGCATGGCGTTGGGAATGATATCCGATGTACGCTCGAACCGATCAAGACAAGATGGGGACGATAGAAGGCTACATAGACACGGAGATCGCGACGGTGCGGGGGGACGCCACCATAAAGGAGGTCCTCAACACGATGACCGCATCCAACGCTTCAGTGGTGATGGTGGCCGAGGGCGAGGATATCGTTGGACTGCTGACCGCCGGGGACATGGGCGTGATGGTGGTAAGGGGGATCGATCTTGAAACGAGCCGCGCCCGGGACTTCTCCTCACTGTGCGGGATGAGCGGCAGCAGGCCGTGCGTCAACGTGAACTATGATGAGGAACCGCTCAACGTCCTTAAGGTCATGCAGAGCTGGAGCACCGAAAGAGTACTGGTAATAAAAGAAGAGAAGGTCGTCGGGACGATCTCCGCCCTCGGCGCCTTAAAGGGTTGGATGGAAAGGGTTTAGGCTCCCAGCGCCGGGAACAGCGTCCTGGCCGCCTCGGAGCAGAGTTCCAGCACAGGGTCGAAGAACAGACCCAGGCCGATGGTGGCTACCAGGCAGATGGCGATGGCCACGGTCAAGGTGACAGGCACCTTGATCTTGGCATCGGTCTCCCCCTTCTCCACATACATGTACTTGATGACACGCACGTAGTAGTACAGGGAGAGCGCGGAGTTCAGCACCAGAGCCACGCCCAGCCAGATCATCCACTGGGTGACCTCGGCCGCCTGGACGGATGCCGATAGCAGCACCACCTTGCTCATGAACCCGGACAGCGGGGGTATGCCCGCCAGCGCGAACATGAACATGGTCATGGAGAACGCCATGAACGGCGCCCTCTTGCCCAGACCCTTGTAGTCCGCTATCGACTCCCCGATCGCCACATAGGCCATGGCGGCGACCACAATGAACGCCCCGCCCTTCATGAAGGCGTGGGTGATTATGTGGAAGATGCCGCCGGTGATGGCGTAGTCCCCCACCACGGTGGCGAGGGGTATGGCCATCAGCATGTAGCCGGCCTGGCCGATCGAAGAGTAGGCAAGCATGCGCTTCATGTTGGTCTGCGAGAGCGCGATGACGTTGCCTATGGTCATGGTCAGCACTGCGACTATTCCGACCACGATGTCCCAGTCCGCCTTGATGGCGATCAGGCCCACGATGAAGACCTTGAACAGCACCACCAGGCCCATCTTCTTGGAGCCGGCGGCCAGGAAGGCCGATATCGGAGCGGTCGCGCCCTCGTACACGTCTGGAGCCCACATATGGAACGGCACTATGGCGATCTTGAAGCCGAAGCCTGCCAGGAGCAGGGCGAGGGCCATCAGGGCAGCGAGGTCGACGCCCTGAGATGCCAGGGCCGCGTTGATGCCGATCAGGTTGGTGGTGCCGGTGACCCCGAACAGCAGAGATATGCCGTACAGGGACAGGGCGGAGGACATGCCGCCGATGATGACGTACTTGACCGCCGCCTCGGAGCCGCGCTTGTCCTTCTTGCGGAACGCCACCAGGGCGTAGGTCGCCATCGAGGCTATCTCGATGCCTATGTAGATGGTAAGAAGGTCCTGCGCGGAGGAGACCAGCATCATGCCCGCGGTGGCCATCATGATGAGGGTGAAGTACTCGGCCAGATGCCGATCTTTCTCCACATACCTGGCCGAGGCCAGGACCACCACGAAGGCGACGCTCAGGAACACCAGCGAGAACACCGCGGCCAGTGCGTCAAAGCTGAGCAGGGGCGCGTCGGGGTTGCCGATGATGCTGGGGTAGCCATTGAGCATGTAGTATACTACCATCCCAATGGACGCTGCAATGCCCACCAGCGAGATGCCCGCGAGGGCCCTGCTGGACTTGATCAGCATGTGCAGGGCGGGGATCGCCACCGCGAACAGGATCAGGATGATCTCTGGATAAATTGCTCCGTAGTCCATCATTTCAGATCACCCCGTTGAGGGGCCACACCAACGGAACCGAAGGTGTGATAAGGTCCACCACAGCGGCCGGCCAGACGCCGAACAGCACGATGAGGCCGAGCAGTACCGCAAGGGGTATGATCTCGAACCAGTAGGCATCGTGTAGGTGGGTGGTGTCGATCTTGGTCGTCGTCTCGCCAAAGATGGTCCTCTGCATGGCCCATAGGTAGTAGGCCGCGGTGAGGGCGACGGTGGCGATGGGCACGAGCACCCAAACGCCCCATACATCATAGGTCGAGGTGAAGATCATGAACTCAGCCAGGAAACCGACCATCCCGGGAAGTCCAAGGGACGCCATGAACCCCATCATCATCACTGTGGACAGGATGGGGAGCTTGGGGGCCAGCCCGCCGAGCAGGGGTATCTCCCTGGTCCCGGCCTTGTGCTGGAACATCCCGCAGACCATGAAGAGGACGGCGGTTATGAGGCCGTGTGCGAACATCTGGAACACCGCAGCGGCGATGCCCAGCTGACTGAGCGTAGCTATGCCCAGCATCACTAGGCCCATGTGCGAGATGGAGGAGTAGGCCACCATCTTCTTGATGTCCGTCTGGGCCAGACAGGCCAGGGCGCCGTAGAGGATGGATACCACTCCGATCACGGCCATGATGACCTGGAAGTCCACCGCCGCGTCGGGCAGGGTGGGCAGGCAGATCCTGATGATACCATAGGAGCCCATCTTCAGCAGCAGGCCGGCAAGCAGGACCGATCCAGCAGTAGGCGCCTGAACGTGTGCGTCAGGCAGCCAGGTGTGGAAGGGCACCATGGGCATCTTCACGATGAACCCGAAGAACAGGGCCGCGAAGATCGCGATCTGCAACAGCTCACCAAGGCCTGGCGCCACCGACGCGATGAGCAGCATGTCGAAGCTGCCGATGGCATCGGCCGGGATCAGGTTCTCCGCCTGAAGCAGGGGAGCGGTGGTGAAGTACAGGGCGAAGATACCCAGCAGCATGGCCAGCGAGGCCACATGGGTGTATATGAAGAACTTTATGGACGCGTAGGCCCGGTTGACGCCTCCCCATATCGCTATGAGGAAGTACATCGGGATCAGCACGACCTCCCAGAAGATGTAGAACACGAAGTAGTCCAGGGACATGAACACGCCCAGGATGCCCACTTCGAGCACCAGCATCAGACCCATGTACTGGTTGACGCGCTCCTCGACATCCCATGAGAATAGGATGGCCAGGAACACCAGCAGGGTGCTCAGGAAGACCATGGTTATGCTTATACCATCTATCCCGAGATGGAAACTGATCCCCAGGAAGCTGATCCACTGATATTTCTCAACGAACTGGAACCCTCCATCGAGGGAGAACTCCGTCAGTATGAGGATCGAAATGGCCAGCGGAATGGCCGCGAAGGCCAGGGCCAAGTACTTGGCCGCCTTGGGGGATTTTCCCGACATGAACGTCACTAGGGCGCCCACGAGGGGGAAGAGGATTAGCAGCGAGAGTATGGGTACGTTCTCGAACATCTTAGATCCCTCCGACGAGGAAGAGGAGGATGACGATCAACGACACCCCCGCCACGACGACGACCGCATAGGCCTGCACCAACCCGGTCTGGGCGCGGCGCAGGAAGCCACCGGCCCTTATCAGGCCAGCGCTTATCGCGTTTATGATGCCGTCAATGATTCTGCGGTCTATGAAGTCGGCTACCTTGGCGACACCATAGACCACCTTGAGGCCGATCCAGTCGTACGCCTTGGTAAAGCCGTAGCGGGCCAGGAGGACATTTGAGATTGTCTTCCCGACCGTTCCGGAGGTGAACCGGGCGGGGTCGATCGACTTCTTCTTGTACATCAGGTAGGCCAGTCCGATGCCCGCCAGAGCCACGATGATAGAGGCATAGGTAAGGACATTGGTGAACATGGCCACCAGCAGGTCGCCGGCAGAGGCGACATGGTCGAACTCGAACACGCCGTGGGGCACGATGGACGCCTCGAAGCCAAACAGGAAGGCGAACCCGGACCCGAAGGCCAGAGCTGCCAGGAGGGCTAGTGGCACCCACATGACCGCGGGCGATTCATGAGCATGCTCGTAGGTGTGCTGGTCCCTCGGCTCTCCGGAGAAGGTCATGAACCACAGCCTGAACATGTAGAACGCAGTCAGGAAAGCGGTCGCCAGGCCAAATGCGTACAGCACGGCGAACACCGGGCTGACACTGATACCTTCGAACACTGCCTCCAGGATCAGGTCCTTTGACCAGAATCCGCTGAATGGCGGAATGCCAGCGATGGAGATACACCCGATAAGCATCACCAACGAGGTGATCTTGAGCTTCTTGGAGAGCCCGCCCATGAGCCGCATGTCCTCGGTGTGCACGGCATGGATGACCGCGCCGGCAGAAAGGAACAGCAGGGCCTTGAAGAAGGCATGGTTCATTAGGTGGAACATTCCAGCGGTGTACCCGACGTTGGGCTCCAGCGTTTGAGTGTAGATGTAGCCGCCAGCACCCAGCGCTAGGAACATGTAACCCAGCTGGCTGATGGTCGAGTACGCCAGGACCCTCTTGATGTTGGTGTTGTTGAGGGCCATGGTCGCCGCGAACAGTGCGGTGAAGCCACCGATGCACGCCACCACCAACAGAGTGGTAGGGGTGTCCACCATGACAGGGTACGAACGAGCTACCAGATAGACACCGGCCTTGACCATCGTGGCGGCGTGTATGAGCGCCGAAACGGTGGTCGGACCTTCCATGGCGTCAGGGAGCCAGTCATGCAGGGGGAACTGGGCCGACTTGCCGACCGCACCGCCGAAGATCATCAGGGTGCCGAAGGTAAGCAGATCGTTCCCGCCGATGAAGGCATCGACGTTCGCGAAGATGTACTCGAAGTCCAGGTTGCCCTGGAATCCGACGAACAGCACGAACAGCCCGATCATGAACATGATGTCGCCGATCCTGGTCACCAAGAAGGCCTTCTTGGCAGCCGAGGCTGCCGAAGGCCGGGTGTTCCAGAAACCGATGAGCAGGTAGGAGCACAGGCCGACCAGCTCCCAGAAGATGAACATCTGGAGGAAGTTGGAGGCCAGTACCAGTCCCAGCATCACGCTGATGAACAGGGAGATGATCGCATAGTAGCGGCGCTTCTTCTCTCCTTCCTCGTGCATGTAGCCGAGGGAGTATATGACGACAAGGGTCGCCACGAAGGAGACGACTATGAGCATCAGGGCGGTCAGGTTATCGATATAGATGCCCATGTTGAAGGTGAAGGCGAAATCTCCGCTCTGTACTACCAGCCATTCTATTGACTGTACGAATGGCGTCCCGTCTCCAGTGGTCAGGGCCTCGAAGGCCACAACTAGGGAGAGTATTAGGGAGATGGCTGTCATTCCGATGGCCACCGGGGCTCCTCCCTCCCATTTCTTGAACAGCCTGTTGCCCAGGAACCCTATCACCACGAAGGCGATCAACGGGAAAATTGGGATCAGCCAGGCGTACTCTGCGAATGCCATATTTACCACCTCAGCAGGTTGATCTCGTCAAGACTGATGGTGTCCCTGGTCTTGTACAGGTTCATTATGATGGCCAGACCGATCGCTACCTCAGCTGCGGCAATGGCGATCGAGACCAAGGCGAAGACCGCCCCATTCAAGTTGCCATAGTACGCGGAGAAGGCCACGAAGTTGATGTTGGCCGCGTTCAGCATGATCTCTATGCTCATCAGCACCACGATGGCGTTCCTCTTGGAGAGCACGCCTATCACGCCGATGACGAAGAGAATGCCCGAGAGGGCAAGGAAATACTCTATCGGTATCATCTTTCCTCCTCCTGGGCGATGAACACGCCTCCCAGCAGGGCAACGAACAGCACGAAGCTGACCATCAGGACGGCGATGCCATAGTCGTTGAACAGCGTGAGGCCGAGCTCGACGTTGTCGGTATCAGCCAGCTCTCCTGCCGGCCACTCGGTCATCAGCAGCGAGCCCACCACTACTCCGAGGAACAGCAGGGCCGTGACGCCGATTACCACTTTTCGCTTATTCATGGCGATCGCCTCCCAGAAGGCGGCGCTTGGTAAGCATGATACCGAACAGCATCAGCACCGACACCGCCCCCACATAGACGAGGATCTGGATGATCCCCAGATATTCGGAACCGAGGAGGATGTAGGTGGCTCCTACCCCCACGAACAGCATGGTCAGCCACATGACGCTGCGGACGATCTCTTTCGTCCACAGGACGGCGATGGCGCCGATGATCATGATGGCTGCAAGGATAAGGAACACGACGAGGTCCCATTCGATAGACCAAACCACGGCCATTACTCCACCTCCTTCATGGTCAGGGCGTCCTTGGGGCATACCTCGACGCAGGTCTCACAGGAGACGCATTTCTCGGCGTCGAAGACCGGCCTCTTGATGGGTCTGCCCTTCTCGTTGACCCCGACCTCGACCATCTTGACAGCGTCCACAGGGCAGTCCTTGGCGCACCTGGAACAGCTTATGCACTTCTTATCCTCCAGCACAGGGAGGTCCTTGTTCTCAGTGTGGCGGCGCGGCTCGACGCCCTTGGACAGTTCCGAGGGTAGCACCTCATTGATATGCACCTCGTATCCAGGCTTCCAGGCATGCTGGAGCTTGTAAGGGTCGTAGATGGCCTCCTCCCGAGTGTATGTGGCCAGCTCATAGTCCGGCGTGACGATCATAGCATCGGTGGGGCAATATTCGGCGCAGTAGCCGCACATCATACACCGACCGACGTTGACACGAGGGCGCTTGACCTTCTTGGCCGGTTCTCCCTCGACTACCTTCAGATCATCAACCTCGACCAGGTCAATGCAACGGGTCGGGCAAATGCGCATGCATATACCGCACCCGATGCACTTATCGAAGACAAGGCCGGGGCGCCCCCTGTACACATCAGGCAGCACCAGCTTCTCCCATGGATACAGAACGGTCTGGGGCCGGTTGACGATGGCCTTGATGAACTGTTTCATGGTGATATACATAGGCTTCACTATGAAGCCGGTGAGCCCCATCTCCTTCTCTTTTCTAGTTTTTGCCTTGTCGGCCATTAGAACCACCCCATCGTCTTGAAGAAGACCGCGATGAAGAGGTTGATCGCTGCCAACGGTAACAGTCTCTTCCAGCAGATGTTCAGGATCTGATCGGTCCTAACACGGGGCAACGCGGCCCTGGCCCACACGAATATCGTGAACACCAGGATCAGTTTGAGCAGGAACCATGCTCCCTCGATGATATAGTCGAGGAAGAATCCATCCCAGCCGCCGAGGAACAGTATAGTGATGAGCGAGCAACCTACGAAGGCACGGGCATATTCGGACATCATGATCAATCCGAACCTCATCCCGCCATACTCTGTCCCCCATCCCTCGACCAGTTCAGCCTCTGCCTCGGGAAGGTCGAAGGGGACCCTCTCGACCTCCGCGATCATGGAGATCACGAAGACCAGGAACCCGATGATCAGCGGAACGACCATCCAGACGTTCTCTTGCTGATAGACCACGATGTCGTTGAGGCTCATGCTGCCAGTGAGAACGACAACGCTGACCACGGACAGGAGCAGCGGCACCTCATAGGCGCAGGTCTGCGCGGCGGCACGCATTCCTCCGATAAGCGTATACTTGTTGTTCGACGCCCAGCCACCCAGCAGGACCGCGAACGGTATCACCCCGAACATTGCCAGGGTGAGTATGACGCTGAGGTCGGAATCGGACATGTAGAATCCCTGGCTGTACGGTATGGTCACGAACATTGCCATGGACACACCGATGATCAGGATAGGCGCCAGAGGATAGATCAGCCGGTCCGCGGAGTCAGGTATGATGTACTCCTTAACTAGGACCTTGAAGGCATCGGCGAAGTTCTGGAACAGGCCGAACGGACCCACCTGGGTACCGACGCGGTCCATGAACCTGCCGAGCATCTTTCTGTCCTGCCAAATGAGCTGGATCGATACCAGCATTCCTACTATCAATATGATCAGCGCCACCACCAGTATGGTGACGATGTTCAGCACTCCCGGGCTTCCTAGCCAATCTGCCAGGCCGTACAGGTGGAGCCATCTCAGGATGGTCCCTACGATATCCACCATCAGCCAGTGGACTAGGCCGCCCAACAATCCCCAAAGATCAAGATACAAAGAGATCACCGGTCCGTTTCGCCCATACAAACATCAAGCATTCCCAGGATCGAAGGGACATCGGCGATCTTGTAGCCGTTGATAAGCTTAGGGCTCGCCGACAGGATCACGAAGAGAGGGCTCCTGACCGACAGACGGTAGGGCTTGCTGCCACCATCGCCCACCAGATACATGAGGCTCTCTCCGCGGGGGTCCTCCATTCGGGCCATCGCGGTTCCGGCCGGCGCATTGCGGGGCGGCTTGACCCTTATCGGCCCGGACTTGGGCATCTTCTTCAGGATCTCCCTGACGATGTTCACCGATTCCTTCATCTCCATCATGCGAACCCGGTAACGAGCCCAGGTATCGCAGGCATCGTGAGTGCACATATGCCAGTCAAGCTCGTCGTAGATCTCATAGGGATCGTTGTGACGGATGTCGTACTTCACGCCGCTCGCCCTGAGCACGGGGCCAGTGAGCCCGACATTGATGGCATCCTTGGCAGACATGTAGCCGAGGCCTTCCATCCTCATGCGGAACAGCTTGCTCTGGTCGACCAGCATGTCATATTCAACAAGCCTCTTCTCAAAGTAGTCGAGTGTCCTCTCGAGGTCGCGCACCCAGTTGGGCGGGGAATCGTTCCTTACCCCTCCGATGCGACAGAAGTTGTACGTCATCCTGGCCCCGCAGAGGGACTGGAACATGTCCAGGAACAGCTCCCTGTCCCTGGTGGCGTATAAGAACATGGTGAGGTTCCCTAGATCGGTGCCGATGGCGGCGAGCCACATCAGGTGGTTACCGATCCTCTGAAGCTCGTCGGACATGGCCCGTATGTACTTGGCCCTCTCCGGCACCTCAATGCCCATCAGCTTCTCGACGGTCATGCAGTATACGTGGCTCCAGGTGAAGGAGGAGCCGTAGCACAGCCTGTCGGCCATGGGGATGATCTGAGGGTAGTTCCTGTCCTCGACCATCCTCTCCCAGCCGCGGTGCAGGTAGCCGATGACAGGCTCAGAGTCCACGATGGTCTCGCCATCGACCTTGATCCTCATGTTCCACAACCCATGGGTCATGGGGTGCTGAGGACCCATGTTGATCCACATCTCTGCCATATCACTGCCCTCCTTCGGCGCAGTCCTTCCGCATCGGGAAGAACTTGTAGTCCTCCGGAAGCAGAAGTCTCTTCAGGTTCGGATGTCCCTTGAAGACGATGCCGAACATGTCAAAGGTCTCTCTCTCATGCCAGTTGGCGCCTTGCCATAGCGGGGTGACCGAATCGACCTCCGGCTCGTCATGAGGCAGATCGACCACGATCTCCAAGGTGATGTTGCTTGAATACGAGGTTATATGGTATACGGACTGGAACTTGTCGCACCAATCCACTCCGCTCACCAGGCTGCAGTGGTCGAAGCCCAGCTCGTCCTTCAGAATTTTGCATAGATCGAACAGGACCGACCGGTCAGCGGCCATGTACAGGCGGCGGGTCTCAGTCCTGCCG
>ENA-UOOM01000243-UOOM01000243.1-fermentation-metagenome-genome-assembly--contig:-NODE-243-length-67696-cov-84.234458_pt1 | contig 67696 bp, 55 predicted proteins | sample MGYA00245781_ERZ724031 | MGnify/ENA primary metagenome ERZ724031 (study PRJEB28704, sample SAMN03018317) | fermentation metagenome | biome: anthropogenic terrestrial biome; feature: soil; material...
TTCGTAAATGTAATTCATAAGGGTCTTACCGTTCCGATTGACAAGATCCTTCGCAAAAGAGGCTCAGGATGACAAAACCCAGTTCCTATTTTCTGCTCCCTGTTTACGTCCCGAACCCACCCCTCCGATTGCCATGCGTATTGCTTCATATTGAGAATTGCTGCCTGCGGCTATGACAACAATGAACCGATCAACCAGGCAGCTAACAACAAAAATACAAATGCCATGCCGATTTTTACAGCAGCGGCGTTTTTCTTCAGGAAGGCAGAGAATTGCCTGGATGTGGTCCCATAAAAAGCCAGGACAAAAACAACAATCAGCGGTACGATGAACATCAGGTTATAAAGCATCAGGTATAAAACCGCCTGACCGCGCATCTCGGGTAGTGTGCTCATCGAAATGATTACCGGCAGGTAAATCTGACCGGTGCAGGCAAGCTCAAGAAGCGAAACCACCAGTCCAACCAAAAAAGCGCTCAAATAATAACTGCTCGATTTGCGTCCTTCACGCACTGTGGCATTGATGCGCTTGCGCAGTGGTTCGGGCAGATTCATTGCCATCTCATCCAGGTCGCCTTCGCGAGCTTTGAAGTAATCGCGAATACTCATGAACGCCAAAACCAGGCAGAACACCGCCGTAAGGGCGTAGACGATATTACTCAGAACCTTCAAGTAAGCCTGAATCAGGTCCAATATCTTGTAGAAGCCAAGTCCAATTGCCAGATATGCCAAAAAGACACCCAATGTAAAACTGGCACCAGTGAGCAGAATTTGTTTGCCCTTGTGCCCGCTCAGAGTCAGGTAGGACACAAAAAAGATGATTGTAGCGAAGGCACAGGGGTTCAGCCCATCTACGAGCCCTGCTAAGACAACCGCCAACCAGCCAAGCTGCTCAAAGCGATCCATCAAGGTCTGGCTGCCTTCATCCGGGTCATATTCAGCCCAAAAACGTTCAGTGCCGCTCTCCAACAGCGTCTCAAGAACCGGTTCAATGGTCTGCGGTCTTATTTCACCTTCACCGATCCATGCGTGGTCAGCAATAAAAATTGCCGGCGTGTGCATATCATCCAGACGGTCTACCCGCTCTGCCATCCAGTTTGCCAGACCGGCTTCATCAAAAACATTGAATTCTTCGATAATCAATTGAGGATATATCTCCTGGAGATAGGCAAGGTCCATTTCTGAACGGGCACATTCCTTACAACCGGTTTGGTAGAAATAAGCGACGTAGATCGGATTATCAGCAACACAATTTTCAGGAGCATCGATGCTGCATATTTCTGACGCGCTTACGCCAGGTTGCGGCGTGGAAACAATTAACTCTTCAAGCTTTACACCGTCCAACTGGTAAAAGGGGATTGCCTCGCCACGGATACCTTCTTCGACCATGCTGCGGAAATGTTGATTGCTCTGCTCTTCACCGACAAGCATCTGGTCGCCAATAATCACAACCGGCAGGTCGCGATTATCAGGTATTGATTGAAGCTGATTTTCTGCAGCAATCAGGGCTTCGTAATTGACGCGCTCGTTCAACTCGAGCAGCCAAATGTCAACCTGCCCTGGATATTCATTTTGCAGAGGATTGACAATGTTTTCTATGACAGCCAGGCAATGGGTGCAGGTGTTGGAATAGAAATAATATACCTGGACTTTTGCATTGCTCAAATCAGGTGTCGAAGCGCCAGTTTCAGGTCCAACCGCCTGGGGACGGAGTTCGATAGCGCTGACCCTTTGAGGCGCAGCCATAAACAAAAAAGAAAAAATAAGTAAACCAACGAAAATCAGGTTAGTTAGCTTTTTTGAATCATGCATAATGGAATTACTACTCCTCATTTTTGTGTGTACATGGACAGTCAAAACCTCGTGGATATTCTAACATGATTGAAAAAAAGGGAAATAGCTCAGGCAATTTCAATTGAATCAAGGAGGAACCGACCCTCTTTGAACAACCAGTACAGTCGATCTTTTTGAACATCATCCAGCCCAGTCAGGACCATTCGAACCTGAAAACCGCCATTTTTCGTGGTTGTATGCACAGCGCGGATGATGTTGGCTCCTTTTTCGGAGACCAAACCGGCAAAATAAGCTAATCCACCAGGTCGATTGGAAGAAGTGGAACCCTCAATGTGTATTGATGTCCAGCGTAAGGCAGATCGGGTGATCTTGACCAGGTCGAGCGCGTTTTCAAATTCGTTGAGGGTGATTGACCCTCCGCCGATAGCTGCATAAAGGTCATCGAGGTTGGCGCAGGCAAGCAGCCCAAGCATGGATTCAATCCGATTGGGGTCCAGCGAGGCGACATCGGTTAAATCCAGGACTCCGCGTTCTTTTAGTATCGGATGAATCATCTCCCGACCAAGCCGGCTGGCATCTTTCAAGTTCACCCGTGCGAGCACGTTGCGCAGCAGGCGCGCGGTAGACGCATTGCAGTGGTTGAGCCAGTCGGGTTCTGGCTGCTTGTGAGGACCAGCGCTGATCACTTCAAGCACATCACCAGGGTTTAGCGTGTCGTAGATGTGGCGTTCTTCACCATTTACCATGATTTTGTGGATTTTGTCGAGGTAAAAATCCTGGATTACCGCCACACCATCCAAAACCGTGCTGGCTTCTTCCAGGAAGCGTGTCCCTCCGAAGGTGGTGAAAATTTGAACCGGCCGGTATCTGCTGATGTCTTTACCATGATTGAGCGCGTAGATGATGCCCCAGGTGTTTTCACCCTCATAGTCTTCTGTTGTGATGGCAACTTCGATAGCCCCTGTGCCTGGGAGATAAGCGGTGACCTGCAGAGCGCGATAGCCATTTTGAGGTGAGGCTAAATAATCGTCGAAACGGTCCTGGTCCAGCTTGCGGCTGAAATATTTGTTCACCCGGGCAAGCAGGCGATAACAGGCAGTCTCATCAGATTCGGCAACGACCATGCGAAAGCTGACAATGTCGTTCACTGCAGAGAAATCATCCAGGGAAGTGCGGTGGCTGCGTGCCATGCGCTGGAGCTTATCCCAGGCTTGCCAATAGCCATTCACAGTGAATCGGATTGACCCGTCAATCCCCTCGGCATTCATCAGGTGTGCGAGTTCGTTGAGATAATAGCGGATAAAATTGACGTTCAGACGGGGATCGGCGTCGATTTTTGCTTTCACCGTCGGGTAAGACTCTGCCTCAGCATAAGGGAATGCCATATCTTCGATCCAGCGTCTCCAGCGGTAGCAATTTAGAATGCCAGCAAGCTTGCCATAAGCCCTGATCGCTTCGTTGGCTTTTGCCCACTGCTTCGCGGGGGGTTGGTACTGCAGGGTCATCAGGTTGTGGCTTTTATCTGCCAGCTTAACCACGAAAACAGCCGGGTCGCGGAACATGGCGATTTTGCGCAGGGTTTCCATCTCGCGGCTGGAGCCATCCCGGGGGTTGCTGATTTTCGTCAAGCCGTCAATGATATGGGCGACTTCCACGCCCAGTTCGCCGGGAAAAACCGCCCTGATTTCATCTAGCGAACCACCCTGGTCCTCCACGGTATCGTGGAGAAGGGCGGCAATTGTCCAGGATTCTTTTTGGACCAGTTTGTCGACAAAGGCGGCTACCCAACTGCAATGAGTTTCGAAATAAGGCTCACCTGAGAGGCGTAATTGACCGGCATGGACGCATTTGCCCCAGTCGTAGGCGCGTTGGAGCGCTTCCGTGCGCGGCACAAATGTATCAACATGAAACTCGTCCGTAATGAGAGGGCGAATTTCTGAGACATTCTCAACGTGGACCATGACAGCCTCCTCTCTGACCGATTTAAGAATATCTTTTAATTATATCGTAACAGCATGATATTGTGCAAAAAAAGCGTGAATAACCAGCAATTCTCAATATGGAAAAATCTGTTAATTTTGTGTGAATGAAAGCGCAGAGTAGGGGTCGGTTGCCATGCCGTCCCGCGAACAGGAAACAGGAAACAGGGAACAGGGAATAGGAAACAGAAACTGGATTTTGTCATCCTGAGCCTCTTTTGCGAAGGATCTTGTCAATCGGAACGGTAAGATCCTTATGAATCACATTTACGAAGTGCTCGTCCCGTTCCGGCGGAGTGATGTTGTTGTGGGGAACGTACACCGTGCGTCCCGGCGAAGCCATCTTTTCGTAGGGAACGTGCACTGCGCATTCCGGTGAAGCTGTCTTTCGTAGGGCGAGACGTCTGTACCAACGAAGTCGGTATTGGAGGTGTCGGTTATTTCCATTGGAGCGATCGTGATGCGCCTCCAATCCGCCGTTGTGTGTGGTCATTGTGAACGGCGGATTGAGGGGGGAGCAACATCACCGTCCCACCAATGTCACAACCCCCTCAATACACGGCTTCGCCGGAACAGACGTCACACTCTACGGCTTATCGTGGGACGGCATGGCATCCTTCCCCTACAAAACAAACAAATCTTTCTGTATTGAGAATTGATGCGTGAATGACCCTATCTTGCGAGCAGGGTGACAGCCAGCAGCTGAACAACGGCTGAGAGGGTGTAGATGATCCAAAAATACGAGTGGCGGGTTTTGTGGCGGAAAACCTTCATCCCCACCAAGCCGCCGATTGCCCCACCGAAAACGCCCAACAACAGCAGTACCTTTTCCGGGATTCTGCGTCCGTCTGCTTTGGCCTGCAGTTTGTCGTAACCAAGCGTTAAAAAGGTGATGAAGCTGATTGGGATGAGTAACCGGTCCATTATTATTCCTGCGTTTTTCAAACAATTGGGAATTATAGCTTATCATTAACTGTGGAGAGAAAAATGAACCCCGAAAACCGCCTGATTCCACTTGAAGCTGTAGAAAATGAAATATTGGTCGTCAATAGTCGATTTATCGCCAGTTTATCTCCCGCTGGGAGTGTGGAAGAAGCTCGCGCTTTTGTCAGCGAGATCAAGCAGCGTTATCACGATGCATCGAATCACGTGCCGGCTTTCATCATTGGACATGGCAAGAGCATCATCACCCATTGTACTGATGACGGCGAACCCTCCGGCACCGCCGGCAGACCAGCCCTGGCGGTCCTGCAGGGCAGCGGGTTGGGTAACGTGGTTGTTGTGGTTACGCGTTATTTTGGGGGCACCAGGCTGGGCACCGGTGGGCTGGTGAAGGCGTATGGTGATGCTGTCAGAGAGGTGCTGAAAGAGGTGAAATTCGCCGTGTTGGTTCCAACGACCACGCTGATGTTCGTGCTTCCTTATCGTTTGTATGACCAGGTTGTGAGGTTGATGGAAGCCAGCGGTGGGCAGGTAGTCGACACTGAATTCATGGAAGAAATAACTGTAACCGTACGTTTCAAGGATGAGGCAGTTGAGGAGTTCAGCAACGACCTGGGCAATCTCTCGGCAGGTCAGGTTGAGCTGGTGATCATCGAACAGAACTCCGAAAGTGTTTTTCCGTTAGTTTAATCATTGATGCTGAGCTGGCAGCAATGCCCACCCGATCCACGCCATCGCAAGCGCAGTGTAACCAATTTTCCTAATACAATTGCTGCTGGGCGGTATAGAGCTTATAGTACAGCCCTTTCTCCTGCAATAATTCAGCATGCGTTCCGGCTTCGACAATTCTGCTCCCCTCCAGGGCAACAATACGGTCTGCATTGCGCACAGTCGAAAGCCTGTGAGCGATAATGATCGTTGTGCGCCCTTCAATCAGGCGGTCTAGCGCTTGCTGAATGAGCATTTCAGTTTCTGTATCAACAGAGGAAGTCGCTTCGTCCAGTATCAGAATCGGGCTATCTTTCAAAACCGCCCGGGCGATCGAGAGGCGCTGTTTTTGTCCACCAGAGAGCTTAACCCCCCGTTCTCCGATCAACGTGTCATACCCGTTAGGCATTCGGTCGATAAATTCGGAGGCGTTGGCAATCTGGGCTGCCCGGATCATCTCTTCTTCGCTTGCGTCCATTTTCCCGAAAAGGATGTTTTCGCGGATGGTGCCGTGAAAGAGGTAAACGTCCTGTAAAACCATGCTGACGGATTGGTGCAGTTGGTCGAGGTCAATCTCCCGCACATCCACACCATCCACGCTGACACTGCCGCTGATCACATCGTAAAACCGGGGAATCAGGCTTACCAGCGTGGTTTTACCCACACCTGTGGGACCAATCAGGGCAACTGTGGCGCCTGCGGGAATTTCGAGGTTGATATCTGAGAGGACTTCTTCTCCTTCAATGTAATGAAAACTGACCTTGTCAAAGTGGATACGTCCTTTCAAAGGTTCGTGAAAAATATGTGGATTCGCAGGGGAGGCGATTTCAGGGTCGACAGTCAGAATTTCAGCGACACGTTCAAATCCAGCCAAAGATTCCTGGACGGCTTCCATCGAATTGCCCAGACCGCGAACAGGGGTATAAAAACTGTCCAGGTATAGAAAAAAGGCGACCAGGTCAGCAATCGAAAGCGTTCCGGCGATTGCCATGCGTGCGCCAAAATAGATTATCAGCAGCTGTCCAATGCCGGCTGCGAAATCAAAAATCGGATTAAAGATCGCCATCAGCTTCAAAGCGTGCAGGTTTTTGTGCAAAACAAGCTGAATTTTGCCGTCCACCTTGTCGAGCGCGTCCTCCTCCCGGGCAAAGGATTTTACTTCCCGGATGCCAGAGAGATTGTCGTTCAGAATCGCGTTCAACTCACCAACAGAATGCTGCCGGTTTCGGAAAGCAGGACGCACAATTTTGCTATAACCAATCACGGCTGCGACGATCAGCGGAATAGGGATGAGCGTAAGCAGTGTCAGCCGCACATTCATTGAAAGCAGGATGGCAGTAACCCCTGCCAGGGTGATGGTGTTGACGATGATATCAGGCAGTGCGTGCGCGACCATGCGCTCGAACAGGTCGGTATCGTTGATAATCCGCGACATCAACTGCCCGGTTTGCTTATCCTCATAAAAGCGTAGTGAGAGCTTCTGGATGTGTTCGTAAACCATCCGGCGGGCGTCTGATACCACCCCCCAGCCTGCCTTGTGGGCAGCGTAAGAGCGGATAAATTGCATCACTGCCCGGGCAATGAAGACGAGCAGCGCGATGGCAGAGATGCGCGTAATAAAATCGATCGTTTCCTGACCGAGCGGTTGGTTGGTCAGCCTGTCGATCAGCAGGCGGATGATCCAGGGGATCAAAAGCTGTGCGCCTACCAGCCCGAGCATGGTCAGGGATGTGGCGAGGATTAATTTCCAATACTTTTTGGCGAGTTTGCCGAGAAGATTAAATGGTTTCAAGTTTATTTCCGTTTTCAAGTGAGATGATTACCGCAGCATTTTTACCCCAGCGCGGGATGGGCAAGCCCCAGGCTTTACGAAAACCAGCGTCTTCCATCCAGAATAAGCCCGTTCCGGCGTTTATCCATGAATTGATGAAGCCCCAGGGGGTCTGCGCTTCGCCGCTTCTGTGTTCCGTATCGTAAGCAGCGAAGAGCATGGTATGACCACCTGCTCCGCTGAGTTGGTTGAAATTTCTTGGCTGTTCTTTGTAATAAATCGCAGGCGCTTTGCCAAACCACCAGTAAATGGTCACCAGGCAGGCGAGGTTTTCTGCTTCTGCAGTCGCGCGCAGGAGTTCCGGGGTCAGGTGAAGCTGTTTTGCTGTTAATGGGAGGTTGTGCTTCTTTGCCAGGTAGCGCGTGAGCCGCACCTGAAGTGGTGGAGTGATGCCCGAGTTTGGCGCAAGGCGATAAAAGCGCCCCCGCCACCAGATGTGGTTTATTTCGTCAATAATTTCCGCGGGGTCAAGTTTGGTTCCGGTGAGCAGCTCTGTTGCTGCGACGATCGAATGCACCGCGCAATCATTACCAACCTGGAGGGTTTGCAATTGAGCGAGTTTTATTTCTGGCAGGGCACGAAGACTGGTCTTTTTCATGATGGCAATTCTACTATTGAAATTGGACTCTTTGTTAAAAGTATGACACAACACGGGTATTTTTTCATTTGACATGTCGATGCGAATGCCGAATTTGCAGGGCGAAGGACTTCTGTTGCTACCACAACCCCTTTTCACCGCGCACCCCACCTCCTCTTTAGAAGGGGGCAGGGGGGTGGGGAACGGGGAGCTGGGAGCGGGGAGCTCCTCTGTAGAGGGGGGCAGGGGGGTGAGAGCATTACAAGGTGGGTGTAAAACGGCGTGGCAATCTGCAGTTATTTGGCAAGTACAAAGAATCAAAGGCAGGCTGCCGCGCCCCCTCAACGTGATCCAAAAGTCCCCGCCTTCCACCTAACGGGGGCTCGCAGTGACGCCTTGTATTCCTGTCGGTACCCTCGACGGGCGGACGTGATATCGCTCTTGCCCCCCACCTTGAATTTATAGTGTTTTTCTAGATTCGTTTTACTCTTACCCCCTTTAATTCCCCCACTAAAGCGGGTCGTTGTTGCACCACATCTAAAGAGGGTGGTGGGGTGTAATGATTGAGGCTTTATGGTATCCAGTCGTATTGGACGAGGTGTTCTTATCGCTGCCGGGGAGTGGATTGCCTGATCCACAACTTCTCATCTTAAAATGCTAAACATATGTGCTAACCTCTTGTCAAAAACGCTCATTCATGGTAATATGAATACATGAACAAATATTCATATGAAAATTGTTACAGGAAATATCCATGGAAGAAAAACTGGATCTCAAAACCGCAGAATTGATCGCCACAACCTTCAAAGGGTTGGCAAACAGCACACGCCTGCGCCTGCTCGCAATCCTGCTGGAAGGTGACACCTGCGTCTCAGACCTGGCAGAGTCCACCGGAATCAGCCAGAGCGCTGTCTCACACCAATTGCGTGTCTTGCGCCACCTCCGCTTCGTCTCCACCCGCCGAGAGGGCAAGCAAATCTTTTACCATATCGATGATGAGCACATCGAGGGTCTCTACAACCTTGCTCTCGAGCACACTTTTCATCTTGATGACCCGAGGAATTAATGACTGACAATACCAATTTATCAAAAACCCCCGATTGCATCGAAAACCCGGATTCGACGGGCTGTGGATGCGACTGCGAATCGACCGGTTCCATCAAACCCGAGCCAGATAAAGAGCGCCCCCGCGCCGCCAAAGCCAGCTTTGGAGGTTTTCTCAGCTCGTTTTGGAAAACACCGGATTTGAAAATCGTCATTATTGGCTTAATCCTCCTGGTTTTGAGCCTCTTTCTCGACCGGCTTGGTATACAGCAGCCCTGGATCATGATCATCCAGCTGGTTTTGCTTCCAATCGCTGGCTGGTCTATTTTTAGGGACGGATTCCGCTCGCTTGTCAAGAACCACCGTTTCAATATGAACACACTGATGTCGATTGCCTCCATCGGAGCGGTTATCCTCGGAGAAACCTACGAAGCCATTGTTCTGCTGCTTCTGTTCACTTTGTCGGAAGCACTGGAAGACTATATAAACGATAATGCCCGCCAAATATTGGCTCAATTTGCAGACCTCGCTCCCAAAACAGCCCTGCTTCTTGAAGACGAGCGTGAATCTGTTGTTCCTGTCGGCACTTTGCAGCCTGGCGATGTCATCGTAATCAGACCAGCCGACCGCATCCCGATGGACGGCATAATCCTGCGCGGCAGCAGTTCAGTCAATCAGGCTCCAATCACCGGCGAGAGCAAACTGGTTGAAAAATCCAGCGGTGATGAAGTCCTCTCCGGCAGCATCAACGGACAGGGCGCTTTGCAGGTGCAGGTCAGCAAGTATGCCCAGGATAATACCATCCAACGCATCATCGAGCTGGTCACGCAAGCCCAGGAAAACAAAGCCGGGCAGGTCAAATTCATCGACCGTTTCGCTGCTGTTTACACTCCGATTGTCTTTGTTATTGCCCTGCTGGCTGCTACCATCCCGGTTTTCTTTTTTAATCAACCGTTCTGGAATGCCGGCAGTACTTACGGCTGGTTTCATCGTTCGCTCTCCCTTCTTTTGGTGGGGTGCCCCTGCGCCCTGGTAATCAGCACACCAATCACGATGATCAGCGGGCTCACCCGGGGAGCCAAAGCCGGGGTGGTCTTCAAAGGAGGTATCTTCCTCGAAGAATTAGCGCGGACTAAAGTGATTGCCTTTGACAAAACCGGTACCCTAACCCGCGGTGAACCCGTGGTAAGCCAGGTGAGGGCAATTGACTGTGAAGGCGCTCAATACTGTCCCCCTTGTGACGATCTGCTCGCTCTTACCAGCGCGCTCGAAGCTCATAGCAGCCATCCACTAAGCTCGGCAGTTCTCAACGAAGCCAAGTTGAGAGGGGTCGCTTCCACTTACCCAGCTGCGCAGGACCTGGTCGTCCTGGAAGGCAGAGGGCAGGTTGGAACGGTCAACGGCAAATCCGGCACAGTCGGCAGCCTGGCGCTATTCCTGGAAGAACATGACACTCCCCAGCAGCTGGTCGACGAAGTTCTCGCTGCTGAAAGCCAGGGAAAAAGCACCATGCTGGTTTGTGATGGTGACCGAGTCAGAGGTTTCCTTAGCGTTGAAGATGTCGTTCGCAGGGGCGTCAGTGAGGTTATCAGCGAGATCAAAGCAGCTGGTATCCACCCAGTGATGCTTACCGGTGATAACAAAACGGTCGCTCAAAAAGTGGCTGACGAGGTTGGGATTGAGGAATATCATGCTTCGTTGCTGCCCGAAGACAAACTGAATTGGCTGAGCGGGCTCAGAGAAAAGTTTGGCTCAGTGGTCATGACCGGTGATGGTATCAACGACTCCCCCGCGCTTGCCAGCGCTGAAGTGGGTATCGGTATGGGCGGTGCCGGCAACGCCCAGGTACTCGAGACTGCTGATGTGGTCCTGCTCGATGATGACCTTGGAAAGCTTCCTTTTGCCATCCGCCTGTCAAAGTTTGTGAACAAACTGATTCGGCAAAATGTTGTCATCAGCCTTGGTGTCAAGTTTTTAATAGCAGTGATCGCCTTGCTCGGTCTGACACCGCTCTGGGTGGCAGTTTTTGCGGATATTGGAATCTCACTGTTGGTTACCCTGAATGGTACCCGCGCGCTGCGCTTTGAACCCGAAACGGGCTTGGCTGTGCCTGAAATCAGCGCAGCCTGAAAACCAGGTCCCATTCTCCTTCAACGGTGGCTTCAGGTCTTGAGATCGTGGTCGCGAATGTGATCCACGATCTTCCTGGCTTTAAGGGGTAGGGATCCCCGCCAACGTAGAACTGGAATGGGTCAGATAAGCTTTCGGAATACCAGGTGCCATAGGTCAGTTTGCCATTTCGCAGCAGGATAGCGACCTGGTTTGGGTCACCTTCGCGCATGTTGATGTCGTAGGTGGTGCTGTTGTATTCAATATAATTCGCCATCAAGAAAATCACGTTATCAAAAGCGATTGGTTCTCCGCTATCCCGGTCGAAAGACTGGGCAAGCGAAAGGACACCATTTTCGTCTTCAACTTCCTGCCAGAGCTGATACTTGCCCGACTCAGGGTCATATCGCCAATCCATCACTGAGAAATCGGCATACATATAGCTAAAACGGGTGGCGATCTCATCCCAATCATTAAAGTTGGGAGCAAAATACTGTTCTTCCATCTGGACTGCCGTTCGGGGAGGTCGGTTCTCCAGCGCAAAAGCCCTGATTGCCGCTGTGTTTACAACCGTGTTTCCGCCTTGAGCCGCTGTCTCGGTACAGATTCCCGGGCAGGGCGCATATCCGCGATAAAAAACCCGATCAGCCAGAGTGTTCTCAAAAACACCTGTGACCATGTCATCCGCGCTGGCGACAACCAGGTCTGCCTGGTAATGCCGTGCCAGGCGCGCATCAATCAGCCGTCCAGGGGCAAGCGGTCCGACCGCTGTGGCATCGTTGGTATAAAACAGTGCCAGCAGATGGTTGGTTTGGTGTCCGTTGTAATATTCAAAGACCAGGTCTGCGTTGATGATCTGGTTAAACGGACGCAGGCTGCGGGGCCAGTTGGCAAGCTTAACCAATACGGGCTGGCGCTGTAAAATTTCGCTGTCAGCAACACGCAGTCCAGTCAGAGGGTTGATTATCCTTGGCTTTACCATGGTGGCGGTGGGTTCCTGGCTTGTAGGCGTCGCAATATCCCATGGTGTTGCTGTCGGTATTGGTGTTGGTGTGGCGTGGATGGCGATTTGGGTTAACTCCGCATCAGGCGACAGAGCGGCGGGACTTTTTTCAAGCGTCAAAACGGGCGTAATCATCGGCGGCATAGTTTGAGATGCTGGAATAGTCAGGAAAAGAATAGCTGCAAGCAGAGCCATGCCTGCGATAAGCCACCAATATTTTGAAAAGATTTGCTTTATTCTTCCCATCATGATGATTTTATCACGGGGGTTGTATCTCAACCCAAGGGATGGCAAACAGATTATTGTTTTGAATTTGACCAAAGCACTCAAAAATGTTGGGTTTGTGACATCGTTGGGATGGCAACAAATCTCAAAGCGGATGTGCTTAGGTCGAAAACGATCAGGAAACAGGAATAGGGAGCAGGGAACAGGAATTGGGTTTTGTCATCCTGAGCCTCTTTTGCGAAGGATCTTGTCGATTGGAAGGGTAAGATCCTTACGAAGTGACACATAGTGTATTTCGTTCAGGATGACAGATAGTTTGTCATCCTGAGCCTCTTTTGCGAAGGATCTTGTCCACAAACGACAGGATGCTTCGCAAAGGCTGCTCAAAATGACAGCCTCTTTTTCAATGCTTTTTGCCTGGTCTGGCCAAAACTGACACTGTTCTCGCAAGCAGGATGATATCTGGATTCAACCCGATGTTATCAAAAACAATCTTCGTTACCCACAAACCATAGCAAACTCCTAAACCGCTCTTAATTGCGAATTAACGAGCCCTTAACCTATGTTTGGTAGCATAGTTGAGTAACAATTTATCGAAAAAATGGAGAAAATGAAAATGAAAAATTTCAAGAGGATGATTTTTACTGGTCTTATTATGATACTGGTCCTGGCAGTTGCAGCTGCCTGTGCTCAAACGACTCCAGCCCCTGACGTTGAGGCTCCAAAGGAAACAAGGTTCACCATGGCGGGCTCCACCACTGTTCAGCCCCTCGCCGAAATTTTAGCCGAAACCTTTATGGCTAATAACGCTGATGTGCGTGTAGATGTCCAGGGTGGTGGTTCCAGTGTTGGTGTAAAGGCAGCTGGTCAAAAAACCGCGGATATCGGCATGGCTTCCCGTGAAATCAAAGATTCGGAGTTCACTGAATTTCCCAACATCAATGTGATTGTCCTCGCTCGTGATGGGATCGCCATCGTTACCCATCCTGAAGTCGGAGTTGGCGATCTGACAATTGAACAGATAAAGGGCATTTTCGGTGGGACAATCACCAATTGGCGCGAAGTTGGTGGTGAAGATTCCAGCATCATTGTAGTCTCCCGCGAAGAAGGTTCCGGCACCCGTGCGGCATTTGAAGAAATGGTGCTTGGTGAAGAAGTCCTGATAACCGAAAACGCGATTCTGCAGCCATCCAATGGCTCGATTCGCACCACCGTATCAACCACGACCAATTCGATTGGTTATATCAGCTTTGGTTACCTCGGTGGCACCATGAAATCGATCCGTGTTGAAGGGGTTGCGCCCACAGAAGCGAATGCTTCCAATGGTACTTACCCTCTCGTCCGCTCACTCAATCTGATCACTTTCGGCGAACCCACTGGCGAATTGAAGGTGTTCATCGATTTCATGCTCAGCCCAACAGGGCAGCAAGTTGTTGTCGACGAAGGTTACCTTCCGGTCAAATAATTGTGACCGATTAATATAGAATATAATAAAAAACGCCGCTCACGCAACGGTTGCGCGGCGTTCAAATTATGAAAATGCCTGGAGGAAATTTGAAAGAAAAAAGCGGCAGAATGATCGCGGATCAAACCGTCAAGTACATTCTTTTTATCAGCGCAATTCTTTCAATCATCATCGTTTTGGCTATCGCTTATTTTATCTTTCGTGAGAGCATCCAGGCATGGAAAGAAATCGGCTTTACAAACATAATTCTGAAGAGCGTCTGGCGCCCCGGGCAAGACCAATATGGCATTCTTGCCATGATTGTTGGTTCAATTGCAGTCACGATCGGTGCGATTGTTTTGGGCGTTCCCCTGGCGCTTGGTACGGCTATATTTTTAGGTGAAATTGCGCCTAAAGGCGTCCAGGCTCTCCTGCGTCCGGCTGTACAGCTGCTTGCAGGCATTCCCTCTGTGGTCTATGGTCTCTTTGGGATGGTTGTGCTGGTCCCCATCATTCGGCGGATCAACGTACCCGGTAATTCTGGTTATGGACTTTTAGCTGCTTCAATTGTCCTGGCGGTTATGATTCTTCCGACGATCACCAGCATCGCCGAAGACGCAATCCGGGCGGTTCCTGATAGCTATCGCTCCGGCTCTCTCGCGTTAGGCGCAACCAAGTGGCAGACGATTACGAAAGTAGTTCTGCCGGCAGGAAGATCCGGCATTATTGCTGGAATTATCCTTGGAGTCGGGCGCGCTTTGGGAGAAACCATGGCGATGATCATGGTCATTGGCAATTCAGTGAAGTTCCCAAAGCCTCTCACAGCCAACCCGCTTACTTTTTACCTGTCTAAGGCAAGAACGTTAACCGGCAACATTGCTGTTGAAATCAGCTATGCCACTGGTATCCACGAGAGCGCGCTTTTTGCCACCGGTGTAGTTTTGTTTGCCCTGATCATCATTGTCAACGCCAGCGCGAGATGGTTCATAAAGCGACAATCATCTATTCCGACTACAAGGCAGTAACGACATGATCAACAACAAGAGCATCTCTACCCTGCATAACGACCCTGAATCTCTAAAAAATCTTAAAATCCGTAGCACAACCCAAAACGTTTGGTTCTCAATCATGTGGCTGGCAGGCTTGGTAACATTGATAATTTTATTGCTGGTGATTGGCTATGTCATCATCCAGGGCGGCAAAGCGCTTAGTTGGGAGTTCCTCACTACCCCCCCCCGAGGTGGTCTTTCTGGAGAGGGCGGGATTTCCACAACCCTCGGTACGACAGTTTATCTGGTAGCGCTCACGCTATTAATTGCCACGCCACTCGGTGTCGGTGCAGCCATTTACCTGATCGAATATGCTGGTGAGCTGGGCTTGACCTCACCAGTTATGCGAGTTTTGATTTCCATCGCTAACTTTGCCGTTGAAACCCTGGCTGGAATCCCCTCGATCATTTATGGACTTTTTGGATACGCCCTGTTTGTCTCGACGCTACAGTTTGGGTGGTCACTGTTATCCGCCGCTTTGGCTGGCGCTTGCCTCGTGTTACCCACGATCATCCGCACTACTGAGGAAGCGTTATTAACTGTTCCTGACGACTATCGCCGCGGCAGCCTGGCGCTTGGTGCCACGAAGTGGCAAACGCTTTATAAAGTGGTCTTGCCGGCAGCTATACCGGGAATCATCACCGGAATCATCCTGAGTGTCGGGCGGATCATCAGCGAAACCGCCGTTTTCTTTGTCACGCTCGGTGGAAGCCACCGATTGCCCTCCTCGATTATGGATGGCGGTCGCACGCTGGCGCTGCACCTTTATTATCTTGCCATGGATACCAACGCGTTTGATAAAGCAATGGGTACAGGTGCGGTTCTGGTTATTCTTATTATTCTGATTAACCTTTCAATCAACCTAATCTCAGGCAAATTAACCGCAAGAATACGTGGAGGGAAATGAACACCAAATTAGAAACCATTGAATTTAACCTTTATTACGGCGACTTCCACGCGCTAAAAGATATTTCGGTGAAAATTCCCGAAAAGAGAGTGACCGCCCTGATTGGACCTTCGGGAAGTGGTAAAAGCACATTTTTACGGACTTTCAACCGGATGAATGATCTTATCTCCGGTGTCCGTACGCATGGGGATGTCTTGATTGACAATGTCGATTTGTTCAAAATCGATCCGGTTGCTCTTCGACAGAATATCGGGATGGTTTTTCAAAAACCCAATCCTTTCCCAAAATCGATTTTTGAAAATGTTGCTTACGGTCCCCGGGTGACCGGCTTGCGAGACCATAAAAAACTTGAAGAAATTGTCGAATCGAGTTTGCGATCCGCTGCCTTGTGGGATGAAGTCAAAGACGACCTCGCGAAATCGGGGCTGGCTTTATCGGGCGGGCAGCAGCAGCGCCTGTGCATCGCGAGGGCGCTCGCGGTTCAGCCTACTGTAATCCTTATGGACGAGCCGGCTGCCTCGCTCGACCCGATTGCCACTCAGAAAATTGAAGATCTCATTCACACCCTCTCCGAAAACTACACCATCGTCATCGTCACCCACAATATGCAGCAGGCTGGTCGGGTCTCGGACTATACCGCCTTCTTTTATACTGACGATACTCGCACAGGACGGCTGGTCGAGTTTGACGAAACCAAGATAATTTTTACCAACCCCGCAGATAAACGCACAGAAGATTACATCACCGGTCGCTTTGGTTAAGGCTTTTTGCAAAGAGATTATCAGCCTGAAAACTTATTGGGCAAATGAAAAGAGCAACTTCCTTGTTTTACTCATTGTTGTCAACCGTTGGTTGACGCAAAAAACCTGATTTTTCTCAGGGTGTATAATACAACTATGAAAATCGGTGTACTGTCATATAGATTTGATTTTTATACAAATCTGCGAAACATACTCTACAAACTCCCCGAAGCTGAATATGTGCCGGTCAGAGATTGGTACAGCCTCCTCCGGCGCGCTGCCAACTTCGCCAATCGCCGGCTTGGCAGACCCCTCTTCCCAACTTTCGACCTCAACAATCAATTTGACGACTTTGAATTTAACAAAGTTGACTTGCTCCATTTCTCCAATGGAATCAGCTTCGGTCGCACTCCATGGGTGTCTCATTTTGAGACCATCCTGCCTCGCTTTTCTGAATTGATGACGCGTTACCACGGTCAATTCAGACAGCCACTTCATATGACGCCATTGCTCCAGAAGGGGTTTGATGCCCTGCTCTCATCTTCCTGTAAACGGATTATTGCCTGGTCGCAGTGCGCCGCGGATATGCAGCGAGATCTGCTCTCAGAGCTCCCATCCGACACGCGTGACACTATCCTTGATAAAATGATTGTCCTTCATCCACCGCAAGAACTGCTCGTCGAACAACCCCAAAAGAGAGAATACAGTAATTCGCAACCCATCCGCTTCATCCTGATCGGAGATGCTTTCTTTAGAAAGGGCGGTATCCAGATACTCCACGCCTTTAAAAAATTGGTCAGGGAAGAGAATTTGCCAGTGAAACTGGTCCTGGTTACTTCTTTCAGACTTGACCATTATGCCGCGCACGAAACTGTGGAAGACCAGTTGCAGGCAAGGCTGGAAGTCGCTGAAAATTCTGACTGGATCGAGCATTACCAGGGCTTGCCAAACAGCGATACTTTAGACCTGATCAAAGGCTGCGATGTGGGGCTGCTTCCCACATGGGCGGATACCTACGGTCTTTCCGTGCTCGAAACCCAGGCGTGTGGCTGCCCTGTCATCACTACCGACGTGCGTGCTTTGCCCGAGATCAACAACACCGATGTCGGTTGGCTTATCCGGGTGCCTAAAAACGATTTAGGCGAAGCGCTCTATCATACCCCCGAAGAACGCGAAAAACTATCACAGCAAATTCAGACCGGGCTGGAAGTTATCGTTCGAAACATAGCTGCCGACCCATCCGTGATATACCCCAAAGGTCTCGCCGCTCTCGAACGTATTCGGCAAATGCACAATCCCGATTCGTATGCTCAAAGACTTCGCGAAATTTACCATGAAGCTCTGAACTGACTTCTTTCTGCCCTCTTACACACTCTTTGATGACAAGGGACTAAAGTATAATAAAAGAAAATCCCGACCAAGGAGTCTGATATGATCGTCACAACCAAGAAATTATTCGAACATGCCTATGGAAAATACGCCATCGGTGCCTACAACATCAATAACCTCGAACAAATTGTTGGTTTGTTCAGAGGCAACCTGGATTCCCAGGCTCCGTTCATTGTTCAACTGAGCAAAGGTGCCCGCGGTTATACCGACAAAGCCTTCCTCGAAGGTCTTATCCGTGCCGCGGACGTTGTTTTTCCGGATGCCATTTTTGCGGTCCACCTCGACCACGGCGATGAAGCCACCTGTTACGATTGTATCGAGTCAGGTTTCTATAGTTCTGTGATGATTGACGCCAGCAGCCATCCCTTTGAAGAAAATATCGCCATCACCAGGCGTGTAGTTGAGGCAGCACACGCTAAAGGGATTGTCGTCGAAGCCGAGCTGGGCATGCTCGGCGGTGTGGAAGAACATGTCTCAGTCAGCGAGTCTGACGCGAAACTTACCGACCCTGACCAGGCAAAAGAATTCGTCGAGCGCACCGGTTGTGATTCGCTTGCAGTCGCGATTGGCACCAGCCACGGCGCTTTCAAGTTTACCGGCAGCCAATCATTGCACTTTGACGTCCTCGCGGATATCCAAAAGCGCCTGCCCGGCTTCCCCCTGGTCATGCACGGCTCCAGCTCCGTGCCACAGGAAGAAGTTGAACGCATCAATGCTGCTGGCGGGAAAATTTCCGGCGCCAAGGGGGTGGATGCCACTCAATTCCGCCGGGCAGCCGAATTGGGCGTTACCAAGATCAACATCGACACCGATGGTCGCCTGGTCTGGACTCGTGTACATCGTGAGTTCTTTAATGCGCACCCCGAAAAGTTTGACCTGCGCGACCCGGGCAAGATTTTTATGGCGGAATATGCCAAATTCATCGCCGAAAAGAACGAATATCTCGGCAGCGCCGGTCAACTCCCCGCTGTCCGCGAATTTATCAAATAGTTCTCCCTTTTAACAGGGAAAATCTGTACGGTTCGCTACGCCCCAGGCATCATGAGCACGCTCTCCCAAATTGGACGGGCATGATCATGATGCCGGGGTGACATAACGCACTTCGTAAGTGTACTTTGTAAGCAAGCAGAACAATCGCCCCCTGCGCAAACCAATATCGCGTCGTAATCGTTGTTACTTTTCCTATCAGCTATCGGCTTTGGGCGTTCAACTGATATAATTCACCAACCAACTACAGGAGCAAGAACATGACAGAAGAGAGCCCAACCAAAACCAACTTTATCCGCGATATCATCGACGAACACAACCGCACCGGTCGGTTTGATGGGCGCGTTCACACCCGCTTTCCACCCGAACCCAACGGATACCTGCACATCGGGCATGCCAAGGCGCTGGTGATCGATTTTGGCATCGCCGAAGACTACGGTGGGCTCACCAACCTGCGCTATGACGACACCAACCCAGTCAAAGAAGACGTCGAATTCGTTGATGCCATTAAGGAAGACATCCGCTGGCTTGGTTTCGACTGGGGCGACCGCGAATTTTACGCCTCCGACTACTTTGAACCGCTCTACGAGATGGCGATCAAACTGATCAACAAAGGAAAAGCCTACGTCGATGAACTTTCGTTCGACGAGATGCGCCAGTATCGCGGCACACTCACCGAACCCGGAAAAAACAGCCCCTGGCGTGAGCGCCCCATCGCCGAAAATCTGGACCTCTTCCAGCGTATGCGTGCCGGAGAATTTCCCGATGGCAGCCTGACCCTGCGCGCAAAAATTGACATGACATCGCCCAATATGAACATGCGCGACCCGGTCATGTACCGCATCCTCCACGCCGAACACCATCGCACGGGGAACGAATGGTGCATCTATCCGATGTACGACTTCGCCCACGGGCAGTCAGATTCGCTTGAGTGTATCACCCATTCAATGTGCAGCCTCGAATACGAAAACCATCGCCCGCTCTACGACTGGTTCCTCGATGAGCTTGAGATCTTCCACCCGCAGCAGATCGAATTTGCCCGCCTCAACCTGACCCACACGGTCATGTCCAAACGTAAACTACGTAAACTTGTCGAAGAAGGGCACGTCTCCGGCTGGACCGATCCACGCATGCCGACCCTCGCCGCCATGCGCCGCCGCGGCTATCCGCCCGGCGCCATCCGCGAATTTATCGAGACTATTGGTGTAGCCAAATCCGATAGCTTTGTCGAGGTTGAACTGCTCGAACACATCGTTCGCGACCAGCTCAACCTCACCTCGCCTCGCCGTATGGCTGTGCTCGATCCGCTTAAAGTAGTCATCGACAACTACCCCGCTGATCAGGAAGAGGAATTCGATGTGCCCGATTTCCCGCATGACCCCGAAAACTCCGACACGCGCAAAGTGCCTTTTGGGCGTGTAATCTACATCGAGCGCAGCGATTTTGAAGAAACCCCACCGCCCAAATATTTCCGCCTCGCACCTGGACGTGAAGTACGGTTGATGAACGCCTATTACATCACCTGCACCGACCTGGTCAAAGACCACCAGGGCAACCTGCTGGAAGTCCATTGTACTTACGACCCCGAAACGCGCGGTGGCATGTCGCCTGATGGTCGCAAGGTCAGAGGCACCATCCATTGGGTCTCCGAAAATCACGCCATTGATGCCGAAATCCGCCTCTATGAACAGATGTTCGCCGATGAACACCCCGAAGACCTGCCCGAGGGCGAAACCTTCATGGAAAACTTTGACCCCGATTCCAAAAAAGTGCTCATGGCGAAGCTTGAACCTTCGCTGGCAGCGGCAAGGGTTGGCGAAGTCTTCCAGTTTGTGCGCAACGGCTATTTCACGCTCGACAGTGAAGATTCCGCACCTGGCGCGCTGGTCTTCAACCGCACGATTGGTCTGGTTGACACCTGGGCAAAGATGCATAAATAGCTGATAGCTCCGGTTTGTCCATGCCAGCTGGCAGCTTTTTTCTCTACCTGTTAGCTGTCAGCCATGAGCTAATATGGTAGAATACTCACCAATCGGGGCCTGTAGCTCAATGGCGGAGCAGGCGGCTCATAACCGCTTGGTTGAAGGTTCGAATCCTTCCGGGCCCATGTTTGATTGATACAACGACCCCTCTGCGGCGGGGTCGTTTTTCTTATCCCACTTTAGAGGGGCTCTTAGTTCTACCCCCTCTTTAGAGGGGATCGCAGTTTTACCCCCTCTGTAGAGGGGATCGCAGTTTTACCCCCTCTTTAGAGGGGGGCAGGGGGGTGAGAGAATGACAATTATAAGAGTGACATCGAAGGTTGAACGATTTCTACGAGCTGTTTCCTACGAGCTCTCAGCTTTTGCCCTGTCATCCTGAGCCTCTTTTGCGAAGGATCCTGACGCTTCGACCAGATTGACTAATCTACTGAAACGGGTAGATTCTTACGAAGTACACTGTGTGTCACTTCGTTCAGAATGACAGTGCTTATGTCAGAATGACAGTGCTTTTGTCAGAATGAATATTAAAAGAATAAGAAATCAAAAGCAGGCTGCCGCGCCCCCTTTTCGTAATTCAATAGCTCCTGCTCTTCGGCTAACGGGGGCTCGCAGTGACGGGTCTGTAATCTGTCATTGCGAGCGTAGCGAAGGAATATGCCTTTACTCTGTCATCCTGAGCCTCTTTTGCGAAGGATCTTGACATTTCGACCACGATGGCTATTCTGCTGAAACGGTTAGATTCTACACTTCGTTCAGAACGACAGTCCTCTTGTCAGAATGAATATTTAAAAAAAAGAAATCAAAAGCAGGCTGCCGCGCCCCCTTGTTGTGATTCAATAGCTCCTGCTCTTCGGCTAACGGGGGCTCGCAGTGATAGGTCTGTAAGCTGTCATTGCGAGCGTAGCGAAGCAATCTGCCTTTAATCTGTCATCCTGAGCCTCTTTTGCGAAGGATCTTGACGCTTCAACCACGATGGCTATTCTACGCAAGCGTTAAGATTCTTCACTTCGTTCAGAATGACAGTGCTTATGTCAGAATGACAGTGCTTATGTCAGAATGACAGTGCTCTTGTCAGAATAAAAATAAGAAATCAAAAGCAGGCTGCCGCACCCCCTTTTCGTAATTCAATAGCTCCTGCTATTCGGATAGCGGGGGCTCGCAGTGACGGGTCTGTAATCTGTCATTTCGAGCGTAGCGAAGCAATCTGCCTTTAATCTGTCATCCTGAGCCTATTTTGCGAAGGATCCTGACGCTTCAACCACAATGGCTATTCTGCTGAAACGGTTGGATTCTACACTTCGTTCAGAATGACAGTCCTCTTGTCAGAATGAAGAACAAAAGAATAAGAAATCAAAAGCAGACTGCCGCGCCCCCTTGTTGTGATTCAATAGCTCCTGCTCTTCGGCTAACGGGGGCTCTCAGTGACGGGTCTGTAATCTGTCATTGCGAGCGTAGCGAAGCAATCTGCCTTTAATCTGTCATCCTGCGCCTCTTTTGGGGCGGCAACGGGGTGAGGATTCTTCTTTTTTACTTCCCACTTCCTGTTCCATGCGAATGGCTACATTTGTGAAAATTGCCAAGTGCAAAGGTTAAACAAAACATATAATTACATGTTGGCACTCGTATAATAGAAGCACGTTCAAATAATAACAAAACGATAATGGACGTCAGAGGAAATTTCCAGGAGTGTCAGAGTATATGAATCAAACAGCAATCGTAGCGGGGGGGTGTTTCTGGGGGATGGAAGCGAACTTCCAGAATCTATACGGAGTCCTTAAAACCGAAGTCGGTTACACGGGCGGTCATGTCGAAGACCCAACTTATCGCCAGGTCTGCCAGGAGACAACCGGGCATGTAGAAGCGGTTCGGCTTGAGTTTGACCCTGGGAAGGTAAGTTACCAGGAAATAGTGGAAGCGTTCTTCCAATATCACGATCCGACGCTTTGCAAAGATAATTGCTTGTCCCAAAGCAACCAGTATGACTCGGTCATTTTCACTATGGATGACGAGCAAAACAAAATTGCCAGAGATGTGATCAAAAAGCTGAAGCGCAGCGGTGAATATGACTGCAGGGTTATCACCAGTGTGCGCCCGGCATCCGAGTTTTATTTGGCTGAAACATATCACCAAAACTATTATGTCAAGCACAATATCTCGATAGATACTGACATCTGTTGTTAACAACGCATAGATGCAATACAGTTATAATTAAGGGATGGAAACAAACTTCGAAACCCCAAATGGCGCCAGGGAAAAGCGCATCGCGATATTAATCGACGGTGACAATGCCCAGGCGTCCTTAATTGAGCAAATTGTGGTCGAATCGAGCCGCTATGGCAACGCGACCATTCGGCGGATTTATGGTGACTGGACCTCGACCAGTATGAAATCGTGGAAGGACACGCTGAACTCATACGCCTTCCAGCCTTTTCAACAATTCAGCTACTCAGTTGGCAAGAACGCGACCGACTCGGCAATGATCATTGACGCAATGGATATCTTGCACTCAAACCAGGTGGACGGCTTTTGCCTGGTTTCGAGCGACAGTGATTATACGCGCCTGGCTACACGGCTGCGCGAGAGCGGCAAACTTGTGGTCGGGATCGGAAAAAATTTGACCCCACGCGCGTTTGTATCCGCTTGCGACGTGTTTATCTATACCGAAAACCTTGAACAGCGCGAACGTCAGAAGCGTCAGCAGGCAGCCAAGCAAAAGATGAGCAAAGAAGAGCAGGACCTGATCGATAACATTGAAGATGCGATCGAGTCGGCAGGAACAGATGACGACGGCTGGGCGCGGCTTTCGGAGGTGGGCACGGCGCTGCGGCGTATCGACCCTGGTTTCGACCCACGCAGCTACGGCGCGAAGCAGCTGGCGACGCTCGTACGCGCAAAGAGAGACCATTTTGATCTCAAAAAGCTCCCTGGCAAATCGATCATCGTGGTGAGAACGAAGGACGAGGATTAGAAGCGTTAATCCCTTGCCGGATAGCCGGTGATGTTCTGGATGTCCTTGTATAACGGTGCGAGGCGGTCATACATTTTCAGATAAACCCGGCGATAGAGCTGGTCATAAAGCTTTTGGTGTTCCCTGTTCGGTTCAAAAGTTGTGCTGATTCGGGTCATTTCTGATACCGCTATTTCAAACGAAGGATGGAAATTTAAACCAACAGCAAGGTCGATCGCCGCGCCAAGCCCACTGGCTTCATAAACATGCGGACGGCTGACCGGCATGCCGAAGATGTCGGCGGTAAGTTGGGCGGCGGCATCACTTTGGGAGCCTCCACCGGAGACACGCACTTCGGTGATGGGGACGCCACTTCGCTTGCTGGTGCGTTCGGCGCCTTCACGCAAGGCATAAGCAAGCCCTTCGAGGATAGCCCGATAGAAGTGAGCACGGGTGTGCACCCCACCAAAACCGATCACGGAGCCTTTTGCTTCGGGACCAGGCGATTTGAGCCCCGGCGCCCAATAGGGCTGAAGGATGAGACCCATCGAACCGGCAGGCACTGAGTTGACCAGGTCGTCGAACAAGAATTCGGGGGGGATGCCGCGTTCATTCGCGAGACGCTGTTCGTTTTGACCAAATTCGCGCAAGAACCAGGAGACCATCCAATACCCGCGGAAGAGCTGGATCTCGAGAGAATAGGAGCCAGGCACGGCAGCAGGGTAAGGCGGAATGAGCGGGACGACTTCGATGTAACGTTGGTGGATGGTGTTGATGGTGGCAGCGGTCCCATAGGAGAGGCAGCAGATATTCGGGGCAAGCGTGCCTGAGCCGAGCACCTCGCAGGCTTTGTCTGCTGCGGCGGCGATCAGGGGTAAGCCAGCGGGAATGCCAGTTTCGATGGACGCCTGGCTGGTGATCTCGCCCAGCAGGCTGGCGGGAGGGACTAAATCGACCAATTTTTCCGGCTCGACCGGGACAGCCCGCCATTTCCAGTCGAAACTACCTGCCCACTGGTGTTTCTTGTAATCGAAAGGTAAGTGGGCAACCTGGCAGGCGGTGGAATCGACAAATTTGCCCGTTAGACAGTGGGTGAGGTAACCGGAGAGGAGCACGACTTTAGCGGTTTGCTTCCAGATATCTGGTTGATGAGTGCGGATCCAGTTGGTTTTGGCTTCCGATTGCAGATAGCGGATGGTGTTGTTCATGCCTGAGATGGCGAAAAGCACACCCCAGATTCCGCCAACGTTGGGCAACCCGGCAGTGCGCCGCTGGTCGGACCAATGGATAGCGGGACGAAGGGGCTGAGCATCCTTGTCGAGATTGATGAGCACATTTCGTTGGGTGGTGATGGCAACACCGGCGAGCTTGCTTTTGTCCACACCGGGGATAGCCCAAAGCAAATGGCAGGCCTTGCAGAGGCTTTCCCAAAAGAGAATCGGCTCAAGCTCTGCCCAACCAGGTTTTGGGGAAGAATATTCAGGCAAAAGAACCTGGGATTTGAAAAGCAAGTTGCCCTGAAGGTCAAAAATCAAGGCGCGGGTCGACTGCGTGCCAACGTCAATGGAGAGAAGGAATTCTTTGGTCATCTATACCTCAAAGTCTTTGCCCCATCGTTTTTCCTTTTGCGCGGGGGTCATATCGAGCCCCAGCGTGCCGCCGGGGTTCATGATGTTGTTGGGATCAAAATGTTTTTTGAGTAAGCGAATCACCTCCATCTGCTCGCTGCCTATCTGGTCTTCGAGCCAGGGAGCAGTGGCTTTGCCGACGCCGTGATGGTGGCTGATGGCAGCTCCGGATTTTGCGATAGCCTCCAGGATGCCGTATTGCAGGTCGAGGTACTCGCGGATGGTGTCTATTTTGGCGATGAAAATGAAGTAGAGGTTGGCGCCCTGTGGATAGGAATGGGAAATATGGGTCATACAAATCGTATTCGGTCTGGATTTTATGTAGGCGCGTACGCCTTCGTGAACCCGGGGCATCTGCGACCAGGTGACACCGCACTCGAGCGTGTCGATAAGAATGCCGTAATCCTGAAGGTCTTCACGCAAATAGGGATCAGTAAAACGACCTTTTTCCCAGGTTTTGGTGACCCCGGCGATAGAGAGCTCAAAAGCTTTGTATTTGCGGCAAATTCTGCGGATTTTACGGTCCATGTTGCGGCAGAAGTCTTTTTCGCCGTCCGTGAAACCAAGCAGGAGGCATTTTTGCATCGGTTTGAAGCCCATTTTTGTGAGAAGGGTGTTGGCAATGCTGTCAGAAATATGATACAGATGCATCATGATGTCGGTCTCTTCGGGGTCCGAGATGCGATAAACGGATGGAAAACCAAATTCACCCTGCATGATTTCGCGGCTGGCTGCCTGGGCATCCTCCCAATTATGGAACATATAGCTAAATTTCTTGCGGTTTTCGGGTTGATGGTGCCAGATTTTGAGAGTGGCTTTGCTGAGAATACCAAAGCTGCCTTCCCCACCAATCATCACCTGGTCAAAATCTGGCCCGGTAGCAGCGCGAGGATGAGGACAGGTTTTGAAAATTCCGCGCGGGGTTACATATTCCTGATCGATAACCATGTCTTCAAGCTTGCCGTAGTAGGTGGAATTCTGCCCGGCACCTCGGGTGACAACCCATCCGCCCACGCTGGAGTATTCGAAGGATTGGGGGAAGTGTCCGACGGTGTAATTACGTTTTGCGCCGAGTTTTGTGACCGCGTTCTGCAGCAGGTCTTCAAGCTGCGTCCCCCACATGCCGGCTTCGACGGTAACGGTATGGTCGATCTCGTTCAGTTCGACCAACTTGTTCATATGGACCGACATGTCGATGCAGATTCCGCCTTTTGTGGCTTCGTATCCACGTGTCACGGTTGAACCACCACCAAACACATAGATTGGTATTAGGTTCTCATTTGCATAAGCAACGATCGCTTCAATCTCTTCCTGGCTGCGGGGAGCTACAACGACATCAGGCAGGTTCTCGACGATTTTTCTGCGCAATCGCAGAGCATCAATCATCCCCTGACCATATGAACGTTTGATACGGGTATAGGTATCCGTGCGCAGGTGCTCTTCGCCGCAGGTTTTAACCAGGAATTCATGATGCTCAACGGGCAAAGCGCTGGGAACATCGTCCGGAACAAGATCGAGTCCTAATTTGCCAGGTTTTGAGAGGGTTTCCTTAGATAAGCCAAACCGATCCATGATTAGCTTGGTTAAACCACTGTTGGGGTGTTTGAAACCAGCAGGATCACCCCATTTAAAGATCGAACGCCAGGTGCCTGCAGGAACGGGCTCTTCATACCAGGCGGGGACAAATTTTTCGTTTGATGCCATTGTTCTCCTATTCTAAATGACTTCCCGGGTTCGGACTGAAAGCTTGCAAATAAATTTGTTGGTAGCGGGATATTTCGATGCGCCACTCGTCATCGCTCCAGGGCAGATGGGGGGCGGTGAGGTCTTGTATTTTGTCCATTACATCCATCGCACCGTTGGGTAAAAGTAATCCCAGGCGTGTGTGCCGGAGCAATAAATCATCAAGATGTTCAACCATGCCGAAATGTGCGTTATAAAGCAATTCCGCCCAATGCATGTAAAGGTCATCGATTCGGGTAAGGTCGTGCGGCGTGGAAACTTCCAACAGGTCCGGGAGCGCTTGCCCGTAGCGACCGGCGAGATAATAAAAACTTTGCGGGGCAAGGGGATTCCCGGGCAGATCGGCTGGGATTGGTTTGAACCAATCCTTGATCGGTGAGAGGTTTTTGCCAATTAATCGTGCGGCGGTTTTCAGAGCATCTTCAGCCATAAGCTCGAAGATGGTCAGCTTGCCGCCGGTGATGGTTACCAAACCATCTTCCTCCAAAACGAGGTGAGCGCGGGATTCTGCTGATGGGTTGTTAGCATCGCCCCGAACGATCGGACGCAGCCCGGCAAAAGATGAAAGGACTGAAGTTTCACTGATATTCGTGCCGGGAAAAATGGCATGAATTGCTTCGAGCATGTAGGAAATTTCCTGGTCTGTGCAGAACGGTTCCTGTTCAAGAGGATAAGGGTGATCAAGATCGGTAGTTCCGAAGATTGTGCGTCCTTCCCAGGGGATGGCGAACATCGCGCGTCCGTCATTCGGGTGCATTAAGGTGACAGCATTTGGGATGGGCAGGTCGTCGAAACTGAACACCAGGTGAGATCCGCGCAGGGGTCTGACGCGATCCGGACGTCCAAGCTGTTGGCGTAATTGGTCAGTCCAGGGACCGGTTGCGTTGATGACTGCCTTGGTTTTCAGCTCCAGTGTGCCATGATTGGAACGGGAACGATCTTCCACGGCAACCCCGCGAACACGAGCGTTGGCATCTTTGAGCACTTGTGTGACCCGGGCATAATTGAGCGCCAGCCCACCATCCTGACACGTTTCCTGGATCAGGCGCAGGACCATTCGGCTGTCGTCTACAAGCGCGTCGTAGTAAAAGTACGCGCCAGCCATGTTTTCAGGTTTGAGGATGGGCATCGTGTCATGGAGTTGTTCGAGGTTAAGATGCCGGTGTCTCCACTTGGGCGCCATCAGATCGTAGAGGGTCACGCCACCGCGAAAGAGGCGTTTTTCCCGGGGAGATTCATCGTGGGGAAGCACAAAGCCGAGAAGCGTGACCAGATTCTGGGCTTGTTTGAGCAGTTTTTCACGCTGTCTGACCGATTCGAAGGTGACATCAAATTGACGACTGCGCAAGTAGCGAAAGCCGCCATGAACAAGTTTGGAAGATTTGGACGAAGTTCCGCTGGAAAAGTCGGCGGCTTCAAGCAACAGGGTTTTGTATCCTCCACTGACTGCCCGCCTGAAAACGCCAGCGCCGGTTATGCCGCCACCGATGACGATCAGGTCCCAGTCCTGGTCGAGTTGGGACCAAAGCTGTTCTCGTGATTGAACTTGACTCATTCTCAGTCCTTTCCTAACTCTAAACTATTCCAATATTCCAGGCTGTCTTGCATGATCTTTGCGGTACGCGCTTCGGCGTTATCCGGGTCGTTGTTCCGGTAATCGTCGAGGAGTCCGCAATAAAAACTTTGCGAGTGTATGCGCGCCTGGGGGTTGGCGAAATAATTCAACCCCGCCTGGTAGGATAGCTGCCGGAAACCGTTGTAGATCAGGGTGAAGATTGGGTTGCCGGATAAAATGGTGAGCTGGTGGTGCAGCTCCATGTCAACTTGCGCGTAGGTTTCGGGGTTATCAGGCAGGTTGGTGAATTTTTCGAGGTAAGCGATAGCCTGGTCGCGGTTGTGATCATAAGCAAGCCGGGCGTAAACCGGGGCGAGGGCAGCGCGGACTTCCAACAAATTGGTCATAAAGGCAGGGCTCAGGTTTTCTGGTTGCGTAGAGAGGGCATTGAGCATGATCAGGTTGCCTTCTTTCCAGTAATCCTTGACGATAGTGGATTTGCCCTGTTGGATTTGTATCCAGCCATCCCGGGCGAGACGCTGGAGGGCTTCGCGCAGGGTTGGTCGGGTGACGCCCAATGACTGGGCGAGCTCGCGTTCGGGGGGCAAGGAATCGCCGATGGGAAAAGTGCCATCAAGGATGGCGGAGAGAACTTGTTTTTCAGCCAGGTCGGCAGGTTTTTGGGGCAGAACCCAAGCAGATTGTGTTGCCAAGGTGACCTCCGTTGGTCGGTGGTAAGAGGTCTTACCAGTTGGCTAAGTGTACAATGCTTTTCAATATTTGTGAAGAGGTATTTTAGCCGAAAGCTAACTGTAAATTCAAAAAATTTCTTGTCGGTGCGTGTGCAATAACTGATTAATAAACAAGACCGCAAAAGCGGTCTTGTTAAGGCGGAGAGGCAGGGATTCGAACCCTGGGTCGGTCTTACCCGACAACCACTTAGCAGGCGGCCCCAATCGTCCACTCTGGCACCTCCCCAAATTGTTCTTCGGCTGCATAGCCAGCGGAGGAAGTGGGATTCGAACCCACGATAGGTTGCCCTATACCTGTTTTCAAGACAGGCGCCTTCGGCCGCTCGGCCATCCCTCCGTAGAGCAGATATTCTAACATGAAAAGGGGATGGATTCAAGCAGAATTTGGTGAGATGTTTCAAGCTGGGTAGGCAAATTGTTCCTCCTTAGTTTCTCATTTTCCACAAAACTTGAATTCGATGAGGAAAAGAGTTGGTTTCAGGACACCGACGGCTCCTGGAACAGACTAAAAATGTAGCATGTCAATTTTCAGTAAGATGAAAACAGCCAGCAGGACGACTGCATCTTGCAGAAGGCAACACGGTCAGGATGCCGGTTCCGGTGAAGCAATCTTGTTGTAGGGGACGGCATGGCAGCCGTCCCCTACTCTATTAGTTGATTACGCAAAAATTTTGTTGTGAAGGCGACCTGCCAGCGAGATGTAGTAAGCACGAACAAACCACGCTGCTAAGATTCTTCGTTTTGTTGTGCGGATTGGGTGCGAGTGGAGGAATTAAAGCGGAAGAGCAAGCTGCCGAAATGGACCAGGTCGGCATGCTGTAAGCTTGTGCCGTGGGCGCTGACAGGTTTAAAATTGACATAGGTGCCGGACGTGGAGTTGAAATCTGTAATTCGGATGCGTCCATCGGGAAAAAAATGGATTTCCGCGTGCAGTGGTTCCAGCATGGCATCATCCAACACCAGGTTAGCCAGCGAGGGGTCACGACCGATCAGGGTGATCTCCTTGATGAGCGGGTATGGCTTTTCGGCTGACGGGGTTTGATCGGGGTCGAGTTTCATCAGGCTGCCGTAACTCCTGACAGCTGTATATGACAGGCTCGGCAAAGCTTCTTCCGAATTTTCTTCAGCCTTGGCTGGGACTGCCTGGTCGGATTTGGGGGGCTTTTTGCGCGGTCTGATTATAAAAATCAAGGCAACCAAACCTGATAACAGGAGCAAACCCATCCAAAGCAAGGGATTGGTTAACCAGCCATCAGATAAGGCATTTTCAGGTTTGAATACATTGAGACCAATCGTGTGGATGGGAGTTCTGCCCTGTAAACCCAAGTCATCATTCACGCGAACTTCAAGACGCAGCTTTTCTTCTTGCGTGTAGTCATTCAGATCGATTACAAAACTACCATAAGGAGGCGATTGATTGGTCTGCACCCGGTCTCCATTTACAAAAAGGGTTGAACTGATAATCGACCGCGGGTAGCCATCCGGAAACTCGATTAATACTTCGACAGGAAGCGCTGGCGGGGTAACTGAGTCGTTTTCGTCCTGGAGCAGATCAAGAGATTCAGGTGGATTGACAAAACTGAGCCGGGTTGGCTCAACTGTCAATTCGAGCTGGGCTGGGGCAGAACGTAATACCCTATCGGTCGCCAGGGCGAGCTCAACGGCGAGATCAAAACTGCCACTTTCGCGGATTTCAGATTGATAGGTGACAACGAAGTTTTCACCTTTGCCTTCAAGATAAACGTTTGGATCGGGCACCGCCTCAACCCCCGTGAAAGCAGCAAGCGTTCCACCAGTGGCGAGTAAGGCTTCCTGCATGTTGGTCTCATAAGAACTGCCAAGCATAGAGGGGGACATGACAATCCAGGTGTGCATCGACACGTTAATTGCGGCTGCCCGATCTACCAGGCTGAAAAAATCGGGCAGGAGGGTGGGATGAAGGTAAGGAGTAATGTAAACCAATACCGTATCGAGAGAGCTGGTGGAGGTTTCGAGCGCACTGATTGCCTCCTCAAGGCTATCGAGTGAGGAAACCAGATTGTTCCCATCTATTGAGTAAGCATCAATTGCATTAACCCAGGCATCGTATCCGGGAATTTCGATTTGAGCGATATCCGGGTTGATGTGAAGGCTGTAAAGGTTCACATCAGGATTTTCGAGATCAGGACCGATCGATTTTATTGCCTTAATCATGTCGTCATAGTACTGCAGCCCATTTGGCCAATGCAGCCTGAGTGAGCTCTCGGGGTTAATGACCAGGGAAAAATGCACGCCCTTGTAACTTCTTTCAACCATATCTGGTTGGATGAGCTGCCCGTCTTCAAAGATGGTAACGCTGTCTGTTGTTGGGTGGATACTGCCTGTAAGGTTTTTGCCAGAGAACCCGATAGTGATATCGGGGAAGTTTCGGCTGTCAATTTCGGTAATCAGGACCGTGGGCTCAGGTGGCTGGGCAAAAACCGAATTTGGCACCAGCAAAAGTAACAAAATCAGGATGCAAACAATAGCCCCAATCCCCTTCTTCGTTATTGCAGGTCGATACTCTTTAAACATCAATATTTCTGAACATCCAGGTAATCAGTTAATTAGTATTCAATTTTACGTGAAAAATGTCAATCGATCAGACCAATATGCTTAAAAGCTTTCCACAAGCCATCATCTGTGACATGGTCGGTGATGTGATCGGCAACGGCTTTGAGCCGGGGGTCGGCATTACCCATGGCAACTCCGACGCCGGAGGTAGCAACCATTTCGATATCATTGTCCGCATCACCAAAGCTATAAGCATCTTCCAACGGCTTTCCAAGGTGCTGCATAACAAACTCGACTGCCTTACCCTTGCTGGTTCCATCCTGGAAGATATCGGCGAAACCTTTCTTCCGGGAGGTCATATTCCATAAGCCCATGGTCAGATCAGGTTTGATTACCTCCCAGAGCTGATCAACATCGATATTATCAGTGAGAACCACACAGATTTTGTTGACATCCACCTGCCAATTGGTATTGTCAAAAGTTGTGCTGGGGAACACCCGGGTGGTCCAATCACGTGCCTCTTCCACGCTTAAGTCCAATAAACTGGCGAGGGAGGTCAGGTAATTGTGATTGGCATAAAGGGTATGATTGTTTTCTGCAAAAAAGCCGCCCTCAATTGCTTCAAGGTGGTTGATCACCTTCATAACCATCTCCTCTGACATGGGGCGGTGGAACAATTTCTGTCCGTCTTCCTCGATGTAAATCCCGTTTCCTCCGATGAACCCATCGAATTCAAGGTCCCAGATTGCTTGATAAACCTGGCAGCGGCTGCGCCCGGTGTTGATATATAGCTTGTGTCCTCTCGCTTTTGCTTTCTGAATTGCCTCAACGGCGGACTCCGGAACTTTTAGGGAACGATCTATCAGCGTCCCGTCAATATCCAGAAAAATTACTTTATCTGTTAACATTTTTCACCATTGCCGGCATCTGCCGGTTATTTATTATTGCTGGTCCTCTTTGGCGACGTAAATATCAGAATATTCCCCTGTCGTCGAAAGTACACGTTCAGCATATGGGCAGAAAGCCCCTAATTTTACACCAGCTTCGCGCGCTTCTGCGACGACTCGTGCCACCAGTTCCCGGGCAATTCCAGCACCGCGATAATCGGGATTGACTTCAGTGTGATCAACAATCCAAAGCTCGCCTTCACTGTGATATTTAATTTCACCAACCTTTTCGTCGGACTCGTTTTTCGCCAGGATCTGTTCATGCTCCGGGTCGGAATGATAGGTAATATTATATTCAGGCATATCGTCTCCTACTAATTAACAGAGGCTATTTTGCCTTGCCCTGGTTGGCTACGGCTTGCATCTGGGCTTTAATCGCTTCCGGGTCTCCGAGGTAGCATTTGTTTATCACGTTGAAATCGTGATCAAATTCGTAAACCAGCGGGACGCCGGTGGGTATATTTACGCCAACAATTTCTTCTTCGCTGAGCTGATCGAAGGTTTTTACCATGGCACGCAACGAGTTGCCATGCGCAACGACCACAACGCGTTTACCAGCCAGCATATCGGGCTTGATCACTTCTTCGAAATATGGCATGGTACGTTCGACGGTTATGGCAAGGCTTTCGGTGAGCGGAAGAACGGATTTGTCTTCGGTCTCACGGTATTGGGCTTGAACGCGTGGGCTGCGTTCGTCATTCTCATCAAGTTCGGGTGGCGGGGTGGCGTAGGAGCGGCGCCAGATAAGCACCTGTTCTTCGCCGTATTTGGCGGCTGTTTCGGCTTTGTTGAGCCCCTGCAGTGCGCCGTAATGCCGTTCGTTGAGCTTCCACGATTTGACCACGGGCAGCCAGGAGCGATCCATCTCGTCGAGGACGATATCCAGCGTATGGATGGCTCGCTTGAGATAGGAGGTGTAACAGATATCGAAGTCGTAACCCTGTTCCTTAAGCAGCTTACCGCCGTTGGCGGCTTCTTCGCGCCCTTGGTCGGTCAGCTCCACATCGGTCCAGCCGGTAAAGAGGTTGAGCTTGTTCCATTCACTTTCGCCGTGCCTGATCAAAACTAATTTCATCATTTTTATGCTCCTGTTTTTTTAATTACTTAAAATTATAAATAATTAAAGACCACTTATGATAAACCGAATTACGATTTTCTTGCAATCTATCCTATTCATTGACTAAGCAGATTCAAGCAATAAGTTTTCTGATTCAAGATAACAGATAAACTTATCAATGATTTGTTTGTTTCTTTCTAAAAGGTCTTCTTCTTGAAAATCATCTTTCTGTGTTAAGTAATCATATTCAGCAATGATACTCTTTTGATGCACCTTACCGTTAGCATCAGTATAACCGAGATAATATCTTTTTTTGTCAGAAAACCTATAATCAGACGCACGGATATTGATTGACTTTTCTAATAAGATTTTATTCCCGAGCTCTTCTAATTTGTCTTGGTTACTCAGTTTTATTTCCTTATTGTGACGTTCTTTGGCATAAATATGTTCAATGTCAAAACCAGTACCATTACTTGGACGTAATTGCTCTTCAAACGTAAATGCATACCAAGTAATAATGGAACGAGTCACAGTCCTATTGTTGGTGAACTTATAATTTAAAATTACATTATTGAGATGCTCTCGATCAAACTTAAATTCCGAAAAATCAATTGCTTGGTTATTTTGCACTTTTATCATTTCTGCATAAATGGGTGTGCGAAGGGCGTTAACACCAGGATTTGTTAGGGCATAGGCATAAATAAAAGCAGTAGTTTTTGATAAGAAAGCGTCGAAATCTGCATCGTCTAAATTCTCGTCTTCATCTTTATTAACCATAAAATACACAGATGTGAAATATTCCCACATACCATTAGGAGCATACTTTAGGACGAATAATTTTTTCAGAACACTTTCAGAAAACTTGGTAACATCCTGATCATAAACAGCTCCCCAAAAATCAATAAGACTTAATAAATTTGGAATGGTGTTATCTCTTAATAATCGACTGTACTTATTGGCTCCAAAAAATTTCCGGAGAGCCTCGGTTGTTGACGATCTGTTCCCTTCTGAAGACCGAATGTAATACATATACTTGGTAAATAATTCATCCATAGGAGTTCCAAAAATAGGATTGAATATCCGTTCCGACTTAACTGACAATTCCTTCCAATCATCAATGAATTCGGATTTAGCTCCTTTTTTCTCATAATACTTGTAAAATTGGGCTTTGAAGATATCTGCATCTGCCAAAGGCATTCCTCTATCATTTAAGGTGGAGAATATCCGTAAAGCTGTATCCTGTGAGTCCGCTTCAATAGGCAAGAGAATACAATTATTTAATATTCTTGCTGGAAAGTAAGGTAGATATGAAGCATAATTGTCAATAAATAAATCAATGTTCTTTTGGAAAAAATGATAGTTCTTGGCGTACCTGCTATTCATTTTATTTTCAGAATTTCCTGTTTTTAGTATCGATAAGAATTCCTCTTTATCATCGTCTGTTGCGACTTCAGAATCGATCTTTAGATGCTCATTATCTGCATTCCCAAATTCATTTGTTTGCCAGATGCATTGAGATATTATGTTTCGTGTGTCGATGGAGGGCTTATCTTGCATGCGCTCGAATCTATCGTAAAAAGCCCTCAGTAGGAGTAATATTGTCGTTAAACGTTGTTGCCCATCTATGACTTCCAATTGTCTATTTGCGTTCTTATACGTTACTATAGCACCAAGAAAGTATTCGTCATTGGTGTTAAAAGCGTCTTTATTTCCATCAGGGAACGCAAATGTAAAAATGTCGTCCCAAAGGGTCTGGCATTCTTCCTCTTCCCAACCATAAGGTCTTTGATAATCCGGGATAAGGAAATTTGCCGATTTATCCGTAAATAGATCTTTTATTGTTTTTTGATCAACACTTAACTTGCTCACAATTTATAAACCTTTCAATTTATCTCTAACAATTCCAGCCCCGCTTTGTCTAAAAGCTGTAAATTCTATCTATTCCCATTCAATCGTTGCCGGGGGTTTGGAGCTAATATCGTAGACCACGCGGTTGACGCCTGCGACCTCGTTAACAATGCGGTTGCTGACGCTTGCCAGCAGGTCCTGGGGCAGGCGAGCCCAGTCGGCGGTCATAAAATCGACCGAGGTAACCGCGCGCAATACAATCGTCTCGGCATAGGTGCGCTGGTCGCCCATGACGCCAACGCTTTTGACCGGGATCAGGGCAGCAAAAGCCTGCGAGCTGCCCTGCAGGTGTCCGTTTTCGTCTTCGCGGATGTGCAGCAGGTCAGCGTTTTTGAGCTCTTCCATGAAAATCGCGTCGGCATGCCGCACAGTTGCCACCCGTTCGGGGGTTACTTCGCCCAGGCAGCGCACTGCCAAACCCGGACCCGGGAAAGGCTGGCGCCAAACCAACTCAGGCGGAAGATCCAACTCGAGCCCGACGGCGCGCACTTCGTCTTTGAAGAGCAGACGCAAAGGCTCAACCAGTTTGAAGCGCATGTCTTCCGGTAAACCGGCAACGTTGTGGTGGGTTTTGATGCGGTGGGCTTCGCTGATGCCGATACCTTTCGATTCGATCACGTCCGGGTAGATTGTGCCTTGCGCCAGAAATTCGAACTCACCGGCTGTTTGCACGGCGCGTTCAAATTCGCGGACGAACATCTCGCCGATGAATTTGCGCTTTTCTTCCGGGTCGGTGATGCCTTTAAGCCGGGCGAAGTAGCGAGCTGAGGCATCGACCATAACCAGGCGATCGCCGAGTATGGGGCGAAAAGTGGCTTCGATTTGTTCGGCTTCGCCCTGGCGCATCAGCCCGGTGTCGATGAAAACCGCTGTGACGCGATCACCAATAGCGCGCTGTACGAGGGCGGTGGTGATGGCAGAGTCGACACCACCCGAGAGGGCTGAAAGTACACGCCCATTGCCGACCTGCTGGCGGATTTGCTGGATGCTCTCGTCGATGATGTTTTTTGAAGTCCAGGCAGGTTTACACCGGCAGATTTTAAGTACGAAATTTTCGAGGATCTCCTGACCATACTGGGTGTGATGGGTTTCGGGGTGGAACTGGAGACCAAAGCGCAGTTGATCGTAATTTGCCATGGCGGCATAAGGGGTGCTGGAGGTATGGGCAATACCGATGTAGCCATCAGGGAGTTGGGAAACATGATCGCCGTGCGACATCCATACTTTTTGCTTGCCGGGGTGAAGCAGCGGGTTTTCACCGGGTGCTTCCAGGATGGCGAGCCCATATTCATGGTCGTTGCTTCGGTCTACCTTGCCCCCTGACTGATGGGAGAGCGCCTGCATGCCGTAACAAATGCCGAGGATCGGCAGATCGCTTTTGAGAATATATTCCTGGATGAAGGGCGCGTTTTCGGCATAGATGGACTGCGGTCCTCCGGAGAGGATGATTCCCCTGGTTTCGGGGGTGATCGCCTCAGCATGGCTGGCTGTCCAGGGGAGCAACTCACAATAAACGTGCATATCACGAATACGCCTGCCGATTAACTGGGTGTATTGAGATCCGAAGTCGATAATTACTATGCGGTCGCTCATGATACCTTCCTGTTGGGGTTAGGCTGCGAATTCGTCGGTGAACTCGATTTTTCCATCTTCCATCGAAGAAATCGAGACGAGAGCATGGATGGGGATACCGAGCGGAGACAAAAGCGTTCTTCCGCCCTCAAAGGTTTTTTCGACAAGTGTGCCGATGCCAACCACTTCGGCGCCGGCAACCTCGGCGAGGCGCACGAGCCCGGCGATCGTCGCACCGGAGGCGAGAAAGTCGTCGATGATCAGGATTTTTTCATCTTTGCCCAAATATTCGGGGGAGACGATCAGTTCGGTGCTGCGACCCTTGGTGTGGGATGGGGCAACGGTGATGTAAACTTCGCTGGGCATGGTGACTGGTTTGGTTTTGCGGGCGTAAACGACGGGAAGGTTGAGGTACTTGCCTGCCATCAAAGCAGGAGCTATGCCCGAGATTTCGGCAGTGAGGATTTTTCCAGCAGGGGTGTTCGCGAAAAGTCGGGCAAATTCTTTGCCGGCTTCATCCATAAGGGTAGGGTCTACCTGGTGATTGATGAACCTGTCGACCTTAAGAATGCCGTTGCCGAGGTTTTTTCCGTCGGTCAGTATGCGTTGTTTTAGTAATTCCAAGATTAAGCTCCTTTGTTAGGGTTATGGACACAGCGAGGGATAAAATATGCGTTGATATAAGTTCTGACAGCTGCAATGACAAGGGCGGGCAACATGGGCATATTATAACAAGGTTCCCGGGTAAATCTGCGGGAATTCGAAATCGTTATAACAAAAACAGTCTCGATCCGGAGACCTTCGTGAACAGCGGGGAACCAGTTGGAAGACCTTTGCCAACTTTCCTATTTCAGCTGCGCCTGTTTGAGCATCTCGCCCTTCAGAACAGTGACGGCTTTGCCTCCGATAAAGGCGCGATCGTCTGTTAGTCGCAGCCAAACATCGCCGCCCCGTTTGGAAGCCTGGTAAGCGTAGAATTGAGTTTCACCTGTTTTGGCTTGCCAGTAGGGTCCCAGGACGCAATGCGCCATGCCCGTAACCGGGTCTTCCGGGATGCCTGTCTTGGGGGAGAAGAAGCGGGAAATAAAATCGTGTTTGTTGCCTCCGCCCGAAGCAGTGATGGCAAAATCGTGTTGACCCAGCTGCGTTATCAAGCCAAAACGAGGCTGAAAGTTACGGACCTCGTCCGCATCCGCTAGTTCGGCGATGAGAACGCCATTTTCTGATTCGACCACGGCAACCGGTTCATGTGTGAGGATTTGGGCAAGGATCGCAGGAGCTTCGATTGGGCTAAATTTGAACCGAGGCATACTTATCTCGATTGTGCCGCGATTGAACGTTGAGCTGATAATGCCACTGCGCGTATGGAATAAAATAGTCTCATCCGGGTCGTAGAAGCCGACTTCGTAGAGGATATGAGCGCTGGCGATGGTGGCATGACCACATAAATCAACCTCGGTAGTGGGGGTGAACCAGCGCAGTTCATAATCCTGCCCTTTAGGGCGAAGAAAGGCGGTTTCGGACAGGTTGAATTCCTGTGCGACATCCTGCATCCATTGATCATTTCTGTTTTCTTCCAGCAGAACAACCGCGGCAGGGTTGCCTTTAAACGGTTTGATGGCAAATGCATCAACCTGATAAATTGGATATTTCATAGTAATCCTCCTAAGGACATACCTGGACTAAGTTTACTCTGATAAGCGGCAGTTTGGGAATACCCAAATAGCCAGGTTGGGCATTAAATTGCATGATTTCCTATGCTTGTTATAATGAACCCGTGAAAAAGAAAAATGTTTACCTGATCTTGTTGATTTTTGTATCGCTGATTGCGCGACCGGCATACAAGGCTGTCGACGCGGCAACAAGCAATAGCGAGACCCGCTTCTACGACTTGCCCTTGTGTCTGCCAGGTTATTATCCGGGTGACCCCGGGGATTGCCTTCCGCTGGGTCCGTCGGAGACGATTACTGATCTGAAAAACCAGGGTTTTCCATACCCACTGGCTGGATTGCCAGCCAACAAGCCAGACCCGTCCCTCAGCGACCTGCCGTTAAGAGTGGCAAAGGTTGCCGGAGCTGAGACCAAAATCTATTCCAGCCTCTCGGAGGCAATTGGTGACAGCGGAACCGTAGTCGGTACGGTTCCTGACGGAGCAAACCGTTATGTCGCCATTATTGAGCAGGCATCGTCAGGTGATCGAACCTTCGTAAGGGTGCAATCCGGAGGTTGGGTGGAGGCAACGCCGACATATTCGTGGCCTAGATGGCAGGGGCTGGAATTTTTCGCCACACCGAAGAGTAATTTTGGCTGGACGATCGATTTTACAGCATCGTACAACGGTCCCAACTTCGCCTCTGGAGTTACCGGTAAAAATTATGAAAAGTATCAATCTTTCCCGGTATATAATATGGTTGAAGCTGACGGTTACGATTGGTACCAAGTTTCCCCGACTGAATGGATCCCTTCCTGGAAAGCGAGGCAGGTCGTTGTTGATACAGTTACGCCACCTGAGGTCGAAGGAGGGCGCTGGATTAATATCGATTTGCATAATCAGACCTTGTCTGTTTATGAGGAAAACGAACTGGTCTTTGCCTCAATCATAGCGACAGGCGCGGGCGAGCTGTATTCTGATCCTGGCACGTATCGTATCTATGAAATGAGAGAGCTGGACCTGATGCAGGGTTCTTATACCGCGGATAAATCTGATTTTTATTACTATGAGGCGGTCCCATGGGCGTTGTATTACAACCATACCCAGGCGATTCACGGAATATATTGGCCTGCAACCCTGGGGATCGTCCAGTCACACGGCTGTGTAAATATGTTCCCCGGTGATGCAAACTGGTTGTTCCACTGGGCTGAAGTTGGAGATTATGTCTATGTACATGACCCTTCGGGTTTGACGCCAATTCCGACACCGACCCCGATGGGCACCCCGGCACAGGAGCTTTTTTACCCCACGGCAACCCCACCAGCACCGTAAGGTTCATGGAAAATTTAATAAAGAAAAGCCGGATTCTAAATTGAATCCGGCATTTGATTAGCTGTTCTCAGAGTTTAACAAATCTTCCAGCGTAATGGTTTCTCTTCGAGGACGTTAACAACTTCAGAGGCGATATCTTCAGCCGCGCGCAGTTGTGCCTCGATCGTCTGACCTCCGATATGGGGGGTGGCGATAACCCTGGCGTTTTTGACCAGCTCCCATTCCAATGGGGGTTCCTTTTCGTAAACATCCAGGGCGGCTCCAGCAACTTTGCCAGACTCAATCGCTCGCAAAAGAGCGGCGTGGTCAATGACGCCACCGCGGGAGGCGTCCACAATATAGACACCCTCTTTCATTTTGGCGAAAGCTTCGTCATTGAGCAGGTGTTTCGATTCGGCATTCAGCGGAAGGTTGAGGCTGATGAAATCTGCTTTTGCCAGCAGCTCGTCGAGATGGACCTGTTCGAAGCCCTTTTCACGCACAAATTCAGGATCCCATGTGCGTTTATAGACAAGCACTTTCATGCCCATGCAGGAGCAATATTTGGCGACGAGTTGTCCGATGTTTCCAAAACCGATCATTCCGAGTGTCTTGCCCATCAGTTCGGCGCCCATGAGTTCTTTCTTAGCCCAGTTTTCCTGCTTCATGGCGGCATCGGCGCGGGGTAGTTCGCGCGAGAGACCAAAAATCATTGCCATAGAAAGTTCGGCGACTGCTTCAGAAGTAGCAACAGGGCAATTGACGACGGTAACGCCGTGCTCTTTGGCTGCTTCGAGGTCAATGTTATCCACACCAACTCCAGCCCGACCAACTACTTTGAGGTTTTTGGCAGCATCGAAAACTTCACGGGTGACTTTTGTGCGACCGCGCACGATCATTCCGTGGTAATCGCCGACTTCTTGCAAAAGTTGAGCTGCGTCGATCCCTTTTCTGTCAACGGCTTCGCCGACCTGGTTGATCAGGTCCTTTCCAACACTTTCCAAGCCGTCTGTGATGAGTACTTTCCATGCCATAACTACTTTTCTCCTTTTTTACTATGGTGATATATCCTATTGTACTATCTTAAACCGCGCACGTCACCCTTTCGGTAGGTGAATCCAATTGAATCGAAGTATTCCAATGCCGCTGTGGCATACTTACGGGTGGTATTAAACTGGTCCCTCAACTGGGCAAGGCTGACAGAACCATCGCTTTGAATCGTATCATGGACCCAGGTTTGCATTTCAGCAATCGCGGTGGGGGTGAAGAGAACCGTGTCGGAAACTGCGACCAATCTTCCGGAAGAAATCAGTCCTTCCAACAAATCAGCGCCGATGGCGAGGTGCACCTGGTTGATGTCGGGTGGGGTAAAGGGGTTGGCACTGAAATCGGCTAAAATCGGTGCGACAGTTGCCTCCTGGGCAGGGGTGAGCACAACGATGTGACCGGGTGCCCAGACTAAACTTCCCCGCGCTACCAGCAGACCTTGTTCTGCCAGCCTGGAGAGTGCCAGGTCGAAAATTACCTGGGAAAGACCCAGACTGCTTTTTAATTCTTCCCTGGGCATGCCAGCCTTGAATGGGTAGGCTTGATGGAAGTGATTTAGTGCGTTGATTGACTTGTTCGAGAGTTCGTCCCAATAGGCGCGGCTCATAAAAGTATTTTTGGCAATATCGTTATCTGGCTGAAGCGAAACTATCTGACTTTCATCAATGAGTTCTTTCAATACTTCAAGCAATTGTCCTTTTGGAAGGGCAGATTTTGTACCAAGGTTCGAAAAACTGCTCGTTTTCTGACTTTCCAGGATCTGACTGACCAGTTCACTGGCGCTCCCGCTGAGGATTTTGTCCATTCTTTCAAGGTTGGAGAGGTTAAAGCGTTTGTACGCAGATTGTGGATGTGGATCGAGGACAACACCTCCTCCGAGCGTTTCGGAAGGGGAGGGCATGCGCAGGATGAAGCGGTCGCCCCTGGCAGCAACGATGGGATTATCCGCGCGTAACTGGATGTAGGCTGTATCGCCGGGGTCCAGCCGGTGAGTGCCAAGCAGGCGCAGCGTCGCGGTTGTTTCGGTTGATCCAATGAACATCTTGACCTGCATATTGTGTTTGACAGCAAACATGCTGTCGCGAAGAAGCCGAAAATGCGCATCCAGGAATTGGGTTGGTTTGTAATCACGCGGGTGGGCGATCACATCCCCACGGGTAATATCCCGGTAATTCAGGTTAACGATATTTACAGCAGTTCGGTAACCCGGGTCGATTTTCTGCACTTTATGGTGGTGGTTCTGCAGCCCGCGGATACGCCCGGTTTTGCCACCGGGCAGACAAACCACCTCTTCGCCCAATGCGAAACTGCCGTCGAGCAAGGTGCCGGTTACAATCGTGCCGAAACCTGTCAGAGTAAACACCCTGTCGACCGGTAGCCGCGGTTTACCCAGGTTTTTTCGTTCAGGAAGCCCAACCAGGGCATCCTGGAGTGCCAGCAGAAGCTCCGGGACACCATCGCCAGTTTTAGCTGATAGCGGCACAATTGGCGCGTCTGCCAATGAAGTGCGGCTGAGCAGTTCCTGGACATCCATCTCCACCAGCTCCAGCCATTCACGGTCATCAACCAGGTCGGTCTTTGTTAAAACGATAACTCCACGATTAATTTCCAGCAGGTCGAGGATCGAGAGATGTTCCCTGGTTTGCGCGGAAACGCCTTCGTCTGCGGCAACCACCAGCAGGACGGCATCGATCCCTCCGATGCCGGCAAGCATGTTCCCAATAAAGTCACGATGACCGGGCACATCGATGATTCCAACCTCTTCGCCGTTGGGCAGGCTCAAAGAGGCAAACCCCAACTCTATGGTCATTTCACGGACTTTCTCTTCCTTGAGACGATCGGGGTGCGTGCCGGTCAACGCGGCGATCAGGGTTGACTTCCCATGATCGACATGACCTGCGGTTCCGATAATATGCATGTTTAGCTTTTGTTATTATCGACTAACGGGGCGATGTTCTGGATGGATTCCTGGTACGCCACCAAAACAGTCTGGATGTGTCTGACAGTCTCACGGCTCAGCGCATCCAGCTCATCACGCAGCATGGCAGTCAGATCGTCGATCTCTTGCAGTTGGCGTGTGAAGCCGGCATATTGCTGCGTGGTTTCACGGGTTTCTTCTTCCTGGGCAAGCATGTAGTTTGTCCAGCGCTTGATGTCGTCAGACTTGAAACTGGTCCACTCCTGGCGATAGCGATCGTCGTTGAGTCTTTGCAGCTCCGTAATCTCATTGATACGACGTTCAAAACGCTGGGTAACTTCTTCAGCACTTTGGATGGCTTTGGTGGCGGAGAGACGAATGTTCTCAAGGGTCTCAATTTGAGCGCCAAGGTTGGCGTTGAACTGATCAATTTCCGCGAAACGCTTCTCCCAGTTGGCGAAAACCTTATCCTTATCCACCAGGGAGTTGTTTACACGTTCGATGAATTGTGATTGGTTTTCACGCCGGTCTTTTTCATTGTTCTGTAGCTCGGCAATGCGGGTATCGAGGGTACGGAAACTGTCCGAAAAACTGTCAAAACGTCCCCGGGTTTCTTCCAGCCGTTTGCGCACGGAGGCAACCTCGCCCTGCAAATCGGTAAGGCGTTTGGCTTCCTGCCGGCGACCTTCTTCGAGAAGATGCAGAGAGCGTCGGTAATCCTCATCGTAACGACTGACATCCTGAATCCTGGCTTTTAATTCTTCATTCAATCGCGCCAGCCTGGTATCTTCAACCTTAAGGGCACTGATATCCGCCCGGATGGGGTCAAACATTTCGGTTAGTGGATACAGTTCGGCTATGGTCTTTTTTGTTGAATCAATTTCTATTTTTGTGCGTTTTTGCGATTCGTTGAGGTTACTTTCTGCGCGTTCATTTGCCTCGCGAATTTGCTTGCTCAAATCTATATTAAGCCTGTCAATACGGTTTTCATATTTATCCATGCTGCTAATCTGGGTGGTATTGCGGTTGATTAGCACCTCGAGTTCCTTAATCTGTTTACGCAAGTTCAAGTTTTCCCCTTCGAGGATGGTCAAACGGTTTTGCAGAGAGGCGAGGTTGGTTTTATCGTTGCGGCGTTCGTTATCGAGCCATTCAACGCGTTTTTCCAATTGTTCGATTCCGGAATATTCGTCCATAATGTTCCTGTCTTTGTAAATATGATGATGTGATTATACCTAGTTTCAAAAACAGGTAAATGATTATTAGGTCAGATTCTCAAAAGAAATTAATAATTCTTGCACTGGTCTGGATAGAACGTTGGGAAAAAGACCTGGCAGGATGATAACCATAAGGATGACCACGACCATGATAATCAAGCCTATCTCTTCGACATTCGATTCTTCGGATCCAGTTTGATGGTTTTGATTCCCTGGGTTAATCATTGTGCTAAACAGTCGCAAGAACATGGTCAGCATTCCCAAAACACCAACAGCGGATAGTAAGCTGAGCGGAAGGTTATCAGTGGATATAAGCTTCCAAACGATGTGTTTGGTGGGATAGAGAGAGAACAAAGGCATTCCGATCAGGTTGAGAATACTTGCCAGCAAGAGGACACTCGCAAAGGGATAACGCCTGATGATGCCTTTGAGAACCTCGAAAGTCAGCGTCTCCGAACGGGTGATTCTTTGCATCGAAGCAAGGGATACAGCTAAAGCCCAATGGGCTAAAATGCGCGGGAAAAGAGTCATTGTCAGCACTTCGAGCCCCCCTGAACCGCGAAACGCCATTGAAAAAGCGAGATAACCTGTCTCCGCAAGGAAAAAATAACCCAGCATTCGGTTCAAATTCGATTGAAACGCGGCAATAACCCCTGCCGAGAGAATACACAAAGCGCCGATCCACTTCAGGAACGTATCGAGTTCCGGAAGATTACGCAGCCAGCCATATTGATTGAGAAATTTCAGGAAAAACAGGGCAAGCCCAACCTGCATCAATACCAGCAGAAAACTGATTGTCCATGGATGGCTTTCTTCAGCCAGCATCGGCAACCAGCTATGCAGGGGGAAAATTCCCACCCAGAGAATAAAACCAATTAATACCAGTATCGCCCCGCGTAAAACGAGGGCTTGTGCTGATGGTGATGTTTCAATACCCGTGACCATCCAACCGCTAACCAGGATCAGTGGGAGCGCCAGGGTTTGCATGCTGAGGAAGCGGATGATCCCGTTTTTGGCTGGTGTACCCCGCGGTGAGAGTAACGGGACGCTGGTTAGAGCGATTAACTCGATCACTACAGCCGAATAGATGAACGGATTTATAAATTGAACCGATACCCATAACGCCGTGATCAGCAGCGAGAGGCTGTTGAACCATTGGCTGACTATAAACAACCTGCTGAATGCGTTCCAGGCAAAACAGACCAGGTAAAGCACGCTGACCATGCCCAGTTGACCGGCGGTGATCTGGATTGTCCGCCCAAAAAGCACAAGGCTGTCTTCCAGGAAAAATTGCCTGCCGGCGATACTCAAAACGAGATCGTTGGAGAATAAAACAGCCAATCCTGCCAGAATCAGGGGGATTATGGTGGCAAGAACTGCTGTGATTTTCTGGTACTTTTGGAGTGAAACCAGGAGAAAACTCAAGGCAATCGGTAACCCGATCCAAATAACTACAGTGTTGCTCATGTCGTTTCACTTTCTGCATTTTTCACGATGAAAAACGCGCCGACAATCGCCAGGAGCAGGTTGACTGTTACCAACAATGCTTCGAGCAGGTATGAATAATCGAGGGCGTAGTATAAAAGCTGAAAACCGGAAAGAAACGTGAGGATCCCTATCGCGATGTAAAAAGGTTCACTAATCGTGCCAAGTTGAAGCAGACCGATCAGAATCAAACCCATACTGGCAAAGAGATGATCACTGGGCACCAATGGGAAGACCTCCCGCTGGAGACCTGGCAAAAAGGACTGCAGCATCACTAATAACAATAAACCCGCCAGTGCACGGAAAATCTCTCCGCTTGTGGGCTTGATGTTTAGTTTCACCTTTTCGATTCCACCGACACTTACCAGCGTCAGATAGAGAATGAGTGTAACCATAAGACCGGTAAATGGTTGAATCAGGGCGAGTTCCATGGGCAAAACAGATCTGACAAGCGGGAAAAGGAAGAGATATTGTACCGTCAGCGCAACCAGGTTGATGGTCCATTGCCTTCGGGTCAGGTTTACCAAAGCTGCCAACAGCACCAGGTAGATGGGTATCTGGGTCAGGATCTCGCTCATCAGGGACTCCCCACTGAGAGGAAGATAATAGCCACGATGACCATGAAGACCAATGACCACAATACGCCGCCATCGCCTTCGAGAATTTGGTGGATAAAATCACCAATATTACCAAGCCAGCGAAAAAAACGTTCGAGCAGCGCCCAAAGCCAGGCAAAGCTCATTATCTTCCGGAGGAAATTTATCAGGAGAATGACCAATCGGTAAAAAGGCAGTTTCTCGATCAGGCTGGCTTCGGGCATCTGCCAATTCAAACGCCAGGAGATCAGAACTTCTGCAACTACAATAGCCAGACTGCCAAGACTGCCCCACAGGTTGCCAACCGTGATCACTCCAGGCCAACCGACCCAATTTAGCAGCAGGAGGGTTTGAATCAGAACCACAAGCCTTAAAGGGAAAGTGATCCTGGCAAATTTCTCCAACCCGGTGACTGAGCTATCCGATTTCATGATAAAACGAACATAACCAGTAACGAGCAATGCATGCGTCAGGATCATTACCAGCCAGGTAAAGTTGAATTGGTCTGGCAGCAAACCTTCCCATCCCGACGCCGCCAGGGTGTAAGGCAGACCGATGAACCCGAGCAGCCCGAGCATCGGGAGGAAGCGAATCCGCCGGATGGGAGGGTTGAAGAGGAAAAGCAGGCTGCCTGACAGCAATAATGCCAGCCCCCAGACACGGCTTGCCTCCGGATAACCGTTTAACGCGCTTTGAATAGCGAAAGAGGAAAGCGCGACCACCCAATATGGTTGTGCCTCATAGGTATCGGGGCGGGTAACCCACATGACGGCAGAATATAACGCCGCGACCAGGGTCAGCACCTGAACTGCCCCTGCCAGGTTGGTATTAAACAAAATGAACTCTTCGGGGAGGTTGGCGATCAAAACCAGGGCGGAGGCAGCTGGCATCAGGCGGAATAAAATCCCTGCTCCCCGTTTTAATTCGGGTGAGTCCAGAAAGGGCAGGTTGATTGGAAACACGCCAAGGCGTAGTCCTGCTGCTATCAGGGAGTAGATGCTCGAATTTGTTGCCTGGATATAACCAACCTGTCCGGCATCGCTCGCCCAACTATTTGAGGCTGCGATAATTAGCAGGAATGTGCTCAGGATGCGGATTCCAAAAGCAGAGGTGATCTTTGAACCTAACTTCGATGCTCTTGAGAGCCTCAACAAGGAGGCAACCTCGACCAGGTCAATTGCCATCCAGGAAATTGCCATCGTGATTGGGTTGGATGCAAGGATAGCGACCATGTTTAATGCAGTAACGGAAAGCACACGCATCCATGAAGAATGTGAAGTTGTCTCATCAGCCTGGGTGGTATCAGTGAGCAGCACTGCCACAGACATGCTTAAAACCGCAACGATATAAGGCCAGTTGCGATAGCCAATGCTCAGACCAAGAGTCACTTCGAATGAAGAACCAATGTGCCAGGTAGTCAAATTTATCTCGGATGGGAGATAAAGGCGCAGCACGAAGGACGCGACCAGGGCAAGACTGGCAGCAGTGATGGCGATCACCCATGAGCGTGCCGAGCTTGGTTTCCTGGAGTGCGTGACCAGGATAAGCAAAGTTCCCAGCAATAACACCCCGAAAATGGCGAAAATCAGCATGGTATTAGCCCTGACTCAGAGCGCTTCCCCGCTTTGTCTATGAATGAAACGTCCCTGACCTGGTTTGCCTCTCCAATTACCCTCTTCAACCAAAGCCTCACCGCGTTGCATTACAACCCTTGGATAGCCTTTCAACTTCCAACCTTCGTAGAGGTTGTAATCTGTGCGGTGTTTCGCCACATTCACGCCATAATTGACACTCTTTTTTGGATCCCAGATAACGATATCGGCATCAGAACCTGGCTCAAGGCAGCCTTTTTTAGGGTACAGACCGAAGATTTTGGCGGCATTTGTGGAGGTGAGTGCGACAAAACGCTCGGGCGTGATGCGCCCGGTGGCGACTGCCTGGGTCCAGAAGATGGGCATCCGGTCTCCGAGCCCGGGAAGTCCGTTGGGGATTTTGGAAAAGTCGCTCTTACCCAGTTCTTTCCCGGGGATGGCGACCATTTCGCCTTCATATTCTATTGGCTTTTGTCCGTTGTAGAAGAAAGGACAGTGATCGGTTGCCAGCACCTGGATGGTGCCATCCTCGATTCCTTGCCAGAGGCGTGCGTTGTCCTCTTCCGAGCGCATTGGCGGTGAACAAATCCATTTAGCGCCATCAGGTCTTTGTAGTTCCTTTTCGGTAAAAAACAAGTATTGGGGACAAGTCTCACCCATGGCATGCAGCTCTTTTGAGCGGGCGTAAGCCAGTTGGTCAACCTCTCCAGCCATGTTCATATGCACGAGATACACAGGAGCCTGTGCCTGGGCTCCCAGGGCAAAGGCGCGCAGGCTGGCTTCGACGGCTCCCCATCCGGGTCGAGTGAGCGCGTGCCAGATTGGTTCTGCGTGATTGGATTGAAGGGCTTCGCTGACAAGGATATCGATGACATCGCCGTTTTCAGCGTGGACCATGGTGAGAAGCTTGTTTGCGCCAGCAATGCGCATAGCCTTAAAAACATCACCGTCATTGATGCGCAGACGGTCGTTGTAGGCGGTGAACACTTTGATCGAGGTGATGCCGTGCTTCGGGAGGGTTGTTATCTCCCGGGCTACTTTTTCATTAAAATGGGTGATATTCATGTGGGAACTGTAGTCAATACAGGTTTTTGGGTCTGCGTTTTGACGGTGGAGGCGGATACTTTCAGCCAGCCCGGCTTCATGCTGCGACACAAAGTCGATCACGGTCGTAGTGCCCCCGAAGGCAGCCGCTTTACCGCCGGAGTAATGATCGTCCGACGAAATGGTGCCTGCCATGGGCAGGTCGAGGTGCACATGGGGGTCAATTCCAGCGGGCATAACGAACAATCCATGGGCATCATAAACCCGGGCAGAATCGACGCTGAGTTTTTCTGCCACATCCACGATGATTTCGTCCTTAATGAGGACATCCGCTTTAAAACTCTTTTCAGCCGTCACAACCGTGCCGTTTACTATAAGGGTGTACATACTGCCTTCTTTCTGGTTATAAACCGTTGGTCAGACCACTCAACAGAGCCAGGATAGCCGGATCGATCATTTCTTCGGGGAGCTGTTCGGCTCGATACTCTTCACTTTTGAGCGCGCGCTCCCGCAGCGCTTGCCAGAGGACGGGTCTTTCCTCATCATGGACGGGCAAGTCATTGATTGTTTCAGCGAGTTTTACCCGCTCGCCCGTTGTGTAGAAGAAGGTGATCCGCTTCCAGTCTTTGGCTGGAATCGGGTGGGGTAGTTCGATCAGCTGTCCGAGCTGTAGTTTGAAATATTCTTCCCGCGCCCGGGGATGGTCTTTCTGATCCTGGAGGATCTCCGCCCGCGTGGTCAACTCGTGTCCCCTGATCGGCGCCAACCAGCGGATAAGCATCCGATCCCCTCCTGGAAAAGCGGAAGGTTGGTAAAAAGCGACATGGTCAACGGCAATGACCTTGGGAGCGGTTTTTAACGGAATCCGATACCAGCCCAGCAGACGGGCAATATCAAGATCGCGTGGTGAAGGAATCAACGCCACCATCACCAGGCTGGTATCAGGAAGGTTAACAGATTGATTCAAAAGGCTCCTCTAAAGCTGCACTCCTGCTTTGTGGTTGAATTCTTCGATCAGGGCATCAATTTCCGGTTGTTGAGTTTGTATCCCGGTCCAATAATCCGGATCGTACCATTGTGCCATGATTTCTTCGTAGGTTTTGCCCTGCTGTTCGACCCAGGTATAGTATTTCAGGTTGTGGATGCGTTTTCGGTCTTTGTAACCGAGCTCTTGCATGAAATCTATGCCCTGTCCTTTGAGATAGCGGGCATCATCGGCAAGCGCGTGATCTCGTTGATACTCGCCAAATTCATCATGCATTTCGACCATGCGGCTTTGATACAGTTCCATGGAATCGGTCAGTAATGTCAGAACGACATCTTCGCTGGTAAGTTCGTTATACTTCGCAAATTTGATCGCGGAGAGAACATTGGCAATGCTTGAAAAACCGAGCAGGTCGAGGTTTTGAACCAGGGTTTCGTCCACACCAGATTGAACCAGGTAATCTTTCCCTGCTTCTTCGTTGAAAAGACGGGCGAGGCGGACGACGGCGTTGTCATCAATGGCGGTAACAAAGTCTGTATTTTTGACATTATGTACCCAGGGAACATGTTTGTCGCCAATTCCCTCGATACGATGAGCGCCGAAGCCATTCTCGAGTAGTGTCGGGCATTGTTCAGCTTCACTGGCGATAATTTTGCTGTATGGGAAAATCTGCTTCAGATAATCTCCGGCAGCGATTGTGCCGGCTGAACCAGTGGAAGAAGTGAATCCAGCCATGCGGTCGCGGGGACCCATAACCTTCAGGGCGACTTGTTCGAGAGCATTGCCAGTCAGGGTATAGTGCCAGAGGTAATTGCCAAACTCTTCGAACTGGTTAAAGATCATCAAATCCTGACCGCTGTGTCGCAGCTCCCAGCATTTGTCGAAGATTTCTTTGACGTTTGACTCAGTACCAGGTGTGGCGATTACTTCATCCGCGACAGTTCTCAGCCAGTCGAAGCGTTCCTTACTCATGCCTTCGGGCAAAATCGCGATTGATTTACAGCCTAACAGCATGGAATCATAAGCGCCACCACGGCAATAATTGCCGGTCGAGGGCCAGACCGCTTTTTGGGTGGTCGGGTCGAATTGACCGGTTACCAACCTGGGAACCAGGCAGCCAAAAGCCGCACCGACCTTGTGGACACCTGTGGGGAACCATTTTCCAACCAGGGCGACGATCCGGGCGTCAACGCCGGTTAACTCCTTGGGAAATTCCAGGTAATTAACCTCACCGAATAACCCACCATATTCCCTGGGCTCGTTGTGCCAGGTGATGCGAAACAGATTGAGTGGGTGCAGGTCCCATAAGCCGATGCCCTTGAGGCGTTCCTGGATGTCAACAGGAACGAGACTGGGGTCTTTCTGTTGAGCAAAAGTGGGGATGATGAACTTCTTCTCGCGAACGCGTTCGAGCGTTCGTTCCAGGCGGTCGTGCATGATTGTGAGGTCAATTTTGGTCATGGTGCTTCCTTCAAATCTTATTTTTTAGGTCGATCAAGTCGAGTCGGGTCAAGCGAGTCGCCCGGACCTTCAGCAACGATGTAGAGTGGTCTGCCCTTGGCTTCGTCATAGAGGCGTCCAATATATTCCCCGAGGATGCCCATCCCAACCAGGAGGATGCCGGAGAGGAAAATCAGCGTCAGCCAGGTAGCAAGCACGTAGGTGAGATCAATTTTGTTGGCAATTGCCAAAATCAAGTAGATTACTAATAAGACCAGGCTCAATCCGACGAGAATAATACCGCTGGTTGTGATCAGTTTTAGCGGATAAGTTGAGAATCCGGTGATGGCATTAAGGGCGAGCTGCATCATTTTTCTGAGGGGGTAATGGGTTTCACCGGCGTGTCGGGCATGGCGTTTGTATTCCACACCTATTTGTTTGAAACCGACCCAGGCACCCATGCCACGCAAAAAGCGGTTGCGCTCACGCATATTGTTCATGATATTGAGGGCTTTGCGATCAATCAGGCGAAAATCTCCGGTGTTGAGGGGAATTTTCACATCAGTGATCTTAAAAATCAGCTTGTAAAAGAGCGAGGCAGTGGTCAGCTTAAACCAGCTTTCGCCTTCCCGTTCGGAGCGAACCGCATAGACGATCTGGTAACCTTCCCGCCATTTTTCGATCAAATCGAGGATTACTTCAGGTGGGTCCTGCAAGTCGGCATCGATTATGGTGACTGCCTGCCCGCGGCTATAATCCATGCCGGCGGTAACGGCGATTTGGTGTCCGAAGTTTCGGGCAAAAATGACCGGTCGCACGCGTTCGTCCTGGGCTGCGAGGTCGCGGATGATATCAGTTGAACCATCCGTGCTTCCGTCATCCACGAGAATAAGCTCCCAGGCTTCACCGGTTTGATCCATTACTTCTTTAACCCGCGAATACAACAGGGGCAGGTTCTCCAGTTCGTTGTAGATGGGAGCGATCACCGTAAATGTGGGCTCAGACATGTAAGACCTCCTTGAGACCGGATAATGTGGGTTCGATAATTGGCGCAACCTGGACAGCGCGCATGGCAGCGTTGATGTCTTTGAGACCACTCCCCGTTGCCAAAACCAGGACCGGGGAATCGGGGTCGATCATCTTATTATCCAGGGCTTTGACCAGCCCTGCGTAAGCTGCCGAAGCAGCTGGTTCAACGAACACTCCTGTGCTGCCCAAAACCGGGATGGCAGAGAGAATTTCATTGTCGCTGACGGTTAGGAAAAAGCCTTTGCTTTCCCGCACGCGTTTGAGCGCGCGATAACCGTCGCCGGGGAAATCCACGCAGATGCTGTCAGCAACGGTTTGGGCGTTAACAGGTTCGATCGTTTCAGCGTTCTTGAGGAAAGCATTGTAAACTGCCGCGGAACCTTCAGCCTGGACACCGACAAGGCGTGGAAGCCGCTTTATCCAGCCTAATGCGAGCAGATCCAGAAAGCCTTTCGCGATACCGGAGAGGATATTGCCATCTCCAACCGGGATAAAAACTGACAGCTGTTCATCAGGGGGTAAAAACCGTAAAACCTGTTCCCAAATTTCCAGTCCGGCGGTCTTTTTTCCTTCAACGGTAAAGGGATTGTAACCAGTATTGCGGTTGTACCAGCCAAATTCCTGCGAGGCATCAAGGCTAAGCCTGCAGGCATCGTCGTAATTGCCTTCTACGAGGAGGACTTCTGCTCCAAAATTGAGTAATTGGGCAATTTTGGCTGGCGGGGCATCCATTGGAGCGAGGATGATCGTTCGTCTGCCAACGCTGGCTGCCATACAAGCCATTGCCGCTCCGGCGTTGCCGGTTGAAGCGCAAATTGTAGTGTCAATGTTTTGTTCGATTGCCCGGGTGATCACGATCGCGCTGGCACGGTCTTTGAAGGATTCGCTGGGATTGTAACTTTCATCCTTGACATATAGCTTCCTTAAGCCCAGCTTTTCCCGCAGGTTTTCAGGTTGAAATATCGGGGTGAACCCGACCTGATGAAGGGGGGTATGTTCAAAACCGGGGTCGTTCACTGGCAGCAGGGGCGTATAGCGCCAAATTGATGCCTGTTTGCTTTCGATGATGGACGCGGGGTCTACTTCGGAAGGGTTTTCCTCGAAGGTAAAATGTGTGTCGAGATTCCCACCGCAAATCGGGCAGTTATAAGTGACCTCACCAGGTGCGTAATTCTGCCCACATTGAGAACATTGAAAATAGCTTATCGACATTTGATTCCTCAGACGAAGGATGCGCACATGCTGCCCGCTTAACGCGGGCATTCACCAGGCAAGAACCTTTGTCAATCTTGCTCTATTTTACTGTAATCCGAATCTTACGGCACAATCCAGGTGCCGGTTTTTCCATCCAGGGCATCCTTAATGTGGGCGGGGTCTGTAATCAGCGCTTTTTTGTTTCTGCTGCCATTCATGAATTTCAAAATTGCTTCCATTTTGGGGAGCATGGAGCCTTTGGCAAATTGCCCTTCCGCGATATATTGTTCTGCCTGGGCAACAGTAATTTCATCAAGCCATTTTTGATCGGGCTTGTTGAAATTGACCGCTACTTTTTCGACTGCTGTGCTGATCAGGAAGAGGTCTGCATCAATCATGCTGGCAAGGATTGCTGAGCCAAAGTCCTTGTCAATTACGGCTTCCACACCGATCAGGCTGCCGTCTTCGCGCTGCATCACCGGGATGCCGCCGCCACCGACCGCGACAACCACAAAACCGTTGTCGATCAGGGTGCGGATCGCCTCGGCTTCGACGATGGTTTGGGGAATCGGGGAAGGTACCACACGCCGCCAACCGCGACCGGCATCTTCAACGACGACCCAGCCGTCTTTCTCGCGTTTTTCCATTGCCAGGGTTTCATCCATAAATGAGCCGATTGGCTTGGTTGGGTTTTTGAAGGCGGGATCGTTGGAATCTACAATCGTCTGGGTGACAACCGTAGCGGCAAGTTTTTCGATGCCGCGTTCCTTGAACTCGTTGAATAATGCCTGCTGGAACATATAACCAATAGAGCCTTGTGTGTCTGCGCCACAATAATCGAGTGGCACTTCGTGCAGTTCGTGCGATGCAAGCTCTGAACGGCGTAAGATGAAACCGACCTGGGGACCATTCCCGTGGGTGATGACAACATCCCAGCCATCTATGATCATGTCGGCGATATGTTTCATTGTTTTTACCGCGGCATCGAATTGGTCTGGCACTGATTGATGGTACTTGTCCAAAATGAGTGCGTTTCCTCCAACTGCTACAACGGCTAAACCTTTTTTCTGCATTGATTATTCTCCTGGTTTATGTATAAGGTTAGTTATTAATTTGTACAAGGCGCTGCGACGCGGCGTTGTGAGCGCGGGCATGTGCCAGTGTATCGAATTTTGTAAAGACGCCTTGACGGACAATTATGTCTCCGCCAACCACGGTGTAGTCTGCCTTGACCGGCGCGCAAAAAACAATCGCGGCGACCGGGTCCTGCAGTGCGCCGGCATAATCGAGCTTGTTCAGGTCGATCGCGAAGAAATCGGCGCACTTGCCAACTTCCAGGCTGCCGATGTCGGTGCGACCAAGCACTGATGCTCCACCGCGTGTGGCGATCGAGAGCGCTTGCCGTGCTGTCATCAAGGGAGGGGCATCGGGAGCGGAACGAGAAGCACCCTTGATGCCGCTGTTGAGCCGTGCCAGCAGCATCGCCTGCCGCACCTCGTTGAGCATATGCGAGCTGTCGTTGCTGGCGGAACCATCCACACCCAAACCGAGTTTAATGCCTTTACCAAGCATGGACATAACCGGAGCGATGCCGGATGCCAGGCGCATGTTGGAGGATGGGCAGTGGGCCACGCCGCAGCCATGCTGCGCGTAGAGGTCTGTTTCAGCATCGTTGACCCATACAGAATGGGCAAACCAGACATCGTCCCCAATCCAGTCGACCGTTTGCATGTAGGCAACCGGTTTGTGTCCGAATTTTTCGAGGCAAAAGTCGTCTTCATCTTCAGTTTCCGCGAGATGAGTGTGCAGGTGGACGTTGTATTTGCGAGCCATGATGGCGGATTCGCACATCAACTCGGTGGATACGCTGAAAGGAGAACAGGGCGCTAAAACGATATGGAGTTTTGATCCAGGGGACGGGTCGTGATAGCGCTGGATCAACCTTTCGCTGTCTTTGAGAATCGATTCTTCGCTGTCGACTACGCTGTCTGGCGGCAATCCGCCCTGGGACTCACCCAGGCTCATTGAGCCACGTGATGCGTGTAGCCGAAGCCCTGTCGTGGCAGCGCCTTCGATTTCATCATCCAGCCGGCTGCCGTTTGGGAAGAGGTAGAGGTGGTCTGATGCGGTCGTGCAACCCGAGAGAGCCAGCTCTGCCAGGGCGGTTTGAGTGCTCAGGTAGATGTCCTCAGGGGTCATTCGAGCCCAGATGGGATAAAGCGTTTTCAACCAGTTGAAAAGGTTGGCATTTTGAGCGCCGGGGAGCGCGCGGGTAAGCGTTTGATAGAAATGATGATGGGTGTTGATCATGCCGGGCAGAACGATGTGATCGCGCAAATCCAGCACTTCATCAGCTTCCTGGGGCAGCTCAGCAGCCGGACCGATCTGCTCGATAAAGCCGTCACGGCAGAAAATGGCAGTATCGGTAAGCTCCCGGTCTGCTTTATCCATGGTGACGATGATGGCAGCGTTTTTAATCAGCAAAGTCGACATGGGCCCTCCCTGTTTTCAGCTTTATGCCTGGTCAGCAAGTTCGGCAGCGTGCAAGGTGTTGCGCAATAGCATCGCGATGGTCATCGGTCCGACCCCACCAGGGACGGGTGTGATCGCCGCGGCAACTTCGGAAACTTCATCAAAAGCTACATCGCCAACCAGGCGGTAACCGCGTTTGGCAGTGGGGTCTTCCTTTTGGTTGATGCCCACGTCGATCACGTATGCTCCTGATTTGACCCAGTCCTTTTTGACAAATTCAGGCTGACCGATGGCGGCAATGATGATATCTGCGCTGCGTAAAACGGACGGGATGTCTTTTGTTCGTGAATGCACGATAGTGACTGTGGCATTGGCTTTCACCAACAGCAACGCGACCGGCATACCGACGATGTTTGAACGACCGAGCACGACGGCGTTTGCGCCAGAAATCTGCGCGCCGGCTTCTTCGAGCAGAACCATGCAGCCTGCCGGTGTGCAGGGGACGAACATCGGCTCGCGACCTTTTTGAGCCAGGCGACCTATGTTCACGGGGTGGAAGCCATCCACGTCTTTTGCCAGGTCGATCGCGGTGAGCACTTTTTCTTCATCAAGATGCCCGGGTAAAGGCAACTGGACCAGGATGCCGTTGACTTTGGGATCGGCACTCAACTGTCGCACAAGAGATTCGACTTCCTGCTGAGTGCTGTTGGCAGGCAGATTGTGCCCGAAGGAATTGATGCCCACCTCAGCGCAGGCTTTTTGTTTATTGCGGACGTAAACCTCGGAAGCCGGGTTGTCACCAACCAAAACTGTTGCCAAACCGGGGGCGGTTTTACCTTCGGCTGCGCGTTTTTCCACGGCTTGTTTTACTTCAGAACGAATTCGTGCAGCGATTGCTTTTCCATCGATAATTTTTGCTGTCATAAAAAAGTATCTCCTGCGGTGATTATACCTGAAAGAAGGTTATAATTTTGGCATGTCATCATCTCAGCTTCCATTTATCATCGGGATTGCCGGAGCTTCGGGCTCCGGAAAAACGACCTTGTCCGAAAGGATCCTCGAAGAAATTGGTCCCGACAATATCGTCTTGCTGCCCCATGACGCCTACTACCGAAACCAGGATCACAAACCTTTTCAAGAACGGCTGAAGGTCAATTATGACCACCCGGAATCGCTGGAAACAGAATTGTTGATCGAGCATATCCACCAACTTAAGGCGGGAGAGCCTGTGAACGCGCCGGTTTACGATTTTGTACATCATACCAGGGCAGAGCAAACCAGGCTGGTTGTACCAAAGAGGTTGGTGATGGTCGAAGGCATCCTGATCTTTGTTGAAAAGGAGCTCAGGTCGCTTTTTGACATGAAGCTTTTCGTTGATACAGACCAGGATATTTGCTTTATCCGCCGTTTGCAGAGAGACCTGGTGGAACGTGGGCGTACCATGGAAGCGGTTGTGGATCAGTATCTCAATACGGTCAGACCAAGTTTTCTCGAATTTGTAGAACCTACCAAGCGTTATGCTGATGTGATCATCCCCGAAGGCGGGCTAAACCAGGTCGCTTCTGAGATGGTCATCGCCCGGCTTAATAGCCTCATCGATGGTTAGCACATTGGAAGAAAAGGAGCCTTTCACCAGGGGGCAGAAAATTTGGCGATTTGGGCTGCTCGTGATCGTTTTGGCTGTGACGGTGCTGCTGCTTATCTATCGTAAAGAAATCCAGAGCTTTGAAGCTTACGGTTATCCTGGAATCTTCCTGGTATCGATTTTGACCAACGCCACGGTGTTGATTCCTTTGCCTGGCGTCGTCTTGACAACGGCAATGGGCGCGGTGTTTGATCCGTTTTGGGTGGCGATAGCTGCAGGTTCAGGGGCGACACTGGGGGAACTTTCTGGATATATGGCTGGGGTTGGCGGGCAGGTTTGGCTGAATAACCGGAACTGGTACCTAAGGCTGGAGAATTGGATCGCGAAGTATAACCACTGGCCGATAATTTTGCTGGCGTTTATCCCGAACCCGGTGTTTGACATGGCGGGGTTTATTGCCGGAGCGGGCAAGATGCCTTTGTGGAAGTTTTTGCTGTTCACGTGGATCGGAAAAATAGCCAAAATGCTCGTTTTTGCATATATAGGGTCGGGGATTTTTGAGAATTTTTAGGTTTTTATCGTAATTTGTCGTTATTTGTAATATTGTTGTAGTGAACGTGCATTGCGTGTTCCGGCGAAGCCATCTTTTCGTAGGGAACGTGGCTCGTCCCGTTCCGGCGAAGTCATCTTTTCACAGGGCGAGACGTCTACTCGCGGGACGGCATGGCAACCGTGCCTTACACCACATTCGGGATGCGTGGCAATCATCCGCTACGCTTGTGTGCGGATAAAGAAAACATTTTAGGACTTTATGAGAGAAAAAAACTGTACTATTCCATATTGAGAATTGCCGGAAGGGTCCACGACCGTTCCTTCATTCGGCTTTATAATCTATTCCATGCAAAATTGGAAAGAGCGCGCAACAATAGAATACGGAATTAATATTTCCCCATTTCAAGCGGAACAATTTGACATCTACCTGCGTGAATTGTTGGAGTGGAACCAAAAGTTCAACCTGACCGCTATCAGGGATGTGGAAGGAATCCAGCTAAAGCATTTTCTCGATTCGCTCAGCATTGTCAAGGCTTTCCCCACCGGGTTTATCCCACAAAGCATAATCGATATCGGCACCGGTGCGGGGCTTCCTGGCATCCCCTTGAAGATCATCTTCCCCGAGACCAAATTGACCCTGGTAGAGTCGGTCAAGAAAAAAGCCAGGTTTTGTGACCACATTGTTGAAGTGCTTGCACTTAATGATGTGATTGTCAGCAGCGCCCGGGCGGAAGAAATTGGGCAGGACCCGCCTCACCGCGAGGGGTATCAGCTGGCGCTGGCACGGGCTGTTGCCAGGATGCCAGTTTTGGTGGAATATCTTCTTCCGTTGGTTAAAGTTGGCGGGCTGGTAGTGATGCAAAAAAGTGCCAGCGCACACGAAGAGGCTGAAGCCAGTCGGAACGCCATCAGATTGATGGGTGGAAAATTGGTCAGCATCCTGCCGGTTAAGCTGCCAGAAGTAGAAGACGAACGCTATCTGGTGACGCTGGAAAAAATCAAGCCGACGCCAGCAGAATTTCCCCGCCGGGTAGGGATTCCGACAAAACTCCCGATTCAGAATTAATCTCATCCGCCTATAGCGTGCGTCCCAAAGATTGACTGTAACTTAATTGGAATGTAAACGTTAATTACAATAGTAACAATATGCACTCTCAACTGACATTCTTTTGCGAACTGGATGGGGCTGCGCTCGAGCGGCTCTTCGAAAACCGATTCATCTTCGATGATCTCAAAACCCTGGGCGCTTCTGTATCCCTGGGAATCCTCGACTTTTCTTATGAACGCGTCGAGGTTGTTCGCAAGCTCAACCAACTCGCAATTCCGGTAACTGCCTGGCTATTGCTTACAAAAGAAGAGGGATATTGGTTCAACCTGGAGAATCACGCACAAGCTCTGAAGCGCTATGCCGATTTCAAAGCCTGGACAGATAAAAACAACCTGCTTTGGAGCGGAATTGGGCTGGACATCGAGCCGGATATCAACCAGATGACCGACGCCGTGTCATTTCGTCCGAGTGTGCTCAAAAAAGCATTGAAACGCTATTTTCAGAAAAATACGCTCAAAGAAGCCGAACTTGCCTACCGAAAACTGGTGGTGACAATTAAGGAGGATGGTTACTTCCTGGAAGCTTACCACTTTCCTTTTATCATCGACGACCGAAAAGCCGGATCTACAGTCGCTCAGCGATTGGGCGGGCTTGTGGATGTTCCTGTTGATCGTGAGGTACTGATGCTTTACTCGAGCTTGTTTCAACCGCTGGGCAACCGGCTGCTATGGAGCTATGCCGGGGAAGCGCAAGCCATCGGCATCGGAATCACCGGCGGTGGCGTGCTGATGGAAGGAAGGCAAGCCCCAAAACTTCTGAATTGGGATGAATTCACTGCCGATCTGAGCTTTGCCTGGCAATCGGGCAAGCCAGTGTATGTCTTCAGCCTGGAGGGCTGCGTTAAACAAGGTTTCCTCCCGCGCCTGGTAACTTTTGATCCTTCTGGTGAGGTAGAGCGTCCAGGAACCACTATCGTGAAACATGCGCGGAAGGGGTTGGGCGTTTTTCTGTGGATACTCGAGCGACCCTTCGTAATCCTGGCGGGTTTTGCGGGAATCATTGGCGCTGTTTTGGCAATTCGCAGCGGTAAAAAACGGACTAAAAAAGTTATCCGGAACGATTCAACCAGGTTTGAGTAAGGGTTTCCCACTCCGGGATGCTCAAGGTTTCTGCCCGGCGTTGGGGATCAATGCCGCTTTCCAACAGGAGCTTCTCTATTTCTGCGCCCGGAAGCGCCAGCCCGGCTGAGAGCGAGTTGCGCAGCGTTTTTCGTTTTTGTCCGAAACCGGCATGGGCAAGTTTAAAGAACGTTTTCTGCTGCTCCAGCGAAACCAGCGGCTCGGGGTAGAGATCAACTTTCAAAACCGCCGAATCGACATCCGGAGCAGGCAAAAAACTACCCGCCGGTATGACCCCGGCTATGGAGACTTTGCCAAAAACTTGTACAGACAGTGACAACAGGCTCATCTTGCCATCGCGCGCAAGGACTCGCTCGGCTACTTCTTTCTGAACGGTCAGAATTATACGCCGGGGTCGCGTTTTTGCTTCCACCAGGTGGCGGATAATTGCGCTGGAAATGTAGTAGGGGATATTGGCGACGACCACGTAATCAGGTGATTGAACCAACTCGTCCGGTGAGAGTGCCAGGATGTCGCCTTCGACGATGCGAACATTCTCAAAAGGTTTCAGCGCCTCGCTCAGCGGCTTGAGCATTTTTCTATCGATCTCGACAGCAGTGACCTGTTTGGCGAGCTGCGCCAGGAGAAATGTAAGGCTGCCCAGTCCCGCGCCGATCTCTAACACTTCATCTTCCGGGTCGAGCCCGGCGGCATCGATCACCTTGTTCAGACCGGCGGGTTCCACAAGGAAGTTTTGCCCCAAAGATTTCTTTGGTTTGATGCTGAACTTCTTTAATAATGGAAAGATATCGAGATAGTTAAGCGTCATGGTAATACCCCCGGGTAACTTGCGGGAACTGGCGTGAGGAAATAGAGCATGGTCCAGTGATGCCAGCCGATGTAGTTTTCGTCGTCGTAACCAAGGTCGATCCAATACCTGCCTGGGATGCCGTAACCCGAATCAGCAATTGTGCCAAAACCATAGCCAGGAACATATACCGGCTGCAAAGCCATATTCGGATACCAGGCAGCCGACACGGCAACGATCCCTTTAGTCAGCGGGAGCCCGGAACGGGTGATAGCACCGTTGTCAAATTGAGAAGGGTGATAGGAGGTGGCATAGACACTGACCTTGCGCCAGTATTCAAGGTTTTGTCCATCGACATTTTCCGTTTTGACCGCAGCCTGCATGCCATAACCGAGGACACCGTCGGCAGCCTGGCTGGCTTGCCACTCGGGCTCGCTCACGGCTGAAACCACCAGGCCATCTTCGATCCGCTCTATCGTTCGGCTTACCATAATTCCGGGGCGTCCGGGCTCGATGACCGATGTAGTGTCCAATTCGGCTTCAGGGTCTGGCTGGTAGGAGTAGGAGAAGGTGGTCTCGTCGGTCAGCAGGGTCAATCTTTCGGATACATGGCGCAGACTGATAGTTCCATCCTGGGGAACATCGCTGCTTTCAGAGGGCTGCGCGTAGTCGAGGAATTGAGGGGTTATGCCCAGATCTGCCAGCGCGTGGGCGACGGTATCTGCCGGGCTCATTCCGCATAGATTATTTACCCAAACCTGTTTTGCCGCGGTCAGGTTTAGGCGGTTTTCCGCTTGAAGTTGGGTTTCGAGCGGGGGGTCAAATTCATCGAGGGGGTGAACGGACAAATCGCTTTCATTGATCGCCTCCTGAAAAGTTTCTGCCTGGGTGAAGATCGTCGCCAGGTATTGACCGTCTGAATAGATGTCCACCCGCCTGGCGGGCAGATATTCGATGATAACGTCCTGCCCGGAGCTGAGGGGCTGGTTGAAGGCGGTAATCTGACCATCCACTTTGATCAAATCATGTGGATAGAGGTTAATATCGGCTTCCCTGAGGAGGTTTGCGGGGATAAGTTCAGCACTATAGAGGATTTGTTCGTTTTCCCCGGTTTTTATCAGAACGCTGCGAGCCTGGTCTAGTTGGACCTGGTTGGGTAAGTTCAGGGTGGAACGATCGGGGTTGATGGTCAGGGCGTCTTCAGGGTAGAGCTCGATGTCTGCCATGTCGAATAGCTGTCTGGCGTTGAAGGCGATCGCTCTGATGCGTATTTGATTGCCATTGACCAGGAGTGTGTATGACTGGACCCGCGAGAGGGTTATCAGCGCCAGTCCAGCCAGGAGCAAAATTGCGATGATGGCAATTCGGACTAGGGATGAGAGCTTGTCAATGAAATTCTTCATATTTTCGCAGTATATCACAATGCCGGGGTGTGGAATTTTTGATATTAATCCAGCAGCAATTCTCAATGTGAATGTGTTTAGATCTAAAAGGGGAACAGGAAGCAGGGAGCAGGGAACAGGGAGCAGGAACTGGGTTCTGTCATCCTGAGCCTCTTTTGCGAAGGATCTTGTCAATCGGAACGGTGAGACCCTTATGAATTATTCACTTACGAAGTGATTGTCCCGTTCCGGCTAAGCCATCTTTCCGTAGGGCGTGATTGAGGGGGTGGTAACCTTGGTGTGCCGGCGATGTTGCCCCCCCTCAATCCACCATACATCATGACCACGAGAAACGGCGGATTGGAGGCGCGATACACTCTTGCCTATGGAAATACCCGGCACCTCCAATACCGACTTCGTTGGTACAGACGTCTCGCCCTACGGCAGTTCGCGGGACGGCATGGCGGCCGTCTCCCACACAACAAAAAAGACAGAATTTTCCATATTGAGAATTCCTGATCCATGCAGGAAACCTTAACAGGACGATCGAAAGTACAGTTGTATATGGACGACCGTCGGTTGGGTCAGATACGGGAGGATCGGTGTGGGTTATATGCGAAGGATCGATTTAGACAATCTTTACCACACGCTCCAGTTTGCCCCAATTTGCCGTAAAAGCAGGCTATCCCGTGCGTTTTAGCTTCCGCAAAACCCGCATAAGGGCAATTTGCCAGGGTTCTTCAGCGAGGTTTCTGATGTTGATCCAATAGGCATTGCGTCCAACCCTGGCAACCGGGTCTATTTCGGGTAAGCCGCGTTCTTTCATACCCTGTGGCAGCGCTGGATAGCTGAGGATCAGCTGCTGGTTCACAAGGCTGACAGATTCCAGACCGGCTTCCTCACCGGCAAGCTTGACCTTCATCTGGAAGAAAAGGTCCTCCAACCCCTGTGGCATTTCACCAAAACGATCGCGAAACTCGATTTCTGTCTGGGCGATTTCTTCATCCGTACGCAGGTTGGAAATACGGCGGTAAAGCTTCAGGCGCAACTCCTCGTCCGGGATGTAGCTGGAAGGGATTTCGCTGTTAAGCGGCAGATCGACATTAATGTTCAGACTGCTCACCTGGAACCAGGTCTGATCGCTTACAGGCAGCGGTTCGAGGTCAGAATCGGAGCGCATCGCCCTTACCGCCTGGCTGAGCAGCCTGGTATACATCTGGAAGCCAACGGCGGCGATATAACCCGACTGGCGCGTTCCAAGCAGGTCGCCGGCTCCACGCATCTCGAGATCGCGCATGGCAATGGCATAACCCGCACCCAGCGATGAATTGTCCGCCAGCACTTCCAGGCGTTCCTCACCCTCAGGGGTCGGGCTGCGACGCTTGTCTCTGAAGAGATAGGCATACGCACGCTGCGCGCCGCGTCCAACCCGTCCACGCAGCTGATAAAGCTGCGCCAGTCCAAATGTATCGGCACGGTCGACGATCAGCGTGTTTGCGTTGGGGATATCCAGACCGGATTCAATGATCGATGTGGAAAGCAGCACGTCGATTTGCCCCGAAGTGAACTGCTGCATCACTTCTGCCAGCTGATGTTCGGGTAGTTGACCATGTCCAATACCGATGCGGGCTTCGGGCACCAGGTTTTGCAAGTGATTGTAGACCGCGCCAATAGACTGGACGCGGTTGTGCACAAAAAAGACCTGACCACCGCGGTCCAGCTCGCGGACGATCGCTTCGCGTACAAGCTTGGGCGAGTAGGGACCGATGTGGGTGACGATTGGCAGGCGTTCTTCAGGGGGGCTGTTGAGGGTGGAAATATCGCGCACGCCGCTTAGCGCCATGTAAAGCGTCCGGGGGATGGGTGTGGCAGTCATGGTGAGGACGTCAACCTCCTCACGCAGTTTTTTGAGATGCTCTTTATGGGCAACGCCGAAACGTTGTTCTTCGTCGATGATCACCAGCCCAAGGTCTTTGAAAAAAACGTCGCTTGAGACCAGGCGGTGGGTGCCAATGACGATATCAATTTGTTTATCTGCCAACCTTTTGATGATGTTATCCTGCTCTTTGGGGCTGCGAAAGCGGGAGAGCATCTCAACTTCGACCGGAAAGACAGACAAGCGCTGCCTGAAGGTCTCATAATGCTGCTGGGCGAGAACGGTGGTTGGCACAAGGACTGCCACCTGCTTGCCATCCGAGACTGCCTTAAAAGCCGCCCTCAGGGCAACCTCGGTCTTCCCGTAACCGACATCGCCACATAGCAGACGGTCCATCGGACGCTCAGATTCCATATCTTTTTTAATTTCTTCCAGCGCGAGCACCTGATCGGGGGTTTCGATGTAGGGAAAAGAGGCTTCCAGCTCCTGCTGCCAGTCTGAATCGGGACTGAAGGCATAGCCTTCCGCTAGCTGGCGCTTTGCATAGAGTTCCAGCAGGTCTGCCGCGATTTCCACTACCGCATGACGAACTTTTGTCCTGGTATTGTCCCAGTCATTTCCAACCAGGTTGTTGATTGCGGGAGGTGAACTATCCGGACCGATATAGCGGCTGATACGGTCTGCCTGGTGGATCGGAACGTAGAGAACATCGTTGTTTTTATATTGGATCGCCAGATACTCACGCTGGTTGCCGTCAATGGTCGGTTTGTGCAGACCGATAAACTGACCGATGCCGTGATCGACATGGACCACAAAATCGCCCGGATTGAGATCCGCGAAGACCATTTCCGGCGCTTCGGAGCTGATTGGAGGTCGCCGGCGGGGTTGAGGGCGGCTCCAGCCAAAAATTTCACTGTCCGTGAGCAGGTGATGAACCTCGCTGTCATTTTGCTGCAGGACCCATCCTCCCGAGAGCGATCCTTCGATAAAATTGACGCGGTCACCCTGGAAATCAGGATGGGTTTCGATCCATAGCTGCTGCAAGCGGGCTGCCTGCCTGGATACAACCGTCCAGGATTCAAACTTTTTGTTGAGCTCGTCCAGGTGGGTTTGGAATTCTTTTAGTCTGCCGGCAAAGCGGGGACCAGGGTCGAACAATTTTGACAGAGACGAGCCGCCCCCGGCATTGGTGTGACCGAGTTCGATCACCTGTTTGGCAGAATTGCTATCGAGCAATTCGGACCAGGTCAGGTAGGGCGCTTTATAGGAGAAGCCAGGGTCTGCCTGGGTGAGTTCCCGGCGCCGCTCAAGGGCATCTTCCTCAATATCGTTGGCAGCTGCCGAGATAAACTCTTCACCATCCAATAAGATAAGTGTGTCAGCCGGTAAAAAGTCGATCAGGCTTGAGGGGAACCTGTAGAGATTGGGTATATCCTGCTCTCTCAGCTGGTAAGGCAACTCGCCATCTGCCATTCCGGCAATGGGCATCGCCTCTGAGGTGGGGAAGATGGTCACGTTTTCAAGCTTGCCCTCCGATCGTTGGGTGGCTGGGTCGAAGAAGCGCAGCGTGTCAATTTCATCTCCGAAAAAATCCAGGCGATATGGGCGGTTATCCGATGGCGACCAGACATCCAGAATGCCTCCCCGGCGTGAAAATTGACCAGGCTGAACGACGATATTGCTGTATTCATAACCAATACCAACGAGGTGGGCTGCCAGGGCAGGCAGATCGCGTTTATCATTCAATTTAATGCGCATAGTTTGTTTAATGAAATCCCGGCGGGGCACGGTCCGAGTCATGACCGCCCGGATTGGAGCAACGATCACCGCAGCCTCGACGGGCTTTTGAAATCCAGGCAGCAAATACTGACTCAATGTGGTCAGAACCCGCAGGCGATCCAGGCGGGTGCTCTGGGACCAATCCAGGTCTTCATAAAAAAGCGGATTTGGTTCCGGAAAATAGAGGTTGTTCTCAGCATCCAGCCAGAAGGAGAGCTCGTCAAACAGGGAGAGAGCCCGGTCAGACCGGTTGGTGAGCAGCAGAATCGGGCGGTTGAGATCTGTATGCAATGCAGCCAAAACCGCCAGGCGGGCGGAGCGCGGCAAACCCAAACCACGCCGGTCGGGCTTCGAAAACGCGCCTTCCTCAATCGAACGGGTGAATTCCTGGTAGGGAAGTAAGGCGCTGATAATCCGGATCAGAGTTTCTTCAGCCAACTTCACCGTTAAACCTGTTCATTGCAGTGGTCAGTCCATCAACAATAAAGCACTCTATCGCGTCGATAGCCTGGTTGATGACCATTTTTTTCAGTTCTTCCTCCGCGGGAAGGAACTTTTGCAGAACGTAATCTTTGGGGTCCATCTGCCCGATGGGGCGGTTGATACCCAGACGCATACGGGGGAAGTCCTGTGTGCCGATGTGCCTGGTGATCGATTCCATTCCTCGCTGCCCGGCGGTGCTTCCGGATGGACGGATGCGCAGCGTGCCGAGAGGCAGGTCGAGATCGTCATGGATGACCAGCATGTTCTCAAAGGGAACTTTGAAATAGCGCAGCAAAGGTGCCACAGCGCGACCGGATTCGTTCATGTAGGTGAGCGGCTTGGCGAGAATGACTTTGTTGCCTTTATAACGGTCTTCTGCGATGATCGCCTGAAATTTGATGCGCTTCAGCTGAACAGACCATTTTTCTGCCAGGGCGTTGAGCGCCATGAAGCCGAAATTGTGCCGGGTAAGGCGATATTCGGCTCCTGGGTTGCCCAAACCGACGATTAAAAAGCAATCCTGAGTATTTTTTCTAAACAACATGATCCATCCTCGCAATCTTTTATTTTAACATGGAAACCTGCTGATTTACTCAAGTTGCAGGAGGTGCGGCAATTCTCAATATGGAAAAATCTGTTTATCTTTATGGTGTAGGGGACGGCTGCCATGCCGTCCGGAGAACAGCCGTAGGGCGAGATTGAGGGGGTTTTGACATTGGTGTGACGAGGATGTT
>ENA-UOOM01000244-UOOM01000244.1-fermentation-metagenome-genome-assembly--contig:-NODE-244-length-67603-cov-15.586605_pt1 | contig 67603 bp, 54 predicted proteins | sample MGYA00245781_ERZ724031 | MGnify/ENA primary metagenome ERZ724031 (study PRJEB28704, sample SAMN03018317) | fermentation metagenome | biome: anthropogenic terrestrial biome; feature: soil; material...
GTAGAAGATGCGGCAGAGACTGTTCTATTGGGTCATATCGCCATTTTTTTCTTACCTGCTTTTAGGTTAAATTAATCTAAGTCGGACATTTTGTCCGAGTAAAAGGATGTTGGACTAATAATATATGTATGGGCGGCGGGTCCTTCAATATGGAAATATGCACTGGAATTCATATGCTTCTTGGCCTTGAACATGGCGTTATTGGATTTTATTCTTTTGGCGGATAATTATTTTAGTATAAAAGAATAAAACTCGAAATCTGTATTTTTATCCAAGGCGTATTTTTTAAAGTCATTATAATTTAATATACCCGCTTTAACCTTTTCAGCAAGCATGAGTAGTTTAGCAATTTCCATTAAACTACCACGCATTTGGTTGCTATGTTCATAGTCTGCCAACTGTTGTCGATATTTGCCGGTAAAATAACTGGAAATATAAATAAACTGCGTATTTGGCAAATTATCAGGTAAATCTTTCCACCACGTTGATTTATCATTACGTGTCCGGTATTGCCGTATATAGCGCGACATAGCATCAGTATTATGCGCCGTAAAAGCAAAGCCTTGAGAATAGGCTTTTGAATCAATAATCCAGCCGTCGGTCTGATCATAAACAAAACCGTCAGGCTTATTAGCGCCACCTAAATGTCTACCATGAAATCCCATTTCTTTAGTAAATAGATCTGTAGAAAGAATCTCGAACTGAGTATTCTCTTGATTTGACGTATTTTTTTTAAATGCAATATCAACCGCCTGCAGATAGTGGTGGTCAATGTGCTTAAGTACCGGCCGCAAAAATGTCTTTATTTTGTCAGCTTCTGAAGATTTAAATTCATCATCAATTTTAACTGGAATAGTAAAATCGTACAGTTCCTCTTTCAGTTTTAATTTCCCTTTATCGTTAATAATTTCTATTCCAAGCCGATTTAAGCCAATGGCATCATCAATTACTTGCTCAGGTATACTATTAATTGACTGCCGTACAACGTTTATTTTTTGCGATATTACATTGGCCGCAAGCCCATTAGGAGATTCAGATAGAAATTTCAGCATCAAAGCTCTGGCAGTTTTACGCTTATTGGCATTTTCAATTTTGGGAGCCAAATATTCCCAACGTACTCTTTTTTTAGAACGCTTAAATTTAGAACCGCCATTAACATAATTTAAGGCTATTCTGCCATCGTAAGTAACTCTATACTCTGGTCCAACAGATACGGTATAAGTATTATCACCTACTTTACGTTCGGCTGTTCGTTGTCTCTGTTTAATAAGTCCGTAAAAAACAAAAACACCAGCAAGCCAACGCATATACTTATCAGCTGTGCTTTCTCCATTACTTCTAATCCTTTTGATTTCTGCATCATCATGGTGGATTTTAGCGTTGATCAAACCATCAACAAACAGATTCTCTGGAAGGGACACAAAACCTGGCTCATCAATAAAGCCAAAATTACTGCCTAAATCAAATTTAGAATACCATTTGGAAGGATCCTGGTTCATGAGCCGTAAAAGCCATGCCGCATAGGGGTATTCCATAAGCCGCTCAAACATAAACTTTTTAAGTTTCGAGTTATCTTTATTATCAAACAATTTCACTGCTTTTTCCCCGAATTCTGTAATGGAATAGTAATCTTCTCGATAATTTAGGTCAATCAGCCCCATTCCAATAGCGACGCTTAGATAATTACTTGCTGCCCAATCAGTGATTACAGGAGAGCGCTGCCCTTTGTATATTGCTCTTATGAGGCCTGTCGCATAAGGCTTCCTTCCAATTTTGCTCTGTAAAGTAACTAATTGTTTATGCTTTAAATGCTGATTATTTTCTAACGCAGCTATAAGTTGTTCATATATTGACGTTGGCGCTCCTAATTTAGCTGTAGTATTTGCCAACCCACCATTTATTAAGCCTTTATAAATGCTCGAATTTTTATCGAATAAAGCTGGTACCCGCACAACATCGGTAAGATCCTGTGATACGTCCTGACCCAAACCAAAAGTTCTATCAGGAAATGTTTTATATTCACTTATATTGATCATAATGATACCCTCTTTTCAGCACTATTATTATACAGCAAATAACCGGATGCTAAAAGTCCAGTAAATAGTATATAAATTTCTCTTGCTTTTTTCATCATATAGCAGTAATATAAGGATGAGAAAGGATGTGAAAAAATGAGATATATAGGCTCAAAGAAACTGCTACTATATGACATTGATCAGATGTTAGAGCATCACCTTACTGGTAATGAAAGGACTTTTTTAGACCTGTTTGCCGGTACAAATGTTGTCGGTAATTATTTTAAGGGTAGGTACACTATTTACAGCAATGATATTTTATATTTCAGCTTTATAAATGCAAAAGCGATCATTGAAAACAATAGCATCCTTCGGTTTGCTGGTCTGAAAAAAATAGGGATTTATGACCCTTTTCAATTTTTTAACGATGCTAAAAATATAAATCCTGTTTCGCACTATTATGAGAAATCGTATACACCATCAGGCGGAGCAATGTATCTTACGGTTGAAAACGGCCAACGAATTGATTTTATCCGGGATACGATTGACGAATGGAAGTTTGAAAATTTAATTACGCAGTCTGAGTATTACTATTTAGTTTCTTCCCTAATTCAGTCAGTACCGTTTGTAAGCAATATTACAGGGACATATGGTGCTTATTTGAAAAAGTGGGATAAGCGCGCATTTAAAGTCTTGACAATGCAGCCTTTAAATGTTATAAACAATCATCGCAGAAACCGTGCATTCAATGAAAATGCCAATAAACTGGTAAAAAAGCTAAATGCAGATATTACATATATTGATACACCATATAACTGCCGACAGTATGCAGCGAACTATCATTTGCTTGAAAATATAGCCCGCAACAAGAAACCAATACTTAATGGTAAAACACGGATTTTTGACTGGACACCTTTGAAAAGCGACTTTTCAGTAAAGAAAAGGGCGCTTGCCGCAATGGAAGAACTTATTAAAAATTTAAATTCGCAACATGTTATTATAAGTTACAGCAACGAGGGAATTATCTCATTTGATAGCCTTATAAGCATGTTGTCTAAATATAGCATTACAGGTAATGTAGAAGTAAAAGCACTCAAATACCATAAATATGAATCTAAGCTCAAACCAAAAAATAACAACCTAAGTGAGTATCTCATTTACTTTCAGCGTAAAGTATTGCAGAGAAAAGCAAAAAAAAAGAGTATAGTTATTGCAACATGGCACCCAACGTTTAAGGCGTCATATATAAAAAGTCCTTTAAATTATATCGGAGGTAAATACAAACTGTTATCGCAGCTAATTCCTCTTTTTCCTAAAAGTATAAATACGTTCGTCGATTTGTTCAGTGGCGGCGCTAACGTGGGTATAAATGTCAGCGCTAAGTATTACATTTTTAATGATATGAATAACCGTATAAATGAAATGTTCCGGTATTTTGCGCAGCATAATGCCGATGAAATTATTACGTCTATAAAAAAGCGCATTAAGCAGTATAGCCTCAGTATGACCAACCAGAACGCGTTTCTCAGGTTTAGGGAAGATTACAACCAAAATCCTAATCCACTTGATCTGTACGTCCTGTCCTCATATAGTTACAACTACCAGTGCCGGTTCAACAATAAAATGGAGTTTAATAATCCATTTGGCAGGAATCGAAGTCACTTCAGTAAAAATATGGAAAACAATCTGCGCTTATTTGTCAACAGACTTCATATGATTGATGCCGTGTTCACTGACAAATTATTCACTGACGTTGATTTAAATACGTTAACAGACAAAGATTTCGTATATCTTGACCCGCCTTATCTTATTACACGGGGAAATTATAACGATGGAAACAGAGGATTTCAGAACTGGGGAATAAAACAAGAAAAACAGCTTTATCAGTTAATGAACAGGTTAACTGAACTACATGTTCCTTATGCGCTCACAAATGTCCTCAAACATAAAGGGAAATCCAATGATATACTTAAAGATTATATTCAAAAGCATAACGTTAAGGTCGTTACTTTGCGTTCTTCCTACAAAAATTCATCATATAATACAAGTGCCCTTGAGAGTAATGAAGTACTCGTTATGAATTACGAGCCGGCAGATAAAAAAATCCAAAGATAATTGGTATCCTTATTGGGTTTATTGTTGCCAAATATTGCATTTTCAAATTCAACGTGCTATACTAACAAATAGAGTAATAAAATAACCCCATCAACAGCATATCGGCTGTAAAGAATAACCCCTATTCTTTACACTGATCGAAGCGTAATACACTTTACGTTCGAAGGCTGACAAGCCATTAACAGGGTTGATTTTCTGTGCTGCTTTAAAAGTAGTATGGTAATCATAAATTTGTCAAGAGCCTGAACGTAACAGTTTTACCGACTGCGTTCAGGTTCTTGCTTTTTGCCTTTTTGCAAAAGGTAAGACCGTGGACGTTGTTCCACAACGCTATTGGATTAGAGCCATACAACTTGAATCCAATAAACTAAACCTAAATGAATGGACCTTGAAAAGTGGACAAAGAACCAAGAAAAATACTCTTTGCAGAGTACGCATTCTGCGACATACAAAGAGAAATACGTGGAACACTGTACTGGGACTGACGCCAGCATTTGCTGCGCTTCCTCGGTACACCACAGGAAACGGCTTGCTCACTCTTCTTATGATAGCAGATGTTCTGTTATCATAAGTAAAAGCTTAATTATCACTAAGCCTCTACTTATGATAGCAGAGAAAGTTTTCTCACTTTCCCTATTATCATATTGGTGCGCCCACGGGGATTCGAACCCAGGACCTTCTGATTCGTAGTCAGACACTCTATCCAGCTGAGCTATGAGCGCATATCAATATTGAATGTACAAACTGTACACTTCAAATACAGCTCTTTTATTATAGATAACTCAGGCTGAAATGTCAAGCTTTTTTCATAAAACCATAGCGTGCTGGCGGCATCTTTGCTGAACTTTATGATAAATCCATGAAGCAAAACTATCAATGCTGGCATCAGGCTCCCCTTCAGCCAAAATTTCGGCGTAAGCAAAACCGTAAATTCTGAAAATGCCGCGAATAAACCCGTCAGCTTATTTCCGCTAAATATTCACTCGGGTTGCAGCCAACATATTTTTTAAATACTGTCCTAAAATATTTATAATCGCCTATCCCGCATTTCCATGCTGTCTCCTGCACCGTGTGCCCGCTCTGAAGAAGGCTGAGCGCTTTCTGGATCCGGTAGCGGTTCAGGTACTCAAGGAATGTGATTCCCGTGGCTTTTTTGAATTTTTTGTTTAAAAGTGTCTCACTGTAGTTAAGATGCTTCGCTACATCGCGCATAACTATTTTCTCTCTGTAATGGTCTGCAATATAGCCCAGCATTTGCTCAGCTATTTCGTCGCAGTATGTTTTTTCGTGCTCTTCCTCCAGCAGATTAAAGCACTTCAGTTCTTCCCTGCTGAGCTGTTTGTTCACATAGACGCGCCTTGCTTCACATTCTTTTTTAGCGCGCTGGACTGCGTCCTGTAATTCTTCTATTTTCAGCGGCTTAAGCAGGTAGCCGGTGGCGCCATAGCGGATTGCTTTCTGTGCATATTCAAAGTTGGAATAGCCCGATGAAATTATCGCTATATAATCATATTTTTCATAAGTACGGCGGATCATTTCAAGACCGTCTAAAACGGGCATATTTATATCCACAATCAATATATCCGGCTGGGTTTCCTTTATTTTTTCAATCCCCTCTACGCCGTTGCGGACCTCGGCAACAACAGAGCACTGCATCTGGGCCCATGGCACGGAATACACAAGGCCCTTTCTGATAATATCCTCGTCTTCGGCGATTAAGACTTTATACATTCTATATCTCCCTCCTGCTGTATTATCTTCAATATTACTTCCAGCCCTTCACCCTCATGGTTTACAATGCGTATCCCGCTCCCCTGCCCATAGCGCAGGAAAAGCCGCCGCGATATATTGTGCAGCCCATACGATTTTTCAGCGAAGTAAGCTTTTCCAAGAGAGTTATTTAAAGCATCGGACTCTTTGTCAGGCATGCCAAGGCCATTGTCACCAACAGACAGTATAAGTGCATCTTTTTCCATATGGCCATTAACTTTTATTGCAATATCCATCTTCCTGCGGAAGCCGTATTTAATGCTGTTTTCCAAAATAGGCTGAAGCAACAGTTTGGGTATGACAGCTTTTCTGCATGCGGCGTCTATATTGACTGTGCACTGTAGCCTGTCGCCGAAACGGCATTTCTGAATGTCTAAGTAATCGCCGATATACTCCATATCGTCTTCCAGAAAAACGTCCTCCTGGGTGTTGTCAATACTGTACCTCAAAATCTGTGTAAGCTGCATTATGAGCTTTTCCGCCCGCTTTCCATCAAACAGCGCGAGGTTGCGGATAATTTCGAGCGTATTGTAGAGGAAGTGCGGGTTCATCTGCGCTGTAAGCTGGCTTATCTCAATTGTGTTTTTCAGTTTAAGCAGTTCGGTGTTACGGTTGTGTAGGTCGTTTATGCTGTCAAGCATTTTATTTATCTGGATACCTATCTCACTGAATTCATCTTTAGTCTCCACGTGTATGCGGTGAGACTGGTCCTTGTTTTTGATAATCATTATTTCATTGAGGAGCTGCTTCACGCGCGCAGAATTATTTTCGGCCATCGAGTCAGCCATCCAATCGGCCAGCAGGTACCAGCTTATGCCCATAATGGCAATAACGAACAACCCTATGGCAAATGCCGAATTATTGGGGTAATAAACCAGCGAATAGATTTTTACTTTATACTGCGGAAGGAACTCGGATTCTATCCAGAATCTTTCCCCGTTATAATAGCATATCCCGTTTTTATGCCCATAAAATTTATTGCCGAAACTTATAAGCTTCGGCTTGCTTGCATACATCACATTGCTCATTCCATCTGTTATGACACCGTCGTAATTATAGTTTAAAAGGTAAAAATTCCAGTCGTCGCCTGAAAGGTAAAGGCTAATATACCCGATAATTGCGTTATCTGATACTACCGGCATTACAAAAATATAGTCGGAATAATTGCCATTGTCATAATAAACGGCGTTGTAAATTTGGCTGTTTTTTAGCCTGCCCGCATTTTGGCATATTGCTGCATTGTAGTTTATCTGGTAATTAGACAGCGCTTCATCTTTATAAGACGAATAGACAACATGGCCTTGCCTGTCAGACAAAATTATCTCATTTTTTACATTGCATTTCGAATTGAATTCATTAAACCAGTAAGTAAGGTCTGCCGAATCTCCATGGCCCTGCAAAGCCTCTTTGCTTAATGTGTAAGTTTGTTTGTCAAGCAAAAAGTCCCTGTTTTTTTGGTAAAGTGAGGTATAAATTTCTTTTAAGAGTTTTAGGTTATTAAGCGCATTTGTTCTGTTCTGGGTAAGTGTGACTGCATAAAGGCCTGCCAGAAAAAGCACAATGCCTACCGCAACAAGAAGAACTATTTTCCTTGTAACTGTTTTGCGTAAATACTGCTCGAAAATTCCAGCCTTTTTATTATGCTTAATAAACATAGCTCATGCGCCTTTCCGAAATGCTCAGCCTGAAAGCGGTGGGGATAATTATGGAATTGTCTGGAGTACTATTTTTTTAATTTTGTGAACAATTATACTATTATTGTAGCTATTGTAATAATTATGTCAAGCAATAATGATTTATTTTATTCATAATGAAAAATATTTTACAATTTAATTAGAAAATACCGTGGGTCCATCTGATAAAGTGTGTTGTATTTTTGCTTTTTGTTTTGGATTATGGGTATTCGTAATATGGCAATGTGACTACAATAGTAATAGTAAAAAGCAAAAAAATATCAATGTTTTCAGCCAAAGCAGAGCAAGGAGGATAATCATGAGTGTAGGAATTTCGATTAAACACGCGGTCAAGCGGTATGGCAAAAATGCTGTCATACCCGATTTGTCATTGGAAATCCCAAACGGAAAACTGTTTACGCTGCTCGGCCCTTCCGGCTGCGGCAAAACCACGCTTCTGCGGATGATTGCTGGTTTTAACAGCATTGAAGGCGGCACATTTTCTTTCAATGGTAAAGTCATCAATGATATAGATCCTGGAAAGCGCAACGTCGGCATGGTTTTTCAGAATTATGCCATTTTCCCTAATATGAGCGTCAGGAAGAATGTTGAATTCGGCCTGAAACGACGTAAATTTTCTAAAGAAATGATTGGGCAGGAAGCTGACAAATTTTTGAAGCTTGTGCATATGGACCAGTATGCAGACCGCATGCCTGACCGCCTTTCAGGCGGACAGCAGCAGCGTGTGGCCCTCGCCCGCGCGCTCGTTATAAAGCCTGATGTGCTTTTAATGGATGAGCCACTTTCCAACCTCGATGCAAAACTCCGTGTGGAAATGCGCACAGTCATAAAAAATATTCAGAAAAGCATAGGCATAACAACCGTTTATGTAACGCACGACCAGGAAGAAGCCATGGCTATTTCGGACGAGATTGCAATCATGAAGGCTGGTGTTATCCATCAGTGCGGAAAACCGAAAGATATCTATCAGCGCCCCGCGGATTTATTCGTCGCGACATTTATCGGGAAATCAAATCTGCTTAAAGCAAAACTGATTACTGACGGCGGCCGCTGCCGTGTGAAATTTATGAATGGCTATGAAGCGGAATTCAGCAATGTCAAAAAAGGCGAGCAAAAGGAACGTGACGTTATTATTTCAGCACGCCCAGAAGAGCTGATCGTGCATTTTGGAGAAAGCGCAAAGCAGGACGGCGAAATACACGGTAAAATCCGCGACAGCATGTTCTTAGGTTTAAATACCCACTATTTCGTCGATTTGGAAACGGGAGAAAGGGTTGAAATCATTCAGGAATCCAAGATAGATTCAATCCTACCCGAAGGCAGCGATGTGCTTCTCACCATTAACACCATGAAGGCAAATATATTTGACGCGGAAAGTTCGCTTAGTTTAATGGACGGCGTAAAAAATCTTGTAAAGCCTGCTGGCCCGGAACTATCCAGGAGGAGCTAAAATGAGCAATTTAAAAAAGAAAACAGATGTCTGGACGGTCATTTCATTCGCATTGCTGGCACTGTTCATAATCTTTCTCCTATTCCCTATCACACAGCTGCTGAAGGAAGCTTTTTACACGCAAGGCGCGTTTTCTTTAGATGCTTTCAATAAATTTTTCAGCCAGCGCTACTATTACGAGACAATATGGCACAGCACAAAAATAGGTTTCAGCGTGATGTTTTTCAGTTTGCTGGTAGGCATTCCATTCGCATATTTTTATTCATTCTATCAGTTACACGGCAAAAAAATCATATTTATCCTGTGCCTGCTGTGCAGCATGTCGGCTCCATTTATAGGAGCTTATGCGTGGATACTTCTGCTTGGTAACTCCGGCCTTATAACCCAAATGCTCCGTTCAATAGGCATTAACGGAGTCACCATTTACGGAGAGCAGGGTATCATTTTGGTACAGTCGCTTAACCTTTTTCCGCTTGTTGTTATTTACATGAGCGGTGCTTTCAAAAGTATAGATAGTTCGCTTATGGAAGCATCCGAGAGTATGGATTGTAAAGGTGTTAAGCGCTTTTTCAAGGTAGTTATGCCGCTTACAATGCCTACGGTGCTTGCTGCCGCAATGCTGGTTTTTATGCGTTCATTTGCAGACTTTGGTGCGCCTGTGCTGATTGGGCGCGGCTATGAAACGTTCCCGGTGCTGATTTACAACGAGTATTTAAGCGAAAACGGGGCAGATTATCATTTTGCCGCTGCAATAAGTGTGATCGCCGTTTTAATTACCGCACTTGTTTTCCTGCTGCAAAAGTACGCAACAAGCCATTTCAAATTCACAATAAATGCGCTTCACCCAATAGCCCCTAAAAAGCCGAAAAAAACACCAGGTGTCTTAATGAACATCTTCTGTTACTTACCGATTGCAATATCTCTCCTGCCGCAGTTCTACATTGTTTTCATGTCGTTCCGCAACTACAGCTACAGTGTGCTGCGCCCGGGGTATTCGCTCAGCAACTATAAAAAAGCACTCACAAAATCTCTTCAGCTTTCTGTCAGCAATACGCTCGTCATCAGCTTTGTAACTCTTGCGATAATTGTGCTGATTGCCGTGCTGATCGCATATCTGGTAGTCCGCAGGAGCAACGTCATAAACCACGCAATCGATACGATTTCAATGTTGCCATATATCATGCCGGGCGCAGTCGTCGGCATTGCGATGATAATCGCGTTCAGCAAAAAACCTTTCAGCCTCACAGGCACCCTGCTCATCATGATTATTGCCCTTACTATACGCCGGCTCCCGTTTACAAGCCGTTCGGCAACAGCCGCCATGATGGAAGTGCCAATGAGCACCGAAGAAGCAGCTATCAACCTCGGCGCCTCAAAACTTGACGCCTTTTTCAATATCACTGTCCCAATGATGTCAAACGGCGTTATTGCCGGTGCAGTGCTCAGTTGGGTGTCAATAATTACCGAGATGTCTTCAGGCATTATCCTTTACAATAACAACACCATTACGCTTACGATTTCAACCTATGAGAGTGTCACCGGCGGGCTGTTTGGTGTTGCAGCCGTGTTCGCCACCATTACCACAGTGTTTACTGTTATCTGCCTTATTGTTTACCTTATGGTCACCAAGTCAAAAAATGACATGGAGTTAATAAATTAAAAAATGTCAAAAAGGAGAAGTAACAATGAAAAGGCTATTATCTGTACTACTCGCATCGGTAATCGGGCTTTCAACAGCAGCCTGCAGTTCAGGTGAAAACACTTCCGGCACATCATCCGCTTCCTCGGCAGGCAGCCAAACTGCTTCGGCGGACTCGTCGCGCCCATATTATGTGCGCAGCGCGGACAAAGTTACAGGGACCATCACCGTTTACACCACTATGGAAGACAAAGAGCAGGAGGTGCTGAAAAATCTCTGGAGCAAATATTACCCCAAATGTGAAATGAAAATACAGGCGGATTCCATAGGCACACTTGCTACAAAAATCCGCGGTGACCAATCCACAAACGCCGACGTCGTAATCGGCGGCATGTTCCAGGCCGACGGCAGCATATATCAGGATATCCTGCAAAAATACACAGCAGCATGCGACAAAGAACAGTCTTACCATGACCCGGCAGGGTACTACACATATTATGACGTGCAGGTCATGTGCCTTGTTGTCAACCCGGAGCTTTGCAAGCAGCTTGGTGTAACAATCGGCGGCTATAAAGATCTGCTCAACCCGAAACTCAAGGGAAAAATAATTCTCGCAGACCCTAACGCCTCTTCTTCAGGTTGGCGCCAGCTCCAAACTGCCCTCACCGTTATGGGCGACAAATTCAACGATGACAAGTCGTGGAATTACATTAAACAGCTTATGCCAATGTGCTTCAGCACATCATCATCAAAAGACGTCTATAACCTCGTTAGCAGCGGTGAATATGTCGCAGGCCTTTCATACGAGTCAGCAGTCAAAGATATGATTAAAGACGGCGCTCCTATCGAATGCGTTTATATGAAAGAAGGAAATACAGCAATGGCCGGCGGTGCTGCAATTGTAAAGAGTTCAAAGAACCTTCAAGCAGCACAGGCGATGATGGACCTGCTTTCCTCTTCAGAATTCCAATCAGCCAGGGCAAAAGAATCATGTGGGCGCGGTTCAAACTCAAAGTGCAAACTAAACGGCCTGCCTGAATCAAGCACACTACACATGAAAGATCTGAACTTCACTTACCTTTCTAAGAATAAGGGCGACATCTGCAAAAAGTGGAATGGCTTTTGGGCACAGCTCCATAAATGATTTATTAACAGAATAATGAAAGCAATAAAGGGACAGACACCAAAATCTGTCCCTTTATTTTTTAACATTTTTATGGACATGCTGCACCATTGCCATCTGCTGCTTTTCCCGGGCCCAAGCAACCGCATGAGAAAATTCGGCCTCGCAGACTAATCGTTTGATTGTCCTGTTTTCTCCTTTGGCTTTTCTGCAAAAATGCTCACCCCTATAACGCCTGTATGGATCGATGTGTAAAAATGGAAGCTTATGATATTCGGAAGTCAGGCCAAGGTACCGCTATTTCGTTCCTACTCTCTACAAAAAAACAAAAAAAAATTTATGACCTAATTAATGCGTATATCGACAATCAAGCGATTCGCAAAGACACATTTTTTTGAATTTTTGAATTAAAGATGAATCATACGTTAGACAACAATCCAGCAAAATTTGTTGCATATGGGGTCTCAGCAGGGCAAGATTGGTTTTATCTTCCAATATCCTTTTTGATATTATTGAGATTTTTTACCACTTCATATGGTTTGAAAAAGGCATCATAATCTTCACGGGATATATTGTATGCCCCATTCAGTGCATTTTGCACAGCTTGAATGTCGGACTTCAAAAGGTCACAGAATAATTCAGGGCAATACGCGCAGCTGTCGTATTTTCTGCTTGCGCAACACTTTCTGATTGGGCAATCTTCCCTGCATTGTTTTCCCTGCACTTTACAACCGGCACATCCGATATCGTTTGATTTGACCGTAAAACCATGATACATTGAAAAACCGCGGTTTATATTTTTTAATGAAGTACGTCCAACATTGCCCTTGTAGAGCAAACATAAATCACATCTGTTGCCGCACATTGAGATGGTCTTCCCCATGTTTGCTTCCCCCTTTTCATTTTCAAATATTTTACTCCAATATTTTTCACAAAGCAAGCGGCCAAAAGAGGTTTCGTTGAAATTTTTTTCAGGCCGAAAACGGGTGGAGGGCCTTGTCTGTGCTGCGCATCTGCTCTGTGCCGTTGGCGGTCCATACACCACCGCCTAAGCGACTGCAGTTTAACATAAAAAAAGCAAAATGGCCGTGCGAATATAATTCTCCGCGCAGCCATTTTAAGCTCTGCCTATTAAAACCTATTAAAATCAGTGAATATCTTTCAAATGCTCCATATTTGCCTTGATCTGTGAGCAGCAATGATGGAACTTTGCTTTTTCCTCTTCGCTTAAAGGAAGCTCAACTATCTCTTCAGCCCCGTTAGCACCAATCACGGCTGGCACACCGGCAAACAGGCCTGATTCACCATATTCGCCGCAGAGCTCGCAGCTTGCAGGCATAATCTGCTTCTCATCATGCAGAACTACATGCACCATCCGCGCAGCAGTGCTCGCAATGGCATATTCTGTGCAGAACTTTCCACTAAACGTGCGCCACCCCGCTGCAATGGCTGTTTTCTGCATTTCATCGCGGTCAAACTGGAAGCGCTTATCTGTTTTCGCCCATTCATCAAGTGGTTTCCCACGGAAAGAAACACATGACCACGCTGTGAACTGGTCATTTCCGTGCTCGCCAAGCATATAGGCTGTAATTGATTTATGGTCGATGCCTGTCTGCTGCGCCAAAGCGGAAATTAGGCGGGCAGTGTCAAGGCCTGTTCCCGTTCCAAACACATGGCCGCGCGGAAGGCCAAGTCCAAGTGCCAGCTGCCTTGTAACAATATCGCATGGGTTAGAAATGTTGATGAGCACGCCATTGAATCCAGAGGCCTTTATCTTGTCTACATAGCTGTTTACAGCCGCAATTGTAAAGTCCATTTCTTTCAGGCGGTTTGTGCTTCCGCGCAGTATTCCGATATTACCTGTGCTGTTAACTATTACATCGCAGTCGCCCAAATCGCTGAAATCGCCGATAAAGGCTTTCACTCTGTGAGGGAGATAAGCTACGCTGTCCATCAAGTCCTGCTGCTCGCTTATTACTTTATCCCTGTTTTTGTCAACCATGACAATTTCATCAGCGATACCCTGAACCGCAATGCTGTAAGCCACATGCGCGCCCACATGCCCCAAACCGATAATTCCTACTTTTCTCGCTTTCATTTGTTTCCCTCCTATTTAGTTAAATGTCTATATGTAATTTATATACGGCTTTCTCGGCTTTCTCATAAAGGCAATGTCGTCAGAATAGTATAAAAAGACACTCAGCAAAAACTGGGTGTCTCAAAAAAACAGGCTATGCCTCTGGCGGAAGCGGTGGGATTCGAACCCACGAGCCCAAAAAGGGCTACCTGATTTCGAGTCAGGCCCGTTATGACCACTTCGATACGCTTCCAAAAAAAATCTGCCAATAAATGCCATGCAGTTTATATGTTTCTATTTTACCGGAAACAGTTCAAAAAGTCAATAGCACATTTCAGAAGTAGCCTTTAAGCTTCAATGGTATGCTTAAAGGCTTATTTGGGCGCATAATATTTTTTGATGGAAATTTTACACATAATGCGTTTATGTCAAAAACACGATTTACTTTTTTTCGCTTTAATGATATTATTAAAGTGAATTTGGGAAAGTTTATTTTGGAAAGGCGGCATACAAAATGAAGTGCCAAAATATTATGGAAGATTATGTTGCCGAAAAGCTGGATGAGGTTATCGACAGCCTTGATTGCTGCAAGTGCAACCAGTGCCGTTCCGATATAATCTCCTATGCGCTCAACCGTCTGTCACCTAAATACGTCAGCACTGAACGCGGAAAAGCATTCGTAAAGGTCAACACAATGTCAAGCCAGTTTGAAATTGATATTCTGACCGCCATTTACGAAGGTGCCGAAATTGTAAAGAAAAATCCACGCCATCAGCAAAAGGGAGCCTAAGTACCAGCTTCTTTTATTTTTTTAGCTGCAGCAGCACCGTATGGAGTCGCCGCAAGGCCACCCTGGCCTGTTTCGCGAAGCACACATGGCATCATGTCGCCCACAGAGCGCATGGCGTCTATGACTTCATCCGGAGGTATGCGGCTTCCGATCCCTGAAAGAGCCATGTCGGCACAGCTTACGGCATTCACAGCGCCAACAACGTTGCGTTTAATACATGGAATCTCCACGAGGCCTGCAACAGGGTCGCATACAAGGCCAAGAAGGTTCATCAAAGCCATAGCGAAAGCATTGGCACTCATTTGAGGAGTGCCGTTTTTTATGCTTACAAGTGCCGCGGCCGTCATTGCAGACGCAGTCCCTATTTCTGCCTGGCAGCCACCTTCCGCACCCGAAATCGAAGCGCGGCAGGCAATTACCTGGCCGAATCCTGCCGCCACGAAAAGCGAATCCACTATAGTATTATCATCAATCCCGTCACGTTCAGCAAGCGGAATCATAACGGCCGGAAGAACGCCGCATGATCCTGCAGTCGGTGCGGCGACAATTCGCTTCATGCACGCGTTGCTCTCACCCATGCTCAGCGCTTCGGCAATGATGCTATCAATAAACTTGCCGCCAACGGAAGCCTTGGGGCACAGGGAACGCATTTTCGCACCGTCGCCGCCCGAAAGGCCGCTTGACGAGCGCGTCTGCGGGCTGTAATTTTTAGCTGCCGACTTCATTGCCTGCCAAAGAGAATTCATTTTGCGCAAAGAGTCTTCCATGCCAGCACCGCGCTCTTGACAATCATCTTCCAAAATTACTTTCCAAAGCGGAAGCCTTCGCTTTTCTGCAGCATTAAGCATGCTGCTTACTGACGAAAACATAATTTTACCTCTTTTCGGCCACTTCGGTGTCCATGTTAAGATAAGTGACTTTAAGTATGCCGTCCATCTGTGAAAGTTGCTGCAGCGGTTCCGGCGGGACAGGCTGGTCACATTCTATGACCATCACTGCATATCCGCCACGGACATTGCGGTAAAGTTGCATTGTTGCAATGTTTACATGGTATTTTGCAAGCAGTGATGTTGCTTCTGCAACATGGCCGGGCTTATCAATATTGTGCACCACGAGCGTCGGGCACTCACCTGAAAAATTTGTTTCAATGCCGTCTATCTGGCATATTTTTATTTGGCCGCCGCCAACTGATGACGCCTCGACTTCAAGTTTCCGGCCTTTCAAACCCTCAACATGCAGGAGCACAGTGTTCGGGTGCACATTCCGCAGGGTAACTGTGCCTACCTTTACAGACATGCCCTCATTTGCAGCAAGCTCAAAGCTGTGAGGGATACGTTCATCATCAGGCTTCATGCCAAGCAAGCCGGCTGTCAGCGCTTTGTCTGTACCATGGCCCTTGCCAGTAGCGGCAAAAGAGCCATGCAGCAGCAGTTCTGCTTTTACCGGTTTCTCGCCGAGCAGCTTTCTCGTGATATATCCAATACGCACAGCGCCCGCGGTGTGTGAGCTCGATGGCCCAACCATAACAGGGCCCATTATATCAAAAATACCCAATAGATCACCTCTTTTAAAATCAGCATGGTGAAAAATTAAATCAAAATTTCTCTTACAGTGTTACAGTGTAAAGCAGATTCACAGGTTTTGCAATAGTGGCAGCTGATTTCCGAAATATCTAATGTTTTTTCTCCATTCACAATCTTAAAGTGCATGAAAGCAGCAAAAACTTCAGATAATATCCTTTGTGAAATCTGGCCGCATATGCCTAAATACTAAAGAATTAGTTGCAGCTGTATTTTCAGTTTGGGGGAAAATAAAATGAGACATAAGAAATTCACAAAACTTCTTAAAGGCACCGGAATTGTTCTTCTGGTCGCCGGAGGCATTGCGGGTTGTACATTCCTGTTTTCTGCCGCCTATAAAACTGGGGTACGGACAGCCACATATTCACCGCACAGCTCTTCAGCAACACTGGTTTCTTCAGCAGGGGCAAAATCATCATCTTCCTCTGTTTCTTCTAAAGCAGTGGCAAAGCAGGGAAAAACCGAACCGCATATAAATGAGCTCGTGCTCGTAGGGCCCGACCACCCAATGCCTTCATGGTATAAAGTAAAACTTGCTAAATCGTTTGGCTTTTATATGGACGCTTCCGTAGTTAAACCATTCGCACAAATGCGCACCGACGCCTCAAAAGACGGTGTGTCAATATGGATTTCGTCGGCTTACAGAAGCATTGACCGCCAAAGCGTGCTTTTTCAGCAGGAAATTGAGCAGTACGCTAAAACATGCCCAACATACGCCGACGCCGTTTCAGCGGCTGAAAAGTCAGTTGCAAAGCCAGGCTGCAGCGAGCACGCAACCGGCCTTGCACTCGACCTTAACGGCGTAAAGGACAGCTTCGGCAGCACTGCAGCTTACCGCTGGCTTGAACAGCACGCACAGGATTACGGCTTTATTATCCGTTACCCAAAGGAAAAACAGGATATCACAAAAATCAAATTTGAGCCATGGCATTTCCGCTATGTAGGTGTAGAAAATGCCAAAGCCATAAAAAAATCCGGCATGTGCCTTGAAGAATACGTTAAAAGCAAAGAAGGAAGCGGCCGTTAATTGATTATGCCTCTTGTATTTGGTATAATGAATCCAGTAAAACCGCCAGCATGGCATGCCGGCAGTTAAAATTCAGGAGGGGATATTATTGCCGCAGAGAATCAGAACAAGGTTTGCCCCGAGCCCGACGGGATTTATGCACGTCGGCAACTTGCGGACAGCCCTTTTTGAATACCTTATTGCAAAATCAAACGGCGGGGATTTCGTTCTCCGCATTGAAGACACAGACCAGGAGCGCTATGTTGAAGGCGCCGTAGATGTAATTTACGATACACTCAGGCAGGTCGGCCTAAAGCATGATGAAGGCCCTGATATCGGCGGGCCTTACGGGCCATATGTCCAGAGCCAGAGAAAGGAACTCTACCGCAAATATGCGGAACAGCTCGTGCAGGAAGGAAAAGCATACTACTGTTTCTGCACAAAAGAGCGCCTTGACGCGCTTCATGCAGACAACCCTGAAAACGGCGGCGGATATGACCGCCACTGCCGAAGCCTTCCGCACGAAGAAGTCGAGCATCTGCTTGCGGCCGGCACTCCGCACGTTATACGCCAGAAAATGCCGCTTGATGGGTCTACGACATTTAACGACGCAGTGTACGGTCAGATAACTATTGACAACAAGGAACTTGAAGATCAGATACTGCTTAAATCCGACGGCTACCCAACTTATAACTTTGCCAATGTTATCGACGACCACCTTATGAAAATCACGCATGTAGTCCGCGGATGCGAATACCTAACGTCAACGCCTAAATATAATCTGCTTTACAAAGCGTTCGGCTGGGACGTGCCTGCATACATTCATCTTCCGCTCATCATGGGCAAAAATTCTGATGGCACCGTCTCAAAGCTTTCAAAGCGCCATGGTTCTACAGGTTTCGCCGACCTTGTAACAGACGGCTATCTTCCGGAAGTGATTGTAAACTACATAGCGCTTCTCGGATGGTGCCCGAAAGACAACCGCGAAATTTTTTCGCTTGATGAGCTTGTAAAAAACTTTTCAATCGAAGGGATAAGCAAATCGCCCGCCGTGTTCGATTACGATAAGCTCCTGTGGTTTAACGGCGAATATATCCGGGCAATGGCGCAGGAAGAATTTACACACCGCGCAATGCCGTATTACCGTAAAGTATTTCCAGAAGGAGAACGCCCATGGGACGTGCTGACATCCATACTGCAGCCACGCATATCAAAATTTACGGAAATTCCTGAGATGCTTGCATTCTTCAAGGAACTGCCCGATTATCCGGCCGAGCTTTTTATAAACAAAAAGAGCAAAACAAACCTTGCAAACTCTGCCGATATGCTTAAGGCATCTATTCCGGTCCTGCAGTCTCTGCCGGACTGGAAGCTTAAAACTATCCATGATTCGTTGATGGAACTTGCGGCAAAGCTCGGCACTAAGAACGGTACACTGCTGTGGCCCGTACGCATTGCGGCGGCAGGGCAGAAAATAACGCCGGGCGGGGCATTCGAAATTCTCTGCATTCTCGGAAAAGATGAGTCCATCAGGCGGCTTAACCTTGGCCTTGAAAAACTGAAAGCATAAGGAGCAGGTAAACATGAGCGAAGAAGTCAAAGATACCGACGAAGCAGAAAATTCCGGAAATTTCATCCATACAATGATTGAAAAAGACATAGCGCCGGGTGGGCGCTTCGCAGGGCAAACCGTCCACACCAGATTCCCACCCGAGCCAAACGGCTACCTACACATAGGCCACGCAAAAGCTATCTGTATAGATTTCGGGACGGCTGAAAAATTTGGCGGCATGTGCAACCTCCGCATGGACGACACAAACCCGTCTAACAATGAAAGCGACGAATATGTCGAGGCTATTAAAGAAGACATAAAATGGTTGGGCTTTTCATGGGATGGCCGTTTTTTCTACGCTTCCGATTACTTTCCAAAGATTTACGAACTGGCTGTAGGCCTTATAAAGCGCGGCCTTGCCTACGTCTGCGAGCTTACGCCCGAGCAAATGCGGGAATACCGCGGCGACCTCACACATCCTGCAAAAAGCCCTTACCGCAGCAGGCCCATCAAAGAAAGCCTTGACCTGTTCCGCCGCATGAAAAACGGCGAATTTGAAGACGGCCGCATGACGCTGCGCGCTAAAATAGATCTGTCGTCCGGCAACTTCAATATGCGCGACCCTGTGCTTTACCGCATAAACCGCCAGCCGCACCACCGCACAGGTACAAAATGGTGCATTTACCCGATGTACGACTTTGCACATCCTATTGAGGACGCTTTAGAGGGTGTTACACATTCGCTCTGCTCCCTTGAATTTGAGGACCACCGCCCTCTTTATGACTGGGTAACTGAGCATGTGGACCTGCCTTCAAAGCCGCGGCAGATTGAATTTGCTCGCCTCAATATAAACAATACGGTCATGAGCAAGCGCAAGCTCCGTGAACTTGTTGAAAAAAAATACGTTTCCGGCTGGGACGACCCGCGCATGCCTACGCTGCGCGGGCTCAGGCGCCGCGGTTACACACCTGCCTCAATTCGTGGTTTCTGCGAGAGCATAGGCGTCGCCAAAGTCAACAGCACTGTGGACTATGCGTTCCTTGAGCACTGCCTGCGTGAAGACTTAAACAAAAATGCCCGCCGAGCCATGGCAGTGCTAAATCCTGTAAAGCTCATACTTACAAATTACCCGGAAGGGAAAACAGAATATTTTGATGTGGAAAACAATCCTGAAAAGCCTGAGGAGGGCACACGCAGAGTCAGCTTTTCACGTGAGCTGTGGATAGAGCGTGAAGATTTCATGGAAGTGCCTGCGAAAAAATATTTCCGTATGTTTGTGGGCAATGAAGTGCGCCTTAAAACCGCTTATGTTATAAAATGCACAGGGTGCGAAAAAGACAAAGACGGCAATATATTGGCTGTTTACGCAGAGTATGACCCGCAGACACGCGGCGGCAATACGCCTGACGGACGCAAAGTCAAAAGCACTATCCACTGGGTGGATGCAAAGACTGCCATAGATGCGGAAGTAAGGCTTTACGGCAGGCTTTTTACCGTGCCTGACCCCGAAGCCGGGGATTACATTAATGAATTAAACCCCGATTCCCTTAAAGTGCTGAAGGACTGCAAGGTAGAACCCTGGCTTGCACATACAAAGAAGGGCGAATCGTTCCAGTTCATGAGGCAGGGTTATTTTTGCACCGACAATCACGACTTTACACCTGAGCATCCAGTCTTTAACCGCTCAGTGTCGCTCAAAGACAGCTTTAAAAAGAAAAAGTGAAATGGAAGCATAAGGAAAAGGCCTGAAGAAATTCGAACTTCTTCAGGCCTTTTTTAATATGTGCATTTAAAAATCATTCTCCGCTGCGCAGCCTGAACTGCTGCACAAACTCCTGCATTTCTGATGCTTGAGATGACAGCTCTTCGCTTGCCGCCGCACTTTCTTCGGCTGTTGCGGAATTTGTCTGGATAACCGAAGATATCTGGTTCATATTTTGCGTTACGCTGCTGATGGACTCCGACTGCTTTTGCGAAGCATTTGAAATCTCATCCATGGATGTAATGATACCTTTCGTCATATCGACAATGGAAACTATCGTTTTATTCGTTGCGCCTGTAATATTTCCTCCGTTCCCAACAGCTTCCTTCATCTCTGAAACAAGCTCGGCAATCTCCTTGTTGGCCTGAGAACTTTTCCCGGCAAGCCTGCGTACTTCATCAGCAACAACAGAGAACCCTTTCCCTGCCTCGCCTGCGCGGGCTGCTTCCACAGCTGCATTCAGTGCAAGAATATTTGTCTGGGAGGCAATGTCCTGAACCGTTTTGATTATTTTGCTTATCTTCTGCGTCGAAGCCTGAATGCTGTCCATTGCGCACGTCAGTTTTTCCATCTGCTGGCTGCCTTTAAGCAGTTCATTTTCAGCCTCTTTTGCCTTTTTGTTGGAATTTACGGCATTTTCTGCGTTGGACCGTATCTCCCCTGAAAGGTTCTCAACAGATTTTGAAAGTTCTTCAACGGAGCTTGCCTGCTCGGTGGCACCCTGCGAAAGCATCTGTGCCGCATCCGACACTTGCCCCGAGCCGCCCGCAACCTGCGCAGCAGACTGGTCAATTGCCGAAAACGCCTTGTTCAGAAAACCAATGATATTATTTATTGATGTCTGAAGCGGTTTAAAATCTCCAAGGTACTGGTATGACTCTGAAACAATATCAAAATTTTTGGCTTCAACTGAAGCAAGCATAGAGGTTTCATCCTGAATGATTGCATGCAGCCGCTGCGTAAGAGTAGCAGTGGCTTTCGCCAAGTCGCCCGTCTCGTCGGCCGTATCAACTTTTGGCACATCAGAGTGAAGGTCGCCTTTGGCGAGCAGGAGCAGCCGCTGCGAACACGCGCGGATTGGCGAAGAAACACCTTTTGCAAACTTTGAAGCAAACAAGACACCAACAACAATTAAAGCGGCCGTGGCTATAACCATACCGATAATAATCGGGTAAAATTCAGACATCATTTCGCTGACCGGAGCAGCAGTGCCGCACGACCAGCCATCCGTACCGGAAAGCGGCTGATAGTAGCATATCCTTTTGCCGTTTCCATAGTCATAAGTCTCGGCATTCGTCTTGCCTGCTATCATGTTCTTGTAAACTGCAGCCGCGGTGGCATAAGACGGGTCCTTTTTAGCCATCTCAATGAAATTCTGCTGTTGGGAAACAAGCTGAGGGCGCTTATTAGCAATCATCGTCCCTTTTTTATCCAGGATGAAAACATTGCCGGTCTTTCCAATAACAACGTGTGTGCTGACAATATAGCTGTAAGTCTGCGGGTCCATTTCACCGACGACAACGCCTTGAAAACGGCTGTTTGTAACAGGCGCGCAGCATATAACCTCAAGCTGGCCCGCTATATCTTTCATAGGCGTCGAAAGATAAATGCTGCTGTCCATAGCGCTTTTAAAGTACTCGGTGTCTGCGATATTCTTTCCCTTGTAGTTCGAGTCGCTGCTTATTACGTTTCCTCTTTCGTCCGCTACATAAAGCACATCGTAGCCATAGGAAAGTTTTTTGCCTTCAACCGCTCCAATCCACGTCGTATCATTTTTGCTGTTCGCTTTTCCTATTTCGTCAAGCGATGCTACAAGCGTTATTTTTTCTTCCATAAGCTTTTTCGAATTATTTACTGCTACCTGTGCTGTTTGCCCAATTGATTTCATGTCACTTTTCACATTGTTTTCCATACCACGGTAGCTGAGTGTTGCACTGACTAAAAGGCTTACTGCCATGGCAATCACGAGAGTAATGACGCTGTTAGAAATCAATTTCTTTTTTAAAGTTTTGTATTTCTTCATAATAAGCCGTTATCCTTTCCGTATTTTTAGCAGAAAACATTGGATGATGTTATATGGTTCAATATTGCTATCTGCTATTTTAGCACTAATTTTCCGTATCGTCCATACTTTTATATGTTTATTTAATATAAGCTCTTCTTATCGCTTAATAAAATTGTGCATATTGTTCAACTATTCAGAAAGCTTTTTAATGATTTAGACGAATTTTGTGGAATTATGGCTTGTTTCAGCTCTGATATTTTGGGCTTGCATTCAGCACAAAATAAAGTTAGTATGGATTCTGAAAACAAACGGAAAAGGATGGGGAATATGGCTATTACAGATATCGAAAAGCTGCAGCAGATGATCAACAGCAGCAAAAAAATCGTCTTCTTCGGTGGGGCAGGAGTTTCAACTGAAAGCGGAATACCTGATTTCCGCGGCGTGGACGGCCTTTACCGCCAACACTACGCTTATCCTCCGGAAACGATTCTCAGCCATGAATTTTTTGAAACGCATTGCGAAGAGTTTTTCCGCTTCTATCGGGACAGAATGCTCTGCCTTGACGCGCAGCCAAACGCCGCACATAAAAAACTTGCGGAGCTTGAAAAAGCCGGCAAGTTGACAGCCGTCGTGACGCAAAACATAGACGGCCTGCACCAAAAAGCAGGGAGCAAAAACGTCTTTGAGCTGCACGGTTCCGTTCTGCGCAATAATTGCACAAAATGCGGCAAAAAATATAGCGCCGAGTTTATACGCGACAGCAGCGGCATTCCAAAATGCAGCTGCGGGGGCATAATAAAACCCGACGTTGTGCTTTACGGTGAAGCTCTCGACCAGCGGACCGTGAACCGCGCCATACGCGCCATAGCCAATGCGGATATGCTGATTATAGGCGGGACATCGCTTGCAGTATATCCGGCCGCAGGCCTCATTGATTTTTACAGCGGGTCAAAGCTCGTCCTCATAAACAAAACATCAACACCGCTTGACGGGAAAGCAGATTTAGTCATAACAGAGAGCATAGGAAAAACGCTTGAAAAAATAAAAGTCAGTTAAAAGCAATACTCACGCCTTCAAGAAAGCATGAATCTTAGGCAGCAAGGCGGTGCAGTCACGTATTCCAAGCTGGTAGATTTTCCACAATATCTCCGGATTATTTTCACAACGGCCTATTTTAATAGGCTGGCTCGGGCGGATTGCTATCGCCCTGCCTGCTTTTTCAAGGTCTGCACAAAGTTTAAGCTCATTATTGTAGACCTGCGGCCTGTGCAGGACGTCTTTAATAAAGGCAGGATATTCGCCATAGTTTTTATGAAGCGTCGGGCTGTCAATCTCGGGTTTCATGCTCTTGCGGTAAGATGCTTCGCGTGTAAGCACAATAATGTTCCTGCCGTTCCCTTCTTCGATGGAACGCTCAATGGGAATTGGCTGTGAATACCCGCCGTCCATAAGGTTATAGCCTTTAAAGTGCACTATATTTGAAATCATCGGCAGCGAGCATGAGGCACGGATAACTGTAAACGAATCGTCCATATCTTCTTTTCCGAAGAATTTGGCTTTTCCCGTTTCCATGTCTGTTGTACCCGCTTCCATGCGGACGGGAGATTCGAAAAACTTTTTGTAGTCGAACGGCGTTATTTTGTGGAACATCTCGCCAAACATAAAGTCAAAGCCAAAAGCCGAACCGGTTTTATCGAAGTTTTCTGTGCTAAGCACGCGTTTGTCATCTGTATACTTTATAAGTACGCGTATAGATTCTTCCGTGCTTTGGCCTGAAATGTACGAAAGAGCGTTGATTGAGCCTGCCGAAATGCCATAAACAACCGGAAACGTTATTTTGTTATTTGTAAAGACGCTCAGCACTCCTGCGGTGTACCAGCCGCGCATACCTCCGCCTTCCAAAACCAGCCCTGCAGGCATTGCTTTTCCTCCTTTAGTCCTTTTTAAATTCCTTTATAATATAACTTAACTTATTATATAGAAAAGATACGACAGGCACAAGCAGAAAATGAAATTTTAATTATCAGTTTGGCATTTTGCTTCAGTGCAGCATAAAAACAGCAAAAAATCATTCAGCCACACAGCTTTAAATATTAAAAAGAATGCCATAATGAGCGATATTATTTCATTATCTTTTTTCGAGCCGTGCAAAATTAGCCATGAGCTTTTTTTTGCCGGCTTTTTCAAAATTTATCTCGAGCATAATGTCGTTGCCCATCGGTTCCGCCGTAAGCACTACGCCGTTGCCAAACGCCCTGTGAAAAACGTGGTCGCCCGCCTTAAATGTTGCAGCGGGCTTTTCAGGCACCGTAACCGGCGGTTTAAAGCCAAACGGTGCCGAAGTAGAACGGCGGCGAAAATGTTCCTCAGCAGTTCCGTGGCCGCCATGAGAAGAAAATTCAAAATTCCTGCTTTCATGTGCGGATGAAACCTCAGTCAGTTCTGATGGTATTTCTTCAAGGAAGCGCGACGGCGGGTTCTGCTGGGTGCTGCCGAAAAGCATGCGCTTTCTGGCATTTACAATATGCAGTTCCTCTTTCGCGCGCGTTATGGCTACGTAGGCAAGGCGGCGTTCTTCTTCAACTTCATCTGGCTGGAACATGACCTGTGTGCCCGGGAATATTCCCTCTTCAAAGCCTGGAAGGAAAACGACTGGGAACTCAAGCCCTTTTGCTGAGTGCATAGTCATCATTACAACACTGTCTGAAGAAGCATCGTAATTGTCAATGTCGGTCAACAGCTGCACTTCTTCAAGATAGTCTTCAAGTGTGGCGTCACTGCCGTTTTCTTCGCTGAAACGGACAATGTGCGACGCGAGTTCGTTTACATTGTCTATCCTCCCCTGCGCATCTTCCGCGCCTGAGGCCGCAAGTGCTTCAATGTACCCTGTGCGTTCAAGCATCATGTGGTAAATATCAGCAATACTTTTACCGCCTTTTGCCGCTTCGTCAGAAAGTTCCTGAATCATGCCGGCAAATTTCATAAGCTTGTCTGCGGAGCGCTGCAGGGCATCATATTCGTCCGCATGCCGGAGCACATAAAAAAGGCTTTCACCTGTTCCAGCCGCGACCGACTGAGCCTGGGCAACGGTGCGGTCACCTATAGCGCGCTTAGGGCTGTTAATTATGCGCAGGAGCCTTTCCTCATCATTAGGGTTGCTGATGACACTGAGGTAAGCTATCATATCGCGCACTTCTTTGCAATCAAAAAAGCGGTGGCCGCCAAACACCCTGTGCGGTATTGAAGACTTTGCAAAAACTCGTTCCAAGGCATTCGACTGTGAATTCATGCGGTAAAGCACCGCAAAATCTGAAAACTTGCGCCCTTTTGCCACTTCATCAAGGATCATCTGCGCAATGTAGTTCGCCTCGTCCTGCTCGTCGGAAGAAGTGTGCACGTCTATTTTTTTCCCTGCCGGATTTTTAGTCCAAAGCGTCTTCCCTTTACGGCTCTCATTGTTCTCGATAACGGAGTTTGCCGCATTGAGTATCGTTTTTGTCGAACGGTAATTCTGCTCGAGGCGTATAACTTTTGCATGTGGAAAAGTATTTTCAAAATTCAGTATATTTTCAATAGTCGCACCGCGGAACTTGTAAATGCTCTGGTCATCATCACCAACAACGCAGATATTTCCGCTTTTTTGTGAAAGCAACCGCACAAACTCATACTGCGCATGGCTTGTGTCCTGATATTCGTCCACCATTACGTAGCTAAAGCGGTTCTGGTAACGCTCAAGCACATCCGGATTGCTTTGGAACAGCTTTATAGTCATGAAAATCAAATCGTCAAAATCCATTGCGTCCGCATCTTTAAGGCGGCTCTGATAAAGGCGGTAAAGCTCGCCGATTTTTGCAAGGCGCTGGTCCGTCCCCGCCGCATGGTAATATTCTTCAGGGCCTATAAGATTATCCTTTGCATGAGATATTTCCGAGAGGACAGATTTATATGGGATCCTTTTATCGTCGATTCCGAGGCGTTTCTGGCAGTCTTTCATAAGCCTTTTGGAATCGTCGGAATCGTATATTGTAAAGTGCTTTGTGTAACCCAGTCTGTCAGCATCCCGGCGCAGCATGCGCGAGCACGTGGCATGGAATGTCGCTGCCCAGACCTGGCTGCCGTCATCCGGGCCGAGGATTTTTGAAAGGCGTTCCTTGAGCTCATTCGCAGCTTTGTTTGTAAACGTTATGGCAAGTATCTTCCACGGAAGGCATGGCTCCACAGCAAAGGCTTTTCTCAGCTCTTCCGAGAGCGGCTTTCCCTCTTTAAGGTATGCTGCAACAGCATCAGCAGTTTCACCGCTTATATTTGAAACATCGCTGCTGTTGTAGGCATTGCCATAGCGTACAATATTTGCAGCACGGTTGACAAGCACTGTCGTTTTCCCGCTGCCCGCGCCCGCAAGTATAAGCAGCGGGCCGTTTACCTGAAACACAGCCTCTCTTTGCACATTATTCATGCGGGAAAATTCCCGCTCAAGCGCTTTTCTGCGCAATTTAATTATTTCTTCCTGATTCCAGTCCGACATAAATACACCGCCAAATAAAAAATTTTCCGGAGCCCTATTTGATCCCGGCAGGCGCTTTTTATTTTAGCCTATTAAATTTAAAATAGCAAGCTGTGGCAAACACTTCATATGGCGGGCAGAAATTTTCACAGTTTTATCAAAGCCGCGGATAAAACGGCCGATTTGCTTTTTCTAAACGATGTGCCCCGTTTTCTTCTTGCATAAAAGAAATTTTTTTACTATAATGAATGATGTCATGGAGGTGTAGTGAAACGACAAACGACGAATTCCGCAAATCATTTCGCTTTTCACTTCACAGCAGTTTTGGCCTTGCTGTTTACAGCTGCGGTGTGCAGAAATGTGCCCCCTGCCATTCATGGGGGCCAGCCGTGCGTGACCATTTCCTCATCCACTGTGTTGTGTCGGGGCACGGCATCTACTCGTGCAAAGACAAAAAGTACCATCTTTCCGCCGGCGATGGGTTTGTTGTTGTGCCGGACAGGATAGTTTCATATGCCGCCGATGAAAAAGACCCATGGGAATACAGCTGGGTAGGGTTCAACGGCGCCGATGCAGAACGCCTGATGGAGCAGACCGGCCTACTGGAACACGGGCCTGTGTTCCACAGCGAAGACAGAACACTTGAAAGACTCGTTATGGACATATGCAACCAGCCAGGTTCCGGCCCCGGCAACGAAGCACGCACAGAAGCAAGCCTGCTTAAATTTCTCGCCGCACTTATGGACAGGTTCGGAAAGCCCGCTCAGCCGCACCGCAATGGCTACCAATATGTCCAGAAAGCGATTAAGTTCATCAGTTATAACTATTCTGCCGACATCAGCATAAGCGACGTTGCCGCAAATGTAGGCATCAGCCGCAGCCATATGTACAGGCTGTTCATACAATACGTTTCCATGCCTCCTAACGAATATCTCACACGCTACCGCATTACAAAAGCAGCCGCACTTTTGGAAACAGGGAAGTTAACGGTTGGCGAAGCAGCTTATTCTACAGGCTTTTCTGACCAGCTTTATTTTTCTCGTGTTTTTAAAAAATACATGGGGATGCCGCCGAGCCGCTATTTGGCAGTAAGTCTTGACAGTGGCGCCGGGAAGGAGCAGAAGAATGGATGATACAACTGAAAAAATATTAAAATGGTCACGCGCAATCCGTACAAGCGACGTGGCCGAATGGGACCGCCTTCCTGAGATTTATCTTTACATGGATCAGGTCCTCACTTATATGAATAAGCAGCTTCGGCTGTTCGAACGCGATGATGATGAAACGCTGCTCACATCGAGCATGATAAATAACTACGTAAAAGACGGCGTTCTTCCGCGCCCAAAACAAAAAAAGTATTCTCGAGAGCATTTGGCAGTTCTTATGGTTGTCTGTATGCTTAAGCAGGTCCTTTCGATTCCTGACATCTCCACGCTTGTTCATACTCTTCTTAAAGATGCCTCAAAGAGCGAGATGTACAACCGTTTTTGTGCAACGCAGAAAGCAGCGCTGCAAGACGTCTGTGACCGCGTCGAAAAGGCGGCGCCCCAGGGTGAAGCAGAGCTCACACGCCTTGTGATTGAATTTTCTGTTGAAGCAAATGCGCGAAGGACGGCGTCTGAGCGTATTTTAAGCGAACTTACTGCTGAAGAACCCGGCGATGATAAAAAGCGGGAGAAGGAAAAAAAGCATAAAAAAAGCATATAGCTCCCGCTTAAGCCGCACGGTCAATACGTGCGGCTTTTATTATGGCATGCCGCTTTGCCATCAGCTTAAAATATAAAAAAATTATCACAAAAGAAAAAACATTCCGCATAATATGAAATGTGAACTTTTTAAGGGGGGCATTTTATGTGCGGAATAGCAGGTTTCTGCGACTACAATGACGATTTTACGGAAGAAGCTCCTTACCTTGGGCGCCTCGTCCGCCGCATGGGCAACACACTCAGGCACCGTGGGCCTGACGAAGACGGCATCTTTCTTTCACGCCACGCTGCTTTTGCACACCAGAGGCTCGCCGTTGTAGACATCAAAGGCGGCAAGCAGCCCATGGTAGCTTACCGCGGCGGATACCGCTGCACCATCGTTTACAATGGTGAACTCTACAACAGCAGCGAGCTTCGGAAAGAGCTTGAAACAGCAGGCTATATCTTTGAAACAGACAGTGACACGGAAGTCCTTCTAAAATGCTATCTTCATTATGGGCCGGACTGTGCAGAAAAACTGAATGGGATCTTTGCGTTTGCCATAGACGATGAGAAGCAGGGCTGCTGTTTTCTCTGCCGTGACAGGTTCGGTGTTAAGCCGCTCTTCTACACTGTTTCAGGCGGGCGGCTTATTTTCGGCTCTGAAATCAAGGCACTGTTTGAGTATCCGGGCATCACGCCTGTTATAGACCGGCAGGGATTGTGTGAGGTTTTTGGCATTGGCCCTGCACGGACGGCCGGCGTAGGCGTGTTTAAAGACATCCATGAGTTAAAGCCAGGTGAGTCCGCTGTGTTTGACCAGGACGGCCTTCACACCTACACTTACTTTAATCTGGAAAGCTATGAGCACCCGGACAGCTATGAGGAAACAGTCAGGCATGTGCGCGACCTTATGGAAGACACCGTAAAACGCCAGCTCGTTTCTGATGTGCCTCTGTGCACATTCCTTTCCGGCGGCCTCGACTCCAGCGTAATCACGGCGCTTGCTGCTAAAGAATACAAAAATGCAGGGAAAGAGCTCTCAACATATGCTTTCGACTTCGCAGGCAATGAGCGGTATTTCCGCCCAAACGATTACCAGCCTGATGCAGACCAGCCATGGAGCAAAAAAATGGCTGAGTACTGCGGCACAGACCACAAAGTGCTCATCTGCGGCAACGTGAGCCAAGCCGACTGCCTTTATGACGCCGTCGACGCAAAGGACCTGCCCGGCATGGCAGATGTAGACTCTTCCCTGCTCTATTTCTGCCGCCTTGTCAAGCAAAAGCATGTCGTAGCTCTGTGTGGCGAATGTGCCGACGAGGTTTTCGGAGGCTACCCGTGGTTTCACAAAAAAGAAGCTTTCGAAGGCCATTGTTTCCCATGGTCACCGGATCTCGCAGTCCGCACCCATCTGCTTAAACGCAGTATCCGCAGCGCGCTGAAAGTTGAAGACTATGTAAACCGCCGGTACGAAGAGTCTATTGCGGAAGTGCCCACGCTTGAAGGTGAAAACCCACAGGAAAAACGCCGGCGTGAAATATCGTGGCTCAACATACGCTGGTTTATGTCAACACTACTTGACCGTAAAGACCGCATGAGCATGGCAAGCGGGCTTGAGGTGCGCGTCCCATATGCTGACCACCGCCTTGTAGAATACGTGTTTAATGCACCATGGTCATTTAAATGCCATAACGGTGTCGTCAAGTCGCTTCTCCGCGATGCTGCCGAGCCATGGGTCCCAGACGATATACGCATGCGCAAAAAAAGCCCGTACCCTAAAACGCACAACCCGGCATACGAAGCCATAGTGCGCAAACGCCTTGGGAATATTATGAAAGACAGCAGCGAACCTATCCATACTCTTGTAGATGAAGGCGAAGTCCATAAATTAATGGAATCGAAATCAGATTACGGCAAGCCGTGGTTTGGCCAGCTGATGGCCGGCCCGCAGATGATGGCTTACCTTATCGAAATAAATTACTGGCTTAAAAAATACGAAATTAGGATTGAACTGTAAAAAGGCCAAAAAAATCCCCCGCACAAGCGGGGCGCATAATATAAAGTCTCAACCATTTTTCAGAAGCTGTTTCGCGATTTCATCTGTTTTCATCATGCGTGAGCCCTTTACGAGCACAACATCGCCGGGAGACAATATCTTTGACAGGATATGTACGGCCTGCGCATTGTCTCTGCAAACATGGTACTCAATTTTCGGGCTTACTGAAAGCGCTCCCTCGGCTATCGCCTTGGCCTCTTCTCCGATCGTAATAACGACGTCTACACCCGACTCTGCGGCAAATTTGCCAACACTGAAATGCCCCTGATGCGAAAATTCACCGAGCTCAAGCATATCTGCGAGAACCGCAACACGCTTTCCTGAGTGGAAACCGCAAAGCACGCTTATGCTGCTCATGGCAGCATCCGGGCTTGAGTTGTATGAATCGTCAATCACGGTAACACCGCTCGCCTCATGTATCTGCATACGCATTGCCAGCGAGTGGTACCGCTCAAGCGCCTGCGCCGCTTTTTCATGTGGAACTCCAAGTGTAACGGCTACCGCAAGGGCAGCCATAGCGTCAATCACGCAGTGCTTCCCCGGAACCGGAAGATGGACAGCTCCCGCTTTTCCGCCAGGCAGCACATACCTGAACATCGACGCCGCATGCCCACTGTGTATATCTTCCGCCTTGAAATTGCACCATGGCTGTGTGCCATAAGATATTGTCCTGCATGGCAGTTTGCCGCACAGCGGTGCCAGCAGTTTGTCGTCGCCGTTCAGAAAAAGGGTTGAATCATCGTGGAACATATCCGTGATATGCAGCTTTTCTTTACGGATATTTTCCTGGGTCTTCAGGTTTCCAATATGTGAGAGGCCGATATTGGTTATAACTGCATAATCCGGCGCTGCGACTGCAGCAATACGGCTCATCTCCCCAAATTCGCTCATGCCCATCTCTACAACGGCTGCGTCATACGTATCCGAAAGCCGCAGCATTGTCAGAGGAAGGCCTATCTGGCTGTTCTGGTTTCCTTCCGTGCGCATAACGTTCATGCCTGCAGAAAGCGCGAGGGCTGCCATTTCTTTTGTTGTCGTTTTCCCTACGCTTCCGGTAATGCCGATAACTGGGCCGCGGAAGCGTTTGCGCCACGCTGCGGCTATGCGCTGCAGCGCAATCCGCGTATCGTCTACAGCAATCTGCACACCGCCCGCACCTGCAATTTCTCCTTCCTGCGTCAGCGCAGCAGCTGCGCCGGACTGGAATGCCTTGCCCACATATTGGTGCGCGTTGGTTTTCTCGCCGACTATCGGCACAAAAAGCGCGCCGGGCTTTACCTGCCGGCTGTCAACTACCGCAGACGTAATCTCCGTTTCCGGATTTCCGCAAATAATCCTGCCGCCGCAGAACTCTGCTGCTTCTCCTACTGTCATTTTCATGGTTTGCACGCCTTCCTTTTACAACCTTCCGGCAATCACGTCTGCAATGACTTCACGCTCATCAAGATGGTATTTTACGCCGTTTATTTCCTGATAATCTTCGTGGCCTTTGCCTGCGAGGACTATAATGTCACCATCCTGCGCATGCTCAATGCAATACTTAATGGCCTGCCTGCGGTCAGGTATAATAACGTATTTGCCGTCCGTACGATCAATGCCCGTTTTTATGTCCGCAATTATGTCCATCACATTCTCATAGCGGGAATTGTCGGCAGTGATGACTGAGAGGTCGGCAAGCTTTCCACTTATCTCACCCATATCAAAACGGCGGGCGCGCGGGCGGTTGCCGCCTGCCCCAAACATGCATATAAGGCGGTTGGGATGGTATTCACGCAGCGTCGTGAGAATATTTTCCATGCTGATGGCATTGTGTGCATAATCAATAAGGAGTGTGTAATTGCCTGGAACTTTTACAGGCTCCACCCTGCCTTTTGCCCTTACGGTGTCAAGGCCTTTGCGTACATCGTCTTCACTCACATTGAAATGCAGGCAGACGGCAATGGCTGCGAGTGCATTATAAACGCTGAACCTGCCCGGTATGTGCACATCAACTCCGTAATTTGCGCGCCCACACACGTCAAAGTGCACCCCGAGGTAACCCGGGCGTGAAATCAGCCTGTCACCGGAAGCACGCAGCTGCGCATTGCTGCTAAACCCATACGTTTCAACATGGCATGTGTGGCCAGCCGCAATGCCTTTCCAGTTAGCGTCATCAATATTGAATATCCCTGTTTTGCACTGATGGAACAGAAGGCTTTTGCAGTGCATATATTCTTCCAGGCTTTTATGCTCTTTGCCTCCGATATGGTCGGGTGAAAAATTTGTGAACAGGCCGTAATCAAATGTAAAACCATCAACACGGTGATCCCGCAGGCCAATCGATGAAGCTTCAATGACCGCCGCTTTGCATCCTGAATCGGCCATCATGCGCAGATATTTTTGTATATCTATTGAGTCAGGTGTCGTGTTGTCTGTTTTTATAACCTTATTGCCAACTACCACCCCTATAGTGCCAATAATGCCTGTCTTTATCCCACCCGCCTGCAGGATTGAGCGTATCATATATGAAGTAGTCGTCTTCCCTTTTGTGCCCGTAATGCCAACGGTAACCATTTCATTTGCGGGATGGCCATACCATGCAGCGGCTACAGACGCCATCGCGGCGCGCGTGTCTTTCACAATAACGACAGGAATGCTGCCACATTTAACAGGTTCCTGCGCCAAAATTGCGGCGGCACCGGCCTCAACAGCTTTGCCGGCAAACCTGTGGCTGTCCACCGAAGAGCCGCAAAGACATATAAACAGGCTGCCCGGCTTTACTTTACGTGAATCTGAAACGATATCCTTTATTTGCACATCGACCGGGCTGCTGCAGCTGTACTGCAGGCCGGCCAGAAGCTCTCTAAGCAACATAAGCTAAAAATCCTCCCTCTGTTTCTAAGGAAACTGCTAATTGATATGGCATGCTTTCGGATAAAATGATACAATAGATAAGAAAGACTGTCAATCGAATTTCCGTTTAAAATGGCATGTGAGAACATTGCTGCTTTTGCCCGGGCTTTTAATATCGTGGCTATATTATACAGCAGATACGATATTTTACATGTGTATTTCCACACAGGCTTGACTTTTTTATTCGAATGTATTATTTTTATACTTATCGTCTGAATTGTATAGTTACATTCTTTTGAAAAAATGGTATTATAAAAAAGGGTGCGAAACGGCATACACAGAATTTTTTCTGTATAACGCCGTGGAGTTTCCTGTTTTGAAAAGGAGAGAATAATATGGGCACTGTGCGTGAAAAGCTTGAAGCATTCGGGCTTAAAAAGGTACTGGACTACCTTGACGGCAACCCTCAGGAAAATGTGCCGAAAGCAGTCAGTTGGCTTCGAAAGCTTGACAAAGATGAAATGTATGAAAGCGCATACGATATTGTTGAAAAAGCCATGACTGACCCTTCCAACAACTGGAATAAGTTTATGACAGATGTCTACACAAACATTGATTCCGGCGTACGCCGCAAGATGTTCGAAAATTTCATAGTCAACTCCGCTATTATAGGCATTCAGCGGAAGAACAAGATGGAAGAGAAGTATGATTGCAATATTCCGTGGGCAATCCTCATGGATCCCACTTCCGCATGCAACCTTCACTGCACAGGATGCTGGGCTGCAGAATATGGCAACAAACTGAACCTTACTTATGAGCAAATGGACGATGTTGTCCGACAGGGCAAAGAGCTTGGCACATTCATGTACATATTTTCCGGCGGTGAGCCGCTTGTGCGCAAAAATGACATTATAAAGCTTTGTGAAGCACATCCTGACTGCGAATTCCTCGCTTTCACAAATGCAACACTTATTGACGATAAGTTTGCGGACGATATGCTCCGCGTGAAGAACTTCGTGCCTGCAATAAGCATTGAAGGATATGAAGAGCAGACCGATTTTCGCCGCGGAAAGGGCACTTACCAGAGCGTCATCCGTGCCATGAAGATCCTGCGTGACAAAAAGCTTCCATTCGGCGCGTCGCTCTGCTACACAAGCAAAAATTCGGAAACGATTGGCAGCGATGAGTATTTCGATTTTCTAATAAATCAGGGATGCAAATTCGCATGGATCTTTACTTATATGCCTGTAGGAATTGACGCGGTTCCGGAACTTATGGCAACTGCCGAACAGCGCAAATTCATGTATAACCAAGTCCGCAAGTTCCGCAAGACAAAGCCGATTTTCACCATGGATTTCTGGAACGACGGTGAATATGTCAATGGCTGCATTGCAGGCGGGCGCTGCTACCTGCATATAAATGCAAACGGCGATATTGAGCCGTGCGCATTTATCCATTATGCAGATTCCAACATTAAAGACAAGACTCTGCTTGAAGCCTACCAAGCACCTATGTTTATGCAGTACCGCCGCAACCAGCCGTTTAACAGTGATATGCTGCGCCCATGCCCTCTGCTTGACAACCCGCCGCGCCTTGCGCAGATGGTGAAAAAAGCCGGCGCACATTCTACAGATTTAACACATCCGGAGGATGTAGACTCTCTCTGCAATAAATGTGTGGACGCAGCAAAAGGGTGGGCACCCGTAGCAAAGAATCTGTGGGACAATTGTGAGGGTTTGGATCATTCTAAGAAAAAACAGGTTGACGAAAAAGAGCGCAAAGAAAAGATACGCGTAAAAGTCGGAAAATCTGAATAAGTTTTCTTTTTGTTTTAACATATCATGTCTTTTGGCATGGCAAAAATGGCCAGCGTTTAAAAAGCGCTGGCCATTTTAATATCATATGTAAATTCCGCACAAAAATGGCTTCATGCTTTTTAGCACAAAGCCATTCAAATACTTTTAGTATATTAAACATCTGTATTCTCTATTTGTACATAGCAGTTTTGATTTATCATGCATCAGTAAGCACAAATCCTGCCGTTCTGCCGCCCGCCTCAGACAGATTGCGCAGGGCATCCTGTAGAGACCGGTATGACGTCACACCATATCTGACTGCAAATATAATAGCCGGCGAGCAGGCTGCAAGGCTTTCAGCATCCGGATAATCTTCCTGAGACGGCACATAAACAACAATAGCATCATAGCATGCTTCAGCATCAGCTTCAAATTTCTGAAAACCTCTCGCAATCAGGTCTGCAGGGTTTTCTTCACCTTTCACTGCTTTGCCGGAAACAAGGCTTAGCCCATGATGGCTTGGCACTTTAACAGCCGCCTCTTCAGCTGTACATATTCCTTCAAGGCTTTCATTTAATGTTTTTGCAGGCAATACACCAAAGGCAGATGCCAACTTTGGCTCATGCAGGTCAGCATCCACAAGAAGCACTTTTTTGCCCGCCTGTGCCAATGATGAAGCAAAACCTACAGCTGTTTCAGCTCCCCCGTCATTGCGGCTGGTGCTTGTAACGGTAAAGCATTTTTCCGATCCGCCGGTCTGGTGCAGTGTTACGGCACGCATTTTACGGAATGCATCCGGGCGGCGCTGCCCTCGCTTTTCGTGCGGAATTTCACCGAGCAGCTTTATTTTCAGCGACTCTTCCGTAAACCGCCCATTGCGCACGGAATGGTCTGTGAGAACACGTATCATGCCATAGCAGATATAAACGATAAACCCAAGTATCAGCCCGAGGATACCCGCTTTGACCATTGAAAGTTTCTTTGAGCCCGGTTTCAGCGGCAGAGCTTTGTCTGTAATAGATGCGGTCAGTTTCGGCGATGGGAACTGCCGCACAATCTCATCCGAAAGGATTTGCGCTGCCGTATCAGAAATCTCAGCCGCTTTATTTCCATCAATCGTTTGGACAGTAAGCTTAATTACAGGGGCGCCCTTTTGCTGGTCGGCACTGATTTTACTTATCTCACTTTTATCTATACCGAGTTTATCGGCTGTCTTTTCGATTAAATCATGCGATTCGGCCTGTGCAACCGCCGTGCTCACCCTTACACTGAGAATGCTCGCATATTGCTGGCGGTAGTCAGTTCTTGCAGTCTCCGGCATCTCACATGAAAATGTGACTGTTGTATTTGCTGAGTAAGAAAAGTGAAGAAATTTCAGCGGCAAAAGCCCGCATACCACTCCAAAAATAAGAACTACAAGAAGAAATTTAACACGGTTTCGCTTGAAAAAGTGCATGAACTCTGAAAAACTGACAAACAGTTCCATCGGAGAACCTCCTATTTTTATTCTTTATCATCAGCGCCTGCAAAATCGAGCACACGCTTCATAATGATTTTCCAGTCATAATGGCTTTCTGCATACTGCCGTTCCTTAACGGAAATCTCAGGGTTCCTGCGGCAGTTTTCTGCAAATTTTACAACATCACCAATATTGACAGGTGAAGAGTTATTTGGTATTTTCATTGCAAAAGGTGCGTCCGGCGGCAAAGTATCTTCGTACGCATATAAGAAAGGCATCCCTGCTGCGCAGTATTCACGGGATTTCAGCGGGCACAGATAAGTCAGCCCCAACTTGTAGACGCCCAGCGAAGAAACTGCCACATCGCACATGTTATAAAGCTGAGAAAGCTCATCTGAAGTTTTATAGCCAAGGAATAAAACATTTTCCTGCAGGTCAAGTTCCTTAACAAGACTTTTTAACTGTTCAATAGTTTCATTTGCACCAACTATATCGAATTTTACGTCATGTTTAGCGTTTACTGATTTCTTGTATAATGCAAGTCCCTCAATCACGCGGCTGTACCCATGTGCCACTGACGTACCCGCGACACCAAGTATCTGTACTGCAGCATCAACAGGCAAATCAGCCTTGCGCCTCAGCAAAATTTTCTGTACGTCCACTCCATTGTCAATAGTTATTACAGGTATTCCCCAAAGTTTCTCAGCTGGCTGGCCAAATACGGCAAGTGCATCAACTGCGCGCTTCATATGCGGAACTGACATAATGTGCTGACAAATTTCCAGCATATGCCCTGCAAAAGCGCGCCGGTCTTTTTTTTTACAGTCTACACGCAGGAAGCGCTTGTATTCACCCCAATATGGATACGTAGCAATTTCAAAAATCACACGGCATTTCTGATTGCTTTTCTTTGCACATGCGGCAATTTTGCACGCATAAGGGCTTGCGAGAAAGCCTTTAATATATACGGCATCATATTTTCCGTTTTCTACAAACCCGCAGATCTTATCTGCTACCGTTTTCTGCCTGTCCCTCCAGCGCAGCCCACCTGGAAATGTTTCACGCTGCAGGGTGTCATCTCCTTTGCACAGAGTAACACTGTCACCTTCCATACATGTATAGAAAGCATCCCAGCCAAGCTCAGAAACGCCTTTCGTCTGCCCTGCCACTTTTTTCAGGATACCGGAATACTGCCTGCTTTTACTTACAGAACTTACATATAAAAACTTCATGCTTTCTGCTGCTCCCCCTCTGTTAAAGCAGCCAGGCCGCTGTAAAAGCTGCGGTAATTTTTTGCTGCATCAAAATTTTTTTCCCAGCTTTTTCTTGCATTTACACACATGGCGCGGTAATCAGATTCATCCATCTCATAGATCCTACGGAGAAGGCCTAAAAATTCCTGCGTTGAAAAGTCTTTCGGAAGAAGAAATCCGTTTACGCCGTTGGTAATGATTTCGTGTGTACCGCCTACATCAGTCGCAATAACCGGTATCCCAAACGAGCAAGCTTCCATGATGGTAACAGGTATGCCTTCACTCGAACTCACATTTACAAAAACAGATATCTGATTTTTTTTATAATATTCAAGGACTTCACTGTTCTTTTTCTGCCCTGAAAATTCAGCCGAAACATTCTGAGGAAACTTTTTTGCCGCATCGCGGAGCTGTTGCTCCAGAGGGCCTGAGCCTATATGAGTCCACGCTACAGGGAAATTAGCCTGCTGTAACGCTTCGGCTATAAGGTTAAGCCGCTTTACAGGTGAAATGAATGAGCACGAAATAATATGAAACGGCTTCTGAGATACCATCCCATAACCATGATCCACCGTACCAAGATAAGACCGCGAAATCTTTTCTGCATAAGGCCCCGCTTCTGCACAAAGTGCTTCTGCTCCATCGTTCGAACATGGATAAATGTGGTCTATATGCTCAAACAGCCACCTGCGCATTGGCAAGTAATTGTAATGCGCCAGACTGCTGTAAATGTCAAAACGGTGTGCGCGTGATACCTGATGGACTTTTACCCCCATTTTTCTAATATACGAAGCAAGCCATACCCCTGCTGCTGCGGCATCATAAAGCCAATAGCTGTAAATTAAGACCTCATCATCTTGATTTATATTTACAGACTGTTTCAGCCCATTGTAAATCTCTCTGGCATTTCTCATAAAAAAAAGCATCTCATGCACACGGCTGCACTGCAAACGCCCAGTGCGCATGAGACTGAAAATCTCACCTGCGATACACGGGTAAAATAAAAGCCGTATATATTCTTTTTTTCCAAGGTCTGTTCTCGACACAGGCATGCACTTAATGCTATCAGGTATTGGCTTCGTCTGAATGGCGTCTTTCTCTCGGCTGCACGGGCATATAAAGACCTTGTCAAAGCCCGAAATATACTTCAATTCGGCAGAAATAAAATCTTCTCCGCTACCATAAGGAAAAGAGTGCGTCAGCAACAGCAAAATCTTCATGTTTTATCCTCCTCGAGCACTGAACTGACAGCTTTCAAGGGATCGGTGCGAACATGGGAACTGATTCCTGCCAACAGAAGCGATGCAAAATAGAGAAAAATAAAATAGCAGAGATATGTGAGGCTGGAAATATCTGTTACCCATGCAAATGCATAATTGCGCGGGATATATATCAAATCCTTAATTGCAATAAGTGAAAATGCGGTCACGACCCATGGACGTGTCAGCATTGAAGAAAAGAAACGGAAAATCACACCTATCATCGCGCTTATGGCAATAACTCCACCTATACCGTAGGCAACATAGGCTTCAGCAACAAAAGAAGTGCCAAACCCTCCACCTGAAAGGTAACGCCCTGGAGCTACCAAAAAAGTAAGCGCATGGGCATAATTATGCGTTGAAGTTACAAACTGCATATTCTGAGTTTCAACTATTGGTTTGTAGCCTGCAATTAAGCTTATTAAGGCGTTGTTGTGTGCATATTTTTCAAATGGATAAAACAAGAACTGATACGTTGTGCTGTGGTTGAATTTATCCCAGCAGTCAACTGTTTTTATGACTACACGGAAACTTGCACCCTGTGAGTAAATAAAGTTAAGTATTGATGAAAACAGGCCTTTGTTTCCGGAAGAACCGGAGCGCATTTCAGCTACCCTTTCCAAAAAGTAAGCACATGCTGCAATAACTACAATCATTGCAATAACCGTTTTTTTCCTGAAAAACCGTTTTTCGTGCGGAAGAAAATTATCGCGCAGGACAAAATAAACAAGCAGCATCACCGCTTCACAGACAAAAGTATTCCTTCTGCCTGTAAAAAGCGATGCAAGCATATAGACAAAATAAAGAAGCATTGGCATTTTCAGCTGCTTTTTGTTCGGCATCGTAGCAAGAAAGACTGCAAACGATGGAACAAACAAAAACGATATACGGCTGATAACCGACGGGATGTTTTTATCAGGCTTGTGTGTGAATGAGCCAAGATAACCGTATTTAAATACGTTTAAAATTGTTTGAAAAAGTACGAAAAAGAAAGCAACAGAGCTTAAAATAAGGACAGCCACACTTACCTGCCTTATGATAGGTTCCAACGGCTCACGGTGCAGCGCGCCCGCGCCTTTTTCACGTATGGCTTTTTCACGCTTGAAAAAGAGTGGTGCGGAAAGTTTATAGGCAGCATACACCACGATAAATGATACAGTGATAATCTGGAGCGCCGTAAAAAGGTTCTGAAAATTTTCAGCTTCTAGGTTATAAAGTAAATTCTTTGGTCCCCTGAAAAAAGCTACATAAACACGCCCCAGCAGCAGCAAATCGAAAGAAGCGATAAAAGCCAATAATGGAAAATCGCGCCTTGTATTTTTCAGAACGTCTATAAAGATACCTATGTTCAAAGCAATGTTTGCTGCAAACAATACATAATTTGCTGTAATATAATAAAAGCCGCCAAGCGCCATAATTAAATTTGCCAAAATAATTAAAATGCCAGCAGAGCCAAAAAAAATGGTGTTTCGAAGTGTATTCTTTCGGTTAAGGCGGTCAGCCGTCAATATATTCACCCCCGAATTAGGACAAGCTAATTGCTGCGTTTTATTATAGCATAATTTTACTCAACTGCAAACTATGGCGCCACGCGTAACTTTTCCGACACTGCAATGTCTGGTGCTGCAAAAATTGTCCTGTTCTTTACATAGATTACCATACCCGGCTTTGCACCTTGCGGCTTGCTTACATGGCGTATCTCGGTATAATCCACTGCAACATTCGAAGAAGCCCTCCCGCGGCTGTAGCACGCCGCGAGCATGGCTGCCTCAGAAACTGCCGTTTTTGTAGGCTGTCTGCCATCAAGGAAAAGGACAACATGGGATCCGGGAATATTTTTTGTGTGAAACCACAAATCCGTTTTCTTCGCCTGTTTAAGCGTTAAGAAATCGTTTTCATGATTATTTCTTCCTACAAAAATGCGAAAACCATCGCTTGAGCGGAACTGCATAGCACCATGAGATGTGCTTTTACGTTTCTTAGCGCCTCTTGGCACACGTATATAGCCCTGCTCTGAAAGCTCTGACCTGATGTCTGAAATGTCCTGCTCATTCGATGCGCGGCTGAGCTCATCAAAAACGGTGCTGAGATATTCAAGCTCTCTTTTTGCCGTATTGATCTGTACGTTCAGCATTTCTTCAGCCGTTTTCGCCTTCCTGTACGCTTTGTAATATTTTTGAGCATTCTGAGAAGGCGTGCAAGAAGGGTCAAGGTCTATTTTAACCGTTTTTGGCGGTTCTTCATAAAAATTCTGCAGCTCCACTGACGTCTGCCCTCTCTTAAGGCAGTAAAGGTTTGCGCTCAATACGTCTCCGCAAATACGCAGTTCATCCCGTTTGGAGCAACGCTCTAACTCCACCTGTTGTACGTTGATTTTTCGGCTCAGGCGTGCAGAAGCTGTCGTCAGGACACGCATCAGATCAGAAGAGCGTACGCGCATCCTCTCTATGCGGTCGCGCTCACCGTAAAAATCATCAAGCAGCTCTGAAAATGTTTTTTCCCGGCTTACAGCCGCAGCCGTGCCATACTGTTCCATTGGAATAAAAGAAAAATCAAGCGGTTTTTTATCTTTTCCAACAGCCATGTATGGCTGGCCGGAAATATTTTTTGCTGTGTCAGCAAGTCTGCCAAGGAAAAACGTCAAACGGCTTTTATAATCATCTGTCATCTCAGCAATTTTCAGGCCTGTCCCGCGGCTTACACGCTGCTCAATTTCACGGCAAACAACAGGTGAAACACCCTGAAGTGAAAAAAGCAGTGCTTTTGAAAGCGATGTGCTACCCGGCATAGAGCAAACACGGTCTATAATATTTTCCGTGCGCACCGTCAACATGCACAGTTTGTTTTGCGGCGGGGGCAGCTGGTATGTGACTCCAGGCAGTATAAGGCGCTCTGAAGACATCGACGCATCTACACGCCTAAGCGAGTCAATGATTTTTCCGTCGCCGTCCACAAATATCACATTGCTGTAACGCCCCATCACTTCTACAACAAGAGTGAGAACGATGTGGTCCCCGAGTTCATTCACAGCAGAAAAGTCAAGACACAGCAGGCGCTCAAGGTCTGGCTGGCGCACAGCAAAAAGGCGCGCGCCCGTAAGGCGCTTGCGCAGCAGCATACAGAGCATGGGCGGTTCTTTCGGGTTTTCAGGCACATAACGTGTAAAGTTTATGCGCGCACTGCTCGTGCGGGCCGACATAAGCAGCTTTTTCGTCCCATCATGGCCGCGCATGGAAAGCACAAGTTCATACCTGCTTGGCTGGTATATTTTATCCACCCTCGCGCCAAGGGCAGCCGATTCAATTTCTTTTTTCAGGTGCCTTAAAAACACTCCGTCAAGAGCCATTGGCACACTCCTCCCAGAAACATAGAATTACAGATATCTTGCCGGGCAATGTGAAGATTCCGCCCTCAAAAATTTCACAGACGGGAAAGCTTTTTTCAGCCTCTCCGCAAGCGGCCGTATAACGACATCTTCAGTATAGTAATGGCCTGCGGCAATGAGCGTCATGCCTATGGCCTCCGCATGGATCAGTTCATGGTGCTTCGCTTCTCCAGTCACAAAAGCCTGGCACCCAAAAGAATACGCCGCATCAACATAGTCTGAGCCTGCTCCGCTGCAGAGCCCCACAGAGGAAATCTCCTTTCCCCCATCAGTATAGAAAAGCCCATCGCATCCAAGCGCTTTTTTCACAAACCCGGCAAACTCAGACGGCCTGTATTTTTTCGCCGGCCTGCCTGCCAGTGCAGCTGGAAGGCCTGAAGCCTTATCCACGGCGAGTGCTTTAACATCAGTCAGGCAGAGCCGGTCTGCAAGGCAAGTATTTACCCCGCCTCTTGCAAGGTCGAGGTTAGTATGTGCGCAAATTGCGGCAATTCCATATTCCGCCAGCATATAAGGTGCAGTTCCGGCTTTAAGCGAACGCAGCGGGTTAAAAATAACAGGATGGTGACTTATTATCAGCTGGGCATTTCGGTGCGAAGCCTCAAGCACAACATTAGGCGTTATGTCAAGCGCGAGAAGCGCCGTATGGACTTCCGCCGCTGCATCTCCTGCCTGAAAGCCGCAGTTATCAAAATCCATTGCTGTTCTGAACGGCGCGAATCCGTCAATAAATTTGTAAATTTCGCCAACAGTAGGCAACATTCATTCCTCCCTTTCGTGCAGTTTAGGCAAAAGCATTTTTTCTATTTCACTTCGAATATGGAAAAGCTCCTCTGCATGTTTTTCGTCGCCTTCAAGTTTTAAGCCATTTGCATGCTTCCACAGGCGCTGCATTTCTCTCTTCATATACGCAGCATCTTCAGCAATATTTGGAGAAAGGCGGCCAATATACTGAAAAATATCGCTTTTATCTACTTTTTTCGGATTGTAGCAGCTAAGCATGGCCGTGTAGATATGACGCCCCTCTTGCACCGCCCGCTCTCGTAAAATATAAAAGCCTTGTTCCGCAAGGCTGCTGCGCAATGCTTCTTCCCGCGTCATAGGCTGCAGAATAAGGTGTTTTCCGCTGTCCTTAAGCCATTGGGCCCGTTTTATAATATCCGAAATCATGAGCCCACCCATACCTGCTATTACAACATCGTCTGCTTCATCAGGCCGAATACCGTCAAGGCCGTTCGAAAGGCGTGGCTCGACGATACTGCCAACGCCGTATTTTTCAATATTGCACGCCGCGTGCTGCAAAGGGCCCGGGCGTATGTCCGAAGCCACAGCCTTCGGTACAATGCCGCACTTTGCAAGCCATACCGGCAGGAAGGCATGGTCTGTTCCCACATCGGCTAAAGCGGCTCCTTTGCGCACCATGGAGGCACATACCGCAAGCCGCTTTTCAAGCAAAAAAAGAGACATTAAAGTTCCCCAAACCGAACGGCCGCCCCGCAAAAGCCGGGCGGCCGGGTATTATGCTCCAGACTTATTTCTCAGGTTCCGAATGCTCTGCGCTATCTCTGGAAGCAATCTGTTCATTTAATTTTTCGGTGATTTCGTCAGCATCAACGCCATGAACCATACATGCCTGTTCAAGTGTTTCACCAAGCGAAGCCGGGCAAGCAACGCAGTACATCCCTATCGCCATAAAAAACGATGCCGAATCCGGATCTGCCTTTAAAATATCTCCAATCAATGTGTCTTTTGATATCTGTGCCATCTGGCTCATCCCCAATCTAAACCTCCTGCATCCTTTGTTCCTCATGAAAATTTCATCAGCTGCATTTTCTAAACGCATAAATGCACTGCAAGGTAATCAAGCTGTTTCTGCTTTCATTATATATAATACCACAAGGAATTTACTTCCAAACTAAAATTAACATTTTTTATACAACCGTCACAATGCCCACGCGTCTATAAGTATTCCCAAAGCTTGCATAGATACCAACACATCCCTTTTCAGTTGCTGCAACTTTGTAGTAATAAGAATTACCTATTTTTTGCAGATAAACCGGCTGCAAGGTTGAAGTCCCCGCACATGCAAATTTATAATCCGCCCCGTCTGCTACAGTAAATTTATACTGATATGCCGAGCCCTTTTCCATTGTAAAATTATATGGGGTGTCCGAACTGAATTCCTGAAAAGCTGTTCCATACGCATGGAAAGTGTTTGAATCCCCATTTGCGTCCTTTGTTGTAATTACTGCATCGCCTGTCCCCATATTGTCAAGGCGGAAAAGGTAGCTTGAATCTGACAGCCTGCGCGAAAATGAAACGGCTACCTTTGAAGGATCACTTGAATAAGCGGTAGGCACAGAAGGGGAATTTGTGTCTATCTTATAATAATATATCTGGTTAGTTTTAAATTTATAATACGCCGTGTCGCATTTCATTGTGTCTGCCATGCCATAAGCCGGAAAAGAAACAGAAACACCATTTGCTGCTGTTGTAGTTATAATGGCTTTTCCGGGGCCTTCATTGTCAATCCTGTAAAGATAACTGCCTTCCGAAAGTTTTTTTGAAAACGAGACAGCCACTTTACTGCTGTCGCTCGAATGGGCAACAGGTGCTGTTGCGGCGTTTGTATCTATTTTGTAATAATAAGTGCTTGTATTACTAAAAGTATAAGATGATGTATCGCATGACAGGCTGCCGCCGCTGCCATGCGCAATGAAAGAAGAAGACCATTTCCCATCCGCTGAAGTCGTTGTTATTGTTGCGTCACCTGTACCAACATTGTCTATCCTGTAAAGGTAGCCATCGCGTATCGGGCCTGTATAAGTTACTTTAACAAAATTGGAATTCGACGATTTTGCTGTGGGAACATCTGACGAGGCTGTACATATTTTATAAGTATACGAATTGTCTTTAAACGTATATGGTTCTGTCGTGTCACATCGATATGTTGAAACGGCATTTGAGCCTGTTGCTTCGAAAGAAACCGAATGTCTCCCATCTGATGATGTTGTTGTTATAGTTGCCGTACCCGGCCCCCTGTTAGTTATGGTGAAATAGTATCCTCCAGGCACTTTTTTCTGGTAAGAAACAGACACGGCGTTTGTATTTGAAGACTTTGCAGTTGGCGTATTGGCATCCATTGTCATTATCTCATATGTATAAGTGCGATAAGGCCCAAAGCTGTAAGAAGAAGTGTCACATTCAAATGTTTCCGGTGTCGTGCCCGTATAATCAAAGTAACTGTAATCCATATCGCAGCTGCCGCTGATACCTGGCACCTGACCAATGCTGCTGTACTGCCACATAGTGTAATTCCTGCTGTAGCCTGTTGACGATTCGCCATCATATTGGGCTACCCATGTATCATACCGAGAAACGCGCGGGTCTGTGAATTTATCTTCCAAAAAATCTTTGCTCGCGTAAACAGCAGCTTTATAGCCAGCTTTCTGTATTTTAGAGCAAAATGTATCTACAATGTCGCCAATGGTTTGGCTTGAAAACTGCGTCGGATCATAACTTCCAGCTTTTTCAATGTCATAAGCTACAGGATAATCAAGGCAGCAATGATATTTACGCAGGATATAAATACATTCATCGGCTTCCTGTGAAGCTGTTTCTGCATCTACGGCATAGCAAAAATGATAAGTGCCAACTTTAAGGCCGGCGGCTTTTGCGCCTTCGTAATTCTGTTTGAAGCGGACATCTGTCTGATCATCCCAATAACCAGGGTCACCACCGTACCCATCCCTAATGATGGCAAATTGAATTCCTGAATCTTTCACATCCGTCCAGTCAATGCAGCCATTCCATTTGGAAACGTCAATGCCACGAATGGGGTTACCTGAAGCGCGCACATTTATAGGCAGAATAACGCATGAAAATGCAACTGCCACTGTGAGGAACAGTGCTTTGATTTTTCTTTTCAAGGGTAATTTCACTCCGTTCCGCCGGCTGCTTTCTCATCAAAAGCTTGACCGTATAATTGATCGTATAATAAATTGTATGATAAAATAAAGGATAAGAAAGTCCGGCAGGAAACCACTGGTTAACATACTGGCTCAGCACAAAGATTTTGCATTCTTCCGCAATTTCCGCCCTTTAGCCCTTTATATTATTATATTTTTGGTAGATTAGCCTGTCAAGCTTTGGCAAAGTAAAAATAAAGCTTTTTCGCAAATATATTGCCGCAATCCTGTATTAGGCCGTTTCCTTGTAAAATAGTCAAAGCTCATGATATATTTTTAACAAAGTTTTCCCAAAATTTGTGCTTCTTTATGCCAAAGTCGGCAAGTTTGTAAAATTCGCACACATGCCTAAAAAGGCACTGATTTCCCCTGGCTTTAAGAAAAGGAACGGGACCTTTTCATATCTGCAGTGCTTTTTATAAAGTAGCTGGCAGCTGCTTCTAATATTAATATGTGATTTAATGTTGCAATTGTTGCAATTTTTACACATGATATATATCGTTATAAGTGGTACCAAATAAGGTTATTGTCGTAGCTTTTCCATAGGAGTGAAAAAAATTGGTTTTTTCGTCAAATACCTTCCTTTTTCTATTTTTGCCATTCGTGTTAGCCATCTATTTCAATCCATTTGTGCGAAGCAGAAAATTCAGAAACACCTTTCTTTTTTTAGCAAGCCTTGTTTTTTATGCATGGGGTGAACCTGTGTACTGGGCCTTGATGCTGCTTTCCATATTTGTGAATTGGATTTTTGGCATGGAAATCAGCAAAAAAGACGATAAGCGCAGGATAAAACGTATTGAGATTCTCGCTATTATCTACAACTTGTTTTTCCTGTTTGTTTTCAAATACTTGGACTTTACACTTCAGAACATTAAACATCTTACCGGTATAAACTTCCCAATGCATAAATTCTCTTTGCCAATTGGTATTTCCTTTTATACGTTTCAGGCAATCTCATATGTGGTAGATGTCGCGCGCGGTAACGCTAAGGCCGCAGACAGTTTTCTCGACGTTGGGCTTTATATTTCCTGTTTCCCGCAGCTTGTTGCTGGCCCGATAGTCCGTTACGAAACTGTTGCAGATGAAATCCACAACAGGCAGGAAACATCAGAAGGCTTTTACGAAGGCCTTACACGGTTTGTATACGGCCTCGCCAAAAAAGTAGTAATTGCCAACAATGTCGCGCAGGTAGCAGATAAAGCTTTCAGCATGGTTGGCCAGTCTGCAGGCCTTGCATGGCTCGGTGCAATAGCATATACGCTACAGATTTATTTCGACTTTTCAGGTTATTCAGACATGGCAATTGGTCTTGGAAAGATTTTCGGATTCCATTATCTTGAAAATTTTAATTATCCATACATATCAAAGAGCGTAACTGAATTCTGGCACCGCTGGCACATATCGCTTTCTACATGGTTTCGCGATTACGTTTATTTTCCCCTTGGAGGGAGCCGCGTCAAAACGGTGGCACGCCATATTTTCAACCTTGGCATCGTTTGGCTACTAACGGGCATATGGCACGGCGCAAACTGGACCTTCATCCTTTGGGGCATGATTTACTTTGCCGTGCAGATCTTCGAAAAATACGTGCTGAAGGAAAAGGCAGGAACGTCAATTTTCGGCTGGATATACACAATGCTCGTTGTAATCTTCTGCTGGGTGCTTTTCCGGTCGAATTCGATACATCAGGCTAAAGTTTACATCAAAGCAATGTTCGGGATTGGCGTAACAGGTGCCGGTGACTGCACAGCCATAGGCCTGCTGCGTGACTACTGGGTTTATTTTGCAGCAGGTATTGCTGCCAGCTTCCCAATCGCACCCGCACTAAGGAAAAAGCTTAGTGGCAAGGCTTTCGGGAAAATATCATATGTAGCAGTCACCTGTGCCCTGTTTATATTTACGGTCTCATGCATGGTGACAAACTCTTACAATCCGTTTATTTACTTTAATTTCTGACGAGGCGTTTGTATGCTTAAAAAATTTAACTGCCGGAAAGCCGTCTCAATTTTTGTTCTCGTTATAATGGTCTTTAATTTTATTGATATTGTATCTTGGAAGCGCAATGACATTCTCAGCCGCAAAAAGGCGCCAAGCTCTTCCTCCGTGGACTGGGCTAAACTATATCCTTTTCAAGGCAAAGACGTCCGCACTACAAACGGAACCGCCAACACGCCGCAAAAAGTGGCGAGCACCGGCTTCCTTGAAAAATGGCGCAGTGCGGCATATAGTATCACATCTAAAGAAAAAGACCTTGAAAAAAAGTGTATATATAACATGTTTGCTTTTCACAAATTTGTTGAGCTCAACGGATTTGTTAATAAAAGCTGTGGCAGGATTATTTATCCCACTCCGGGTGTTTTTCTCTTGAACAACGGGCAATGGACTTTTAATGCAAAAAAGGTTTCTGCGAAAGATATACACAGAACAGCAGAAAGTATCAGCGGGCTTGCAAATTATGCTTCATCAAAAGGCATTCCATTTTTATACGTGCAGCGTCCGGAAAAAATCTGCAAATACGACCCTAAAATGCCGGCAGGCGCTGTAAACTACTCAAACCAGAATTTTGATGGCATCATTGCAGACCTCAAAAAAGAAAATGTCCCTGTTTTTGACTTGAGGGAACAGATACATAAAGAAGGGCTTAATCACTACAGCCTGTTTTACCGCAATGACCACCATTGGACCGTGGAAACCGCACTGTGGGCTGCCGGTGAAATTGGAAGGAAACTCAACAGCGATTACTCATGCGGGCTTAATCCTGCAGTCGCCAACAGAAATTTATACACAAAAAGGACATATAAAGACTGGTTCCTCGGCTCAGCTGGCCAAATGGTTTCACTTGGCTGCGCAAAGCCGGAGGATTTTTCAGTCCTTCTGCCTGATTTCCAAACTTCACTTCAAATGAGGATACCCGATATTGAACTCTGCAAAACAGGAGAATTTAAAGATGTAATATACAATACCAAAGTGCTTAACACAAAAGACTATTACAACTCCTCCTGCTATGACACGCAGCTTTACGGCAACCATGCCCTTACGCAGATAAAAAACGAACTGAATCCTGACGGCCCAAAGATACTTGTACTCGGTGACTCATTCTGCCTATCTATGGTGCCATATCTTTCCCTTATGGCTAAAGAAACAGACTTAATCGACTTCAGAAACGACCAGGGTGATTTTACGGGAAGTATCCGGTCATACATCGATAAAATGAAACCGGATGTTGTCCTGCTTACTTATGAGCCGCACGTACTTTACTCACTCAAATAGAAAGAGCGGGGCCTTTATGCGCCCCGCTCTTTTAGCCTGTCTCTCATTTTACGCTTTCTACTGAAACCGCCTTATACCCGGCATCGTCAACAGCTTTTTTCAGCGTATCATCGCTGACATTGGAATTTATAGTGACGGTCGCCGTTTTTGCTTTAAGGTCTACCTTCGCGCTTACACCACCAATCGAGTTTAGTGCTTTTTCCACATGCATCCGGCAGTGGTCGCACATCATTCCTTCAACGTAAATAACTTTTTTCATAGATGGCATCTTCTCCTTATTATCTGTTTCCCGCCCCGAGCGGAAAAAGCGAAGCCGCAGTGCATTTGACACAACAAATACTGAACTGAAGCTCATTGCCGCAGCCGCTATCATCGGATTTAGCAGCAAACCGAACGCCGGATAAAAGACGCCGGCCGCAACAGGTATACCAAGCGCATTGTAGAAGAAAGCCCAAAACAGGTTTTCTTTAATATTGCGTATTGTCGCTTTGCTGAGCTTCACTGCTGTAACAGCATCGAGCAAGTCGTTTTTCATCAGTACTATGTCGGCAGACTCAATTGCCACATCGGTTCCAGCGCCAATGGCAATGCCTACATCTGAACGCGCAAGCGCAGGCGCGTCATTTATCCCGTCGCCAATCATGGCAACTTTGTGCCCGTTTTCCTGCAGGCGCCGCACTTCGCGCTCTTTATCCTGCGGCATAACCTCGGCGACTGCGCGGCTTATCCCAAGTTTGCGGCGTATGGCTTCGGCCGTCTTTTTATTGTCGCCCGTAAGCATCACTGCGTCGATTCCCATGCTGCGAAACTCCTCAACAGCCTGCCTGCTCGTCGGTTTCACCGGGTCTGCCGCCGCTATGACGCCGAGAAAATGGTTTTCTTCCGCAAAAAACAGCGGCGTTTTGCCCTCTTCCGCAAAATGCCCAGCAGTAAGCGAGATATCGCCTGTCTCTGCTCCAACACACTTGATAAAAGCCAGGTTACCCGCTGTACAGTGCCTGCCATTTATAACTGCCGAAACGCCACGTCCGGGCACCGCTGTGAAGTTTTCGGCTTTCTTAGGAGCTATCCCTTCCGCTGAAGCCTTCTTTTTAATGGCTTCAGCAAGCGGGTGCTCCGAGAAGTTCTCCAGCGAAACGGCAGTTTCCATCAGCTTTTTGCGGTCCACGCCGCCCGCCGGAATTACATCTGTCACGCGCGGTCTGCCTTCCGTAAGTGTACCTGTTTTGTCAAGCACGACCGTCTGGATTTTATGCGCCGCTTCCAGCGCTTCGCCGGATTTAATCAGTATCCCCTCGGAAGCTCCGCGCCCCGTGCCTACCATGATTGCCACAGGTGTTGCGAGGCCGAGCGCACATGGGCACGAAATCACGAGGACTGAAATGCCAATCGAAAGCGCAAACTCAAACGATTTTCCGGCTATTAGCCACGCAGCCATGGCAACAACTGCAATCCCTATGACCGTCGGGACAAAAATTCCGCTGACGCGGTCGGCAAGGCGCGCTATGGGCGCTTTTGAAGCGCCGGCTTCTTCCATGAGGCGGATAATCTGTGCCAGTGTTGTGTCATTCCCTACCTTTTCTGCACGGAACCTGAAAGAGCCTGACTGATTGACAGTAGCTGCGATAACACTGTCGCCTGCCCTTTTTTCGGCCGGAATGCTTTCACCCGTAACAGCCGACTGATCAACTGACGAAGAGCCTTCTGTAATAACGCCGTCGACGGGTATCCTCTCCCCCGGCCTTACAACCACAATGTCACCGGCTTTAACCTGCTCAGCCAGGATCTTTATCTCGCGGCCGCCGCGTTCAACAGAGGCGGTCTTCGGTGCAAGGTCTATAAGCTTTGTAATTGCTTCTGAGGTCTTGCCTTTTGACCTTGCCTCCAGATATTTACCCAGTGTAATCAGCGTCAGTATAGTCCCGGCGGATTCAAAATATAAGTCTGACATATAGTGCTGCGCCATTGCCGCATCGCCGTGGCCAAGGCCATAGCCGATACGGAATATGGCATATACACCGTAAATAATTGCTGCCGAAGAGCCCACTGCGATAAGCGAATCCATATTTGGCGCGCGTTTTGCAAGCATACGGAAACCCACAATGTAATAGCTGCGGTTAACATACATAATTGGAAGCAGCAGCAGAAACTGCGTAAAGGCATATACAGCTCCGTTTGCCGTGCCATTAAATATCGGCGGTACCGGGGCTTTCGTCATCCGGTACATTGCAAGGTACATCAGCGGTATCCAAAATGCAAACGACACAATAAGGCGCGTTTCCATTACTTTCAGCTCACTGCCTGCCGACGCCGCAGCCGTTTTTGAAGGCGCTGCTCCCGGCAGAGACGCCCGGTATCCGGCATTGCTGACAGCATTAATGATATTTGTCTGTTCCTCTGGGGAACCGCCGTAGTCGACCATCATGCTGTCAGTCAGCAAGCTAACAGCAACAGACTTTACGCCCTGCACTTTTTTAACGTTTCTCTCCACAGCGGACGAACACGCTGCGCACGTCATTCCCTTAACATCAAATTTTTGCTTCATCTTTTCACCTTGCCCTAAGCATTTGCTTTCCTGAATGATATAATGCCCATTATTTCACTTTAATTTTTTTATGAGGTCAATTGTTTCGTCTATAACCTCGTTATTTCCCATTCTGATTTTCTCCGCAACACACGTTTCCATGTGGTCCTTCAACACAAGATAGCCGAACTTCTGCAACGCATTTTCGACTGCGGCTATCTGTATAAGGATATCGCCACAGTACCTGTTGTCGTCCAGCATCTTCTTTATGCCGTTAAGCTGGCCAATCATCCTGTTGAGCCGCATCTGGAGCATGTGCACCGTCTGCTGGCTGCGCGGTGTGTTTTTGTAACGGCAGCAGCAGCCGTTTTTTTTATATGGCATTTACGTAAATCCTTTCAAATCCTATATACCCTCATGGGGTATTTAGTATCTTCATTATATACCCCACCATGGTATATATCAACATCATAATCTAAAAATTTAGGCATATATATACGCCTGCTTTCAACATGCAATAATAATGTTGCGCCCATCTAAGCCACATTTGTGAGCCTGTTATTCCCTGCACACAAAACGTAAAAATGATATGTCAATCAATAGAATTTATGATAAAATATTATGAGTAAACTTAAAGTAAATTTTAAAAAGGATGAACCACCAATGAAGCAGAAACAAAATTCTTACAACAAAGGGCAAAACTTGCGCCATATCTGCAAACTGTTAACGTCTGTTTTTTTATGTTTTTCTTTACTTATACCATCAGCATGCACGAAGAAATCTTCCTCATCAGGCAAGGCCAAGTCATCTTCATCAAAAGTAGCAAAAAGCGTTTCGTCTGCCGTTTCTTCAAAAGCAGTTTTAAAACACACTTCTTCGCTGCCCACATCTTCTTCACGCTCTTCATCTTCAAAAGCCTCATCTGCAGCCGTCAGTTCAGCCAAACCCAAATTCAAAGTAAACAAAGACGGAACAAGGATTTTAGATGTTAAGAATATACAGCAGTCACCTGAACTGCCGTCCGGCTGTGAAATAACGTCAGCCTGCATCGCGCTCAACTATGCAGGCTGCAGTGCCACCAAAACCGACCTTCTCAAGTACCTGAAGTCCGGCGATAAATTCTATCAGGCTGACGGAAAAAAGTACGGCCCGAACCCGTGGAAATGTTTTGTCGGCAATCCGGGCTCAGCCAAATATGGCTGCTATGCGCCAGTCCTCGCAGATACCATCAATCTCTATCTTAAAGCTACTGGAAAGATCTCACAGGATCATCTTGCAGCAGACCTTACTGGTGCCCCGGTATCCGCGCTCTACAGCAATATTGACAACGGTACGCCTGTAATCGTATGGGTCACAAACGGCATGTGTGACCCTTCTTTCGGTGACAGCTGGTACCTTGAAGACACTAAAGCACCTTATAAATGGATAACCGGTGAGCATTGCATGGTGCTTATAGGGTATGACGGCAATAAAGCCGTTCTAAGTGATCCTCTGGACAAACGTGAGACCGTCATATACGACAAACCGCTGTTCGAGCAGCGCTACAGAGAGCTTTTCTCACAGGCCGTTGCCATAAGCTGATGAAGCGGTGGCTGCCATAGGCTAAAATAAAAAGGGCACCCCATCAGCAGGGCACCCGAAGTCTTTGAAGCACGTATGCTTACCGGTTCGCGGCTTTATAAATCTGGTAGCAGTCTTCGCGGCCAAGCTCTTTGAAATGCCCGACTTTCCGCGCCCCGCGGAAAACACAGCGGTCTGCCAACTCATGTATCGTTTCATCGCTCTGTACACCGATTTTCAGTTCCGTAAAGCATGTAGGCATATCAAGCGAATGGAAATAGTCTATTGTTTTATCAATGCCGAGCTTCGCGGCCTCAGCAGTGCCTTTGCCGGAAACGCCCCATACCTTTTCAGCATACTGCGCAAAGCGCGCGGGATCCTGCCCGCAACAGTACCTTGCCCACGGGCCCCACATTGTTGAAAGGCTCGCGCCGTGCGCAACATCAAACATTGCGCTCAGTTCGTGGCCGAGCTGGTGCGTTGAAAAATCTTTAACGGCGCCAAGCCCCGTCAAATCATTATGTGAAAGGCTGCCTGCCCACATAAGCTCACTCATCGGGCCATAGCCGTGCGGGTCAGCAACAGCCTGCCTGCCGTTGCGAATCACTACGCGCAAAAGCGCTTCCGCAATCTCGTCCGTAAGCTGATTGCCATATTCTTCCGGTGAAGTGAAATACCTGTCGAGCGTGTGCATCATAATATCAACTACCCCGCATGCAACCTGGTATTTCGGCAGCGTAAATGTAAGCTCTGGGTCAAGTATCGCAAAACACGGGCGGTTAAGGTTTGTGTTAATTCCGCGCTTTTCGTGTGTAGCTTCTTTTGTAAGGACAGAGGAATCGCTCATCTCGCTTCCGGAAGCCGAGATGGTAAGCACAACTCCAACCGGAAGATGCCTTACAGGCTGCGCTTTTTTAAGCCAAAAATCCCATAGAGGGGTTTCCGGATTGGCAACACCGAGTGAAATTGCCTTTGCTGTGTCAATTACGCTTCCTCCGCCTACCGCAAGGATAAAATCCGCCTTTATCTCCTGTGCAATCTTAACTCCCTGCTCTGCAAGCTCAAGGCGTGGGTTAGGCTTTACGCCGCCAAGTTCTTTGTATGGAAGGTTTGTCTCGGCCAGCTCATGCTCAATTGTGTCAAGCAGGCCGCTTTTTCTGGCGCTTTTGCCTCCGTAAACGAGCAAAACATTTTTCCCGCCGTGTTCCCTAATTTCCGCAGCAGTCTCTTTTTCCGTTCCGCGGCCAAAAATTATTTTAGTTGGAGCATAATAAGTAAAGCTGTTCATATTAGTTCTTCTTTCAAAATCTAATTAAGCCGTTTCGTCTTGTATCTTTTTCTTTTATTATATCATCCATGTATACAAAAGGCAGTGTTTCCAACATAAATGATTTTATTTTTATAAGCCTTTAAAAAATCTTGACATTACTTAAATCTTGTGTTATTATAAAGAAGCTTTGTGAAAGCATTACAGCAATTCGCAATCTGATACAGCGCGGAGTGGAGCAGTCCGGTAGCTCGTCGGGCTCATAACCCGAAGGTCGTTGGTTCGAATCCAGCCTCCGCAACCAAACAAAACCCAGTAGCCATGCGGCTTCTGGGCTTTTTCTTTGTCTGCTTGTATGCCTCAAAATCTACGCTCTGATGCTTATTTGATGTGGCTCTATGCCAATAGTCGGGGAAAACCTAAAGCGGAAATGTAAGAAGGAGTGGCTTCAAGCTGCTCCTTCTTACGTTGAATAGTTGAACATGTGCAGAATATGATTACGAAAGCGTTGGAAATTGCGGTAACCATAAGCATTGCGTTTCAGGACTTATTCGATGTACCCCAACATTGAGCCGATGTTTTATCCAAACATCAAAAGGCGGCAAAAAGCCCGATTTTATTCCACTTTTTTCGATGTTTGCTTGATGTTTAGCTGATGTTTGAGCATCGACTCTTGAATTAGCCAGTATCCCAATAAGTCAACGCTTCTATTAGTTTTGCATCTGGCTATCAATCCACGCCATCAGAAGATTAACAATTTTCTTGTTGCTGTTTTGTCAATTTCGTGCCTTTTAGCACTCGGTACCATTTGTTAAAGCATCCCCGGCAGCAGCAGGCATGTTGCGCAAGAAACACCGGATGCCCGTGCATTGGTGTCTGCTTTCAGCCATTTGGGATAATAGCAAGGGCGAGTCGCTAACGTAGACGCGTTCAACTGTCGCGTCTGAAAAAACAGCTTGTTCAATATTCTGTACCCTACGGGAGTAGGGGCCAAGAAGGCACCAGTTTTCGTTCGCATAGTTCTCAGCAGCCTCACACAAACCGTCGAAACACTTGGCTTTTACAAACTCGGCAAAAGAGCGGGCTGATACCATAGAGCACCTCCATCCTCTATAATGATAGAGTTATTCTTATTGTTACAATGACTTAAGCCACTTTACAAAAGGCTCTCGATTCCTGTCATGCCATTGGCTGGTCACAAGAAATATTTGCCCTCCAAATTTAAACAGTTCACTCCAGTAGCAACTGTATGTACCGATATCAGTCTGTTGGGATACGTCCTTGTTCTCATCAACTGGTCTTAGCAAAGGAAAATCAAGGTTAAGATTTTCTTTACACCATTGTTTGGACTGCAATGCCAGCAACTCATTGCTGGTAAGCTGCGGTAGACGATTTTCAAGTTTTCGCAACTCTTCCCGAACGAATTTTCCAATATTTGTAGAGTCTTCATCATTGGAAAGGTATTCATTTACCGAGCCCTGGTGGAGTGGCGTATAATCGGCACGAAGATAAATCGTGTAGTCTGAGAGCCGGATATCAAATTTTTTGAGTAGCTTGCGGATAAGATTCCGTTTTCCGTTGGCACTAAGGTTGACCCACACGTATACATCAACTTTATCAAGCTTTTTATTGAACTTAGGAACAGAATCTTTGCTGAAATAGCAAACCTTGCTGCCTTTCATAGTAGGATCATCGATAAAGTAAATAAACTTCTCCTTATCCATTTCGGCCAACAGGTTGCAGGTCTTGACCAACACATCCTGCCAGTCTTTAGCCGGGTAACGCTTTCCGTAAAGAGAGAATCCGACCGCCTTCTTATATTTGAAATCCTCATATAACGTGTGTGGCACTGTTTCATCCACCACGTAATTAGCATAATTAGGTAGTTTTTTCAACTCTTGTTCATCCACATCGTCGCTATCTTCGGGATCTTCAGTCTCGTCGTCGAACAACTGATTGGCTACATCTGAAATCCGGTTCTGAAGCCCAGAAACCAGTTTTGAAACCTTCAGCATTGTTTCTGCTTCGTCGTATTTTTTTTCTTTATGGAACTGGGTTAGTTGAACGTTTGCGTGTTTCAACACATCGTCCAGCGCCATGTTGAGCGAGCCAAGAGAGTCTGCTACTTTTCGGGCATCTGCCGAAAAGTACTGATTCAGGTAGCCCACTGTTTTTTGAATATCAGCCTCCACTTTTTCGTCCTCCTATTCCGCCGTTTCATTCTCACGCATGAGTTTGGTCTGCTCCGTAACGATTTCCACTGCCTTTTCCATCTTATCCGGCGAATAGCCGTATTTTCCCAGCAGGCGCTTAACGGTCATTTTCATTTGGGACTGTACACTGTCCCGAATGGCCCAGGCCAAGTGGTACAGGGGTTATTAGCCGTTGGGAAACGACAGGTCACTTAACTGATTTTATCCGTCTTTGATGGTTTTCCTATTTCAAACCTCAAAAACTCCTTGTCCCTGCCATTTAATCAGCGGTCGTCTAAACTCTCTCTATGAACTTGTCAAACTTATCTGCCGTGTCGAAAGTAACCTGTTTGCCCAAAGCAGCAAAGTGTTTGCGACCGCACTCAATTTTACCCCATTCTGTCTGGCGCAGGTCCTCTTTCAGCGTACTGCCCTTCGTTTCAAGAACAAAATACAGCCTTTTTTCGCCATCCTGCTCAATCAAAATTGCCCAGTCTGGATTGTAGCTTCCAAGCGGCGTGGGAATTTTAAACCAGTGCGGCAATTTCGCATAGAGTTTCACTGCGTTGTTTGCTTCAAACCGTTCGGCAAAAGTTTTTTCATTTTCGCTGTCATAAACCACATAATGATACGCCGATTTTTTACTGGCAAGCATGTTACGCTCCAGGTACCCGGTAAGTTCTTCCGTTTCAAACAGTTCCTGCGCGTAGTATTCATCATCACCCAGACGTGTGTATTTGATTCCGTCAACCAACAGGCTGCGCATCTGACGTTTCATAATTGCCGATACTCCTTCCATATACCGCTGGGGATTCTTATAGAAGATATTAAGCGTCTTACTGCGTACACATTCCTGGAAGATGCCCTGGACCGCTGCCGGAATGCTTTCGGCCAACCTGACGGAGACAGTACACAGATTAAAGGCAATGTCTACGACGATTGGCATATTGCGACAAAGATGAACAAGTAATGAACTGAAAACTTCCCCGACCGCAAGGCCGGGGAGTCATGTTGGAGATATTCAAGTTGAAGTTTATTTTATATTTATTACTTTTTGTAATAGCGTCAATTTTAATATTAGCCTTTCTATGACTCGGCCTTTCTACTTTGCAAAATAGCACTAATCATGATAATACTGCTTACTTTTCACATTGTTAAGGGAGCTACCATATGCTGGCAGATAAGATTCGACAGTTGCGAAAAGGAAACTTTATAACCCAGGTGGAACTTGCCCGCCGCAGCGGGCATCCGGTGTCAACAATCCACGAAATAGAAAATGGCGACAATCAAAATCCCGGCTTCTTCACCCTTGGTGACATTGCGCAGGTGCTCGGTGTCTCTCTCGATGAGCTCTACAGTGCTTGCAAAAAAGTCTAGTATTTTGCGTATTATGTTGATGTTATGCGCATAATACGCTATAGTCTATTTGCAAAGGAGGGATGCAAGATGGCAAAGGTCAGTACTAATATCAGCATGGATGCTGAAGTCAAAAAAGAGGCGCAGGCTCTTTTCTCCGATTTTGGGCTTGATCTCACGACGGCAATTAACCTCTTTTTGAGGCAATCTATCCGGGAGCAAAGGATTCCATTTGAAATCACACGGAAGGTTCCGAATGCGGAAACGATTGAAGCCATAAACGAAGTTAACGCAATGAAGAAAAATCCGACTGCCTATCAAGGCTACAGCGACGCAGACAAATGATGAAGAATCTGCTGAAATGAAATATGAAATTAAACCGTCCAAAGTGTTTCAGAAAGACCTAAAACGCATTCAGCGTCGCGGCTATGATATGGCACTCATTACGAATGTGATTAAAGTATTAGCATCGGGTAAGGCGCTTCCTCCACGGAATCGCGACCATATGCTTACCGGAAATTTTTCCGGCTGCCGGGAACGCCACATTGCTCCCGATTGGCTGCTTATCTATGAAGTTACAGACGATGAACTTATTCTTTACCTAACCCGAACCGGCAGCCATAGCGGCCTTTTTCTTCCCCAAATTCTTCCGCTAAAAACTTTTTTATTTGCTTTTGTTGCTTTATTTTATATCGCATCTGGTATATCTTTCCCAATTCTAATGATGCATTATGGAATGGATCTTCGTAACTCCACTTTTTTTGAAACCATAATATTAAACATTATGCGAAGTTCACCTCGACAATGAGATTTACTCCACGTGCTTATAGTTTGAATTTCTCAAACGCCTTTTCTGGGTCAAAATGTACATCTCTTGAAAATAGAATAATCCATGCCACAAAAGCAATTATGGCAGCGTATGGGGTGATAAAGAATGAAGCAATGGCTCCTATGGCAAAAATCACTGCCCAAATAAAGAAAGCATTTCTACGATCTATACTCAATCTTCCCTTATCATATTTATCCCTTTCCTCTTTAGGTAGTGTATTAAATCCGCTGATCAACATTGTTGCCTCTTCTTTTAACAAAGCAAATAAGATACCCAAGATGGCGAATGTGGCTGCCATAATAATACAAACCAATACACCAGTATTCATAGCTAAGCCTTCCTAACAAACAATCTGGAAGCGTATTGCCATTATTTCCGCTTATATATAGCTTAAATCCTTGCCAGAAAGGAATCAAGTAAACATTATACGAAGTTCGGAGGATGCTCCGAACTGCTGGATTTGCTCATAATAATGCTAACTTGCCATTCATGTACTTATTAGTAATAGCTATAATTTAATATGCAATTTATGCCAAGTGTCAAGGGAAGTGAGCTCAATACACCCTAAAAGTGTAAAGTCCTCGGAAAGTAAAACCATCTCATTATTTATCTCATTATTTATTGATAAAGCATAATATATAATGGCTCGAATGTCAAGGCAAAAATCCAGTGGGAATTTAATGAGCCAGATATTTACAAATTATTTTGTTACGCTACCTGTGTCGCCAAGGCGGAATAGTAATTTTCCGCAGGAGTTTGATACCCAAGAGCCGAATGCAGTTTTTCAAAGTTATACCTGTGGATTAAATTCCCGATCTGTTTGCGGGCATCCCGGATATTTTCATAATCCTTCAAATAAACCTCGTCATATTTCAAGGTGCGGAACCAACGTTCAATCATAATATTGTCGGCCCAACGGCTTTTGCCGTCCATGCTGATTTTTACTGCGTTCTTTTCCACGTATTCGGCGTAGTCACGGCCGGTGAACTGACTGCCTTGATCGGAATTGAGAATTTCGGGTTTTGCCGTCTTGAATGCTTTTCCCAAGGCGCGCAGTACCAGAGTATCATCCAGTTCCCAGCCAACGATGCAGCGGCTGTACCAATCGATAATTGCTGTCAGATAGACAAATTCATGATGCAATTTGATATAGGTGATGTCAATGGACCAGGCTTGATTCGGGCGAGTAATTACGCGTTTCGCAGCAAATAGGGATATATTTTATTTCCTTTGGCCGGTTTTGACAGATTGGGTTTCGGATAAATCACAGAGATTCCCATTTCCTGCATATACCGGCGTGTTTTCAGACGTCCAATGGGAAAGCCTTGCTTTTTAAGCTGTTTGGATAGCTGTCGGGAACCCCATGCCGGATTATCCGTATGCAACCGGTCAATTAGATTCTTTGCTGTCATCTCCTACTCTGAAGGGTCGTCCGGAGTGTATACGCGCTTGTCCGATTTACATCCAGCAGATTGGCAGCGGTAGAAAGTGGCAACTCTTTGCTATTCCTTTGGGCGCGGAGTATGCGGAGTATATTGACTCTCCCAATCAGGTCCAAACAATTCTTCAGATTTTTTTTGAGCCAGTCAACCTGAGTGTTAACTGACCGACTTTCTTGTATAGGGTGTCTGTTTCGCGTTCCTTGTCATTCAGCTCTGTTTTCAAATCTTCGGTTCTTTTATCATCAAAGCGCGGCAACCGCATTTTTCAGAAACTCCGCTTTCCAGTTGCGAATTTGATTTGGGGCAATCTCATTTTCGGCGGCGATCACGTTTAATTCTTTCTTTCTTTCCTTATTCTATTCTATCAGGTTCATTATCTTCAAGACACTTTTTTGTCGAGTTTTATGGGACCATTATACTAAAGCTGACACTACTATTTCCATCCTTAGTGATTGCTGATACATTAAAAGAACAGACACAATTTATTAACAATGTCAATACACATAAAGAGCTGACCAATTTTATTGTTTTTTTCATTCTAATACTTTTCTTTTTAATACTTTTCTTCAGGTACATCAATTTGGTCATAAAGCTTCTCAAGATTACTTATTAAATTCTTAGATACTTTATAACACGCATTATCAATTTGTAATTTATCACCAACAACAGTATATTGTTTCATTTTTCCTTCTGGCAGTGTTATCGTAATTAGTATTTGCCCACCTTTTTCTTTCCGATTTTCAATAGGAACTTTTTCGTAACTATCAATATATTCTGTTACTTTATTAATAGTTGCTTGATCTTTTACTTTTTTGCATTTTGGAGGTGATGGTAATTTTGCAAACGTCATATAAATATTCTCCTTTTTTACACTGGAATCTGTGACACTGGAATTGGCAGTCGAAGAACTAACGTTTTTTTCTTGTGTATTCATGCCCGTCTTATTACATCCGAATAAAGCAAGAATGCAGAGTACAACAGCGGTTATTGCCAAAGCAATTTTTTTCATTTAAAATTACCCTCCTAATATGTTATTTATATACATACATTAACACATATTATAATTATTGCCAATAATTATATTAATAGGTAGTAATATATCAGAGCAATCAACGCTCGATTGTTTGAACTCAACAAAGCAGGCTGCATATAGGCCAATATGTTGAGCGATTTTCTTCATATCCCAAACTTATCCCAAATGTATCCCAAAACCGCCTTATACCTCAAATTAGGAATATTATTTTAGGCAACAAAAAGCCCGCAGGCCTTAGAGCCATGTGGGTTTTTCTTTTTATAAAAGCCGCTGTTCCTGCGGCGGTTCAGTTGGCATGGATTTTACACGCTTAAACAACTCTGTCCCTGTCCCGTTCCCGCCAAGCGTATGGTAAGGATAATACAGGTACTCCAAATTTCTTATATCATCAACTGCCGCATATTTTTTGCGCGCACATTCGCGGTAAATACTGTAAATTCTGTCATGCAGCAAGGCGAGCATACCGTCTTTTATAGCTGCCTGCATCGTCCGCTTTTTTCTCCAGCAGTGAAAGGCCCAGCAAAGTATGCCTGTAGCGGCACTGAAAACAGCGCCGAGCCAATACCTCACGATCCAGTCATGCACATGATTACCTCCATACGGTTTAATCGTTTAACCTCAGCGTTTTGGAGATACGTTTCTGTACAGCGCTTTCTGCAAGTTAAACGGTTTCTGCTGATTAGCCAGTAAGCTACATAGCTTTAGTATATAGTACCGTATGCATGGCTTAGATGTCACTTTTAGCCCAAAATACGGCATAAAGCAGCGGCTAAATAACCGGTAGCAAATATAAAAATTTCCATTGCAGGCAGCGTAATTACATTTTGTCTTTAATCCGTGAAAACGGGGCGCTTATAAGCATAACCGCATAATAGGTAACTATCCTCCAAATCAGGACTGCGGATTTCAGTGTCTGCAGCGTAAAATAAGAAGAGAAAAAAACATAGAAACTTCCTTCAGAGGCGCCCGCCGCCCCCGGAAGGGGCACAAGTGAAGATACCATCGTTACAAACGCCTGGGAAAAAATCATATTTGCCAAAGTTGCTTTATTGAACCCAAAAGCACGGTAAACACAGTAAGAAACAGCAAACAGAGCCGTGAGTTGCAGAAATGTAAGGAGGTATGCTTTTACAAGCAGAAGCTTATTGCTGTAAAGCTGCTGGTTGCTTTTATGAAAAAAATCAAGTTGTTTTTCCCACGAAGCGAGTGTTTTGTCATAATCCTTTACAATATTGATGCGATTCAAAGACCTGACAATAATTTTAACAAGCCAGTTTGTGAATTTCTGGTTGAATGAGACTACCAGAATCATTACGGCGGCAAGCGCCTGCACAGCAAAACCTATCATAGCAAGCCACCACATAACAGGATTCAGACCATCGTGAGGAGTGTTTGTTTCGTAAAAAATAGCGAAAAAGCTGTAAGCCGTTATACTTGTCTGGTAAACGAAAAATTTCTGTATAAGCGTGGAGGCAGACGTGCCCGGGTCTATTTTTTGTTTGCTCATAGCATAAATCTGCATTGGCTGGCCGCCGCTTTGAAACGGTGTAATGGCGCTGTAAAGATGGCCCACCATGCACACTTTTGCCGCGCGGCGGAACGTATAGCCGCTGCAAACGCCTTTAGTAAAAATATATATAAGAACTGTGTCGAGTAACAGGTCAGAAAGCGTGCAAGCAAAGCCAAGCACAAGCCATATTGTCTTAAACTGCGTATCCCTCAGGCTGAAAAGGCCATCCTTAGAAAGGCACAAATACAGCAGGAGACCGGCTGAAAGGCCAATGCCGAAAATGTTAAGGATTGTTTTTACGTTCAGCTTCTTTTTACAGCTGGATGGCATTTTTAGACCTCCGCCCTGTCCTATAATTTTGCATGAAATCAAACTACTTTTTCATTCGGCCAACAGTTTGCATGCTAAAATAATTCTAATAATATTAATATATCATCAATGGTATTAACTTTCAAATCCATTTCCATTCATAGAACCAAAGTCATGCATTTTAAATAGTGTTTATCGTTTTTATCAGGCTATACTGCCATTGTATGAAAACTGCAGCAGGTTTTAGCTTATATATAAAAACTACTGCCCGAACTCTGCGGCATGCAGAATTCGGGCAGTATTATTATCTTGTTATAGCTCAGCAGCGCTCTTCCGCAAATTTACGGATATTTGAAGCATTTGCAAAACGCATAGCCGTGCCGCCATGTACAACGACGAGCGTCGGCGCCTGGCAGATTTTGTAGGCCGAGACAAGCTCTTCGTTTTCTTCCGCATCAACTACGCGGTATTTTACACCTGCCTTGTCAAGGAACGATTCGGCAAGGCGGCAGTTAGGGCATGTCTTCGTTGTGAAAAGAAAGACTTCATCTTTCGCCTGCTTTTCGCCATGCTCAGCCGGTTTGGTAGTAGAAGAAGCATTCTGCTGCGATGGGCAACCATGCTTAATATGAGAACTGGCAGCATCGTAAAGCTTGCGCTCTTTGTACTCTTCGGCTTTGCCATCGTTCCAGTTCTGCACAGGACGGTAATAGCCGGTAATGCGGCTGTAAACCTCGGCCGGCTCGCCGCACTTCGGGCATGTGAAGTGTTCGCCCGCGAGATAACCGTGATTCTTGCATACAGAATAGGTAGGCGAAAGCGTATAATACGGAAGCCGGTAATTCTCGGCGATTTTCCGCACGAGGTTTGCTGCAGCTTTCCAGTTCGGTAACTTTTCGCCGAGGAACACATGGAAAACGGTTCCGGAAGTGTAGAGCGTCTGCAGGTCGTCCTGCAAATCGAGCGCCTCGAAGAGATCAGCCGTATACCCCACCGGAAGCTGGGATGAATTTGTATAGTACGGCGTCTTGCCTTTTTCAGAAGCCGTGATTATGTCCGGGTAGCGCTCAACGTCGTGTTTCGCAAGGCGGTAAGCTGTTGACTCAGCCGGTGTCGCCTCAAGGTTGTACAGGTCACCGTACTTTTCCTGATAGTCAGAAAGGCGATTGCGCATGTGCAGCAGCACATTCTTCGTAAAATCATGCGCTTTCTGATGTGTCAGGTCTTCGCGTATCCATTTAGCATTAAGGCACGCTTCATTCATGCCAATAAGCCCTATAGTTGAAAAATGGTTGTCAAACGAGCCGAGGTAGCGCTTAGTGTAAGGGTAAAGCCCTGCGTGCAGCAGGCGTGTGATAACATTGCGTTTGATTTTCAGCGAGCGCGCCGCAATATCCATCATCTTATCGAGGCGGTGGTAAAAATCGGTTTCATCTTTTGCAAGGTATGCAATGCGCGGCATATTTATCGTAACCACACCGATAGAGCCCGTGTTTTCGCCACTGCCGAAATATCCTCCGCACTTTTTGCGCAGTTCACGCAGGTCAAGGCGCAGGCGGCAGCACATGCTGCGCACATCGCTCGGCTGCATGTCACTGTTTATATAATTTGAGAAATAAGGCGTGCCATATTTCGACGCCATCTCAAACAGAAGCTTGTTGTTCTCGGTGTCAGACCAGTCAAAATCTTTCGTTATCGAATACGTCGGAATTGGATACTGGAAACCGCGGCCGTTGGCGTCTCCATCAATCATGGTCTCAATAAACGCCTTGTTTATCATGTCCATTTCTTTTTTGCAGTCTTTGTACTTGAAGTCCATTTCCTTGCCGCCAACAATGGCTGGAAGCTCCGCAAGGTCGTCCGGCACCGTCCAGTCAAGCGTGATGTTGGAAAACGGAGCCTGTGTGCCCCAGCGGCTCGGCGTGTTGACACCATATATGAAAGACTGTATGCAGTTTTTGACTTCGTAGTAAGACAGATGGTCGGCTTTTACAAACGGCGCAAGGTATGTGTCAAAAGATGAGAACGCCTGCGCGCCCGCCCATTCGTTTTGCATGATGCCGAGAAAATTCACCATCTGGTTGCAGAGCGACACAAGGTGCTTTGCTGGCGCCGATGTGATTTTGCCCGACACTCCACCAAGACCTTCTTTAATAAGCTGCTTAAGGCTCCAGCCGGCACAGTAACCTGTAAGCATTGAAAGGTCATGGATATGGATATCAGCGTTGCGGTGCGCTTCCGCAATTTCTTCATCATAGATTTCAGACAGCCAGTAGTTTGCGGTAATGGCGCCGGAGTTGCTGAGGATAAGTCCGCCGACCGAATAAGTCACAGTGGAATTCTCCTTTACACGCCAGTCAGTAAGCTTGACATAACTGTCGACAAGCTTCTTATAGTCAAGGAAAGTCGTCTTAATATTGCGCGCCTTTTCGTGCTGCTTGCGGTAAAGGATATAGCTCTTAGCAACGTCTGCATATCCTGCATGTATAAGCACAGACTCAACGCTGTCCTGAATTGATTCAACGCCAATGCGGTTATCTTTAATCTTTGGCTCATAGTCCGCAGTAACCCTCAACGCAAGCATATCGAGTATGCTTGGATTATACTGCTTGTCAAGCGCATCGAATGCTTTCTGTATAGCAGTGCGTATTTTGGAAATATCGAAAGTTGCAAGCGTTCCGTCCCGTTTTACTACCTGATACATATATTCAGTCTCCCCTTTTAACATTTGTCTTTTCACGCGGAAATATTTTTCACGTCTTTTTACGATACACCGCGCAAGGCAACGCTTTTTACGTACGGAGAAACGATTTTTAAAAATCCTTCCATTTCCGTATCCGAAAAAGCAGAAACCCCCGTGCCGACGATGTCGCCCGAATCCACGAACTTCTGAAGGAAATACCTCTTTGCCCCGCGGATAGAGATAGCCGCATCGCGCAGTATCTCTGCGTTGTGCAGGCCTTTGACTACCGTCGTGCGGAATTCGTAATCCACCGGCTCACCAAGCAGAAAATCCATACTTTCCTTAACATGGGAAAAATCAAAGTCCGGTATACCGACAGTTTCTGCATAATGGCCGGGCGAACTTTTGACGTCCATGGCCACATAGTCTACAAGCTTCTGTTTAACAAGCGACTTAAGGCGTTCCGGAAAACATCCGTTCGTATCAAGCTTAACGCAATAGCCAAGCTGCCGGACTTTGCGTATGAATTCTTCAAGCCCCGGCTGAATCATTGGTTCACCGCCGCTTATGCACACTCCGTCAAGGAGGCCTCTGCGTTTTTTGAGGTAATCAAATATTTCATCTTCCGAAAACTGCATCCCTTCCTGATTACCCAAAACAAGAGAGGCATTGTGGCAAAACGGACAACGAAGATTGCACCCCCCCGTGAAAACCGTGCACGCAATTTTTTCAGGATAATCAAGCAGGGTAAGTTTTTGCAATCCGCAGATTTTCATTAAAAAGGAACTCCTATTTTTATTTTATATGTTATTTTTGAAGCCAGTATAGTCTATTGTCAGAAAATTTCCCC
>ENA-UOOM01000250-UOOM01000250.1-fermentation-metagenome-genome-assembly--contig:-NODE-250-length-66542-cov-7.569615_pt1 | contig 66542 bp, 62 predicted proteins | sample MGYA00245781_ERZ724031 | MGnify/ENA primary metagenome ERZ724031 (study PRJEB28704, sample SAMN03018317) | fermentation metagenome | biome: anthropogenic terrestrial biome; feature: soil; material...
GATTGCTTTTTTTCTGACAGTGCGTCCCAAATTTATTCCAGCATCATAACTGCTTGGACATCCCTTGCCTTTCAATCTCTCACAAAAACCTTTACTAATAGGTATTAGCCATTAGTCCAGCTTCCCTGACCAATAATGGTCAGGGAAGCTTCTAGAAAGGGAGGAACCCCAATTTGCATGTTTTAAAGGACATTAATATTAAATTTGAATCTACACTTATCGAAAATGGTTGTCTGACAATTTTAGATGGCAAGATAAACGCCATTATTGGAGAAAGCGGCAGCGGCAAATCGACACTACTTTACAAAGCTGGACTGATCTCCGCTGGTCAGTATACTTACTCCTTTGACGGAACAACGCTGGACCTTAATAATGATGCAGAGCTGAGTCAGCTGCGTAAGACCAAAATCGGCTATATCTTTCAAGACAACAATCTCATTGAGACTTTGAGCTTAAAAGAAAACATCTGCTTAGCGGCGACCATCGCAGGCTATGATGTCACGGATGAGGATATCCGGAAATACTTGATCTATGTTGGGCTGAATAATGTTAACGAAAACAGTTATCCACGCCAACTATCGGGCGGGGAACAGCAGAGAGCCGCCATAGCCAGCGTACTGGCAAAGAAACCGGATCTGATCATTGCTGACGAACCGACGTCTTCTTTAGATGAAGGCAATGCAGAGGCGATCATGCAGATCTTCCAAAGGCTGGCCCATGAAGACGGTAAAAAAGTAATTATTGCGACCCATAATGGAAAAGTGTACAACCAGGCGGATGTGATCTACGCTATCCGCGATAAGAAGATAAATTTGATCAAAGGTCAGGAGCAGTTTGCCAGTTCCCAGCCTGGGCATGAGACTAATACTTTTTTATCGAACTCTTCCCCCAAGCTTAAAATGCCTTTTTACTTACAATATGCCAAGCGGGTTGCCAGAAAAGGGCGAGTGCAAAGAAGGATTATGCTAGCTTTGTGCGCCACTGCCATTGCTTTTAGTTCGGCGGTTTATAACTTTGGTGATGCATTTGTTGCGAGACAGGAACAGTTTATGAACATAATTTCTGATCGGGAAGTGTTGGCAGTCAATATGACGGCCCCCTTTTACCCAGCGCTGGATATGGAGGAGAACTTAGCTATTACACCCACAGAGGCCGAAGCCATTTATAAAATCAGCAATGTTGATGAAGTTTACCCCTACTTCGAATTTACTTCAGTAGATTACGACGTTATCAATCGTGCTGCCGCTCTGGACGCTAGCATTTCTGTGACTATCAACGGCCAGCGCCAAGAGTATGTTTTTGATGAATCAGGCAACGACCCATTTATGGACAGATTCAGTCTGATCCCTTATTTCCCCGAACAAAATATCACAAAGCGAGTCAAGTATAAGTCCAACAACTCTGATGGCGGGTATTATATCTCTGCGCAGCTTGCGCATGTATTGCACATTCCTGATTTGGAGAATGATGTTACTCTGCATCTGACTGCATTTGTGCCTGTTGCACTATATGATACTATTATGAATGCTTGGGAACAGGAACAGAGAATTCCATATAGCATTGATCTTGATCTATCAGAAATGACCGAGTTCGAATTCAAAGTTGCCGGCATATTGGACGATAGCTGCATTAACCGATATTCAGACAGCGGCGACAACTTAATTTATGCTCCTTATGCTGATATGAAGGCAACTATGGAAGGAACTCAGGCTAATTACGCTGCCGATGTTGTCTCAACTCACAAGGAGTGGAGTCCCAGTGCCTACGTAGTCTTTTCGAAAAGCTATAGTGATGTGGAAATTGTCCGAGGCAAATTAGCGTCCATCAACCCCAACTTCGAGGTTATTTCTGAATATCAGGATGTTGAGGCCATGAACACCATGATTAATAACCTCAAAAGCGGGGCGCTCACAATCGTGCTCATTGTTTTAACAATTATTCTATTGCTGATGGCCATTATTCATATGAATAGTGTTCTTGGTCGCAAATATGAGATTGCGCTCTTGAAGGCGAACGGGTTGACCCGCCGAGAGTTGTTCAGACTCATTATGGTAGAGTCTTTCCGCTATATTTCCTGGGTAACGATCATCGCCAGTATCATTTCCATGGTATTGATTGCTGCAGTAAACTTTGTTTTCGACATGACTTTGACCAAAGCCAGTCCCAATGTCCTGGTCATCAATCTGCTGGTCGCGCTGATTTCTGTATGCATACCAACAATTATCTCGGTCGTGACTATTAACAAGTATCGCCCTGATGCGATACTTCGCAACTGAAGGATATCTGATGGGAATGTCTGGGTTTGGAGTTTGTATATCCCGCATCATCCCCTTGTATCCCATTACGTTTACTGATATACTATATTACGGTAAACGTAATAAAAAGGGGGTCTGCTTTATAAGAGATTATGCCAAAGGGGGATTCCTCACTGAAACAACTTTTCTGGTATTGTTGGCTGTCTATCAGCCGAACCATGGATATGGCATTCTCAAATTTATTGAAAAAGAAACAAATGGCCGGGTTATCCTTGGCGCTGGAACTTTATATGGGGCAATTAAGGCTCTTCTGAGGAAGAAATGGATTGAACCTATCAACATTGAGGATGGCAGTAACAAAAAGCAGTACATTATTACAGAATCAGGCCGGCAAGCATCAGAAAAGGAATTGGCACGAGTTGCAGATTTGTTGCGTTTAGCTTCGAGTATTATGAAAAAAGATGTTCACTCCCATACCTGACTCAACTACCTTCTATGAAATCATGGTCCCTGAAGACTTAGTCTGGAAATCATGATCCTGGTAATCATATTACTGACATGCTCCGAATTCTCATTAAGAAGCGGGGGACCCACTTTGGGGGTGAATCCTTGTTAATCAGGTAGGGCAACTTGGGAGCCCGAACCCGTCAGCTAACCCCGTAGGAGTGGTCCAAGCGTAGTGTCTTAGTCGCAAAGACTGGCCTGCGCTTTTTTGTGTGGGCAAAAGTTAAAAGTTCTCGTTCTCGAAACGTTTGCAGACCCTGGACTTTTCCGAACCACTATTCTTAATGAGGTGATTTCTTGAAAAAGTGGTGGCAGCATGTACGCGGGGATGTGATGGGTGGTGCCACTGCCGCAATTGTTGCTCTTCCTTTAGGCCTTGCCTTTGGGATTGCCAGTGGAGCCGGGGCGGTCGCGGGCTTATACGGATCGGTGTTCGGCGGTTTAATTGCAGCAATATTCGGCGGATGCGGAGTGCAAATTACTGGTCCTACTGGCGCAATGACAGTTGTTTTAGTCAGGATTATCGGTCAGTATGGGATCGGCGGCATGCTTCTGACCGGCGCTTTGGCTGGCCTGATGCAGGTGGTTCTTGGCTTGTTGCGGCTCGGGGGATTTGTCAAATATCTTCCTCAGCCGGTAATTGCCGGGTTTACCAATGGAATTTCAATCCTGTTTTTTATGACAGCTATCGGTGATGCTTTTGAGACGCTACCAATCACAATTATTACCATAGCAGCGATTCTTTTGGCCATGGCCATGCGCTGGAATAAGAAAATTCCGGAATCACTGTTCGGCCTTACAGCCGGCTTGGTTATTAACGAACTTTTCATACATAGCCCGCATGTTGTGGGTGATCTCTCCTTTCATTTGCCCAGACTGGCTATTAGCTCCATGCCGTTTAATGAAGTTGGCCATTTGCTGATGCCAGCGTTCACGATTTGTCTTTTGGGCAGCATATCAGCATTATTATCAGCTAAGGTTACCGATGGTATGACCGGCATTAATCATGACAGTAATCGGGAGCTCATTGGTCAGGGCCTTGGGAATCTGGTCTCTTCCATGATTGGCGGTTTGCCCGTATCCGGGGCTGTCGCCCGCTCAGGGATTAATGTTCTTAATGGGGGACGTACCCGGCTTTCCAGTATCCTGCATGCGGTCTTCCTGCTACTGATGGTATTGGTTTTAGGCCCGGTTGTCAGGCGCATACCATTGGCATCCTTGGCAGCTATCCTGATGGTTGCTTCGGTGCGAACTGCTGATTGGAAAAGTCTAAAACTGATGCCTCGCGCGCGCTGGAGCTATGGAGCGATTATGATGATCACTGCCGTATTGACAGTGGTAAAGGATTTAGCTATCGCTGTAATAGTAGGAGTGTTGCTCGCCGGCATTGCGGTGCTGGTTGAAATGGCTTTTTCGCCCCGAGGGAGAATCTTCAGCCACAAAAGTATTGCAGCACCTGTCATCTTTCTCCATCCAGATCTTGAAGTTATAGCCCTCCATGGGCCTTTGTTCTTTGTTGGAGTAGAGAACACGAGACATCTGGTAATGACATTATCCGAAAAGGCTGTCCTGGTTTTGGATTTATCCGACGTTTTCACAATCGATGAGACCGGGGCCTTGGCCCTTCGGGATCTTGTCATGCAAATCCATCGGGAGGGCAAAAGCGTATACATAGGCGGACTCAACAGACAGCCTGCGCGGATGCTCATAAGAATGGGCGTAGTCGGCAATCTTGGCAGATTCCGAGTGTGCAGGAAACTGGAGATCGCTATGCGGAGGGCTTATGAGAAGGTATCTCAGGGTGACATGGAAGAATGTGTGCCCGGTTCTGTGGGAATCGCTTAAGGAAAACACGTACAACGCATGTGTTCTCCTGCACCAATTCTTCGGGGCTGATTCGGGCCTGGCAAAGGAGGTGTATTATGCGCCAACGTTCACTGGCTTTATTTGTCTTATTGTTATTATTTTGGATGGTCATTTCCGCAGAATGGGATCTGCAGCACATTGTTGCCGGGATACTTGTTGCCTTAGTGAGCATCTGGTTTTGGTATGATCTTGGCTCCAGACAGCCTCATGTCCTGCCCGCCAGAAAGATGCTGCGCCTTGGTTATAGCCTCGTGCTGCTCGTTGGATGGGTGATTCAGGCTAACATCGCTGTGGCAAAGACATTGTTGTTTTCCCGTCCGCCAGCTAAACCGATGTTGCTGATGATGCAGCCAAACCTCAATAGCAACTGGGGAAGGGTACTTTTTGCAACTTGTATCACCATTACCCCCGGCACGGTGACTATTGATGTTGATCCGGAAACAGGGCGCTTCATCGTGCATGCGCTTACCCAGGAAACCGGGATTGATCTTTTATACTGGCGACTTATCGATGAAATAGTTCAGTTAGAAACAAAGATGGAAAGGTAGTCAAAAGCATGTTGTGGATATTAGCAGGTCTTATGGTTTTGATTATCCTGGTGCTATTGCGGGCAATTATCGGCCCAACAGTCATCGATCGGCTCATTTCCATTAATGCCATCACCAGTAAGGTCAGTGCGATTATTCTATTGATGGCATTCATCAGAGGAGATTACGGATATTTTGATATTGCCTTTGTCTTTATGTTATGCGGATTTGTGGGAGGGCTTTGGATCTTAAAAGTGCTAGTTCCGGGAGATTGGCAGCTCAGGGTGCCGGGCATGAAGGGCTTCGAAGGTGAAGTTCTATCAACAGAAACAGGCCCGGAAAGTAGGGGAGGTGCTTCTAATGATTAAATGGATAGCATACAGCTGCTTTTTTGGGTCGTTTCTGGCTTTTGGATTGGGGGCCTTGGGACTATTCAGGTTTCCGGATCCATATACCAGGATGCACGCAGTAGGAATGGGCGACACCCTGGGGATGGGTTTGCTTGGGTTCGGGCTGTTTTTGCTTAGCCCTAGCTGGATTCTTCGGCTTAAATTGGTTGCTGTTCTTTTGCTATTTTGGACGATAAACCCTACGATGACTCACATGGTGGCCAAAGCCAGCCTGATCCAGGGGATCAAGCCGGCGGCTGAGACAAGCTTGAAGGAGGGGTAAGCATGGGCATGGGCATAGGCGTGGGCGTGGGTCTGGATATGGGCATGAGTGCGAATGTGAGTACGAGCGCACCGTTTGCTGCAACTGACTACTGGATTATGGCACTTTTGCTCATTTTGATAGTGACATCTTTGGCCATGTTTTTTATTAAGAATCTGCTGCATGCAGTAATTGTCTTCGGCGCATATAGCCTGATTATGGCTCTTGTCTGGCTGCAAATGAATTCTCCTGACCTTGCTATTACCGAAGCTGCGGCAGGGATTGGAATGACAGTTTTGATGATGGCAGTCATTTTCCGTACAATCCGGAAGGACCGAAAGGAGAACAAGCGGTGCGAATAAGGTCGTTTCTCCTTCTTCTGTTGGCTCTGCCGGTAATCTATGGTGTACTAATTGCTGTGGCGGAGCTGCCTCCCTATGGAATGCCGGACAATCCCGTTCACAACCAGGTTTCAGAGCGCTATATCAGTGACGCTTTGGATGACACCGGGGTTTTAAATATGGTGACCGCAATTGTGCTTGATTATAGGGCATACGATACAATGTTCGAGACAATTGTACTGTTCACAGCTACTCTTGCTGTAGTAATCACCCTGAAAACACGCAAAGGGGAGGGTGAACGGTAAATGAAAGATTTTATTTTAAAGCGAATGGTTGCCATAATTTTGCCTTTTATCTGTGTTTATGGATTCTATGTTATTCTTCACGGCCATGTTTCCCCGGGAGGATCATTTGCCGGTGGGATTATAGTGGGACTTAGCCTGATCGCCTACTCCACGATTTATGGTATCGCAAAAGGCCGCGCCAAGCTGCCGGAGAAAGTTCTTGTCTGGACAGAAAGCTATGGCACTCTCTGGTATGGCCTGATGGGGATGGTAGGCATCGTTAAAGGGGTTCCATTTTTGGCGAATAAGTTGGCTGGTGTTAATCTCGGGAACCCGGGGACGCTTTCTTCCGGCGGACTTATTTCTCTGATCGGTTTCGGTGTTGGCATTAGGGTAGCCAGCACCATGGTAACTTTATTCTTTACGATGATGGAGGAATAACAATGAAGGAATTGTTTGGAAAGCTGATCATGAACTATCCGTATTTTGCAGCTGCAATTCTCTTTATGATAGGTGCTTTGACTGTGCTGACCCGTTCCGACCTGCTTAAGAAGCTGATCGGGATTAACATTATGGAAAGCGCCATTTTCCTGATATTTGTTGCCGGAGGCAATATTCGGGGCGGTGTGGCACCTCTTTTAAGCAAGGCTAATTCCGGAGCCGTCTATGTCAACCCGCTGCCATCGGCTTTAATGCTGACTGGCATTGTTGTCAGCGTGAGTGTGACTGCATTCGCTTTAGCGCTGATTGTTCGTTTACACAGAGCATATGGTACCATTGATCTGCAGCGTATCGCGGAGTTGAGAAGTGAGGTGGCGATGGATGACAGCAACCATCATACCTGACCTGCCTGTATTTGTTGTCATTGCTCCTCTGTTTGTGGCTTTTGTCCTGCCAACCTTTGCCCGCCGGATGCGTTTGGTGGAAGCTCTGGTGATCCTGGTTGGGATTTTGGGATTTTTGGGTGCGCTGTATCTTGCTTCTTTGGTTTTTGCACAAAAAGGCAGCCCTTTGATCTACTCTCTGGGCGGCTGGCAGGCACCGTGGGGCATAGAGTTGAAAGCGGGTAACCTGGGAGCCCTTTTCTTGCTGGTTGTAACCGGTGTTAGTCTGCCGGTATCCTTATTTGCCAAAGGCAACCTCGCGCAGGAGGTAGGCGGCAAAGAGCGGTCAGCCCGTTTTTACGTGCTTTATCTGCTGCTGGGCGGCGCTTTGGCTGGCATGGCTGTCACAAACGACCTTTTTAACGTTTTTGTTCTGGTAGAAGTAGTTACTTTAAGCTGCTGCGGTTTAGTGAGCGCCCGTAATCACCCCCGGGCTGCTGAAGCCGCTTTCAAGTACCTGATAATGGCAACATTGGGCTCCACCCTTGTAATGGGCGGGATTGGTTTTATTTACATGATCACCGGACATTTAAATATGGAGTTCGCTGCCCGGGAACTGGCCAGCATTTGGCAGCATAGCCCACATGTAGTGTGGATGGCACTCAGCTTCATATTAGTTGGGTTTGGGGTCAAAGCAGCTGTTTTCCCGCTACATGTCTGGCTGCCGGACGCTCATTCCACTGCTCCGTCCCCGGCGAGCGCTATTTTATCCGGGCTTGCCGTTAAAGGTTATTTAATCTGCCTTCTAAAATTTTTGTACAATGTTTTCGGCTCTGCACTAATGCAGGAATTTGCGGTTGACAGGATCCTGGTGCTTGCGGGGGCAGTCGCGATTATCGCTGGTTCGATATTAGCGTTATCACAGGATGAACTGAAACGGAGACTGGCCTATTCCACTGTCGCTCAAGTTGGCTACATTGTCCTCGGTTTGGGTCTGTTGAATAAACAGGGATTAGCGGGCACCTTATTCTATCTGGCCAGCCACGCAGTAATAAAATCCACCTTGTTTTTGGCGGCGGGTGCTATCATCGCCGCTACCGGAAAAAAGAAAGTCAGCGAGCTAAGCGGCATCGGCCGGAAAATGCCACTCACAATGGCAGCCTTTACTATTGGCAGTTTTGGACTGATTGGCTTACCGCTGTTTTCCGGATTCGTTGGGAAATGGTATCTGCTGCTGGGCAGCATAGAAACGGGCAAGCTTCTTCCGACAGTTGTGGTTATTGCCGGGAGTATACTTTGTGCTACTTACCTCCTTCCGGTTATTCGGCGTGCCTATTTCGAACCAGCGCCGGATACGACTAATGCAGATTGGCAGGATCCGCAGGATCCCGGTTTCTCGCAAAAATTAGCTCTGATTCTGCTGGCGGCTATCGTAGTACTTCTAGGAGTTGTTCCAGGACCGCTCTTGGAGTTGGCCAAGAGAGCTGCTGTAGAGTTATTGCTGCTGCAATAGATATAAGGGGGGGAGGATTGACAGATGCTTTCACTTATTCTGGCTTTATCATGCGGAATGGCTGGCGGTCTGATTGTTGCTGTGATACCCCAAACCAGGAGCCGTCTGCGTGACTTGGTTGTCCTGATTTTTACCGCTGCCGGCATGATTTTTACCTGGCGCGTTGCACTAAGGGTATTCGCAGGAGAAAACGTAGCGATAGCCGGGAGAATTGGGGAATTGCCCTGGAGCATTAACCCGGATCCGCTAGGGGCGGTTTTCGGATTGATTGCCGCTACCCTCTGGCTTTTTGCTGCAGTATATTCATTTGGCTATATGGCAAAGAAGCATGAACAACGCACTTACTATGCCTTTCTACTCATCTCTTTCAGCGTGACACTTGGAGTGGCGTTCTCAGGTAATCTGTTGGTTTTATATTTGTTTTACGAGTTGCTTACCTTTGTAACTTATCCCTTGGTTATTCACGAGCGCAGCTCCGAGGCAGTAAAGGCTGGTGCGAAGTATATCCTTTATAACCTTGGCGGTGCCAGTGTAATATTGGTTGCGATAATAATCACCTATGGCCGGGCAGGGAATCTTGACTTTGCTGGCGGTCCTATTCTGGCGAACAGTCTGCAGAACGGACTGGATTGGCTTTTGCTGCTATTTATTATCGGATTTGGTGTCAAGGCAGCCATTATGCCGTTACATCGGTGGTTACCTGCGGCTATGGCGGCACCAACTCCGGTAAGTGCTCTTCTGCATGCAGTGGCTGTAGTTTATGCGGGCGTCTATGGGGTTTTACGCGTTGTCTATTCTGTGTTTGGGCACGAATTAGTGGGGCGGCTGGGTTTTGGCACCATACTGCCCTTTGTTGCGGCTTGCACCATTATAGTTGGGGTTATTATTGCTGCTAAGCAGGATGTATTAAAGCGCCGTCTGGCTTATCAAACGATTAGCCACCTGTCTTACATCCTGTTAGGCGCATTTACCTTGCAGCCGTGGGGGTTAGCTGGAGCCATGCTGCATATGATTAGTTATTCCACACTAAAAACCACCCTCTTTTTTTGTGCGGGGATTATCGCTGAGCAAAGCGGTGCAACCAAGATCAGCAAAATGGGTGGGGTTGGCTGGCTGCTGCCCAAGACGATGGCAGTCTTCTCTATAGCTGCCATAGGCATGATTGGGATACTCCCCTTAAATACCTTTTGGGGCAAGTACTACCTGATGAAAGGAAGCGTCGCAGCCGGGATGTGGCCTCTTGCTCTGGTATTGATCGTGAGCGGCATTATTAATGCTATCTGCTTCATTCCTGTTGTGGTGAATGCTTTTCGGGGAGAAAGAACGCGGGTTAATGGCGAACGGGGGAGCAGGGTTACCCTAATGCTTGCGCCAGCCATACTGCTAGTGATAGTCGCACTATTAATGGGCCTTTTTCCGGGATTCGTCTGGCCTGGAGTTCAAGCCGTGGTTAATTGGTTTTTCTAGAGAAAGGAGGTCAAAGCATGCTGCTTGTAATGCTTCCGGTGATCCCCCTGGCTGGAGCACTTTGCGTGCTCTTTAAGCGGGGCAGAGGTATAAACATACCCTTGCTTATTAGTTCGGTTGTTCTAATCTTAGGTATCTGCGGGCTTAGCAGTGTTTTTGGGGGTACGCCCATAGACCACGGAATACCGCTTCCTGGTCCTTATGCGCCGGCTTTTCATGCCGATTCCCTGTCTGTGATTTTTGTGCTGCTGGCCGCCTTTCTCTGGGTGATTGTTTCCATATACACTCCGGAATATATGAAACATGAAGGCGGTTCCAGGAGGTTTGAGTTTTATGCGTTACTGATTTTGTCAGCTGTTCTAGGCATTTTTTTAGCAGGTAATCTAATTACATTGTTATTCTTTTTTGAGCTGATGACGATTACCTCGTTTTTCTGGGTTACTCATCGGTGGAACCAAGAAGCCATCAAAGCTGGTTATTACTACTTGTTTTTCAATATCATTGGAGGGCTTTTGCTGGGCTTTGGGATTGTGTTGTTGGACGCGGCTACGGGGGTATTACCTGATATTGGCACAGGCTTAGTGACACCTGTTAACGCTACAGCATTTGGTTGGAGTATTATGCTCTTTGTGGTGGGGTTTGGGATTAAAGCCGGCATGGTACCCTTGCATCTTTGGCTTCCGCATGCGCACTCAGCAGCGCCAGCCCCTGGCAGTGCGCTCCTATCAGGATTATTAATCAAGGTGGGCGCTTATGGATTGATTCGGGCAGGTGAGTTTGCCGGCTGGGGCAGAGAATTAGGGAGCGGAGTTGCTTGGTTAGGGCCCGCCCTGGCAATTATTGGCGTTATCACAATGTTGGTTGGCGTTGCAGCAGCATTGCTTCAAGGTGATGCAAAGCGGCTGCTGGCTTACCATAGTGTCAGCCAGATGGGTTATATTATTCTGGGGCTGGGTATTGGACTTTATCTGGGATCTGATGGGAGCCTCGGCCTTGTTGGCGCGATTTATCATCTTGTCAACCATGCTCTCTTTAAAACCGCCCTATTTCTGGGTGTCGGTGTGATCTATATTCATACAAAAGAGACTAATTTGTATAAGCTTGGCGGGCTATGGCGCCGTTTCCCGGTGACTGCATTTCTGATGTTATTGGCCGTTTTAGGCATTACCGGGGTGCCAGGATTGAATGGTTATGCCAGTAAGACTTTGCTCCATCACGCAGTCAGTCTGGCTGCAGAGACAGGAACAATATGGTCTGTTTGGGCAGAGCGGTTGTTTTTAGTGGTGGGGGTTGGTACGGCAGCCTCCTTTGCGAAATTGTACTATCTTATATTTCTAAGAAAACCGGCCAAAATTGGGAACGCTCCTAATACTAGCTCCAGGCTCGAAGCGGCGCCTAAAGCAGCTATGTCTGTTAAGCTCCGCGCGGGTATGTCAGCAGCCAGGCCCCTGGTGGCTATGTCGGTATTGGCTGCTGCTATGGTGGGAATTGGACTGGTGCCGGGGTTATTCCCCAGTGCTATAGCATCACCGGCGGTGCAGGCATTAGGCATGGAGAATGCCGCTGCCAGCCTGGTCGGTTTGTCATTTTGGAATGCAGGCGATCTCACGGGTATATTCATTACATTAATTCTGGGCATCTTGATTTGCTGGGCCGGACTCAGAAGCGGCATATTTCATTGGCATCCTCCGAAGTGGTTGACATTGGAAGGTTTGGGAATGCTGGTGGGACGGGCTGTGTCAGTTCTTTTGCGGATGGGGGAGAAGTTTTACCGCACGGTGATTAAGGCGGTTCGCAATGTTTTAAAAAACTCGGGAGCACGCACTTACCTGGCCTGTCGCAAATTTGATCAATCAAGAAGCGGTGTGATCTTCGGGCAAAAATTAGCAGGTGTCAGCATAGATGCGGCCATACTGTTTATATTGCTGGCATTGCTGATAGCCGGGCATGTCATGCTTAACCCTGGCTTTCGTTGACAACGCGCCGGAGGTGTCATATAATTAGATGTGCTGACGCTAAGCGACATAATGAAGACGATTAGTGGCGCAGTGATAAAGGCAGCTAAATTAACTTCAGAGCATAGCATAGTTTTTAGGCCGGCGTAGCTCAATTGGCAGAGCAGCTGAATCGTAATCAGCAGGTTGTCCGTTCAATTCGGATCGCCGGCTCCAGAATTAATGAAGGCTTTTGGGGATTGCCCAAAAGCCTTTTTAATCTTCAGGTGCGTTAAGTTGCTTGACAGGTGGCTGTAATGTGTATATAACTAAGGCACGCAGTTAAAATCAAGATAGGGGTCATAAAAGAGAGGCAGGTGGGGAAAATGGATTATGACGAAAGTAGTTGCCCAAAAACGGTATTATTTGGGCCGAAACGGTCATCCGCATTTTCCCCAATTAAGGTACGCCGGACTACCTGAGGATTTAGATTGTCCTGCATGTCTTTTTCGGGAAACTGGGGTTTGTGCGGAACCTCAACGGCCGGAAAGAAGGTGCATTTATGACCAATATCTTCGAACTCAATCCCAGAGAGTCTATTCACAACCTTATTGAACGACATGAATGGGCTGAACTTAATCGAATTGCAGAAGGCCTTTCGATGCCCGAACTTGCCGATATGCTGACCGGTTTGGAAAAGGTTGATCAGACGGCTTTGTTTCGGAATATTTCATCGTCATTGTCAGCCGGTGTGTTTCCCTATCTTCCCTACGAGAATATTACAACTTTGCTTAAAGGGTTAACGGATAAAGAAATCCGGGTTTTGCTGGCCAGCATTTTTCCGGATGATCGGACTAAATTATTTGAGATACTGCCCGGCCAGACAATACAGCGGCTCCTAAATCTTCTTGCTCCGGATGATCGCAAACAAGTTAACCGTTTACTTGGCTTTCCGGAGGAAAGCGTTGGGCGTTTAATGACCCCGGATTATGTGGCCGTCCGGCCTGATTGGACTATTACTCAAGCTCTTTCACATATTCGGGCGTATGGGAAAAATAGCGAGACAATCAACAATATATTTGTTACCAATCAGGATTGGCAGCTACTCGCTAATATTGAACTCAGGCGACTGATTCTGGCCGATCCGTCTACTTCAATTGAGCAGATCATGGATCATAAGTTCGTTTGTCTATCACCCCTTGATGATCGGGAACAGGCCGTTCGTATGATACAGCGTTTCGATGTGTTCGTTCTGCCGGTTGTTGATGATGATGGCGTTCTACTTGGCATTGTAACTGCTGATGACGTGTTTGATGTTGCTCAGGAGGAAGTAACTGAGGATTTCCAGAAGTCGTCTGCAATTGCTCCGCTTAGGGCTTCCTATGGTGAAGCGGGCATTAAAGAATTATACCTTAGCCGGGTTGTTTGGTTGATAACATTGATTTTTGTCAATTTGATTTCATCGGGGATTATTGCCGCCTATGAAAAAACGCTTGCTTCCGCTATTTCGCTGGCATTCTTTATCCCCTTACTGATCGATAGTGGCGGCAATGCCGGGTCGCAATCGGCTACCATAATGATTCGTGCCTTGGCTACCGGAGAAGTGCGTTTTTCTGATTGGTACCGTGTTTTGCTGAAAGAGCTTGTTGTGGGAGCGGCCCTCGGAGTCACTATGGGGTTTGGCGGTTTAGCCCTTGGGCTTTTCCGTGGCGGAATAATGATGGGGTTGACTGTCGGAATTTCAATGATCGGTATTGTAGTTGTGTCCAATTTAATCGGTATGTTACTTCCGTTTTTATTAACTCGATTTAAACTGGATCCCGCTGTGGCCAGCAGTCCCTTAATTACGTCCATAGCAGATTCAGCCGGTTTGCTCATTTATTTCAGTGTTGCTGCTTTGCTTTTGCGTCTACCCCTCTAGATCTCTATGAGTATTAAATCAAGATGCCCCTCCCATTTGTGGAAGGGGCATCTTGTTAAGGTGGCGATCTCCGTGCGTCACGCACTGCGCACCACGCGTCGCGCACTAGCTCGGGCGGCGAGAGCTGTCCAGCCAGCGATTGAGGCTTTCCAAAATTGCTCCTTCTTCCAGCTCCATCAACGATTGCTCAGCCCATCCGGGAAAGCTCTGTGATTCACAAGCGGTGACAAGCGTGACAAGCGGTGACAAAAACGCATCAGCCGCTTTTTCTTCTTCACTGGCAGAATCCTCTCCCACTCCATATTCGCGTAGGAAAGCATCGGCTGCCTCTGCGCTGAGCGAGCTTATTACATTGCGCTGGTCACCATACGCAGAACCTTTTCCGAGCAGATTGAAGTCCAGCATCATCGCGGAGGATTGATCCTTTGCGACTACAAGGTTCGTCCAGTAGAAATCATTATAGGTCAGCGTACGGGGCAGGTCGGCAATTTTGTGGCGGATTTCGTCAAAACGCGCGCGGATCGCCGACCACAGTGCATTATCAGGCGTATCTGTAATGCGCGCGACCATGTCCAGATTGGATAGCGTAATCTTATCGGTTTCATCATAAAGCTCCGGAGACGCCGGAAGCTCCGGAGACGCCGCCAGGCCATTCTGCCCCAGATACGCTCGTCCCTTGCCGTGCAGTTTCCTATACCATTTGGCAATGGCTGTAGCCACCTTTGGGTCGGATAAATCCGCTTCACAGCCCAGCCTGTATTCCGAGCTGTGTTCAACATCAGGCAACAGCAGCGCGCACGCCGTATGTTTAAGCATCGGAAGGGTAGGTATGCCAAGCGCGGCCAGCATCTCGTAATTTGCAATCTCTCGCCTGTCCTCCGGATTTTCGAGCACCTTGAGTACATAATGCGCGCCTCCCGACTCCACGCGATGCACCGCAATGCCTGCCTTCTGGCGAATTTTCTGCACTACTGGCAGGCGAACCCCCATTTGGGCAAGCTGCAAAATATGGGATGTTGGCAGCAATTTTTCGGGTTGGCCGAGCTCTTTCAGAATGTGATTGATTTTAACCATATTCTGTTCTCCAATACCTTCCCAACTCAGTATTTCGACACCGCTGTAGCTTTGCAGCTGGGATACATATGCAATTTTATGAGCATTCATAGCCCGTTTTGCGTTCTCGGGCAGCCGCTCGGTGAGCAGTTTGATTGGCGGCAACACTACAGGCTCTTTCGGCGGAAAGGTTTGATCAAACTCATCAACTTCCTGCGGGTCTGTATCGTATACCTTATCATAGATATACCGCCCACTAACGCCGTCCAGCGCTCCATCATAGAGCGGCATGGCCATCAGCGCATCAAAGCTTTTCCCGTTTTCGGAGGTAATTCCAAATGAACTTGCCCGATTGAATCCAAAGCGGGGATAGTAATCTGGATGCCCGTAGAAGATAATTGCCCGATACCCAAGCTTCTGCGCTTCCAAAACACTGTGGCGCATCAGCGCAGTGCCGATGCCTGCCCGCTTATATTCCGGCAGAACGCTAATCGGGCCGAAATTCAGCACTTCGATCTCGCGGTCATCCGGTGTGATGACCCCGGCGATGCTGTAAATGATATGCCCAGCAAGCTGTCCGTCCACCTCGGCCACGAAATCCAGCTCCGGCACAAAGGAGGGCAGGTTTCGCAGTTTATGGACAAGTAGATGCTCGCCGTCGCAAGTGGGCTGGTTCATGCAGCCCCAAAAAGCTTTGCGGGTCAGCTCCTCCACGGCGTGATAGTCTTGCGGTTTCTCTAGTCTTATTCGTATTGTGCTTGTCATTGTGGTTGTGGCACCTCCTGTATTTTCGTAAAGCTTCGGTTTTCGCAATAATGCGCCTGACGTCTTATACATAACTCAATCCTCGCTCTCACTCTGCTTTTAAATCCGTTTGGGTCTATTTGGGCATTTAGGCATAAAAATGCCGCAGCAAGCAGCCATCGATCGCTGCAAACTGCGGCTAGTTACAGGTGATGCATGGGTCAAAAGTGGACACGGACACCCCTGTTCGTATGCGCACAAAAATCTACAGTATTCACGAAAGGTTACCCAAAGCGGCACAGCAATAAATAATAAATGGCGGCTCTCTATGCCTTGAAAGACCTCATAATGCACCTTGCCTTGCCAGAATATTGCCATGCCCAATATGCTGTTCTAGATTAAGGCCACCTTAAAGGCAATGGACACGGAAATAACGTACATGAAACAACGGCTCCTTTCGTGTTCTACGAAGCAGGGGTGAATATCACTCCCAAAAACCGAATTTAGCATACCATTTCTTGCCTCAAAAATCAATTCTTAAAGCCGAGATCCCAAATCTGTTAATGGGAGCGGCAAAACTGAATGCGGCTTGCTTCTGTGATTATCTTAAACCGCCTGGATGATTGGACACATCGGAACACCCAGTAGGCGGAAGAAGTTGAACAAAGCATCATTGATTTGAATAATGACGATTTCGCCAGTCTCTTTGCTTTCGCCAATGACGTACGGAATCGGCTCCTGCGCCCCGATAAACATGCGAAACACGCACAGGACGTTGACTGAAGCGAGAGATGCCGGAGGTGCGGTCGTAGGTTCGCAGATAGGAATACCAGCCTCTAACAAGGAAGTAAAGACTTCCTCAGAAACATGGACCAGCATAATACGATCAGTTTCGGTATTTTCAACCACCGCATAAGGCTGAAGCGGGGTGCCAAGCTGGAAGAGACAGCGCACGGCAAATGAATTGCCAGCGTTATTCATGAACTCCCCCCCCTTTTACAGATCATCTTTTCTGGCACTATCTTATGAGATGTTGGGACAGGTTGACACTCTATTAGGCGGGGATCACAAGCAAAGTTAAACAATATTATGGGGCCAGGCGTAAAAATAGCCGAAATTGCATATGATAAATATGTCGCAAGCACCGCCTCATACTTAACCAGAGGCAAAGCACCAACTGTTTCGCGCGCCCAAGCATTGGCGGCTCTTGAACTAAATGGTAATGGCATACAGGATTGACAATGATTGTCTGTTATGATATACTAATATTGGTATTCCGCAACTCGTGGCGGAGTACCTTATGTTTTATTTCTGACAAATTTCCTTTAAATGGGGAGGGGACCCAAGAACATGGGCAAGTATGTTTTATCAGAGCCGATCTATGAAAACCTGTTGCAGCAGCTTGTGTCCATTGAGGAGCAGAAGGAGCAGCAAATCAATAATTTCCTCTGCACATCTCCCCGGGAGCGTGACGAGTGTATTCAAATTCTCAAAAAATATCTGAATTGTCTGGATCAGATTCTCAGAACAGCTGAGCGTAATAATACCGCACAGGATGAAATGCCTTTTGTCACGGTCGATAGTTATGTCCAGTTATATGATTACGAGACTGCTACTATCGACGAATTCCGCGTGATCAGTCCTTTCAATGAGCAAGTGGAGTTTAATGACATTTCATTCCTCTCGCCGCTCGGCAAAGAACTGCTGATGAAAAAAGTCGATGAAGAAGTGATTGTGAAAGCACCGGGAGGTACTTTCAGATACCGCATCGAGTCCATCAGAATGTAGCCATTACTTGGTGGCATTCGGTCGGCTGCCCGGCTTGACAATTGGCATCGCAGTGCGGCACATGGGGCATTCAGACGCTTCAAACGACTTTACTTCCAAAGTTCTTACGGCGCGGGTAGGCACTCCAAATTGGACGGCCCCCGCGCTTCTGTCTATTATGGCACCTACGGCGGTTACACAGCCTCCCAGGGTGGTGGCGACTTCAATAACTTCCCGGACAGATTTCCCGGTTGTCAGGACATCCTCGGTTACCAGAATGCGGCTGCCGGGTGCGAAGGTTTGGCTGCGTTTCAAGCACATAATGCCGTTTTCCCTTTCGGTGAAAAGGGCTCGCACACCCAGCGCACGCGCTACCTCATAACCTAGCACAATGCCGCCCAAGGCAGGGGAGAGTACCAAATCAAACTGGAGATCGTTAAAGAGTTCGGCTAAGTGGCGTGCAATGGGCTCGAAATAGGCCGGGTACTGCGAAAGCATAGCGCATTGAAGGTATTGATCACTGTGGCGTCCGGAAGTCAACTGAAAATGTCCATTCTTTTGCCAGACACCGCTCTTGACAAGGATTTCATCAATTTCTGTCACGTTAAGTAAGTTTGTCATGCAGAACCCTCCCGTATCTTTTTTTCTCTTCTTTTCTTGTCGTGCCATTTTTGGCTGTTTTGTTTCAACTGCGGGCTTCGTTAAGCATTAGGCGCGCCGCTGCTCCGGGATCGGGTGCGGTGGTGATTGGGCGCCCGACAACGATGAAATCTGCACCGCATTGCAGGGCTTGTGCTGCTGACATGGTTCTCTTTTGATCGCCGGTCTGAGTGCCGAAGGGGCGTATACCAGGCGTGACAATCAGAAAACCGGGTCCCAGATGCTTGCGAATCATGGTAATTTCCTGGGGAGAAGCCACTACACCGTCCAACCCGGATGCGCCAGCCAGTTTGGCTAGTCGCAGAACGGTGTCTTCAACGTTAGTCTCCGCGAAGCCAATGTCTTGCAAATCCGGACTCTCCAGACTAGTGAGGACCGTCACTCCGATGAGTCTGGGGCGCCGGATTTTGCTTTCTACTTCAAGACGGTTTAGCTCTGCCACCGCAGCTTCCATCATAGTGCGACCACCAGCGATGTGGAGATTAAGCATGAATACGCCCAGGGCGGTGGCGGCGGTACGTACGGCACTGGCCACGGTATTCGGGATGTCATGGAACTTCAAGTCAATAAAGACTTCTTTCCCTTTGCTGTGGATTAGTTGGATGATTGACGGCCCAAATGTGGTAAAAGCTTCATTGCCGATTTTATAAACGTCGACACTGTCCTTGGTAGCATCAATCAGTTCTTCGGCGCGGTCAAGGCTGGCAGTATCAAGGGCTAGAATGAGTGGAGATATGGGCTTCATGGAAAGCGTAGACATGGCAATCCTCCTGTAAGATGATAAAGTAGGGCATTAAGTCTGTCCCGAAATAGCTCATTTTGATCTAATTGGATCGCAGGTCTTGGATGTTGGCGGCACCTTTGTTGGCGACCCACTGATCCAATCCGGCGCATAGTTCGACAGGTGCGTCCGGGCGGGTAAAGTTGAGGGTGCCTAAGCCAACGGCGCTGGCACCGGCCAGGATCATTTTCTGTACGTCTTCCAGTGTACTGACGCCACCCATCCCGATAACAGGCAGTTTGGTGGCGGCAGCGGTCTGGTGGACGCAGCGCAATGCCAGTGGGAATACTGGCGGGCCGGAAAACCCGGCGTAGGTGTTCTCAAAAACCGGGCGCCCGGTATTAAGATCGATATCCATGCCGAGGAAGGTGTTACACATTACGATAGCGTCTGCGCCGCCAGCTTCGGCAGCGCGCACAGTATCGGCGATGGAGGTCACATTCGGAGTAAGCTTCACTAATAACGGTTTGCTGGTGGCATGCCGTACTTGTCCAACCAGCGCCTCAATTTTGGTCGGATCGGCACCGAACGCCAAGCCGCCTTCACGAACGTTCGGACAGGACAAGTTCAGCTCATAGGCGTTGATGACAGCATATTGGTTCAGGCGGGCCGCGAGCTTAGTATAGTCAGAGGACACACTGCCAGCCAGACTGGCGATTACTACGGTATCCAAATCGCCCAGCAGTGGGATGATATCCTTTTCAAACTCGTCCAGGCCGGGGTTAGCTAATCCAATGGAATTTAGCAGACCGCCATGACACTCGCGGATACGCTGGCCGGGATTGCCGGGGCGTGGCTCAGGCGTTACTGACTTCAGTGTAATGGCTCCCCAGATACCTGGATCCAGCACCGAGCGGTAAGCCTCGCCAAAGGCATAAGTACCGGAGGCAGCGATCAGGGGGTTTTTCAGAGTCAGTGACCCCAGCGTGCAGGACAGGCGTGAGTCCTGCACGTCTTGTGTATCCTGAGCGTACCGAGCGTTCTGTGCGCTCTGTGAATCCGTACTACTACTCATTCTACGCATCCCAGTTCACCACCGTAGCATCCAGCACCGGTCCTTCGCTGCAAAGGAGCACCGATCCTGTCTTTGTCCCGCAGGAGCATCCCTGACAAGCACCCATACCGCAGCCCATCATGCGCTCCAGCGAAACCTGTAAAGGAAGCCCTCTTTCCCGGCAGAACGCGGCCAGGCTTTTGAGCATGACATGCGGCCCGCAGGCATAGACCATGACCCCATTGGTATCGGTAGGGTCAGCATCATCGGCAACATCGCTGACACCAACGGTAGCGTCGTCTCGGACGGAAAGAGAGGCCAGTTGTTCACGAAAGAGATCAACGGCTGTTACCGGATTACAGGTTACATTAATGGCAGTGCCCGGAGGGGTGATGAGTTCTGGGGCCAGGGCATCTTCCTGGTCGCGAAAACCGGCAGCCAAAGAAACCTGTTGAGCGTTACGTAGCAATTCGGCAGCCAAAAAATGTAACGGCGCAACTCCGCATCCTCCGCCTACAAGGAAGTGGTGTTGGGCCGGCTTTACTTTAAACCCGTGTCCAAGAGGGCCTAATATCTGGAAGGGATGTCTGGCAACGTCAGAATCGCAAAACATTGCTGTCGCAGTCCCGCGTGCCTCAATCAATAGGGATATGCGCCTGCTCTGCGGATCCCAGCGGTGAACACAAAAGGGGCGGGGGAGCAGGACAGGGACCTTTTCGCTCTTTAACGTGACAAACTGTCCAGGATGAATGGACAGCTGTTCAGGTAGTATTAAGTTCATCCGATAAAAGCGCTGGTTGAGACGATCAACGCTTTCCGGAATAATGCGGTAAAGCTTGGGTCCTTGAGCGCCGCACAGCAAAATATTCACTCCTCTGTTAGATAGCTGTTGTAAGACGGCGGTTGTCAGATAGCTGCCAGGTGCCGTGATCTGCCGCAGTATTTGCTCATGGCCATTTTGAAAAGACTCATTCTGACGGCCACGCCATTATTGACCTGTTCTAAAATAATGGACTGCGGACCGTCGGCCACTTCAGAAGAAATCTCGATGTCGCGATTGATCGGTCCGGGATGCATGACGAGCAGATCCGGTTTGGCGTAGCGCAGTCTGGCGCTGTTGATTTGATAATTGTCGCGGTAATAATCCAGTCTCTTATGGTAGTCTTCTTCCTGCCGTTCAAACTGCATGCGCAGAGCCATGACGGCGTCAGCGTTTTCCAGCGCCGCGGTTAAGTCGTATTCTACTTCGGCACCAAGGTTTTTGTATTCCTGGGAGACCAAATCCTCAGGACCGCAAAACACTACTTTAGCACCGAATTTGAGCAATCCATATAAGTTGGATTTGGCAACCCGGCTATGCCGAATGTCTCCAACGATGACGATTTTTCGGCCGCTTAAGTTCTTGAAATGATCGCCCAGTGTGAAAATATCGAGAAGCGCTTGTGAGGGGTGTTCTTCGGAACCGGCGCCGCCATTAAGAACAGGGATACTCAGGATGTGGGCGGCGGTCGACAAAGCATCCGGATCGGAATGTCTGATTACTATCGCATCTGCTCCAAGCGCTTCCAGGTTCATGAGGGTATCTTCAAAGCTTTCTCCTTTAGCAACGCTGCTGCCGATGGTGGCAAAATTGACTACGTCAGCCCCCAGCTTTTTGGCAGCGACTTCAAAAGAAATCCGAGTACGGGTGCTATTTTCAAAGAAAGCATTCACCACAACTGTTCCGGAAAGCAGGGAGGACTTTTGACGACTGTGCAGGATTTCACGCATTGCATAAGTCTCGCGGAAAATAGTCTCAATATCCAGGCGTTCCATATCCTTGAGTCCGAGGATGTCCCGTTTTGCACAACTTACTGTCATTGCATGCTCCCCCTCATTTTTCTGCCCCGGGCACCGCAGGCCGTAAAAAAACCTGCCGATGGAACCGGCAGGCGGGGCTAAGCGTGGGTTTCAGCCGCCACGGCTCCTTAGCAGCCTCACTGGACTGCAATTAAAGGTGCGGGTTGCAGTTATACGCAATACGGTTTTGGTACTTTGCTTGATTTTCAGGCAAAAAATAAGGCCTCTTCGCAATCTACGAAAAGGCCACAAAGGACAACACCTGATAATAGGCCTTTTCGATTTCACAGAATCGACTTAAAGGTTCTTTCTAATATTTTAACCTTCTCATCAGTAAAAAGTCAAGATCGATCCGTAAAGAACTTTGGGGACGGTTCTAAAAGTGCATTATTCCTGAATATGTCAATTTGCACTTTTAGAACCGTCCCCAAAGTTCGCCAAGTTTCGCTCTCTGGAAAAAAGGGCTCTGAAATGAAAAATCCATTCTTGCAGGAAGTAAATTGCCGGTGCTGCTCGAATATCTACCTCCAGTCCCGTTATAAGCCGCAAATGTGGAGAAGGGGTTGGGTTTTTGGATAAAACTGCTCGGGAAGCCTATAGCGAGGCCGTTTTGCAGGAGGTCCTCCGCAGGTTTGGCGCGGAACCAGGTTCGATCAAGGCATTAAACGGATTTGAAAGCTTTATTTATGAATACACGCGCAACGGGCAGGAACTCGTCTTGCGCGTGACGCACAGCGGTCGGCGCTCGCCCGCAGAGATTGAGGGGGAGATCGACTGGCTGAATTATCTGACTGATCGTGATGTGCCAGCTGCACGCGCCGTGCCTTCCATGAACGGCAACTTTGTCGAAGTCGTCTCCGGCGCCAATGGCTTTTCCTTTCTGGCAGCCTCCTTTGTCAAGGCAGCCGGCGGATCGGCCAGAAGGCCGGAAATTTGGAACACTACGCTGTTCAGAGAAATGGGTCGCATTATGGGACGCATGCACAGGCTCACCAAAGCATACCAACCTCGGAACCCGTCCTTAAAGCGGCCATACATTGAAATTGACTTCGATGGGATGGAACGCTTTATCCCTGCTTCCGAAACAATCGTTCTCGAGAAAGCCGGAGCGATTCGCGAACGACTACGCCACTTGCCTAAGGATATTAATTCCTATGGACTGATCCATTTTGATTTTCATCGGGGCAATTTCTTTGTCGATGAGGGGCGGATCACGCTCTTTGATTTTGATGACTGCCTATACGGATGGTTTGCGGCTGATATCGCCATCAGCCTGTTCTATGCGGTCCCGCATCACTGTGAAAGCAAGGAAGACCTGGATAACGCCGCCCGCTTTATGGATTATTTTATGGAAGGCTATCGGATGGAGAACATGATCAGCTCACAATGGATGCGCGCCATACCGCTTTTTCTCAAGCAGCGGGAGATTGACTTATATGCCGTCGTGCATCGCAGCATGGATGTTAATAATCTGGATCAATGGGGTACCAGCTATATGACCAGGCGCAAATGGAAAATTGAAAACGACATTCCCTTTGTGAACCTTGATTTTGCGCAATGGGGCTGTTGAAGAAAGCCGATTTGGAGAAATGACGCGGGAAATGACGCGGGGACGGTTCCTCTGTCTTGCCGGCCGATGGGACGAGCATGACGAGACAGAGGAACCGTCCCCGCGTCTTCGCGCCTTCTTTTTCCGCGCCTTTTCTAATGGTGAAATACTATCAAATAACACTTTACACATGTCAAGTAAATTTGTATAATGTATACAGAAAGATAAATTTGATGACAAAGCTATTATTGCGTCCAGATTTCTCTGTTAAGGATATCGTTCTTGCACAGCCGTTTGACGCAAAGGGGGGAAGTATTATGGCCAGTCTGGGAGAACGCGTCAAGAAAATCAGGTCCAATTCTGGTATCAGCGTACGGGATTTAGCTGCTAAAGTCGGCGTTTCCGCCAGCTTTATCTACCAGCTGGAAAAGGATGAAAGTGCCCCTTCGTTTTCAACCTTGAAACGTATTGCCGGTGAGCTGGGAACTTCGGTGGGAGTGCTTACCGATGACGTCTTGCCAGAAAACTGGCTCATTGTTAAAAAAGAAAATTTGCGTCATGTGATCACCGGTGAGGACGGGTTCAACCTTAATATTATGGCATTTTTGGGCTCCCGAGACAAACTGATGCAACCGCATCTATTCTCGGTCGATCCTGGCAAAACAGTAGAATTGAATGTCTATGATCACGAACACGACGACTTGTTCGTCCTGATTCAGGGGGAACTCGAGTTTTGGGCTCAAGGACACTGGTACCACATCGGTGCTGGTGAAGCCGCTTACTTTTCGTTGCACAACGCTTCCAAAATACGCAACCCGGGGACTGAGGAAGCCGCCGGGGTTTGGGTGGTGTCGCCTCCGGGTGTTTGAAACGCCCGAAACAGTCCAAAGCATCGTAGAAAAAGGGGGTAATTATCATGAGTCCTGAAAGCAGGAAGTTTAGCAAAGTCGATGCAATTATTCGTAATCATGATTCCAAACCGTCTCATCTAGTCGCTATCCTGCAAGAGATCCAAGCCGAATACCGTTATTTACCTGAGGAAGTCCTGACCTATGTTGCTACTGCTCTGGGAATTCCCGCAGCAACTGTTTATGGTGTCTCGACGTTCTACACCCAGTTTTCAATGAACCCGAAAGGCAAATACATTATCAAGGTTTGCAACGGGACAGCCTGTCACGTAAAAGGTTCGGAGAAAATTAAGTATTTGGTCCAGAAAGAATTGGGACTGAACGATAAGAAAAATACAACCGATGATCTGCAGTTTACTTTGGAAACGGTTTCCTGCATCGGCGCTTGCGGTCTGGCACCGGCAGTGATGGTTAATGATAATGAAGTTCATGGTCAAATGACTCCCGAAGCGATGGAGATCGTGCTCAAAGATATTAAATCGAGAAAAGACACTACTGAGGCTGCGGCCGCCGGAAAGGAGAACTGACAATGTTAAAAACAACGGAAGCATTAAAAAAGGTTCAAACCGGCGTCCAAAAAGCTATTGGAAAGCAAAAGGCCAGAGTGCTGCTTTGCGCAGGAACTGGCTGTGTTGCCAACGGTTCATTGAAAATCTATGATGAGTTTGTGCGCGTTCTCAAAGAGAAAAAGCTGTACACCACAGTCGACGTTCTGCTCCAAGCAGAAGGCAGCGACAGTGGGATCGTCGTTTCGCACAGCGGTTGCCATGGCTTTTGCCAGAGAGGACCCTTGGTACGGATTGAGCCGCTTGACATCTTCTATACCAACGTCAAGCCGGGAGATGTGGCTGAAATTGTCGAGACCACGCTAATTAAAGGCGAGCCGGTCGAGCGCCTGCTCTATCATGATCCCGCCACCGGGAAGGCGTCTAGGAATGAAGAAGGCGTGCCTTTCTATAAGAAGCAGATGCGGGTATCGCTGCAAAACTGCGGGAAAATTAATCCGGAAGATATTCGTGAATATATAGCACATGACGGCTATCAAGCCATTGCCAAAGCCGTTCTGGAGATGACTCCGGAAGAAGTTATTAAGACCGTTCTGGATTCAGGACTGCGTGGCCGTGGTGGCGGCGGTTTCCCAACCGGCCGCAAATGGCAGTTTGCCAGAGACAATCAAAGCGATAAGAAATACGTCGTCTGTAACGGTGACGAAGGTGACCCAGGCGCATTCATGGATCGTAGCGTGCTCGAAGGCGACCCGCACCGTGTAGTTGAAGGCATGATGCTAGCCGGTTACGCCATCGGAGCCGACGAAGGCTATGCCTACGTCAGAGCGGAATATCCGCTGGCAGTGTCCCGTTTACGTAAAGCAATTGAAGACGCCCGCAAGGAAGGACTACTGGGCAAAAACATCTTCGGTACCAACTTTAGCTTTGACATCAATATTAAAGAAGGTGCCGGTGCTTTTGTCTGCGGCGAGGAGACAGCTTTGCTGGCTTCGGTCGAAGGACGCCGCGGTATGCCGAATCCGCGTCCGCCCTATCCGGCTGTAAAAGGCTTGTGGGGTCAACCGACAGTTATCAATAACGTTGAAACATTGGCCAACTTGAGCCCCATCCTCCTGAATGGTCCGGAGTGGTTCCGTTCCTACGGTATGGGGAACAGCAGCGGCACGAAGACATTCGCGCTGGCCGGTCATGTGGTGAACACCGGACTGGTTGAAATCCCGATGGGCAGAACCCTGCGCGAAATCGTGTTTGAAATTGGCGGCGGCGTCCGCGAAGGTCATCAGTTTAAGGCAGTACAGATCGGTGGTCCGTCCGGAGGTTGTCTCTGCGAGCAGCATTTGGATCTACCGATGGAATATGATTCATTGAAAAGCGTCGGCGCCATGGTCGGATCAGGCGGTATGGTTGTCATGGATGAGACAACCTGTATGGTACGGATCGCCAGGTTCTTTATGGAGTTCGCTCAGAACGAATCCTGCGGCAAGTGCGTGCCGTGTCGTGAGGGAACGAAGCAGATGCTGGGGTTACTAACGAAGATCACCGAGGGCCAAGGAACGATGGAAGACTTGGCGCTGCTGGAAGAACTGGCTTTGTCGGTTCGGGACGGCGCACTCTGCGGTCTGGGCAAAACTGCTCCTAACCCAGTGCTGACAACGCTGAAATACTTCAAGCATGAGTATCTGGCTCACATCCAGCAGAAACGTTGCCCGGCAGGCGAATGCCCGGCCTTGAAGTCCTATACGATAGATCCTGAAAAATGTAAGGGCTGCGGCTTGTGCCTCAGAAATTGTCCAGTCAACGCCATCAGCGGCGAAAAAGGCAAACCGCATGCGATTGACGGAGATAAATGTATCAAGTGCGATACCTGTATTCAAAAATGCCGCTTTGGTGCTATTAATAAGAATTAATGAAGGAGGCGATCCAAATGGCCAAAATTTTGGTGGATAACAAAGAAGTAGAACTCAATGGTGAGCGGAATCTCCTGGAGGTTATCCGGAAAGCCGGGATCAACCTCCCCACCTTCTGTTACCATTCGGAACTGTCGATTTACGGTGCCTGCCGGATGTGTACTGTGGAAGTCGAAAAAATGGGACTGGTAGCAGCTTGCTCCACCCCTCCGACCGATGGTATGGTCGTTTATACCAACACTGATCGCACCCGCAGATTGCGTCGCATGGTCATTGAATTGTTACTGGCGGATCATCATCGCGATTGCACCACCTGTGATAAGAACGGCTCTTGTAAACTGCAGGAACTGGCTTATCAGTTGGGCGTCCGGAAAGTTAGATTCCCCGAGAAGACGGAGCTTAAACCGATCGACACCAGCAGCACCGGTCTGGTCCGCGATCCGAACAAATGTATCCTTTGCGGCGACTGCGTACGGATGTGCAGCGAAGTCCAGGGTATCGGCGTGTTGACCTTTGCCAACCGTGGCAGCAAAACCGAAGTAACGCCCGCATTTAGCAAGCCGATGGCTGAAGTTGATTGCGTGTCCTGTGGACAATGCGTATCCGTTTGTCCTACTGGAGCGCTGACCGTTAAGTCTGAAAAAGAAGCTGTCAGGAAGGCACTGGACGACCAGACCAAGACAGTCGTGGTCCAAATCGCACCGGCAGTGCGCGTGGCCGTTGGCGATGCCTTTGGAGAAAAACACGGCGAAGCCGTGACTGGCAAGATTGTCACAGCCTTAAGGCGCATGGGCTTTAACAAGGTTTTTGATACGGTAATTACCGCTGACCTGACCGCCATAGAGGAAACCACCGAATTCATCGATCGTGTGCAGAATAATCGTAACCTGCCGCAGTTTACTTCTTGCTGCCCCGGATGGGTTAAGTACTGCGAACAGTTCCATCCCGACCTCCTGGACAACTTGTCCACCTGTAAGTCGCCGCAGCAGATGTTTGGTGCGGTTGCCAAACGGTTCTACGCCAAAGAAATTGGTGTTGAGCCGCAGGATTTGTTCCTCGTTTCGGTGATGCCGTGTACTGCCAAGAAGTTTGAGGCACAGCGTCCCGAGTTCAGCATTGATGGTGTCCGTGATGTCGACGCCGTGCTTTCCACAGTAGAGCTGATCCAGATGATTCAGGAATCCGGACTGGTTTTTGAGGAACTGGAAGGCGAAGCTTTTGATGCCCCGCTCGGACTGGCCAGTGGCGCCGGCGTGATCTTCGGAGTAACCGGCGGCGTGGCGGAAGCTGCTCTGAGAACGGCAGCCGGAATTCTGGGCGGCGATGGTCCGCATCAGATTGACTTCCGTGAAGTACGCGGTTTTGAAGGCATTAAAGAAGCCGTGGTGACGGTCGGTGGAATCGAGTTAAAACTGGCTGTCGTGAGTGGCTTAGCCAACACCGAGAGACTGATCCAGGCGGTTAAAGACGGCAAAGCCAATTACCACCTGATCGAAGTCATGACTTGCCCGGGTGGCTGTGTTGGTGGCGGCGGACAGCCGGTATCAACCGACGGGAAAGCCCGGATCTCACGCGGCAAGAGCCTTTACGCAGTCGACAAAGAAATGCCGTTCCGTACGCCGCTGGAAAACCTGGCTGTCAATCAGATGTACGACAAGTGGCTTGAAAAGCCGGGATCTCATATCAGCCATGAATCATTGCACACCACTTATGGTCCGAAAAGACGCATCAATGGTGCTGAGATTCAAATCGAGAATTCACCGCAAGCAGTTGTTGATGTAGCGGTTTGCGTTGGTACAGGCTGCTATTTGAGAGGCGCTTATGAGGTGTTGGATCAATTTACCGATTTGGCGGACAGCGATAAATACGCCGGGTTGGTCAACCTCAAGGCCACGTTCTGTCTGGAAAATTGTGATAAAGGCGTTTCCGTCAAGGTTGGCGACAAGCTGATCACTGGAGTCAATAAAGACACAGCAGCGGCAACTTTCCGTAGAGAAGTGGACGCATTGCTGAAGTAAAACGTAAAATAGAACGTAAGCGCGCAAGCGCATTAACGCAAAAGTGCGCTTACGCAATAAGGTGTAACTTGATTAGTCGGATTATTGGCTGCGGCGCCGGTCCCGCCGCAGCCCGCCGACTTTATTTGATTATTGTCAGGGGGCCAAGAAAATGCTTATAATTGAGGTATGCGTAGGGAGTTCATGTTACTTGCGGGGAGCGCCGGAGGTGATCGCCTCTTTGCAGAAACTGATTGTAGAGCATGCCCCCGGCCGTATTGAGATCAAAGGAACATTTTGCCTGGAAAAGTGCACTCAGCAGGGAGTCACGGTGCGCTTTCAAGGGCGGGTTTTCCCCGGCGTAGAGCCTGGTGAGGAGACGCAACTCTTTGAAAAAGAGATTTTGCCAGCACTGTCGGCGGAGCCCGAATAATTTGACTGGGTTGCAGAGATTAAACCAGAACTACCGGGGCCAGGACCAGCCATCATTCGGTCTTTGAGGGGGTCGCGACCATGGATTTAATCAGAGTAAACGAAGCCCATTGCCGGGATTGTTACAAATGCCTGCGTTCCTGTCCTGTGAAAGCAATCAGGATGGAGCGCGCTCCATTCTCTCAGCAATTGCGGGCGCGTGTTGATGAATCCCGCTGTGTTCTGGATGGCCGTTGCATCGCAGAATGTCCTCAAAAGGCCAAAAGTGTCCGCCCCGCTTATCCGAGTGTCCGCAGCCTGATCGCTGTAAATGATGATGTCTGGGTGAGCCTGGCACCTTCATTTGTGGCGGCATTTGCCCACCTGCGGCCCGGACAGGTGCTGGCTGGATTACGTAAGCTGGGGTTTGCGGGGATCCGCGAGACGGCCGTCGCTGCCGAGTGGGTGGCCGCCGCGCATCGCAAGATTGCCGAAAAATCCCAGGGACCCGTAATTACCAGTAGCTGCCCGGCGATTGTGAATTTGATTGAAATGTATATTCCGGAGATGCTGCCTAATCTGGCACCGATTGTCTCTCCGATGATAGCGCATGCCCGCATGCTGAAGAAAGAAGCGCCCTGCAGGAAAGTTGTTTTTATCGGTCCCTGTTTGGCCAAATACGATGAGATTACGCGACCGGGATTGACGCAAGACGTTGATCAGGTAATTTCATTTGTGGAACTGGAAACCTGGTGGGCGGAGGAAGGTATCGACCCCTCGCAGCTCGAGGACGAGTATTTTGACGGACCTGCACCGCTGGAAGCAGTACTATTCCCGCTGGATGGTGGTCTCATCAAGACCGCAGGTCTCACTCCCGACATGTTATCCAATAGAACGCTGACTGTCTCGGGCTTGGACAACTGTCAGGACTTTCTGACTAACCTGGCCGCCAGTGAACCTGTCCCAATGCTTGTGGAAATGATGGCTTGCCCGGGCGGGTGCATCAATGGGCCTTTGATGCCTGCCGACAGCGACGATGCCTTTGCCAGACGCATGCGGATATTAAAATACCGGGAAGAACGCCCGAATTATCGAGAAAATTGCCCGGCAGGGGAAAACAGCCTGGCTGACGATGCGCGCGCCGAGCACGCCGATTATGAATTCTTGCAGCGCACGTATGAAAATCGCCAGATCATTAGCGTAGAACCGACCGAAGAGCAAATCAAGGAAGTACTGGCCATGACCGGCAAGTATGCTCCGGAGGATGAACTGAATTGCGGTGCCTGCGGATACAACTCCTGCAAAGAAAAAGCGATCGCCGTATTACAGGGCATGGCTGATCCGGAAATGTGCATTCCGTATATGCGCACGAAAGCTGAGTCAATGTCGAACCTGGTCTTTTTTGGCACACCTAACGGCGTACTGGTGGTCGGTTCAGATGAACGGATTCTTGACATGAATTCATCCGCGGAGCGGATCTTCGGAACTTCTCGTAATCATTTGGTAGGAACATTGGCTAGTCAATGGATTATTGATTCCAGCGATTTGCGCAGGGTCTTTGAAGACAATGAAGAGATTGTCCGGCTGGAAAAGGAACTGCCCGAACTGGGGCTGATCGTTTTAGTAACAGTAGTCAGCGCGAAGAAAGAAAATGTCGCCCTCGTGATTGTTGAAGACATTACCAGTCAGCGACAGCGTGAAACAGAACTACAGCTGGTGCGCGGCGTAACGCTGGAACGTGCCCAGGAGGTAATCGACAAACAGATGGCGGTAGCGCAGAAAATCGCCGGATTGCTGGGAGAGACTACTGCCGAAACTAAAGTCATTCTAACCAAGCTGATGCGCGTCATGAAGGAAGAAGGTAATACAGATGGAGCTGTTTCTGGAGATTGGCGTCGCCCAACTGAATAAGGCTGGGGAAGAGCTTTGCGGCGATACCATTGAAACTGCCGGAAACAACGAGTCCAAAATAGTAGTGTTGGCGGATGGTCTTGGCAGTGGCGTAAAGGCTAATATTCTTTCGGGACTTACCAGTAAAATAGCAGCCAATATGCTGGAAGGCGGCTGTTCGATTGACGAAGTTATTGAGGCCTTAGCTCAAACACTGCCAGTTTGTGAAGTGCGCGGTTTGGCTTATAGCACTTTTTCGATTTCGCAGGTAATGCCGGATGGCAGCCTTTACCTTGCAGAGTATGATAATCCGCCGGCTGTTATTATCAAAGACGATGCTGTGCAGTCTGCCAAAAGGGAAAGCCGCGAAGTAGCCAGCCGTAGAATCTATGAATCACATCTGAAGCTGCTTGAAGGGGATTGGGTAGTATTGGTCAGTGACGGAGTCCTGCATGCCGGGATTGGCGGAGTTTGGAACCTTGGCTGGGGTTGGGACCGTATCGCTGAATATACGCGCAGCCTGGCAGCTACCGACATTTCAGCGCAGGAACTGGCCGAAGGTTTAGTCGCAGTCTGCGACAAACTTTATAACAGTAAGCCTGGCGATGACACTTCCGCTGTGGCGTTGCGCGTCCGGCAGCGCCGGGAACTAACTGTGATGGTGGGGCCCCCGGCCGATCGTGATGCTGACGCTAAAGTAGTGCGTAAATTTTTGGGCAGTCCGGGCAAGAAGGCTGTGTGTGGCGGCACCACCGGTAACATCGTGGCCAGGGAAACCGGCGAGCAGTTGACTGTGGATCTGTCATCGATGGATCCGCGTATTCCGCCGGTCGGTAATCTCGCTGGCATTGATCTGATCTGTGAAGGCATTTTGACACTCACTTATACTTTGGAGCGTCTTAAAGAAGAGTTCGTCGCCGGCACTGTCGGCAGCGCGGGGTTACCGCGCAAACTGCAGTGGAAGAGAGACGGTGTTTCGCGCCTATTGAGCGCGCTTCTGGAGGCTGACGAAATCCGGTTTATGGTTGGACGAGCCTTAAATCCGGCGCATCAAAGTTCTGAAATGCCGGCGAATCTGGCGTTGAAACATAGAGTTGTTGAAGATATTGCTGCACTGCTTGAGAAAATGGATAAGCGTGTGTCGGTCTCATATACTTAATATTATTGATTAAGGCCGCTGCAACCCGCTGCCGCCGCAACAACTGAATATTACGGGTCATTCCGCCTTTAGCAGGAGGCGGAACCCCGTTAAGGCGGCGGTTTTTCCGCCGCTTGTTTTGTGGTGGGCGTGCCTGGAGGCATGCCTACTTCCATAATTGGCCAAAATAATTGATTCGGATAAAGGATTATCAGCTGTGGAACTAAAATAATAAGTAATGAAAAACTGAAAGCGCCATTCGCTACGGAAGGGGTTATTCCAGTGAACTCTACAGTGAACTCTACAGTGAACTCTACAGTGAACTCTGCAGTGAACGTGATCGGTAAGGCCGGCACTGCATTAGCCGCCGAATTATCATCACTACGGCGTGAATTGCACCAAAATCCGGAGCTCTCTTTGCAGGAGCATGGCACCGCCGCCATGATTGCGGATCTGCTGGCAAAAATGGGTTGCGAAGTGCAAACTAACGTTGGGGGTACCGGAGTGGTCGGGATCCTGCGCAACGGCGGGGATAGTCCGGCGATCGCATTGCGCGCGGATATAGATGCTCTTCCGATTGCCGAGGAAACCGGCAGCAACTATGCGTCCAAGAATCCAGGTGTCATGCATGCCTGCGGTCATGACGCCCATATGACCTGTTTGATCGGAGCGATGCGGATTTTGGCGCAGCACCGCGAATGCTGGCAAGGCACTGTTAAGGCGATCTTCCAGCCAGCTGAGGAAATCGTGATCGGGGCAGAAGCCATGATTCAAGAGTCCGTACTGGAAAATCCCAAGGTGGATTGGGTCTTTGGCTTGCACGTCCAGCCAGATTTGGAGGTTGGCAAAGTCGGTGTTAAGGAAGGGCCGCTCATGGCAGCTGCAGATGTTTTTTCCATTAAGATCAAGGGCTGTGGGGGTCATGGGGCATATCCCCATCTGATACGTGACCCGATTATGGGTGCGGCCGCAGTCGTCATGAACTTGCAGACATTGATCAGCCGCAGCCGCAATCCTTTGGAACCGGGTGTGCTTTCGATTGGCACCATTCAAGGCGGTACCCAACATAACATTATCCCCGAAGAAGTCGAACTGACAGGTACTGTGCGCACTTATGATACCCGCCTGCGCACTGATATGGAAGCCTGGATCAGGCGGATCGTTAGTGGGACAGTAGCAGCTCTGGACCTTACCGCCGAAGTCGGTTATTTGCGGGGCGTGATACCGGTCAACAACCATCCGGAAGCGGCTCGCATTGCAGTAAATGCGGTCCGCAATGCTGTCGGGACACAAGCTTTGGCGGCTGCGGTTCCGGTAATGGGCAGCGAAGACTTTGCGCTCTTCCTCGAAAAAGCCTCTGGATGTTTCCTGTGGTTGGGAATCAGGAATGAAGCGGCAGGGATCGTTCATCCATGGCATAGTCCCCGTTTTGACATTGATGAGCGGGCCTTGCCCATCGGAGCGTCTGTGTTGGCGCAGTGTGTGGCGGAAGCCTGTAGTTATCATGTGAAGTTGAAAGAGTATGGGAGGTTTGGCCGATGAAAAAAAGCAAAAAGCTTTGCTTGATTTTCCTGATGGCGGCGTTCACTGTCCTAGTCCTGCCGGCTGCCGGGTTTCTGTCCGGATGTGGGACCGAGAATACTGAGCAAACTGCGCAAACCGCGCAAACTGAGCAAACTGAGCAAACCGCGCAAGCCGCGCAAGCCGCGCAACTGCCGCAGCACGCGCAGCAGCAAAACGAACAGGAAGGGGCAGCTGTTAACGTGGACTATGAAGCGATTCCCTATGAAGTCATGCCGGACAACGTCAAAGCCCTCGTTGACGGACATAAAAAAGAAGCCGCTGTGGTAATCGTGGCGGTCAATTACAGTAAATATATCTTTATCGCGCTGGGTCCCAGGCCCACCGGAGGATACAGTGTGGCCATCAAGAGCGTTACCGAGCGCCAAGGAGTCGTGACAGTGGTCTATGGCGAACAGAAGCCGGAAAAAGGTGCCATGGTTACGCAGGCTTTTACTTACCCGTGGATTGTCATCAAAATTGATACGGAGCTGCCGGTTGACACTTTATTTGAATAAGGGACCGGGGCTTTGGTCGGCCCCGCAATCAATCTCGCCAAAAGCGCACACTGAACAGCGATAGCAGCGTCAGAATCTCTAACCTGCCGGCCAGCATTAGAAAACTCATGGTCCATTTGGCCACCCCATGCAGGCGACTGAAATTTGAGGTCGGCCCAACCGCGGCCAGGCCTGGTCCATTATTGCCGATCGCGGTGGCGGATGCCGAAATGGAAGTTACGATGTCCTGTCCGGTACCCATCACGATTAGAGCACCTACTACAAAAAGACAGATATACATGAAAAAAAAGGCCAGGATTTCATGCATGACCGTATCGGATATGACAGTGTCTCCCAGTCTTGTCTGCAGAACCAGTTTCGGATTAACCGCCTTCTGGACCTGCCGCTTTAAGTACTTAAACAGTAACAGGATGCGGGCTACCTTAATGGCACCAGCCGTCGAGCCGGTGGAAGCGCCGATAAGCATCAGGACGAGCAAAACACCTTTAGCCAGCGCAGGCCACAGATCAAAGTTGGTGCTGGAAAAACCGGTCGTGGTGATAATGGAGGAGACTTGAAAAGCCGACTGCCTGAAGGATTCGAACAATGGAAAACCCATGGCTGTAATCAAAGAAACCGCAATAATTATTATGGCGGCCAAGATAATGGCGAGATAGCCCCGGGTTTCCGCATTTCTGAACAAAGGCTGTAGCGATTTCTTTTGAATCACCCGGTAGAAGAGCGAAAAGTTCATTCCGCAGATGATCATGAAGAAGATAATAATCGCTTCGATTACGGGACTATGATAGGCGTTAATGCTGATGTTACGGGCGGAAAAGCCGCCGGTCGACACAGTGGCAAAGGTATGGACGATACTTTCAAACAAGGGCATGCCAGCGATACAGAGCACAATGATCATTGCCACCGTAATGACGGCGTAAATCAGCCACAACATGCCAGCGCTCTTGCCAAGACGCGGCAGAATGCGGTCGGTAATATGCCCGGGGACTTCTGCTTGAAATAGGGTGGTGCCGGTCTTAGAAAAGGAAAAGAGGGCTAGTGACAGGACGATAATGCCCATGCCGCCCAGCCATTGCGTCAGACCGCGCCACAAGAGAATGCCGCGCGGCACTGCTTCCACCGCTGGTATCACCGTGGAACCGGTTGTCGTAAAGCCAGACATCACTTCAAAGTAGGCATCCGTATAAGTCGGTACAGCGCCTGATATGACTAGCGGTAACGCGCCCAAGGCGGCGGCGGTAATCCACCCGAGGCTGACAATGGCGAAGCGATCAGAGCTGCCATCAGCCAGCGCCAAAAAAAAAGGGAAACACATGGCCAGCGCGATGACGATCAAAAGTTTGCCAATCGTTTGCGCCACTAATTTATAATTCATGATTGTGCCTCCGCGTCCGTGTCGACGCCCGCGTCAGCAGTATCAGAACTGGAAAAGTAGCGCTCAACCGCTGGAATTGCTTGCCGAAGCGCAAAGACAAAGACATGATCACCTGGCTGAATAATGGTATTGCCGCGCGGGACAATCAATTCATCACGATGCACGGCGGCACCAATGACCATGGCTTTAGGCATCACCAGATCTTTTAGCGGAGCGGCAGTTGCCGGCGAATTCTTGCCTGCGATTAATTCAATTACTTCGGCATCACCGGTATCAAGCACGTTAATCGAGACAACGTTGGCACCCCGCACTAGTTTTAGCACGGTATTAGCAGTCAGGAGGCGCGGAGTGACAGTGGCGGTGATACCGATCATCTCAGCCAGCGGGATATAATCTTCGCGCCCGATCTCGCAGATGATTTCTTGTACGCCCAGTTTATGGGCAAGCAGGCAAGCGACCAAATTAGCGTTTTCCGAGCCCAATAAAGAAATAAAGATGTCTTCCGGGCCCAGCTTCTCCTCTTCCAAAACCTCCATTTTAGTGGGATCCGCATTAATGAAATCACACTTCGGATAGGTTTGTGCCAACGAGCGTAGTAACTTGGCATCCGAGCCGATCCGTGACAGTACTTAATGCTTCTGCATCTTTGTCAATGACAATGACATCGTGCTGTTCTTCCGATAAAGACCTGGCGACATTAAAGCCAACTTTGCCGGCTCCGATCACGATGATTTTCATTTTATCCTCCTGAGGCTGGCCCGGGTCTTGATGCCGATGGGCGGGGCCTGTTTAACATTATATTGATCATGAGCTGTCTTATTATTGTGTGACGAATCTTATTAAGTGGCAATCTTATTAAAAAACAATTATAATCCAAAATAGGATCCTTGGCAAGCTGACTGTGTCAAGCTTGAGCCAAGCTCGTTTCGTGAGTGTTTTTTCCTTTGATCATGAGCAGGAAAAGCACCTGTGTCACAGAAGTGAACATGGTTTGCCGGAGCTCGGTCTGGAGCGGGACTAGTTTGCGGCGGCACGTTGAGTTAACAGGAGGTTTATGATGGCGAGAGATCTTACCAAGGGTAGTATTACGAAAAACCTGCTTTTTATGGCAGTCCCGTCAATGATCGGGTTTGGCGCGCAAATGCTCTACGATTTGATTGATATTTTTTGGCTGGGTCAACTGTCGAGCAGTGCGGTTGCAGGTGTGACCGTTTTTTCGACAGTGTTTTGGCTTTTTGAAGCCTTAAACGAGATTATTGGGTCCAGTTCAATTGCACTAATTTCACAGGCGTATGGCAAGAAGGATATTGAGCGTACCAATCTGGCGATCGAGCAGACCATTACCTTTAAGTTTGTGGCTGCTTCGATTGCTGCGATCATACTAGTTTTCTTTCTGCAACCGCTGATGCAGATTTTCGTAAAAGGTGAGGCGGCAACATTTGGCATGGAATACGGCTATTTGCGTATCTTCTTCCTGCCGATTATGTTTTCATCTTATTCCGTGAACACCGCTTTGCGCTGCATCGGGGATGCCCGTTCTGTAATGAAGATTATGATCTTTGCCAGTATCGTCAATGTCGTGCTCGATCCCATCCTGATGTTTGAGACGATTCCCTGGATCGGCCTGCCCGGACTGAACATGGGAGCTTTCGGAGCCGCTTTGGCTACTATTATTGCCCAATCGATGTCATTCGTCTGGGGCTTATACTTAATCTTCAGCGGAAAAAAAGGCATTAAGCCTTCCTTTAAACGTCTGTTCCGTTTGGATAAGGAGATGTCCAGGAAACTGCTGACTATCGGATTGCCCAATGGTCTGGAGACTTTGCTGCGTAACCTATCCGGCATCATTGTACTCTATTTTGTATCGGTATTTGGCGAATCGGCAATCACCGGGGTAGGGGTCGCGAACAAGCTGCTCGGTTTTGCGTTTATGCCGTTGGTCGGATTATCAATGGGCGGCTCGGCACTGGTCGGACAATCTCTGGGAGCAAATGAAGTTGATCGTGCTGATACAGCCAGCAGAGTAACGGGCTACATCGGAAGCGCTGTCATGCTGCTGACCACCGTGGCGGTCTTTTTCCTCGGTGAAGAGTTCACGGCGATTTTTACCAATGATCCGCTGGCAATTAATTACGGCGCTCAGATGCTGCGTTATAGCTCGATCGGTTTGATTTTGGCGGGCTATGGCTTTGGCTTGGGTGCGGCCTTCTCCGGCTCCGGTTATAACATGCCTTTGATGGTCTCGAGCGTTGTTGGCCAGTGGGCGGTGCAAGTGCCGTTGCTATTGATCACGATCCATCTGCTGGAGCTCCCGATTTATTGGATTTGGCTTTCGTTTATCTTTTCAGATGTTGCCGCTCTGTTTGTCAAGGTGCTTTTCTATCGGGACGGAAAATGGCGTTACCGGCGCGTGAATGGCTAAAGTCAATAACAACTCAGACTAATCAAATGGGATTTACCAAAACGGCGCTAAACAGCCGTTTTTTCATCTCTTCCATGATGCCACGCAAAGCGCGAAGCGGTAACAGGATGGGCTATGGGCTGCATACAATGTTCAGTAAGTCGACCACAAAAGTGAAGGTATTGCATCTACCATAAAGCGTCAGCACAAGAAGCCAATCAGTCAGGGAGGTCCTCAATGTGAGCGTGTTACCACATTGCAGCTTGGAATTGCTGCCGGTGGGTTGCTTTGGCCGTGTTCTCAAAATTATAGGCGCTGGAATCAATGTTCGCCGTCTGATGGATCTGGGATTAATTCCGGGAACAATTGTGGAGTCGATTCGACGCAGTCCATCGGGTGACCCGACAGCCTATGGCATTCGTGGGGCTGTAATTGCACTCCGGGCTGAGGAATCACATCTGGTTTTGGTAGAACCGCAACCGCAATAAATTGGCAGAGAGGTAGCGATTATGAATTGTGTGGACTATGTGATTGCCCTGGCCGGAAATCCAAACACCGGGAAGAGTACAGTTTTTAACGCCTTGACCGGTTTGAACCAGCATACTGGCAATTGGCCGGGCAAAACAGTGGCACAAGCTACAGGCAGTTATGTCTATAATCATAAAAAATACACCCTGGCAGATTTGCCGGGGACTTATTCATTGCTGGCAGCTTCAGTGGAGGAGCAGATTGCGCGCGATTTTCTGCTGTTTGGCAACCCGCAAGCTACGATTGTAGTAGTCGATGCCACCTGTCTGGAACGCAATCTCAATCTGGTTTTACAGGTGCTCGAGATTACCGATCGGGTGGTGGTCTGTGTCAATTTGATGGATGAGGCTCGCCGCAAAGGCTTGGCGCTTGATACGGCTATACTGGAGCGGGAACTGGGGGTGCCGGTTATTCCAACAGTGGCACGTAGCGCACGCGGCCTGGAAGAATTGAAGGAGGCGGTTGCTGACGTGGCAGCCTGCCGAATCAAGACCCACCCTAGCCGGGTAATATATCCTGAGGCGATTGAGGGTGCGATCAAAACCTTGTCTGCAAAATTGCAGCCCCTGCTGAGCCGCAGCAATGCCCTTAGGAGGCGCTGGATCGCTTTAAGGCTGCTGGACGGGGACGATACAGTCCTGGCGGCGCTCACAGACTACTTTGTTAAGAATAGCAGGGAGGAAGGGACAGTATGAGCGAGCAACTGCAACTGCAGGAAGTGCTGCAAGAAGCCAAGAAACTGCGCGGCGAATTAGGGTCGGCAGCTTATCATCAAATCGTTACGAGCCTGTATCAGAAGGCGGAAACTACTGCACAACAGGCTGTTCGGAAAGCGGCTCGCAGAGATTGGGATCGCCGCATCGACGATATCTTGACTTCGCGGGTCTTCGGTTATCCCATCATGTTGCTGCTGTTGGCCGGGGTCTTTTGGCTGACCATCCAGGGCGCAAACTACCCATCTGCACTACTGTCGAATTTACTCTTTGGACTCGAAGGGCACTTGATTAATTTCTTTCTATGGCTGCATGCGCCGGCATGGTTATATGGTTTTCTGATCGCTGGCGTTTATCGCACGCTGGCGTGGGTGGTGTCAGTGATGCTGCCCCCGATGGCCATCTTTTTTCCGTTGTTCACACTAATGGAAGATTTGGGTTACCTGCCACGGATCGCCTTTAATATGGATGGATTATTCAGGCGGGTGGGTGCGCATGGCAAGCAATCGTTGACCATGGCGATGGGCTTTGGCTGTAATGCCGCGGGAGTGATCGCGGCCAGAATCATTCAATCCCCGCGTGAGCGCCTGATTGCTATTTTGACAAATACTTTTGTGCCATGTAACGGGCGGTTTCCGACGCTGGTCGCTATGGCGGCCATCTTTTTCGGCGGTGCCAGCGTCTCGGCGCTATCCGGCAGTCTAATAGCATCCGCTGTAGTGTTGGGGATCGTGCTGCTGGGTGTGCTGGTTACGCTGGCGGTATCATGGCTGCTTTCACATACCGTGCTCAAAGGGTTGCCCTCCAATTTTGCATTGGAGTTGCCGCCCTACCGACCACCCCAAGTCGGTAAGATCATTGTGCGGTCAATCCTTGACAGGACGTTGTTCGTTCTCAGAAGAGCCGCGATTATTGCCGCGCCTGCCGGAGGGCTAATCTGGATATTGGCAAATGTTTCGATCGGCGGGACCAGCATTTTGAGCCATGTAGCCGGCTTTTTGAACCCATTTGCGGAGCTGATTGGTCTGGACGGAGTGATCTTGCTGGCGTTTTTGTTAGGTTTGCCAGCCAATGAAATTGTCGTCCCCATAATCCTGATGAGTTATCTGGCGGCCGGTACGATGACTGATTTGGAGAGCATTAGCGCGATGCGCAAAGTGTTTGCTGAAAATGGTTGGACCTGGCTAACCGGCTTGAATGTGCTACTGTTTTCGCTGTTGCACTTCCCCTGCGGGACCACTCTGCTGACGATCAAAAAAGAAACCGGCAGCGCCAAATGGACCTTGCTGGGCTTTGCGCTACCGACTGCTATTGCGGTAATAATCTGCTTTCTGGTGACCCAGCTTGTCCGGTTGATCGGCTTGGTCTAGCAGAATCTAACACTGATTCGAAATTACTCGAGCCATTCGAGGGATAGCGGCAGCCCATAAGACGAATCCTAGCTTCAGGACCATTATTCCTGAGGTGATGGATTTGAAGTTACCCCGTCTCACCAGAATTCCAAAACATATTGGAGTAATACCCGACGGCAACAGGCGCTGGGCGCTGGAACACGGGTATACCAAGGAAATGGGTTATGATCATGGGATTAATCCCGGCTTCCGGATGTATGAGCTTTGCCAGGAGCTGGGGGTTGAAGAACTTACGCTCTATGGCTTTACGCAGGATAATACAAAACGCCCTGCCATTCAGACCAAGGCTTTTCAGAAAGCCTGCGTAGATGCTGTCCGGATTTTGGCGGATCGGGACGCCAGACTGCTGGTGATCGGAGACAGCGATTCTCCCATGTTCCCGGAAGAGCTAAAGCCTTATCGGACGAGGAGCCAGTTTGGTTCCGGCAGTGTGAAAGTTAATTTTTTGGTTAATTACGGATGGCTTTGGGATCTTGATTATGGCAGGCGTCGACAAGCTGAGACCGGCGGGAAGCTATTGGAGAATATCGCCTCCGCCGACATCTCTCGCGTAGATTTGATCATTCGTTGGGGCGGCAGGCGTCGGCTGTCCGGATTCCTGCCGGTGCAATCTATCTACGCCGATTTCTATGTTGTCGACGAATACTGGCCAGATTTTACACCCAACCAGTTCTATGACGCCCTGCAGTGGTATCAAAGTCAGGATGTCACTCTCGGGGGATAGTGGAACTTTGGGGACGGTTCTAAAAGTGCAATTTTACTTTTAATGGGATTTTGCACTTTTAGAACCGTCCCCAAAGTTCCGGCGATCTAGTGTATTAAACCGGACATTGCTATTCCAACCAGGGCACCAATTACAATACCATAGGTGCCGCTGTGCGATTCGGATAGCTTTTGGGCTTCCGGGATCATTTCGTCGCAAGTAATATACAGCATGGCCCCGGCAGCAAAACCGAGCGAAAGTGCCAGAATAGTGGAAGAAATCCCGCCAAACAAAGCTCCCAAAAACGCGCCGATGCCTGTCGGTATCCCAGCGGCGAGGCTGGCAGTCAAGATATTCCGACGGCGGATGCCCCCCATGCAAAGTGGAATCGACATGGCGAGGCCTTCAGGAAGATCATGCAGTACGATCAACAGGGAAATCCCGGCGCCAAAAGAGGAGTCGTGGCGATAGCCAGCACCAATCGCAAGCCCCTCGGGCAGGTTGTGCATGGCAATGCCAATGCCCAGCAACAATCCGGTGCGTATAAAACGGGCGTTTTCTGATTCACCGCCACTCGTATGACAATGCGGAACCATGTAGTCGATTAGGGTCAAAAACAGTGCCCCGACGACAACGCCCATGGCACCCCAGATAAAGGGGGCAATTTCAAAAGCTTCTGTAGCCAAATCCATGAAGACGACTGACAACATGATGCCAGCGGAAAAGGCCAGCATCCAGCTTAGAACGCGGTTACCGGGTTTGCGGAAAAAGATTGATACAAAGCCGCCCAAGCCGGTTCCTGTTACGCCTACCAAAAGTCCGATGATTGAAATCCGAAAAATGTTGTTCCAGTCTAACATAGGTAAGCGACCTCCCGACAAATAATCGATAACGAGTATTAATTCCGGAACAGACTTAATTGAAGCATGTGTTCTTTTTGTGACGGTTTATGCAGAGATGAACGCGTCCTGATTCGGACTCGAGCTGGTGTTCTTCTCCAGGTTTCGGAAGCGCAGCCAGAATAGCAGAGTGGCCGTTAAGTAGAGGATCGCGCCCGCCACAAAAACAGGTGTATAGCCGTGTGCTTCGATTACTTGTCCGCCGACGTAAGGTCCGATGACCCATCCCGTCGAAAACACCAGTGAAAGCACGCCACTCATCAGACCGTGTCCGTTTTCGCCTACAGTTTCCATGGCAAGCACACTGAACAAACCGTTGTTCATATTCATCAACATCGTGCGCATTAGGAACGCCACAACGGCCGGGCCAGGCAGCGGGACAAAAGCTAGTATTAAAAGAAAGGGAATAGACAAGCATTGACAGCCGATAATAGTTCGCACTTTGCCAAAAACCTTAGCCATGGACGGCGCCGCTAGCATGCCAATAGCCTGGGTAAGCGAAGAAATCGCCATCCAATTGCCAATGGCGGCGGTGGAAAGTTCGAGTACGTCACTCATGTAGAGGTTCATAAATGATACAAACAAACCGGCACCAAGTCCAATCAGGAGCTGACTGAGGCCAAACCAGAAGATGACGTTGAGCGCCTCTTTTGATAAGGGGGGGGTGGCTCCTCTGGCCTTGGGTGCGGCCTGCTCCGGCCACGTCATCGTCGCAGTCATTGTCGCAGGCGCAGATTCTCCGTTCTGAGCACTCTGACAGCTATCCTGACGCTTCCGGCTTTCTTTGGTTAATAATATTGGTACAATCGCGAATGCCAACAAAGTGGCAGCCACGATAAAGGTCAGGCGGTAGGATTCGGCGCTTTCCGGATTCCAACCCAGTATGATTGCAGCCAGCGAAGGGAGCGTCCCGCCCAAGTAGCTGCCAACAAAGCCGGTGGCAACACTCATTGCAGAAGAGATGCTGAAAAGATGGACTCGCTCGTTCGGGGAGCTGGATTGCGTCAGAAATGGGGCAATAGTTACTTGAGTAATGGCGGAAGCACAGCCGACCATGAAGTTGTTGAATAATAGGCTGCTGCGGCCAATGGCCAGGCCCCGTCCAAGTGAAAATGGGATCGCCAGTGCGAACCCTATGATCATTAAACGCCGCGGTCCAGTCAGATCACAAAACCGGCCTGCAGGAATCGCCAAGAAAACGATAGCCAGATTAGTAAGGCTGGTAATCATGCCGGGGAACTCAGGTCCGAAACCGAGTTCTTTCAGATAAAGATTGTATAGCACAAAGAACATGCTGTTGGCAATGCCGGCGATCATGGCTGACAATAAATAAAGCTTGGCATTCCGGGTAAATGAACGGAAAGAAGATAAGTAATCCGAGATGAAGCTCATGGTCTAACCTCCAAGTGTAAATAAAAAATATAAATGAAATGGATCGGCCCCGACAAAGATGCGCCACGCCGGATGTCGCCAAAATCGAATTCAGCGCCCAACTTAAATAAATTCATTGTCTGGGTAATAAATCCTGCCATGCAGTAGTCGGGAAACAAAATAAAGCGGTAGCGATCACACCGCTTGACAAATGGATATTTAGGTATTAAAATACTTAAATAGGAGGAGGTGTTTTGAACGGGCGGAATAATACACGTCCCGGAAATGATCTCTCTGGCGTTGCACGGGATGGCTTACATTGCTAATAACAATAATAGAACCCTAAGTATTAAGGAAATAGCTTCCGGTATCGAAGCGTCCGAGGCTCATCTTGCGAAGGTGATGCAGCGATTAGTGCGGGAAGGTTTGGCGCACTCGGAACGCGGCCCCAAAGGAGGTTTCACCTTAACCAGACAGCCGGAAAAAATCACGCTGCTTCATATTTACCAAGCCTTCGATAATAATATGGAAAAGACGGATTGCCCAATGGCAAGGAACAAGTGTCCTTTTGAGCACTGCCTATTTGGTGGGATTCTTGGAGAACTGGAAGGACGCCTGGACGACTTTTTGGGAAGCCAGACACTGGCTAGTTTCGTCAACCGAGAAGAACAAGGCAAAGAGCAATCGCCGGGAGAGGAAGAACAAGGTAAAGTGTAATCACACCAAAACATAAGGGGGAATCTGTATTGGGTATGTTCTGTTATCAATGTGAACAGACGGCCAAAGGAACCGGATGTACTGTCGCAGGGGTTTGCGGCAAAGAAGAGCAAACAGCCGTACTTCAAGATTTACTTGTGTATGCTGCGAAAGGGATATCAATGTATGCCCATCGGGCCGGCCAGCTTGGCATGCAGGATCGTGCAATAGGCAGATTTGTCATTGACACTTTATTCACAACGGTTACAAACGTAAACTTTGATCCGGAGCGCCTCAAGAAACTGCTTGATCAAGCTTATGAGGTTAAAGAAAAAGCGGCCGCATTGTATCAAGAGGCCTGCCGCGCCAAGGGTGTCACCCCGGAAAAACTGGACGGTCCGGCTCAATGGAAACCGGCTGTTGACTTGAAAGGACTTGAGGAGCAGGGACGCAGCGCTTCCATTGAGCAACGCGCTGCAAAGCTCGGCACCGATGCCGCTGGATTACAGGAACTGATTATGTACGGACTAAAAGGTATGGCGGCTTATGTAGATCATGCACATGTACTTGGCGAGGAAGATGACGCTATTTATGCTTTTGTTTTCGAAGCATTGGATTTTCTGGCAGCTGAGGGAACCGACCTCAACCAATATCTGGGCATGGCATTAAAAACCGGTGAAGTCAATATCAAAGCGATGGAGTTACTTGACAAAGGCAATACCGGACGTTTTGGCCATCCGGTTCCGACTTCAGTGCGGGTTACTCCTGTCAAAGGCAAGGCCATTCTGGTCTCCGGTCACGATTTGGAGGATCTGGCCGCTCTGCTCAAACAGACTGAAGGCAAAGGGATCAATATTTATACCCACGGCGAAATGCTGCCGGCGCACGGTTATCCGGAACTGAAAAAATATCCGCACTTGGCCGGTAACTATGGCGGTGCCTGGCAGGATCAGCGGAAAGAGTTTGACGAATTCCCGGGTGCGATTCTCATGACGACCAACTGCATCCAGAAACCAGCTGATTCATACAAACATCGTATCTTTACCACCGGCTTGGTGGCCTGGCCTGGCGTGCATCACGTACCCAATGGCCAGTTTGCTGGAGTTATTGAAGCGGCGCTGAACGAAAAGGGATTTGAGCATGACGAACCCGAAAAGACTATTATGGTTGGATTCGGCCGTAATGCGGTACTCGGAGTAGCCGATAAAGTGATCGACGCCGTCAAAGCCGGACAGATCCGCCACTTCTTCCTGATTGGAGGCTGTGACGGTGCTAAGTCCGGGCGCAATTACTATACGGAACTTGCCCAAAAAGTACCGCAAGATTGCGTGATTTTAACTCTGGCCTGCGGCAAATACCGCTTTAACAAACTGGACTTCGGAAATATTGGCGGCATTCCCAGACTCTTGGATGTCGGACAGTGCAATGATGCTTATTCGGCCGTCAGGATCGCCATGGCACTGGCGGAGGCATTTAAGACTGACGTTAACGGTCTGCCTCTGTCGCTGATTCTTTCATGGTATGAGCAGAAAGCAGTCGGAATTCTCTTATCACTGCTATCCCTGGGAATCAAGAACATCAGACTGGGACCGACGCTGCCGGCATTTCTCACGCCCACAGTTGTTAAGATTCTGCAGGAGAAATTTAATATTATGCCGATAACCACTGCCGAACAGGATTTGAAAGCAATTCTCGGATAAACAAGCGGACCAGAACCGGCCTTTGCGGCCGGTTCTTCGCGTGTAATGGGTAATCGCCAGGCGGGGGTCATGGCATGGGACCAGCGCTGCATTTGGCTGCGGGCTCACTCAGGCTTTTTAGTCAGCGCTGCCCACAGAATGCCGATGACAATAAACCCTACGGCAAATAAGGCCGAATTAAGCAACGGCTCAAATGACCCACCTTTACGCACCGTGTTATAAATCATTAGCGGAATAGCCGGCCACGCCAGATGGCCCTTGTCCCCCTGCAAAGCCAGCAAACCGCCAATTTGTACCACCATGGCAGCAGCCAGTGGTACCACGAAGTTCTTGCTGATCAGACTGACAGTCAGAGCGAACGCCAGACACGGCCAGAAAGCAGCAAGTAAGGCAGCCTGAGAAATCGCTGTGTGACGAATTACGTCTGTCAGAGAAGACCCTGCCGCTGGATCGAGGCCAAGTGCCATTGGAACCAGAATTGTGATAATCCAGGCAGCCAACATTCCAATTGCCAGTGCGACCATGCCCCAGATATTTTTGCCAGCGAAAATAGCAGAGTTTGACATTGGCAAAGGCAGCAGGCTTTTCATCGTTTTTTGCCGATATTCCAAGGTGACGAGATAGGCACCGATGATGGCAACCATCATGGGGCCCAACAGCAGTGCCTCCGCTTGCAGGGACTGATCTACAAACCAGTCCAAATTCCATAAATTGCGCCTGACTAGGTCATCTTTGCCAAAAACGAACATAACCAGTACCATTAAGGTGGAGCCAAGCAGTCCGGCGACCGAAAGCCAGAATATTTTGTCGCGGCTCATTTTAAGGGTTTCAGCTCGTAATGCTTTAAGCAATTTCATTCCCCTCCGTTATGCGTAAAAAGTAATCTTCCAGTTCTTGAGCAGGGCAGCCTGCGGTATCGTGTTCAGCCACCAGATGTCCGTCATGAACAATGCCTATGCGATCGGTGACTTGTTGAATTTCAGAGAGTATATGGCTGGACAAGAAAATCGTCACCCCACGGTCATCACGCAGACGCCGCAGCAAAGCGCGCACTTCGCGTACTCCAGCGGGATCCAGACCGTTGATGGGCTCATCCAGAATCAATAGTTGCGGATTGCCAAGCAGCGCCCAGGAAATTCCGAGACGTTGCCGCATGCCCAGTGAGTAGCGCCCAACGAGTTTGGAAGCGGCCTGGCTCATATTTGTCAGGTGTAATGCTTCCGTGATGGCGCTCTCAGGAAGATCCCGTACCATACATGCGATGGCCAGATTGTCATAACCGGATAAGTGATCATAAAAGCCGGGTGTCTCCACTAGTGAACCGACGTTGCGCAGCTGCATCCTGCCGCCACGGCTGGCAGTATCAGTGCCGAAAAGCCGGATGTGACCGGATCGCGGCTTTAGCAACCCCAGAATATTGCGGATGGCCGTACTTTTGCCGGCTCCGTTACGGCCCAGAAAACCATAAATAGACCCTTTTTCGACATTCAGTGACAGTTCATTCAATACTTGCTGGCTGCCATAAGACATACAGAGTTTTTCAATTTGCAGGACATACTCGGACATCAAAAAACCTCCCCCAGACTATTTCGCTAAATTGGTGCTGCAATTCCAATCTTAGCAGGAACAGCTTAAGGAAGGCTTATGCCATTCTAAAGATTTTCTAAAGATTGACAGCCGGCAGTTTCAGTATAAAAGCCACTTTTCCGCCGGGCAGGTTTGCGGCGCGGACATCCCCGCCGTGCGCCCGGACTATTTCAGCCGCAATAGCAAGGCCTAATCCGATCCCAATTCCTTCGTTCTGTGATTTGCCGCGGTAGAAGCGCTCAAAGACATGAGGCAGATCCTCCGGATCTATTGGCGTGCCCTCATTGGTAAAGGTCATGACAATGTTATGCGCAGTGGTTTGCAGACTCACCTGCAGGCAGGTACCCTGGTGGGCGTAACGGATGGTATTTTGAACGAGGTTGCCAATCACCTGATTCATCTTACGTACATCCATTTTGATTAAGGAGGTTTGATCCGGAATTTCGGCCTCAACACTCAGTTCGGCAGCCGCAATATCCGGCTCATAATAGGCCAGCGCTTCCCGCAGCCATTCTTCGCATTGCACTGTGGAAAGATTGAGAGGATAGTGACCGCTCTCCAGCCTGGAATATAGCAGTAAATCCTCCACCAGCTGTGCCAGTTCCCGGCTTTTGTTGCGAATCACTGATAGGTACTGTTTGGCTTTTTGAGGATCATTTGCCAGGCCTTCTTCAATGGCAGCGAGATAGCCTTCAATTGAAGTGAGTGGACCGCGCAGGTCATGGGAAACGTTCGTGATGAGCTGCCTTTTCAAGCGTTCGAGCTCAGCCTCCTGTGCCCGAGATTCCTCCAGGCGATCAGCCATATCATTGAATGCTGTCGCAACTATGCCGATTTCATCCCTAATGGCGGTACTATTAATTCTGGTGCGGTAATCGCCAGCGGCCATAGCTTTAATAGCTTCAGTCAGATCGGCCAGACGTGCTTTCAGCGAACGCGCCATATAGAAACTCGCAAAAGCGCCGGTGGTGATGGTAGCCAATGCCGCAATTAAAAGAAGACTATACTGATTTACCTTCAAATGATTAGCGCTACTCAGGATTGCTATAATCAGAAAAACAAAGATCGTGAGAAAGCCTGCCAAAATGACTGTCGCCACTGAAACGAAAAAGTAGCGCCTGCTGAGGTTGACTGGCTTGGCCAGCTTGGCATGCTTTTTGCTGTGAGTTTGTTTGGCATGGTGAGAGCGCTTCACTGCTTCGGTTGATTTGGCGGGGTAACACTGCATCTGTCAGGCACCTCCTCGGGCTGAGGCATAAACTTGTAACCGATCCCGCGGATGGTGACAATTAGTGAAAGTCCTTCGGAGCTATCGCCAAGTTTTTGGCGTAAATGGCTCAGATGTACCATTAGCGTGGCATCGTCGCCGAAGTATTCCTCTCCCCAGGCACCTGTGACTAACTGTCTTTTGGTAAGGACCTTTCCGGGCCGTTCAGCAAAGTACTTGAGAAGCTGGAATTCTTTAGCCGTCAGGTCGATAGCTTTGCCAAAGCGCGTGACCTGGTATGCTTCAGTGTCGATCTGCAGCCCTGCAAAGCTGAGAATTGCATGCGAAACCATGGTATGGCCGGCGTGTTCCGGGCTGATATCGCCTGTGGCAGCGGCAGTGGTAGCAGCAGAAGTCCGGCGCAGGAGGGCTTTGACGCGGGCGACCAGCGTTCTGGGACTGAATGGCTTAACAATATAGTCATCCGCACCAAAGCCGAATCCCAGGAGCTGATCAACCTCATCATCACGTCCGGTCAGGAATACAACGGGAACATGAGAATTAGCCCTGATGCGACGGCAGACCTCCATGCCGTCCATACCAGGCATCATGACATCCAGGATCACTAAATCAGGATGGTATGTTATGAAATGCTGCAATGCCTGTTGTCCATCGCAGGCAGCGATGACCTCGTAGCTTTCAAAATGTAGGTAAACTTGAAGTAACTCCCGGATATCAGGATCATCGTCGGCTATCAAAATACGCGCAGGAATCATTGGGAAAACTCCTTTGTTTTTGGAATGCTTTCTCCTATTTCGGCTTCCCTCGATGATCCCCTGCCTTTGGTGCGAAGATGCTCCCCAGTTGCAGATCCCCGCTCGGATGCCAAATTTCCTTCGGGTTCCTTATTAATTTTGCAGGAGTCCCGCTCAGACCTGCCGAAGGGAAAGGAGGAGAATGATAGTAAAACAGTGATGGGTATAGGGCGTACAACATCAACATAAGGCGCAGAAACTGCTGCTGACGGAGGGGTTTTCTTGAAGATACTGATGCGACTGCTGAAGTTCACCAGACAGGACTGGCCGAACTTTATCATTGCAACTGTTTCGGTATTGGTCATTACCGGGTTCAATTTATGGATCCCCATGATTATCAAGCAAATATTGGCACTGATTGGTGACGGCCAGAGTCCTGATGCACTGCTGGGGATCACCCGTAGCGGATTAATGCTGCTCGGCGCCTATTTGGGCAGAACAGTCTGCCAGTTTCTGCAACGGTATTACAGCCATGTGGGTGGTTGGAGCTTGGTAGCACGTATGCGGCAAAAGACCTATGATCATATCCAGAAACTATCCCTGAGATTTTTTCAGGATAAACCGACCGGCCAGTTGATGTCACGTATGATCAGTGATACCGCTAACATGGAGACCTTAACGGCCCACGCCCTTCCGGATATGTTAAGTAATACATTGCTGCTAATTGGTGTGACCGTGCTGGTCTTTTCCTTGAATGCCACTCTGGCATGCTATGCTTTGATTCCGATTCCACTCTTGATCTTTGCACTCTTTCGATTTAACACCAAAATTCGGCCGGCGCTGCGCAAAGTGCAAGCAACGCTGGGGGATCTGAGCGCGCTGGTGCAGGATAATCTGTCCGGGATTAAAGAAATTCAGCTTTTTACGCAAGAACCGCATGAAAGTGAACGCGTCGGCGGTTCGGTTTGGAAATATACTAACGGTATGTTGGCCTCGCTCAAAAAGACCGCTTTCTATCACCCGCTGTTCGAGTTTTTGACCTCGATCGGCACATTGCTAGTGGTCTGGTTGGGAGCACGGCAGATTATGATCCACGGTACGATGGAAGCCGAGACATTGGTAGCTTTTATTCTCTATTTAGGCATGTTTTATACCCCGGTGACTACGTTGGGGCGGATTGTGGAAGAAATCCAGACCACGCTGGCTGGCGCGGAACGCGTATTTGAAATTCTTGACACGGATCCCGACGTGGCTGATTCGCCAGGGGCCTCGGCCATGCCGAAAGTCAAAGGCGCTATTCAGTTTGACAATGTTTCGTTTGCTTATCGGAAGGATGTTCCGGTGCTGGAGCACATCAATTTCGCAGTCGCGCCCGGTTCTTCGCTGGCACTGGTTGGTCCTACCGGAGTTGGCAAAACAACGATCGCCAGCCTGATCCCGCGCTTTTATGACCCAACCGCAGGACGGGTACTCATCGACGGGGTTGATATTAAGACGATCACGATGGAATCACTCAGAAGTCAGATTAGTCTGGTGCTTCAGGATGTGTTCCTGTTTAACGGCACAGTGGCGGATAATATCCTCTACGGCGCACCCCAGGCCGATGAAGCGGCCATGAAGCGGGCGGCGGAGCAGGCCCACGCCTATGAATTTATCAGTCAGTTGCCGGAAGGTTTTGATACCAGGATTGGCGAACGTGGTGTAAAGCTCTCTGGAGGGCAAAAGCAGCGTCTGGCCATTGCCAGGGCGATCTTGCGTGATACGCCGATTTTAATCCTGGATGAAGCGACTTCAGCCGTTGACTCCGAGACCGAAACAGAGATTCAGGCCGCCTTACGTGAATTGATGCGTGGCCGGACCACCATTATCATTGCGCATCGTCTGTCCACCGTCCGTGAAGCGGACCAGATTTTGGTTCTTTCCGACGGGCGCATTGCCGAAATCGGAAAGCATCAGGAACTGCTGCGCAAAGGCGGATTGTACAGTAAGCTTTACCACATTCAATTTAAGAATGCACCTGAGCCGCCGGAAATCCTGGAGCATGTTGAATTAGCCGGTGGCCGCGGATGATGACTGGCGTCGGGAGGAGAGGTTAGCGTGGCGGATCTAAAACGCGATTTTATGGCCAATCCGATCATCGCAGCTGTCAGGGATGTCAATGGGTTGAATACGGCATTGAAATCCGCAGTGGAGTTTGTTTTCCTGCTGGATGCCTCGCTGATGAATATCAATCGGAGGGTGCGACAGATCAAGGAATCCGGCAAAAAGGCGTTTGTCCATCTAGATATGGTGGCGGGCCTTGGTAAGGATGCCGGTGCGTTGGAATTCCTGTGGGAGGATTGCCGCCCGGAGGGGGTCATCCTGACCAAACCGAATCTGATCCAGACTGCCAGACATCTCGGATTTGTAGCGGTGCAGCGGCTGTTTGTACTGGATTCTTTGTCAGTACAGACCGGTCTTAAGATCGCCAATGAGAGCCGTCCGGATTTTATCGAAGTCATGCCTGGGGCAGTAGTCGCGAAGATTATCGCCCAGATTCGTCAGAAAAGCGCTGTGCCAGTGATTGCCGGCGGTCTGATCGAGACGCGGGGCGAAGTGGCTGAATTGCTGAAGGCCGGGGCTTTGGCGGTATCAACGAGCAAGACGGACCTATGGAAAGCGAAAGAGGTTTTTGGATGATGTCTAGTGCGAACAGCGACGCCTCCTTAGACAGATTGCGGAGTATTAAGACCTTCCTGCTCGACTTGGACGGTACATTTTATCTGGGAGATCGTATTCTGCCAGGTTCGCTGCGTTTCATTGAGACTTTGCGGCAGACTGGCCGGGAGTTCTATTTCGTGACCAACAACTCCTCCAGAAATGCGCACTATTATGCTGAGAAAATCTCACGCATGGAGGTCATTATTAGTCCGCAACAGGTTTTCACATCCGGTGAGGCCACCGCCTATTACCTACAGAGCATGGGTTTTGGCAGTGGTGCCAAAAGCGCTAAACTGTTTGTAGCTGGAACCGAGTATCTGAAGGATGACTTCCGGAAAGCCGGCTTTGATCCGGATTGGACGGCGGAAGGAGCGGCTGCGGGTCGCGTCACTGCGGGCTGTGGCGCTGCTGGTCAGCCGGATGCTGTTGTTTTAGGCTTTGATACGGATTTTGACTATGCCAGGCTGACACAAGTCTGTAACCTGGTTCGCCAGGGCGTTCCTTTTATCGTGACCCATCCCGACTTTAACTGTCCGACTCCGGAAGGTCCTATTCCGGATTGCGGAGCGCTCACCGCGGCAGTCGTTGCTGCTACTGGAGTTGAACCGGTGGTGGTGGGGAAGCCGGCAGTGCATATGATTGACGCCTTTTGCGCGAAATACGGAACCGCGCGGAATACACTGGCCATGGTCGGCGACAGGCTGTATACTGACATCGCCATGGGTATTAACGCTGGGATTTTGGCGGTATTAGTACTCAGCGGAGAAACTACCGCTGATGATCTAATAACGGCAACGCATCGCCCGGATTTGGTCTTAAAGGATCTTGGCGAAGCAGCCGGGCTCCTGGTGCCATAGTAGCGCGCGGCATTTGGGGCGGCGGCACCATGGCAACTGCCTAATCGTTGACATCAGTGCCTGTTTTGGTATAATTAGAGTAACAGAATAACATTGTCCGGAGAAATGAGAGGACCAATCACCGCCAACCTTGGCGGTAATTGGTCTTTTTCTATTTGGGGGATGATTAGATGGCACACAAAGAAACCGATGTCTTGATAATCGGCGGTGGAGTTACCGGGACGGCTTTGGCCAGAGAATTAAGTAGGTATGAAGTGTCGGTCATGCTGATGGAAAAAGAAGTGGATCTGGCATTTGGTACCTCCAAGGCTAACAGTGGCATTGTCCACTCCGGGATTCATGACCGGCCAGGAACCCTGAAAGCCCGGCTGTGCGTCGAAGGCAACCGAATGTATCCTCAGATGGCGCAAGAGCTGGACTTTCTGTACCAGAACAACGGGGCGGTAGTCGTGGCCCGTCAGGAGGACGAAATCCCGGCACTTAAGCGCTTAATGGAGCAGGGACAGCAAAACGGCGTTACCGGAGTGCGCTTGATCGGGCGCGGCGAATTACTGGCGCTAGAGCCGCATCTGGCCCCGGATCTGGCGGCGGCCTTGGTAATGCCCAGCGGTGGTATTGTGATCCCCTTCGATCTGGTCTACGCACTGGCGGAGAATGCTGCGGCTAATGGCGTTGAAATTGTGCTGGGCACTCAGGTGACTGATATACAGGAAGAAGACGGCGCTTTTACAGTGCAGGCCACGCATATCGCAGGACGGACGCCTCGGGCGGCCCAGGCGGCCCAGGCGGCCCAGACGATCCAGGCGGCCCAGACCGCCCAGACGACGGTGCTGCCGGTGGAGACGGTGCGCGCCAGATACATTGTTAATGCGGCCGGCTTGCATGCCGGCACAGTGGCGGGTATGATCGGCGACGACTCCATCAGTATTCATCCCCGCAAAGGAGAAGAGTATCTACTGGACAGAAGATTGGCAGGCTTTGTCAAACATACCGTCTTTCCGCTTCCGACGCCCGTTTCCAAAGGCATCTTGATTATTCCGACAGTTGAGGGCAATATCATGCTTGGTCCGACAGCCTGTGCAACGGATTCCTTTGATGATTATGGTACAACTGCCGCCGGATGGCGCGAAGTCTTTGACTATGTGCGCCAACTGGCACCAGAGTTGAAGGCTTCGGACCTAATCACTGCTTTTGCCGGCCTGAGGGCGGCCAGCAACCACGAGGATTTTATTATCGGTCCATCCGCTGTGTCACAACGCTTTATCCACGCTGCCGGAATGGAATCGCCGGGGTTAACGGCTGCGCCGGCGGCCGCCCGCCTAGTCTGTGAGCATTTGCAGGAGGCTGGGCTGGATCTGAAGCCGAAGAAGGTTTTCGACCCAATCCGCAGGGTGATCCGCATCCGAGATCTGAGCGCATCCGAGCAGGCGCAATTGATGCAGCAGGATGCAGCTTATTCAAAAATAGTATGCCGCTGTGAATATGTCAGCGAGGGCGAAATCCGCGACGCGATCCGCCGTGGGGCTACGACGCTGGATGGCGTTAAGCTGCGCACGCGGTCTGGCATGGGAAGGTGTCAGGGCGGTTTTTGCACGCCAAAAATCATCGGGATTTTGAGCCGCGAATTGGGACTACCCCCGGAAAAAATCACGAAGCGCGGTCCGGGAAGTCCGTTACTGGCAGGGAGGTTACGCTAATGCATGAGGTAAATGTCGATTTGCTGATTGTCGGAGCAGGACCGGCCGGCTTGGCGGCAGCTATTGCGGCGGCGGAAGCGGGTGCCGGTGAAATAGTACTAGTAGATCGTCTGGCCGAACTTGGCGGGATTTTGCAGCAATGCATCCATAACGGTTTTGGGCTGCGCTTTTTCAAAGAAGAGTTGACCGGCCCGGAGTACGCTCAGCGCTTTATGGATAAACTGACCGATTTTCCTCAGATCAGAATAAAGGCGGAGACAATGGTGATCGAAATTGCGCCTGATCAGCGCGTCACTCGCGTAACCACTGTCAACGCGCGTGACGGTCTGGTAATCTACAACGCTGCCGCCATCATTCTCGCCATGGGTTGCCGTGAAAGGCCACGCGGCGCCATTAATACGCCTGGAACGCGTCCGGCTGGTATCTATACCGCCGGAAGTGCGCAGCGTCTCATGAATGTCGAAGGCTTTTTACCGGGTCGGCGCGCCGTCATTCTCGGTTCCGGTGATATCGGACTGATCATGGCCCGCCGTCTGACACTGGAAGGGATTAAAGTGGAGGCGGTTGTTGAGCTGATGCCCTATTCGAGCGGTCTGACGCGCAACATTGTGCAGTGCCTGGACGACTTTGGCATCCCCTTATATTTGGGACACACAGTGACCGAAATTGTCGGCCGGGATCGGGTGGAGGGTGTTGTGGTGGCACCGGTGGATAGCACCCGCGTTCCGGACCAGAAACGTGCCTTCCGGATTGACTGTGACACCCTGGTGCTGTCGGTTGGCCTTATTCCTGAAAATGAGCTTTCGTTGCAGGCTAGTGTCCTGCTCGATCAGGCCACTGGGGGGCCAGTCGTGGATTCGGATTACCAGACCAGTGTTCCCGGTATTTTTGCCTGCGGGAACGTAGTGCACGTACATGATCTGGTGGATGATGTCAGTGAGGAAAGCATTGTCGCCGGTCGGTCGGCGGCCGCCTTTGTGAACAGCCGGCGTGACGAGCGCGACCTGTGCGACCGGCGCGACCGACGCGACCAACGCGACCAACGCGACCTGTGCAACCGACGGGACGCCTCCAGCGCACTTAGCTTTGGTGAGCATCGACCGGACGCGTTCATTGAAACCAAGGCAGGGCGTAATATTCGTTCAATCGTGCCGCAAAAGCTGCGGCGGGATCGTCCGACGGTGCTGTACATCCGTGTAGCCAACCCAGAGCAGGATGTAGTGATCAGTGCTGGTGGACTGCGGCGTAAACTACGTCAGGTTACGCCAGGTGAGACGGTGCGCCTGACGGTGGCGCCGGAGCATTTTTCCGAAGAATTGCAACTGACAGTGACAGTGGAGAAAAGCGAGGCGTAAAAAATGAAGCATGAAATCACCTGTACGGCATGTCCGATGGGGTGTCGCATCACAGTTGACTTGGAGGAAGCGGGAGGGGTCAGGGGTGGCGCCAGGGCCGGGGGTGAGTCCGGGGTTAGCGCCGCTGATGTCAGCAACGCTCGAATCACTGGCAATAGTTGCCGCCGCGGCGCTGAATATGCCTGGGAGGAAATCACTGCTCCCAAGCGGGTTGTGACCAGCGTTGTAGCTGTTAAGGGGCAAGATAGGATGCTCCCGGTTCGTACAGCGCAGCCGATACCAAAAGAGTGCATTTTTGCGGTGATGGATGCCATCCAGCTGATTGAGGTCAGTTTGCCAGTCCAAACCGGGCAGATTTTGGTGAGCAATATCGCGGGTACTGGCGTGAATTTGACCGCATCGAAGAATATGATGGACATCCAGGGCGGATTTATGCGTGCCAGGTAGCTGGCCCGTTTCTTACTTATCCCGCAACGTAGCTGCAATGCGTTGGCCTGTCTCCGTGACGGCCAATCCACCCTTGGATGTTTCGCGCAAAGTACTGGGGATGCTATTGCCAATCGCCGCCATCGTGTCAATCACTTCATCCAATGGGATCACCGTTTTGATACCGGCGAGTGCCATTTCAGCACAGGCGACTGCGTTAGCGGCAGCCACAACATTGCGCTTCACACAGGGTAACTCTACTAGACCGCCCACGGGATCACAAGTCAGCCCTAATAAATTTTTCAGACCAAAAGCGGCCGCGCTTTCAATCGTCGACAGATCATCTACAAAAAGTGCGACAATAGCGGCGGCTGTCATGGCACTGGCAGACCCATTTTCGGCTTGGCAGCCATGAGTGGAACCTGAGAGTGAAGCGCGGATGGAAATAATGTCCCCGATTCCGCCAGCCACAAATAAGGAACGCAATAAACGCTCATGAGTAATATGATGTCGCTCGGCGACTGTCAGCAGCGCCCCTGGGATGACGCCGCAGCTGCCAGCGGTGGGCGCTGCCACAATACGTCCCATGCAGGCATTGTGTTCCGCTACGGCCATCGCGTTACAGATGACCTGGCTGAAGGCTGTTCCGAGGAGCGAGCCGCCCGCGGCGCTAAATTGCTGCAGAAGACTGGCTCCGCCTGCTACCATGCCGCTCTCTGTATTATTCGGCTGACTCAGTGCACCGACGATCGATTCTTCGAGGGCGTTCAAGACGCGCTCCATTTTGTCGATGACCTCCGCACGTGGCATCGACTTGTTTACCGATTCAGAAAGGATGAAAAAATCCGGCAAGGTCGTGACATTGAGTTTGGACATGAGCCGCGGAATGTCCGTAAATCCATTGATGCGAATGCGGCGGGCTTTCATGTTCATATCCCGTCCCCCAGTTTATTGATAGTGATGACATTAAACACATTCGGATTAGCACGCAGCACGTCCGCACATTCCGGCGGGCAAGGAGCGTCCAGCTTGAGAAAGGCCATGGCTGTTGCCTCAACGGCGTCGCGTGCGAGTGACATATAGGCAATATTGATGTGGCGCACGCCAAGTGTATCACCGATGAAGCCAATCATGCCGGGGACATCCTGGTAAGTAATCATCAAGACATCATGATAACCGGAATAATCGACACGGTGTCCGTTAATTTCGATAATGCGTACATTACCGCCACCGATGGAATTTCCGGTGATTGAAAATGTTCCGCTGCCGTCACCGCTCTCGCGATTGTTGCCATTTCTGATGTCATAAAAAAGGAATCTGGCGGTATTGGGGTGCTGTGCTAAGTTTTGCTTCCAGACGAAATTATAGAGCATACCTTGAGCCTCCGCGATCGCCAGAGACTCCCTCAATTGCGGGCTGTCTACCGGCAAGCCCAGCAATCCTCCGACAACGGCCAAATCTGTGCCATGGCCATGGGCAGTTTCCGCAAACGAGTTGTACAATGTGATCTGAACCTTCTTAATCGGCCTGCCGTAAATCAGTCTGGCCATATAGCCAAGACGGGCGGCACCTGCAGTGTGAGAACTGGATGGGCCGATCATCACCGGTCCCATGACGTCGAAAATACCCATGGTGGCACCTCCTGTTTTCATTGATATTTTCGTGATTAGCGGGTGTTTTCCCTGTGTTACTCTCCTTAGCATTTATTGACACAAGGGGACGGTTCTTCTGTGTCATTTTACCTTGGCCGCTGCCAGTGATGACACAGAAGAACCGTCCCCTCGTTACTCCCCTTGGCATTTATTGTCGCAGGAAGGGAATTTACAAAAAGGCACGAAGATCTGATCAAAAAGGTCAACAAAATATGATTACATGTCAAAATGATAGCATGCCGCTGAACATAATGCGTCAGGCCAACAATGAGACAAGGAGAGATTAAGATGGCAATCAAAATTGTCACCGATAGCACCGCAGACTTATCGCCGGAACTCATCCAACGTTTTAATATTATCGTAGTGCCGCTGTCAGTCGTTTTTGGGAGTCGGGTTTTCGCAGATACTACGGATTTTCGCGGCACCATTTTCTATGACAAAGTCAAGGAAATGAAAGTCCACCCGAAGTCAACCCAAGCCACCCCGGGCGATTTCACCAAAGTATTTAAGCCGATTCTGGATGCCGGGGATGAAGTGATTTACGTCGCCCTTTCATCGGGATTGTCAGGAACGATCAACTCCGCCGCCAATGCCGTCGAGGAATTGGGAGCTGTTGATCGGGTGCATATTGTCGATTCGCGGAATCTTTCCATGGGTATTGGGCTGCTGACATGCCGGGCCGCCGAAATGGTTGGGAAAGGACAGACTGCTGATGCAATTGTCAAAGAGCTCGAGCGGTTGGTGCCGCGCATCAGAGTGGCGTTTATCGTACACAATTTGGATTATCTGTACAAGGGCGGCCGGCTCAATGTGGCGCAGGCTGTGATGGGCAATTTGCTTAATGTTCATCCTATGATTGGCGTTGCTGATGGCAAAATGTCTGTTATTGAAAAAGTACGCGGTAAATGGGAGAAGGCACTCTTGGAGCTGGTCGCGGTACAGCTTGGCAAACCGGAAAAAGTAGACCCGCATATGATTTCGATCACCCATAGCGCTGGGGTTCCGGAATCCAAGTTTCTGTATGACAAAGTAGCCAAAATTGTTCCGGAGGCCAACATCGTCACCACGGAAGCCGGAGCGGTCATTTCCTGCCATTGCGGTCCTGGTACGATTGGCATTCTGTACATCGAAAAAGAGTAAAGCCCGGAGGGTAGACGATTGGCCGTGGCGCGATGTGCCTTGGATGCGCCTCGCCTAGCTGAAAACACAAGAACCGCCCTATAGGACGGTTCTTTTTTACGCTGCGGACGAGCGCTTAACCGCTGATATTAACTTTGTCGAACAGGAAGTAGGGTAGCACTGCATTCGGGGTTTTGACCAGTTCTTTGCTGCAACCCAGGAATTGGCTCTTGAAGCCCTCAAAGGCGTTGATCGAAAACATGCAGTCCTTAACGCGGCCCACGCGGCGGCCGTTCTCAATCTTGTAACCCAGAGCAATATTGCCATTAATGGCACCGGTATAAGGGTTACCAGCCCAGGCACCCATTAGCTGATCAACCAGAATGCCTTGCTTGATGCCCTTGATCATGTCATCGATACTGGTCTGTCCGGCCGGTGCCGTCAAGGTTGTCGTTCCGGGAATAGGCGAGTTGCCCCCTTCACGGCTGCCATTGCCGGTAGGCGCCATCTTGAGTTGGGCAGCAGTCTGCAAATTCAGCAGGTAATTGCGGATCACGCCGTTTTCAACCAAAGCCGTGCGCTGCATGGGCACGCCTTCGCTGTCGAAATAGCCGCTGGAGATGCTGCGTGCGATGGTGCCATCATCATAAAGGCTGAAGGTCTCATCAAACATCTTCTCGCCAAGACGATCTTTCCAAGGTGAAATGCCTTTGACGACCGCGCGGCCGTCCAAACAAGCGATAATTGGACGGAGCAGGTTCCCCATCGCCTCGGGGCTCATGATGACCGGGTATTCACCGGCTGCTAGAGCAACATTGCGGCGGGCGATGCGGAAGTCCGTCAAGACACGTTCGATGAGGGCAGCGAGGCCAAAGTCGCGATGGGTGCCCAGCCTAAAATCGTAAATTGACAGCATATTGGATCCTTCTGTGAGGTTAACCGCGGCGACTACTGCGAAAAGGGTCTTCTTGAAGCTAGCATCAAATCCAGAGGTGTTAGCCAGATGGTATTCCGAATAGACGCGGCTGACCTGTGTAAAAGCCAGAATGTGCGGGTCCTCTTTCTGCAGCTCCGCCGCAAGGCTGGTGGCAATGTGCACCAGTTCCTCAATTGACAAAGACTCCAACGTGGGGTCGTAGATTTCCGGCTGCGGCAGTTTGGCAGGCTCCGGAAATGTAAAAGCGGCCTCAGTACCGAACTCGGAAGTGTCCATCGCATTTTTTAGCAAGTTGTCACCGTCATTCGGTCTGGAGCTGGAAGCCAAGCCGATTTTTCCGTTACGGATGACGCGCAGGATCGTGTCGTGTGTATCGGTGGATTTAAGATTTTTCAGTTGGTTATCGTTGACTTCAACAGTATTTTCAACGGCGGAACTACTGAACACTTCAGCAGTGCAGCCGCGTTGAGCCGCTTTTTCGATCAAACGCTCCATTATTTCACACCTCCGATGGTCACATTCTTAATGCGGATATGTGGTGAGCCTTCACAGGTCGGCAGTGGCACTTGGGCACCTTTGCCGCATCCTCCGGCGCTATCTTGCAAATACTTGTCGTTGCCGATCATTTCGATGTTCTTCAGCGTAGTCATCAGATTACCCGTCAAAGTGACATCCCTGACCAGTTCGGCGATATTGCCGTCGCGAATCATGTAGGCTTCGGCGGCGGTAAAAGTAAACATTTCTCCGTTAGTCTCCCCGCCGTAAGCGCCAACTGCATAAATCCCCAGGGGAATACCCTTAATCATATCCTCGAAAGCGGTCTGGCCTTGTTCAATGTAGGTGACCCGCATTCGGCAGATGGGCGGGAAATTATAATTCAGCGCCCGGGCACTGCCAGTCGGCTTTTCGCCCATTTTACCGGCGCTTTCACGCGAATGCAGCCGGCCGACCAGGATCCCGTTCTCGATCAGTGGCGTACGCTGCATGGCCACCCCTTCGTCGTCGTACTTGGCGACTCCGCGGTGCCCGGGCTCAATTCCAGAGTCATAGACATTCAGAATCTCCGGACCAAAGCGCGTCCCCAGAGTCATCAATTTCTTCATGTTTTCGTTATCAGCTACCTCATCGGCTTCGCTCAGGTGGCCAAAAGCCTCATGAATGAAAACACCAGCCAAATCAGGATCCAGAATTACGGTATACTGTCCGCCCTTAACCGGCTCAGCGGCCAGAAGATCCACCGCAATCCGGCAGGATTTCTTAATGGCATCCTCTAGTCTTGGCACTACCTGAAAGCCATTGGAACCGCCGGCGCTGGTCGTCCGCTGGGTAGTTAGAGTGCCATTGCTGGCGATTGCGGTGATGTTGCATCCCAGGTCGCTCTTTTCCTGAACGATGTATGTACCCGCGCTGTTGGCAAAAGTAATTTGGCGATATTCATCGAAGTAGTAGATGGAAGTGCTCTTGATGGCCTCATGATAATCCAGCATCAATTTGTTGTATTTGCCAAGCAGGGCAACTTTATCAGCTAGACTGACATCACGGGGATCTTGAATTACTTCCAGGGCAACGTTGTCATGCACGATTGGTGCAGGTGCCAGTTGGCTGCGCCCGTTTTTCAGCGTACCGGTAATGTGTGCCTGGCGGCAGGCCAGCCTTACTTTTTCGGGTAAATCGCTCATATCATTAAATGAAGTAAAACCCCAGGCGCCTTTATAGAGTGCCCGCACATTGCCGCCCAGTTCCGCCGAACGGTCGCAGGATTCCAGTACGGGTCCGCGAAAACTAATCATCGTGCGGTCGCTTTCTTCCAGGCGGATTTCGCAATAGTCGACATCTGATTCGGCTAATGCGCGCAAAATAGTTTCTTTCAACACTTTACCCTCCCAGTCATAATCGGTCTTAGTTGTCTGCCGGTTGGCTGCCAGGCTGCTGGAATGGGCAATGGCTCATCAGACTTACCGCTTCCGGGCTTGGGCTTGCAGCTACCGGATTGATATAGATAATAGATTATCGTTTTGAAGAAAATAATCCTTCAAAATCCGAATAAATCGCCTTGCGAAATATAGTATCCCAAAATGCATCAAAAATGTTTTGCTGTGCCAGAAGGATTTTACGGATTTCAAATAGAAATGGGTTCTTGTATTGTGTATACACAAATACATCTTTTGAAGGAGGACAATGCGGTGATTTGCGCGGCAGTCGACCCGATGCGGGAAGAACGTTTTGCTCTGGTGCTTCATACGGGAAGCTCTGCGTGGGAAAATGGCTGTGATGTTGAGATTTCTTCTTGGGGTGATTGCTCTTATGTTGTGCATCCGGGACTTTCCGGGGGGCGTTTGATGTCTCAGAAGTATGCTTTCAACTTAAGCGCAGAACGCTTGGAAAAACTGATTTCCGTAATACGTAAAGTCGGCTTTTTTAGATTGAAAGAGCTTTACAACGAGCGTAACTCGCGCAACTGTATGCAAAGATACGTTAAAGTTGTCCTCGATGGTGAATCACATGTGGTGAACACACGCACCTGCAGTCCAATCAGCGAAATAGAGGATATTATCAACGCCGTTAATGAATTGCTTCCGCAATCGTATCCGAAAATTCAGTAGCAATCCGCATTGTGTCATTTGCATAGCCATCCCGTAAAAAGTTTGCGGGATGGTTTTTTTATTGGAGGGCGGCAGCGTGCAGCGATATGGGGCGGCGGCGGGATGCGGCGGTGGGATGCGGCGGTAGAGTGCGGCCGGTGCTATCCTTATTTTGGCAAGACGAAAAAGCGGCATCCATGTGGTGGGACAGTCATTTCCAGGATGGAGCCTCTTATTTCAACCTTTTCGCCGGTCCAGAACTCCATAGATTGTTGGGGGAAGGTGCGTTCTGAAAAGAGCCGCTCCAAATCAACCGCCATGGATTTCGGGATGGCGGAGTTATTGAATAAGGCAAGATAGTCATGGCAAAGCCCGCTGCGCCGGAAGACAGAGGGAAACGCATTTAACAACAGGTCCGGGGCAGACGGGGAGGTAAACGCCAGCGCAGGCACGGTGCCAGCGGAATGGTTGTCCACGGCATCGAATGGCTGATCTTTGCCAAACGCCGCTAGTTGACGGAAAACTTTGCGGTACTCAGGATCAAGACCCACCAAACGCTCCGAAAAAGTCGTGATTCCCCCCAGCACAGCGGAAGCCGTAGCGAAAGAGCGGATCTCATCTTCATTAAGCCTGGGTCTGGTAACCTCATCTACGCGCAGGACTATACTGTCGGGCGCATTGAGCCACAAGCGTCGATTCATATATGAGCGCGTGATAGTATTGCGGGTGGCATTTTCCATGGAACGTAGGTTAAAGTCGTTGCCGAACTTGCGGACCATACGGTCTGACCAGAATGGCGCGCAACCGGGCGTAATGCCCATACCGTCGGCAATACCGATTGCGGGGCTGATTGGGCAGCCGGAGGCTAGCAGGAAAACCTGTTCGCCGCAGCCGTGGCGGACTGCTTCCAAACCAAGCCGGAGCGCACCCGCGTCCGAGTATATCGGATTATGGCGGGCAGCGGGTAAAGCTGCGGCATACAGATAGTCGGCTTCAATGAAATCAAAACCCCAGTCTTGCGTAAGCGTCTTAAAGAGTTGGACGAGGTAGTCCAAAACTTCTGGATGCGTAAGATCAAGGGCGAACAGCCTTTTGGAGATCCATTGCGGATTAATGCAGGCAGTGACGGGCCGTCCGTGATTGTTGCGCAACAGCCAATCGGGATGCTCTCGGCTGACCGGCGCATTCGGAGCGACCAAAAATGGTGCCAGCCAGATGCCGGGACGCAATCCCGCCTCTTTGATATTGGCAGCCAGGTATGGCAGTCCGCTTGGGAATTGGGCATTACTCTCCAGCCAGTTGCCAATCAGCGGCTGATAACCATCCCCAATTTGAAAAACGTCGACGAGATTGTGGGGGAATGCAGATGGGGATGCGGCTGTGGATGCGGCTGTGGATGATGCGGATGCCTCAGTCAGATTCGCCAGCAGATCCGCTTCAGTGACGGCGGGTTGATCACAGCCTTTCGATGACCAGACACTCAGGTGATATTGTGGAACGCGCGCTTTCATGTGCTGCGCTGTCATATCCATATAAGCTTCCAGCAGCTTGGTTTCATTTTGTCCGAAAGCGACGAGCAGGGTCGGAAGCCGCAGATCCTCACCCGGACGTAGCGGGATGCCATCCAGATTAATGCGGCAGGCGATGCGCGAGCGTCCTCCCCGCACAAAAGTGACCTTAATATCGGTAAAGAAATAAGCCGCATCTAAAAAACCGCACAAAATTGCGCCGCGGCCTTTTTCCGGACGTATGACCGTGAACATTTCGGAGCTAAACTGTCCTTTTTTTCCGGGAGCGGGTCTAGTGGGATTTGTAGTTAAGAGGCGCATAACGCGGGAAGGCGGATCGTAGTCGATACTATTATTGGTGAATGAACCGGTCCCAGACCAGGATTGCCAACCATGCTTCAACATATGTCGTACCGTCATACCACCTGCGCCATCGGAGACATATTCGGCGATCAGAGGGTAGAGGCTGCTTAAAGTGAGAGGGGCGGTGTTTCGGCTGAGCGAAAGAGAGGTGTTCAGGAGATAGCCGTCGTTCCACGCATCTAAGTTATCAAGGGGCTTTAGGCCAGTATGTACCACAAAACCGGCTCTGAGGCCAATGTCACCGGGGCCGAGCGGCCACATTCCTACTTCATCATGATCTTTGGCAAACAGAATCCGACCGCCAGTCTGCTGCAGAGCGAGTGGCGGAATAGTACGGCTATGTAGTTCAATTCCGGATATGTCGTGATAAGGCTCCATTTAACCCACCTCGACAGATGACAATCCATCTCTACTATTCGCGTTTCTGCAAGATATTCCTTTCTATTTCTTAAGAATGAGCATAATAAGGAGGTTAACGCAATATCAGCGGGGAATTCTCCCCAATCGGCACTTTTTGCTGTTTCATCCAGAGAAAAACAGTTTATGGAGAATTAGATTTCTGGGGGGATCAATTTGCGGCTAGGTGCACATCTGACAATTACCAAAGGGCCTGCGTATCTGGAAAAACTGAGCAAGAGTATTGGCGCTGATTGCTTTGCCTTTTTTTCCAGAAACCCGCAAGGGGGATCGGCGCGCACTATCTCTGAAAGAGAAGCCGCCGAGTGGCGTAAGCTTAAGAGTGATAAGGGAATCTATCCACTAGTCGGGCATATGCCTTACACTGTAAACTTGGGAGCCCAGAAAGATGCGACTTATGAGTTTGCCGTCAGAGTGCTGGCAGAGGATCTCCGGCGTTGCGAGGCGTTTGGGACAGATTATCTGGTAGTCCATCCCGGCAGCCATGCCGGTAGCGGGCCGGATGCGGCGATCGATCGCATTGTGTGCGCCATTGGCGCGGCCTTTGAAGGATACACCGGGCAGACCACCCTGCTGCTGGAGACCATGGCGGGACAAGGCTCGGAAGTCGGAAGTCTGGCGGAGATCGGGCGCATTTTTAAGCTCCTGGGCAGTCCCTCGCAGTTGGGCGTGTGTTTTGATTCATGCCACTTATTCGCAGCTGGTTATGACATCCGTACTAATGAAGGGATTAATCAGGTCATTGAGGAACTGGACTGTGGGGCGGGATCGGAGTGCATCAAAGCGGTTCATTTTAACGATTCTAAGTTCGGTTTGGGCAGTCATAAAGATCGGCACGCGAGAATTGGCACAGGCGAGATCGGAGCCGACGGACTGCGTACGGTGCTCCTACATCCGGCACTGCACAAGTTGCCTTTTATCTTGGAAACCCCAGTGGAGGATTATGAGCAGTATGCGGAGGAAATCAGCGCCGTGCGGGCATTGTTGTAGAGTGCTCGCGCGCCTTGAGGCGGCAATCCTTGCAGTAGCCGTAAAGCTGCAAGTTATGGCCAGCCACCTCGAAGTCGTGCTCCTTGGCAAGCTGACGCTCAACTCTTTCGAGAGTGGCGCTACTGAATTCCCAAACCCGGCCGCATGACAGGCAGACGATATGGTGGTGATGGGAATCGTCGGAGGCGCACTCATATCTGCTCATGCCTTGACCGAAGTCCTGCTGCTGATTATATGAAGCTCGCGGAAGAGTTCCAGGGTGCGGTAGACAGTAGCCACC